>ENA-UOWE01000346-UOWE01000346.1-activated-sludge-metagenome-genome-assembly--contig:-NODE-346-length-68596-cov-7.196116_pt1 | contig 68596 bp, 62 predicted proteins | sample MGYA00249841_ERZ761562 | MGnify/ENA primary metagenome ERZ761562 (study PRJEB28883, sample SAMN05720200) | activated sludge metagenome | isolation source: Anaerobic digester | place: Japan...
TGGTGGCAACTGTTGCATCAAAAAACGAATTTAGGTACAGAATACGATAATCATTTAAATATTTTAAGAATTGTTATGAAAGTGCATTTATTTAAAAAATAACGCTTTCAGATTAATAATCTAAAAAATTATTTAGGGAAACCTTTAAAATGAAAATGAAAAAAATAGATAAATACATTTTACCAATTTGTTATACTATTGTTTTTATAATAGTAATAATGATGTTCAATGCCCTTGAATTTAACTCAAATGCAACGTACATAGGTTTTAATGTTTTAACAAATTCAGATTCTTGCTTATTGGTTCAAATAAGTAAAGACATACTAAGTGATCCCAAAGCTATTTTTGATTGGCATTATGGAACCTGCTTTTACTTTTTCCCCAACCTATTGATAGTGTTACTATTAACTACTTTTTTATCTACACCGTCCATTATAATTTTTGTTAATTCTTTATTAATATTCTTTATTACATTATTCCTTCTCAACTATCTATTTTTAAGAATTTTACACATTTCGAAAATATGTGTAGCTATTGCCAATCTAAGCCTAACCTTATTTTTAGCTTTTACAGCAGACTCCAGCGATTTTTGTTTTTTAACTCCTCATTTATTTATGCCATTGCATTCCGGAGCATTAATAAATGCTTTAGGTTCTTTAATTTTATGTTTTATGTATCTAAATAATAATAACAAAACTTCTCTTGTCTTTTTAATTATTCTTAGCATAGTAGCAATGTTCTCAGATTTTATTTTTTTAATATATTTTTCAATACCGTTAGTCTTAACATTATTGACGCTTTATTTTTTTGGAAAGAAACAAATAAATAGAAAGAAATATATTACTGTTGTTTTATTACTTGTATTTTCATATATATTTACTTTCATACTTCACAAAATATCGATTAACTCAGGGATATTTATGCTTGAAGCTTTCAAGAATCTTTTTTACAACATAAAAGATTCATTTATTTTAATGTTCAATAGTATTTTTGAAGTATTTACCAAAAATTATATATCAATTATAATATTCTTTTTATCTTCATTTTCATTAGTCCTATCATTTTTTCATGCCTTGAAGTATTTGTTTTTTAACAAGAACAAAAAAAATATTATTTCAGAAAATTCTTTATTATATTCAATATTTACATGTTATTTTTTAGTTCTAATATTTGCTGCAACAATAATAAATGGCTCATTTCAAGGAATTGATTGCATAAGATATATTATACCTCCTTTTTACATCGGAATTTTTAATATTGGATTATATATACACCTATATGCTCATAAAAGAAATAAAGTAGGGTTAACCAGAATAATCGCGCTATCTTTTATATCTGTATATACTTTTTTTATCATCCTGAATTATAGTTTAATAAACCCTAGTTCTTTATACTTAAAGGTAAAAAATTATTATCCGCCAATGATTAAAGCTGCCGATAACATGTCATTAAAATATAAAGTCAAAAATGGAATTGGGAATTATTGGGATGCGCGTTTTATTACTATATTCTCAAAGCAAGGAATAACTGTTGATCTTGTTTCTCCAGAATATACTCCTATGAAATTTGCTAATAATCCTAGAAAATATTATACAAACTATAATAATGACAGTGTTTACTACAATTTTATAGTTAATTATTCAAATGAAGACACAGCTAAATTATATCAGGTTTTTAACAAAAAAAATATTACAAAAGACACTATTGAAGGTAATATCTTTTATCTATTACCTTCTTTTTATTTAGAAAATGATTTTCGCACTTTTAGGATAAAAGAAATTAACAATTAGCAAATATTTTAAATTTTCCAACCTTAATTTTTTGTAAAAAATACATCAAAGAAACTTTGAGTACTCCTAATCCATATTTTGAACTCCTTCTAAAATTTATTGATGACGCATCATCAAAGTATTTTGTAGGGCAGGTTATTTCAGCTATCTCAAAACCAGCATAGAATATTTGCGCCAACATTTGATTATCAAAGACAAAATCGTCACTATTAGCTTCAAGATTAATTTTTGTTAATACATTCTTAGAAAAGGCCCTATACCCAGTATGATATTCAGACAATTTTTGATGCATTAGCTTGTTTTGTGTAAAAGTCAAAAACCGATTAAAGAAATATTTGTATAATGGCATCCCGCCTTTTATTGCTCCCCGTCCAAGAATCCTTGAACCGAGAACTACCTCATAAACATCGTTAGCAATTAAATACGACATAGAATGTATAAGCTTTGGAGTATATTGATAATCCGGATGTAGCATTATAACAATATCACTGTTCAATTCTAAAGCTCGTTTATAACATGATTTTTGGTTTCCTCCGTATCCTTTATTTTTATCATGAACAACTATTTCTTTGATGCCTAATTTTCTGGCAACTTCTACAGTGTTATCTTTGCTACAATCATCTACCAATATAACATTATCAACAATATCAAAAGGTATTTCGTTATAAGTTGATTCTATTGTTTTAGATGCATTATACGCAGGTAATACTACTGTAACTATTTTATTTTTTATCATATTAAATTTTTTTCAACAAATGTAAGAAAAATAATAAGAAAATTTACAGATATGCTTCCAATGTCGTTTAGTTAAGGTTATATCTTCGATTTTTCTATCACTATGTAGAGGCTGTGTTCTATGTTGTAAAACAAACCACTGGTCAAAATAGTTGCTTTTTTAAACAATTAATCTAAACTATCAGAAATCTTTATGCAAATAAATAGAACCAAAAATTGTTTAAAAACTTAAATACAAGGATAATAAATATTGAGATAATTTTGATAAATTAGAAGTTTTATTCAATATGAAATATATGCCCTTTTCAAAATATTATAAGAATAAAGTATATTTCTTTTTAACATTAATGGTTATATCCATTCTCTCAGCTTCTTGTGCCGGTTACGACCAAACAATTCATACTGTGTACCCCTTGTTACTGCTTATCTTTATATTTGTTGTTATCATCAGTATGCTGGTTTATGTTATTATCCAGAAAATGCTCATTTCGAAATTGTCTAACGAACTGAAAAACCGGGACAACCTTAATAAATTAATAACCGAAAATATAAACGAAGCTGTTTGTACCATAAACAGCGAGGGAATAATTCAACATGCCAGTCAAAGCTATGTTTCAGTTATAGGTTTCGCCCCTAGCGAAATTACGGGCAAGGCTATTTATAGTTTTATTCACGAAAAAGACAAGGAAAATGTAAAACAACTATTTGAAACAACCCTTCATTCTTCAACTGAGAAAGTGTTTGATTTCAGGCATCTAAAACCAGATGGTTCTTACATAATTGTTGAAGCTTATGCCCGGCTCCTTTCTTCAAGCGAAATCCAACACGAAGGTATTATACTGAGCATGCGCAATGTATCCGAACTGCGTATATCCGAGTTGCAATATTATTTTTCGCGCTTTGCGCTGGACAATGTCCAACAGTCAGTAGTGATGATAGACCCTTCGGGAAGTGTAGTTTACCTCAACGAAAAAACCCGTCAAATACTCAAAAAAAGGCATATAAGTGCCCAAAACCTCAAAATATGGGACATAAGCCCAGATGTAGAAAAAGAAAACTGGCCGGAATATTTTGAGCACATGCGTAGAAACAAATACCGGGTGATTAGCTCTGAAATAAAAACCCCTGTTGGCAATATATTCCTCGAACGTCATGCCACCTATACCGAATTTAAAGGAAAAGAATACATTGTTACTAATTCTATAGATTTGACAAGGTATTTCAAATCTGAGGAGCTCATCAGGGCCAGTGAGCAACGCTACAAGCGTATCATAGACAATATATACGATGTAGTTTGGGTGTTAGACATGGAGCTAAAAACAACCTTTATAACACCTTCAATAGAGCGGCTTACGGGCTATACTGTTGAAGAACACATGACACAGTCTATTGAAGAAAAGTTTACCCCCGAGTCGGCAAAAACAATTCGGCAATGGTATGCATACTACATTCCTAAACTAACTTCGGGAGAAATAAACAAAGAAACCTTTGTTTTACGCGGCGAGCTACAATATAAACGAAAAGTTGGCGAACCTATATGGGTCGAAATGACAGTAAAAATACTAATAGATGAATCAGGCAAAATTATTGGAATACATGGGACATCTGTTAATATTGACGAAAGAAAGCAAACTGAGATAGAACTAAGGGCAAGCCGTGAAAAATACAAGTCGATTTTCGAAAACATCATTGATGTTTACTACGAAACCACCCTTGATGGTATAATTCTTGAAATAAGCCCTTCGATAGAAAAGGTTTCAAAATACAAAAGAGAAGAACTGAAAGGTACCTCCTTAATTAGCTTTTATAAAACACCTGAATCCAGGGCCAACTTTATAGATGCTATTATGAATATGGGGTTTGTTTCTAATTATGACCTAATCCTGCTTGATAAAGATGGGCGAGAAATAGACTGTTCTATTACAGCCCGTTTATTGACAGATGAAAACGGGCAACCATGCAAAATATGTGGTACAGTTCGCGACACAACAGAAAAAAAGCGTGTTGAAAAGCTCATTAAAGAAAGCGAAGAAAGATACAAAACGTTGGTTTCACTCTCGCCCAACCCTGTTATAGTTACACGAAACGGATATTTCTATTACGTCAACCCTTCAGCCATCAGGTTTTTTGGTTTTTCTGCACCAGAAGAACTTTTGGGCAGGAAGATGATTGACTTTATTGACCCTAAAACCAATGATAAAGTAATAAACGAAATCGCCAAATTATCCGAATCAGAAAACTGCCCTGCACTTGAGCTGGGCATTATTAATAAAGAAGGAAAAAAGCTCACCACGCTATCGGCAATAAAAACCATCAGTTACGAAGGCGAACCCTCTTTATTGTTTATAATACAAGACATTACACAACAAAAAAAATATGAAGAAGAGCTTTTTCAGGCAAAACAAAAAGCCGAAGAAAGCGACAAGCTGAAAACCGCCTTTCTGGCCAATATGAGCCACGAAATACGCACACCATTAAATGGTATAATAGGCTTTTCAGGACTTTTGAAAAGACAAAACCTTGAAAAAGAAAAACAAGAAAAATACGCTGAAATTATTCATTCCAGTAGTCATCAATTACTTGCGATTATCAACGATATTATTGATATTTCAAAAATAGAAGCCGGCCAAATGGTGGTTTACCATGAGCCCATAAACATTCTGCAAATAATTACCGAACTTAGCTATATATACAAAAGCCTTGCAGAAAAAAAGGACATTGAATTCAGGCTCAGTCCACTGGAAAATATCCAGGAAATTAGCTCAGACGAAGTAAAATTAAAACAAATATTAACCAACCTGCTAAATAATGCACTGAAGTTTACCCATAATGGGTTTGTCGAGTTAGGCTACAAAAAACAAAATCATGAAGTTGTATTTTGGGTAAGAGATACAGGGATAGGAATTCCCGAAGAATTTCAAAAAATTATTTTTGAACGCTTCAGACAAGTAGAAATAGCCTCCAACAAAAAATATGGCGGCACAGGGTTAGGCCTGTCTATTTCAAAAGCCTTGGTACAGATGCTGGGAGGCCGTATTTGGCTTGATTCTGAAGTTGACAAAGGCACAACCTTTTACTTTACCATTCCTTACCATACCGAAAACAAACATACTACGCCCAATATACCACATACGCCCCAGAATGAAAATATTAACTGGAGCAACAAGACAATACTGATTGTCGAAGATGAAAGTGTAAACTCATATTATTTTGAAGAAATATTAAAAAACACCGGGGCTAATTTATTATTTGCCGACAAAGGCATGGATGCTGTTGAAAAGTTTGAAAAAATAAAAATAATCGATTTGGTCTTATTAGACCTTAAGTTGCCCGATATTGACGGATTTGAAGTGCTGAAACAGTTAAAAAAAATGAACCCGGACATTAAAGTCGTTGCCCAAACAGCCTTTGCTTTGAGCAACGATAAAAAAGCCGCAATCAACGCCGGTTTTAATGGATATATAGCCAAGCCCGTTGAAAAAAACGAATTATTTGAAACAATTAGTAAACTACTTTAGTTTAGTACATTTGTAAAATGTACTTTTAAAAAATTCTCAGTTATTCTAATATAGCATTGATATGAAAATTTTAAAAACCTCATGTTTGCTCATCTTGAGCTTAATTGCATTTTTTCAACGCAGCACAGCCCAAACCCGCTTGCTCCGTTTCCCGACAGTGTCTGAAAAGAGCATCGCATTCTCCTATGGCGGAGACATTTATACCGTGGACATTAATGGGGGCAATGCCCGCAAGCTCACCAACCATGTAGGATATGAATGTTTCCCACGGTTTTCGCCTGATGGCAAATGGATAGCTTTTACCGGGCAATACGACGGCAATACTGAGGTTTACTTAATCCCTTCAGAAGGAGGAACCCCTAAACGCCTTACATATACTGCCACATTGCAACGCGACGACATTGGCGACCGCATGGGACCTAACAATATAGTGATATGCTGGACCCCTGATGGGAAAAATATCGTTTATCGTTCGCGCCAGCATAGTTTCAACGACTTCAAAGGAAAACTATACAAGGTGTCTATAGATGGAGGGCTGTCCGAAGAACTGCCATTTTCAGTTGGGGGGTTCTGCAGCTATTCACCTGATGGGAACCAATTGGCCTACAACAGAGTTTTCAGGGAATTCAGGACATGGAAAAGATATCGTGGCGGAATGGCCGACGATATAAGGATTTTTAATTTTAAAACAAAAGAAACCATTAATATTACAAATAATGACGCACAGGACATTATCCCCATGTGGATAGATAAAGATATTTATTACACCTCTGACAGAACTGGCCGCTTAAACCTATACAAATACAATACAAGCACAAAAAATACCGAACAAAAAACGCTCTTTACAGACTTTGATGTAAAATTCCCTTCGTCAAATGGCAGTTTGATCGTTTACGAAAACGCTGGCTACATATATAAGTACGATACAAAAACAGGACAGAATGAAAAGGTTGATATTACTGTGTCGGACGATAAACTTTGGGCCCGTGACGAAATAAAAAACACTTCTACGTATATCAGGAGTTTTGACCTTTCTAAAAATGGCGAAAGAGTAGTATTTTCAGCGCGCGGGGACATATATTCGTTACCTGCTACCAAAGGCATTACCTATAATCTCACGCGTACGCCAGGAGTGCACGAACGAAACGTAACATGGTCGCCCGATGGAAAGTACATTGCATACCTTTCAGATGCTACAGGCGAGTTTGAAATATACATACAACCTGTAGATGGGTCAAGCCAGGCTGTTCAATTGACAAAAAACGCAGACACCTATTATTACGAGATGGTATGGTCGCCCGATAGTAAGAAAATACTATGGGCAGACAGAAAATTCCGCCTAAGGTATATAGATGTAGCAACAAAAGCTATTACAGAGATAACACAATCTAAATATGGCAGTGTAGGAGACTATAAATGGTCACCAGATAGCAGATGGGTTGTTTTTGCCCAGGAAGCTGACAACCACTTTAGCATAATCACAGTTTATGATACAAAAAACAAATCTTTGCATGATATTACTTCTAAATGGTTTTTTTCGCACGAGCCAAGCTTTTCGCCAGATGGAAAATATATAGCTATTTCGTCGGCACGCGATTTTACTCCTTCGTATAGCGATATTGAATGGAACTACGCCTATTTCAATATGGAGAAGCTTTATCTTATTTTATTGAAAAAAGATGGAAAATCTCCTTTTGCCCCTGAAAACATTGAAGTTACCACCGATACATCCAACACAGACAAAAAGAAACCTGCAGAAACTAAAGAAAAAAAATCTGAAACAGCAGTAGAAATAGACTTTGAAAACATAGAACAAAGGTTGATACCTGTTCCTGTAAAGGCTTCATCATACTATAATGTTTGGATGGCAGGCGATGGCATATACTACAATGAAAGAAGTGAAGGCAAAACCAATACTTTCAAGTATTACGACTTGAAGAAAAAAGAAGAAACCGAGTTGGGCACTGCCAACCGATATGCCATATCTTCAAACGGCAAAAAGATGCTGGTAAACGAAAGTGGCAAATGGGGAGTAATAGACCTGCCCACTTCGAAAATAAGCCTCAAGGACGAAATAGATTGTTCTAACATGATGGCCAATGTTAATTATAAAAAGGAATGGCGACAGATATTTGACGAAGCATGGAGGCAAATGCGTGATTTCTTTTATGTTGAAAACATGCATGGCCTTGATTGGAAGGCTGTTCACGACAAGTATGCCCCTTTGGTAGATTTTGTAGGACATAGAGACGACCTTACCTACATCATTGGCGAAATGATAGGCGAACTCAGCATTGGCCATGCTTACATCAATAGCGGCGAAAAGCCCAAGGCTCCCAGGATCAATACAGGTCTGCTCGGGGCTAAGCTCATCAAAGACAACTCGGGCTATTTCAAAGTAACCAAAATACTTCAAGGTGCCAATTGGAATAAAGATTTGCGTTCACCATTGACCGAGCCAGGAGTTAAAATAGCTGAAGGAAACTACATCCTGGCTATTGACGGAGTTGACATAAAGCAATGTGCTGATATTTATGAGATGTTATACAATAAAGCTGACAAGACCATTGCCCTGACTGTTAATTCAAAACCAGAGATAACCGGAAGCTGGCAAACACTTGTTATTCCTGTTGCAGACGAAAGCAATCTGTACTACTATGAATGGGTACAAAAGAATCTCAAGTTAGTAGAGTCGGCTACCAATGGAGAGGTGGGATATATCCATATCCCCGACATGGTATCCGAAGGGTTAAACGAGTTTGTGAAACACTTTTACCCACAATTGCAAAAGAAAGTAGTTATCATTGACGACCGCGGCAATGGCGGGGGAAATGTCTCGCCCCAGATACTCGAACGCTTACAAAGAGTGCCATACCGAATGAAAATGCACAGAAATGCTACCGTGCCAGGCACTGTACCAAACGAAACAATGACCGGGGCAAAAATAATGCTGATAGACCAATACTCAGCCTCAGACGGAGACTTATTCCCTTATGGTTTCAAGAAACTAAAACTTGGAAAGGTAATTGGGGTAAGAACCTGGGGAGGCGTTGTCGGTATATCAGGCAGCTTACCCTTCATTGACGGAACAGATTTACGAAAACCCGAATTTGCCAGCTATTCATCTGACTCATCTCAATGGATTATAGAAGGGCATGGTGTCGAACCAGACATAGTAGTTGAAAACGACCCTGCACGCGAATATGAAGGCATAGATGACCAGCTAAACAAAGCTATAGAACTGGCCAAACAATTAGCCAAAGAACAAAAGCCCCTGCCTGCAATTCCTACAGCCCCTGACAAATCTAAATAACCCATAACTAGCAAAATAGCACTGCAGGATTATGCACAAAGAACCGCAAAGCTGAATTATCATCTTTGCGGTTCTTTGTATTTAAAAGGTTCCAAAAATTATAATATTAAAAGCCTTTATTTCGTAGGCCTATAAATAAAATATTTACCTTTTGTGATATTTTTAAGCTCAAGCTTACTCAATCCAACCTTACGGCCTGAAAAACTGGTATTTTGATGGGCAAGCTCAAATACCCCCGGTTCAATAACCCTATATATAATGGCTGTATGATGTCCCATATCTTCAATAGTGGTAGTAGTTTCATTTCCATTCACCACCACATATTTCACTTTCACCTTTTCAAATTGCATAATATCACCGGGCAAAATCTCATCTTTATTAGGGTCAAGACGTTTGCCATACTTGTATTGATGATCCCACTTTGCATCAACCAATATTAACGCCTGATTGGCCAAGTCCCAGCATTCTCCCCTGTCCACTTTCTTTCCAATATTTTCAGTCACAAATTCAATGATTTTTTTGTTCATTTCGGGAAGCGCACCCTGGGCTTTTGCTGCATATCCTAAAAAAAAGAATGCTAAAAGTGCTGAAATATAAAACCGTACTTTCATCTGTGTAAAATTTAATTTGTTGAATTTTAATTATTTAAACCGTCAATATATATCATTCAATGAGAGCGGATAGAAAACCCATCCTGATTTATCAGGATTCATGTGTGTTTTTGTTTAAAACAAATTTAATGTTATTATAAAACATAAATAGTTAAAAAAAGTTGCAGTTTTTATAAACCATAAAATACAAATACCAAAAATCCTGGATATTTGACCAATTTCAAATATATAAATTTATTATATCACCAATATTTATATTATTAAACATAAAACTTTATATTTGTAAATATTTTTAAGCATTTTATCGTTTTTTCTAAATATTATTAACATGACAGCTTTGATGGGTTTGATTTTTTTGCTTTCAGCAACAATCTTTTATTTAGTAATAAAAAACAAAAAACTACGCACTTTATCATCCGAACAAAACTTACAGATTGTTTTGCTAAAAAAAGACTTGGAAAATACTAATGATGAGGTAAAAAAGCTTTTAAAAGAAATAAATAAAAGCGGGCTTTATATTAGGTTGGTACAGCAATCGCCCAATGCTATTATGCTTATGGACAAGGATGCCAATGTAATATGGACAAATAAAGGTTTTGAACAAATGTACGAATATACCTATAAAGAATTCATTGCTGCCCGTGGGGGCAATTACCGAAAAACGTCGTTTCATCCTGCCGTTCATGAGCGCCTCGACAAACTGGCCCGTACCAAAAAACCAATAAAATACGAAGCCCTGAATATTACCAGAACTGGCAAGGAGCTTTGGACACAAACTGCGCTTATGCCCATCCTTGGCGATGATGACGAACTTATTGGTATGGTAACCATAGATACCGACATTCATCAACGTGTTGTAGAAAGTGACAGCGTGATGGAAAAAATGGAAGATATCAACAAAAAGATGGATGAAATATTTGTCTATTTTAAGGCCATGAAAAAAGAGTCCCGCGATTTGTTTGAAAGCATCAACAATTCGAAACAATGGATTGAACAAACGGACGAGATAGTTAAATTTATCAAAGAAATATCGGACAAAACCAAAATTCTGGGCATCAATGCTTCTATTGAAGCCCATGTAGCCGGCAGTTATGGCGTGGGGTTTAGGGTTATATCCAATGAGATTGTAGAAATTTCGCACCAAACGACTAATTCTGTTGCCGAAATCAGCAAAATACTTGAAAATATTAAAAAAAGCCACGACGGGCTATTGCAAAACAAGCATGATACCGAAAAAACAATGGAGCTGTATAACGAAAAAATGAAAGACCTGAAGAAAGAGATTATTGAAGTGGAAAATGCTATCCAGATGTTCAAAACACTGACTTAATATTTAACCACCCTTACCTTTTCTTATAAAGGAGGGGGAATACAACATTTTAAAGAGTATTATGAGAATAATAGACTTCTAAACTAATTTGCCAATCTCTAATCCTCCATTGACAATACATCCTGAATTACATACGACTCAAAGCCCCGCGAAAGGGCAAACTGGAATAATTTCTTCGTAACTTCTTTATTGGCACCTTTAACAAATTTTGCTTTTTTATCGAGCTCTTCTTTAAGAATATCGAGATATTCGTTCTGGTCTATTTCTTTAAGTGCAGCATTTGCAACACTTTCCTCAACTCCTTTTTGCCGAAGGGCCATGCTTAACTTTATCCTGCCCCATTTATTGAACCGGAGCTTATCGTGAACAAAAGCTTTGGCAAACCTTTTATCATCGAGGTATTTTTCCTGGCAAAGTTTTTCTATGATTTGATTAATGATATCCTCTGAAACATCAAAAGATTTAAGCTTTTGAACCACTTCAGCTTTGCAACGCTCCTGACCACTACAATAACGAGCAGCAAAGTCATAAGCTTCTTTTTCTGAAAAAGATTGAGGAGAGACCATATCTTAGAACTGGCGGAATTTCTCCAACTCAGGATTTTCGCCTTTTTTGAACAACTTTATCTGCGCCCTGACCATACGGGGTTTGCCACTCAAATCGGGTTTCACCTGTACATTTCTAAAACCCTTCAGGGTAAGCATTTCCATTATTTCTTTGTGAAAACGCGGATTAATCTCGAAATATAAGAAACCTCCCCATTCGAGCTTAATACGGGCAAAGTCAGCAATAGCCTTATAAAACTTCAAAGGTTCTTCGTCTTCCACAAACAAAGCCATGTGAGGTTCGTAATCTAATACATTCTTTTGCATCTGGGCAGCCTCACTTTTTGTTACATACGGTGGGTTGCTAACTATAATATCGTAAGCCTCTTTAAAATGCTTGGAACTTTCGGTGGTAAAGTCCTGCAAAATATCATAATGAAAAAAGTTCACAATACTTTCATTTAAAAACGAGTTTTCCTCGGCAATTTCGAGCGCCTCGTCTGAAATATCAATACCATCAGTTTGCGAGTGCAGCATAAGCTTATCTAAAGCAATAGCAAGACATCCAGAACCTGTACCAATATCAAGGATACGGTTTTCATTGAATTTGTGCGTTTTTATAATCCAATCAGCCAGTTCTTCAGTCTCAGGCCTGGGGATTAATACACCAGGGGCCACTTTAAGCTTAAGCCCAAGAAAATCAGCAGAACCTAATAAATACTGAATAGGACGAAATTCTTTCAACCCTTCTGTAACCTCTTGAATTTTTAGAAAAGACTCTGCCGAAACTTCTAAATTTGGTTTGAGGTGAAAATCAACCGGATGAATATTGGCAATTTTGTCAAAAACGATACGCCTTATGCTCCTGAATTCATTTTCAGGATATAACGCACTTATTTCTTTTTCAAAATATTGAAGGGCTTCACTTAGTTTTACAGATGATGTTTCCAACGCTCTTATTTTTGGTTCCAATTTAACAATTTTTTACGTCAACACAGCCTTTTGAAACTAAAAAAATGATTTTTTATTTTAACACACAGATTAGCTGATATAAAAAACTATACTTAGTTTTGTTGTGTACTTCAAAGTTATACTACACGAAGGTAGAATGGATACAAAAGATGAGAAATATCACCTTAGGACACTTCAATTAGCATTGAACGGGCTTGGACGTGTTGCCCCAAACCCAATGGTAGGTTCTGTTATTGTTTTGGATAATAAAATCATTGGAGAAGGTTATCATCAACACTTTGGAGGCCCTCATGCTGAAGTAAACGCTATTGCTTCTGTCAAAGACGAAAAGCTTTTGCGCAAAGCCACGTTATACGTCAATCTTGAACCCTGTGCACACTATGGAAAAACGCCTCCATGTGCAGAACTTATCATAAAAAAACAAATCCCCAATGTTGTTATTGGCCAGTTAGACCCATTTCCGGCTGTTTCGGGCAAAGGACTACAAATGCTTATTGATGCGGGCATCAATGCAGTTGTTGGTGAGCATGTTGACCAATGCAGGTTTCTGAACAGGCGCTTTCTGACTTTTCACGAGAAAAAAAGGCCTTTTTTTATTTTAAAATGGGCACAAACCATAGATGGATTCATAGATATAGTACGTAATCATAATTCTCCGCAAGCACCTAACTGGATTACAGATGAACACACCCGTATATTAGTCCACAAATGGCGTAGCGAAGAGCAAGCCATATTGATTGGCACTAACACCGCGCTTTTTGACAACCCACGGCTCAATACCCGTGACTTTTATGGTAAAAACCCAATTCGTCTGGTACTGGACAGGCAGTTGAGGCTGCCTAAGACGCTTCATGTTTTTGACAAAAGCGTAAAAACCTTTATTTTCACAGAAAAGCAGAAGAAGAGTGAAGAAAATCTTGAATATATTCAAATTGATTTCTCTAAACTTTTATATGAGCTGTCAACATTCTGCTACGAAAGACAAATACAATCAGTTATAGTAGAAGGTGGGGCAAGGTTGTTAAACACCTTTATACAGCAGAATTTATGGGACGAAGCAAGGGTATTCATTGGCAATACATCATTTGGCAAGGGTATTGCAGCTCCTTCTATGAATAGTATGCCAGTATCCAGTGAAAATCTTCCTAATTCGATGTTAAAAATATGGCACAAGCACCCTGCAGCTTTTAATATTGATAAATAAGCCTATCAAGTATTGAATTGAAAAGAGCTTATTTATAAGAAATCTCAACAATGTTGTTTTCCGGGTCAAGAATGATGCTCTCATAGTACCCGTCGCCAGTAACACGTGGTTCGCTGGCAATATAATATCCGTCTTTTCTCAAACGCTCTGTTAGCTCCTCAAGATTTTCTTTACTATCCACACCTAAAGCCAGGTGCGCAAGCCCGAAATGCTGAACATTAGTACTTACAGGGATTTCGGCTATATTAGGTTTATGCATCAGCTCAATACGCGTATTTCCAACAAATTCAATAAAATACGACTGAAACATCCTGTTTTTATTGATATACAAGGTACTCGACTTCCCATTGAAGTATTTTTCGTAAAATTGACGCATAGTTTCGAGATCCCTGCACCAGATAGCAACGTGAGCCAATGATATTTTCATAAAGAAGTGTTGATTAGGTTATAAAACAATAGGAATACCCTTGTAAAAATCAAGAATTTTCAGGTTAAAGATAAACTTATATTTTGCCTGGAGCAAATCAGACTGAACCTTCAAATAATTATTCTGGGCCACTACAAAATCGATGTGGCTTATCAAGCCAAGCTCATATTTTTGCCTGATATTTTTAAAATTTTCTTCTTGGGCAGCAGCAGCCTTAGTTTGAGCTTTATAGCTTTCGTAAGAAGCCTTAGCATCGGCAAAGGCTTGCTCCACTTCCTTACGAACCCCTAATTTACTTTGTTGTAACGAATACTCAGCATCAAGTTTATTCAATTTAGCGTTCTTTACATTTTTAACATTCTGAAAACGGGTAAAAATAGGCACTGACAAATTAATTGAAAGTTGTTTGTAAAGCTTTTGGTCCAACTGGTCATTAACAGGAACCTTTTCCCCGGTAAGAGTCTTTTCATCTAAGTTATACTGGCTATAATATTGCCCGGTAAGGCTGATTTGCGGACTAAATGCCCCTTTTGCAACAGCATAACGACGTTCGGCACTTTTCAAAGCATATTCAGCGCCCTTTATTTGTGGAAGAGTATTTAAAGCAACATCAATAACCGAATCGGCATTTTCTGCAAAAGTATCAGGGACTGCAAGAATTGGAGGCGCTACAATATCAAAATTTTTGACCGTGTCGAGATCTAACATCTGGGCTAATGTCAGTAATGACATGTTCAGCCGATTTTGGGCTTCTGTAAGAGAAGACAAATTGGTCATTGCTGTAGCTTCAACTTCCAATTGTGCACCTCTGGCGATACTTCCAACAGCATACTTTGCATTGGTATTTTCCAACTCTAACTTTGAAGCCTCGTATTGTTTCTTTAACACCTGAAAATATTCCTTATCATACAATATCTGGAAAAACGAAGAGGCAATGGAAAGGGATATATCGTTCCTGGCTTTTTTCAGGCTTTCATTAGCTGACAGAAACGAATAATAATCGGCCCTGATTGTGTTTAAGTTCTGAAAACCACTAAAAATGGTCAGATTGGAACTAAGCCCCACACTACCCGAATTCAGGTTGTTAGAATAAGCAAAACTGCTATAATCAGCTACACGTCCGCGACCGATATTATGACTTCCGCCAGCACCCAAATCTGGCAATAGGTTGAAATATGATTGCTTGTAATTATTTTTTGAAATCTGAGTTTGAAGCTCTTGCCTTTTCAAAGTCAGGTTATTTTCTAAAGCATACGAGATGCATTCTTGTAAAGTCATAGCTTTTTGAGAGAAAATGACTGACGACAAAAGTAAAAAAGCAATAGCCATAGAAGCCTTAACAACAATATCTTTCATGGTACAGAATATCGCAGATTAATTTTTATCACCAAAAGAGTCAAAAGTAAGAAATATTTAATCATCCTGATATGAGAGTCTGTTTTTTTACAAAAAAGCGTTTCAATTCTGGCAAACTCAAATGCTTTTTACATAAGTCTAAAACTCAATTTTATAACTCAAGACAGGTAAAACAACTGCATAGGTATCTTTTTCAATTGTTTTAGTTTTAATATTGTAGTAATACCCTCCTTGGTTAGGTGACCCCAGCGCATTCTTAACCTGCAATGCCCATGTCCCCGAGAACCTGCGATGGTTTGTACGGTAAGTCAATGTAAAATCAAGGTAATAAGTTGCCGGAAATTGCTTTTCAAAAGCCTTAGCTTCATCCGAAACAACACGCTGCTGTACAATCGACTCAGCCTCGTTCAGCGGCGAATAGCGCTCCCCTCCTATATAATTGAACCGTGCATTAATTCCAATCACCTTATTTCGTGCTGTAAAAAACTCTTTTCCAACCAAAAGGTTTGCTGTAAAGTTTTTATTAAAACGGGTATTGCGCCAAACCCCATCGTCTGCCTTATACTCTGAATTAAAAACGGACGTAGTTACAAGATAATAAAAATTATTGTTCAAAAACCTCTCAAAAGTCAGGTCAACGCCATAATTGCGACCAGTTGAGTTATTTTCGAGCTTCTCCCTGAAAGTCCAATCCTGGGAGAAGTTAACCATAGAGTACGAACTATCAGCAATTCCGGGGATATCATACAAATATTGGAAATAAGGCTCAACTTTCAACCTCAACTTATCGGTAATCCGCCAGTCATAAGACAAAACAATGTGATGAGCCTTGGAAAAGTCAAGGTCTTTGTTCAGATATGCCTTACTCCCATTGATATTTTCTGAAATAAAATAAAACTTCAATTCTTCAAGTTGGCTATGTTTTCCATAACCAAGGCTTATTGTCTGTTTGGGTGATATTTCAAAACTGGCGCTCAACCTTGGGTCAACTGAATAATTATCGTTCAACAAAAAATAATTGGTATTTATCCCGCCATTGAAGGTAAAGCGAGAAGACACCTCATATTTTGCCTGGGCATAAAACTCTGCCAATCCGCTATGCCCATTTTCTTTAACAATATTCTGGAATGTAGAAAGGGCTTCATTCATAATACCTGATATATCAAGGTTATAAAATATCTCATGATAATTAACCCCCGTTTTCAAAGTAGTTTGGGCATTAAACTTATGGTTGATGTACGAACTCATTGTAACTCGCCATGAATTATCTTTCAGCTTAGTACTTGGCTGCAAATTCATAGATTTGTCGAGCATTTCTTCTAAAAAGCTATTCCGGGTCCCCGAAACAGCAACTGTAGTACTAACAAAAGACTGATTGCCCAGGATCATTTTATGGTTCAGGCCGGCAGCGCCAATATCCAAGCCCCAGTTATACTTCACTTTATCCCACGAGCTTTCCCACACCATCGAATCTTTATCTACAGGTTCATTGTTTTCATCTAAAGCGCCAATACCCCAGAAAGAAAAGGTGCCGGCTGTTTTGGTCGGGAAGTTAAACTTAAACGACAAATCCTGATATTTGGGCACTTGCTGCGAGGGTATCATCCCCATATTAGATAGAATGCCTGTAGTAGAATATCTATAATTAAAAAGGTAAGAAGCTTTGCCTTTTTCGCCCAAAGGCCCTTCCGAAGCCACATCAATACCCATCAAGCCTGCCTGAAAAGTATTTTCAAAACGTTCATTATTTCCATTGCGCAACTTCATATCAAACACTCCGGCAAGCGCATTGCCATACTCAGAAGGGAATGCCCCGGTAAAAAAATCAGAATTGGCCAACAACTGGCTGCTAAATATCGTTACAACCCCTCCCCCAGCTATATTTCCGCCAGCAAAATGGTTAGGGTTTGGAATTTCAACCCCTTCAAGCCTCCAGGAAACACCCTTGGGAGAGTTGCCCCTGATAGTGATTGCATTATCTTGCACAGACCCAACTGTTACTCCGGCAAAAGCAGATGCCATGCGGGCCGGGTCGTCCAACCCTCCGGCATAACGACGGGTTTCTTCAACCGTGAACGAACGGGCGCTGACAGCAGCCATGGTATTCAACGGCCTGTCTTTACGAGTAAAGGCTTTTACCTTCACTTCATCCATCTGGGTCACAGATTGCTTTAAACTAATATTCAGCACTACCTCTTTCCCTGACGAAACAAGTATTTCGGGAATTATAACTGTCTCATATCCCAGAAAAGATACTTGTATATTATACCTCCCTATGGGAACACCAGTAATTTTAAACAATCCATCCACATCGGCAATATTACCAAGACCCGGATTGGTGTTTAATACAACTACACTTGCCCCGGGAAGTGCAGCTTGCGATTCGCTATCATATACCTTCCCTTTTACTGTTTGTGTTATGGTTTGCGACAATGCAACATTGAAAGCTGCACAAATAAATAATATTAGAAGTTTAATTTTCCTCATGGTTTGAAATATTTGAGTTTAAAAAGAATATAATTTCCCTGTCTCCATCTTGGAGAGAATTTTTATTGTATTTAAAAATGAAAAACGCGCTACAATTGCTTTATTAAGGGGTAATTGCTTTGATTATTAGACCTAACACCACCACTTTCCTCTTATGAGTAGGTCAATACATGAATTTTTCCACAATTCGCCTTATACCAGAAATTAAAAGAAACGAATAGCTACCTTGCCTCCAATCCAGAAATTCAGTTCCCGTCCACTCGGCCATTTGGTTTTTGCAATCTTATATGGGGCATAATCGCTGAAATACTTATGGTTTTGAGATTGATCAGAACCTACATACTGCAAATTAGCTGTCAAGCCAGCAGCAATGGATAGTTTGGAAGCCAATTTGCGGTCAACGCCAAAATATATCTTATAAAGCTGGTTGTGCCAATCGCTGTCCCATCGTTTATAATACTGCTGAGAAGAAACATCCAGGTCGAAGCTAAGCCTTTCGTTGTATTCAAAGGTTGTACCCAAGCCATAACCAAATGCCCAAATCGGTGCATCTAACGTTGATGGGTCAACTCCCAAAAGCAGGATACCGTGCAGCTTTTTTGCACCTGAACGAAAAGCAAGGTTCACGTTATACTTTTCATCTGTCGAAACTTCAAACTGACGGATGCCGTTACGACTGAGATTCACTAACCCAATAGCAACACCATTCAACGTATCAGCAATATTGACAACGCCCACCTGCACACCGTCCACTTTTCGGGCAACATTGACCACTCCGGCCACTTGCGAACCTTTTATTTCATTAGCCACGTTAGCAACTCCTGCGACCTGCGTACCATTAGCCTTTCCAAAAGCCTGGTTGGTAACCCCGGCCACCTGGCATCCAAAAAGATTACGACTTGTATTGCTTACCCCGGCAACTCCTGCGCCAGTCATATCCTTACTCACATTGGAAACTCCGGCAACCTGAACTCCCATTATTGAACTAACAGCTACATTGGAAACGCCGGTTATCTGCTGCACTTTAACTACAGACGAATCGCCGCCTTTGTCAACCATAACATTGCTGACGCCTGCAATCTGGATACCCTCAACACGGCCACCTGTAATGCTTGCAACACCACTAACCTGCGAGCCTACTACAGATTGTCTGTTGAAACTCACCACCCCGGATATTTGACTGCCACGGACATTTTTTGAAACATTGGACACTCCGGCTATCTGAACGCCAACAACGTTGCCGCCTATAAAGTTGCTCACCCCGGCTACCTGGGCACCATTGACATCACTTTTTACAATATTAAATACGCCCCCAACTTCAAAAGCTGCAACAGCAGGAACGTATCCTCCAATACAATTTATTGACACGCAAACTGCATCAGCCCCAGAAACCGGATTGAATGAGAAATATGGTACAAAAGATATTTGAATAGGGGATATACGCTGCATTTTTGCAGAATCATCTTGCGAAAATGCATTAAAACTAAATAACCCAACTAACACTAAAACTAAAAACCTTTTCATGACTGTATTATTTTAAACTATTAAACATTGATTCTTTCTGAAATCAATGCTATGACAGCTTAAAATAAATACCCCTCCACTCTGTTTTGAAAAAATATCAGAACCTAATACCAACGCGGGCTCCAATATAACTACTCAGTTTATGGCCTGTTGAAACGTTAGAAGATGATAAGGTATATGGAATTATTTTTGAAAAAGTTGAACTGCTGCTGGCATCATCGGTATTATAATACATGAGATTGTATGTTAAACCATAAGCAAGATAGCTGTTGGAAGAAATTTTCCTGTTAAACCCCAGATACCCTCTGAAAGCCTGGGCATTGTTTTCAACATCTGACTTATGGACAATATTTTGTTCCATAATATTCAGTTCTATATCGTTCTTTTCATTTAGTTGCCACATGGTACCCAAACCAATGCCATAGCCCCACACAGGATCGCTGACATAAAAGGCATTTGCGCCCACTGTGAAAAATGTAAAAAACTTTTTCACCCCTGTCCTGTATGCCAGGTTAACATTGAGCAATTCATCTGCATATACCTCAACTTTATGATAACCGTTTTTTACATAGTTGAACAACCCAATAGGCACGCCAGTGCAGGTATCGGCAATGTTTATCAAGGCAAGCTGCGAACCATCCACTTTTTCAGCAATGTTCAGCATGCTTGTCATCTGCATTCCTTCAACAGTGTCAGATATATTTATCAATCCGGCTGCCTGCACACCTTTGTTCTTTTTTGAGATATTCAAAAAACCAGCAACCTGCGCCCCCTGAACTTCTCCCGAAGTGTTTAAAAAACCAGACACCTGGGCTCCTTTAACTTGTTTGGCATGGCAGGAAATTCCTGCCACCTGCGTCTGAATGTCTTTTGAAACCACATTGATGAGGCCGGATATCTGCGAGCCTGTTGTCCTTTCTAATATATTGATGCATCCCGAAAGTTGCGGCCCATATACATTTTTACCTACATTGATAACTCCTGACAACTGCAAATAGCTGTCTTTGCTGACATTTACCACACCAGATATCTGCGAAGGAGCATTACCCCAAGTAATATTCAATACACCTGCTACCTGTACCCCGGCATCTTTAACAACTAAGTTACCCACCCCGGCCAACTGAACCCCTTTGGCCGATTCAACAATATTTAAAGCTCCTGCAGTCTGACATCCTTGCACGTATTTACATACATTGAATACTCCGGCAGCCTGGTAGCCCAAAACAGAGTCGCCTACAACATTAGCTACTCCTGCGCATTGTATAAAACGGGCATTACCTGAAACAATATTCATAATTCCGCCAAATTCAGCAACATTCACTTCCTTAACGTAACCAATAGTCATATTAAACGACATATCGTTACTGACACTCCCGGCCAAAAGTTTATTGGTACCCACAAATGGCAACAACGAAAAGCTCACCTTTTTGAACACCTCATCCTTAATGTTGGCTGCATTGGTTTTCAGCTTGTCACTAAGCAACCATGCGGGGATATTGATTTTATTGACAATTTTATTGGTATCCTCCTGTTGTTTCTTCAATGGCATTGTTACCACCTTATTATGAACTACAATAGGTTGAATCTGTCCCGGGTCGTAGCCTGATTTGCTAACAATAAGTTGTGCAGCCGAATCGCTTGCCGGCACCAACATTTTAAAATACCCATATTCATCAGTATTAACTGAAACAAGGCTGTTTTTATCATACACAGTAACATCCTTCAACAACCCCTCATTGTCAGCACCAGTAATATAGCCTTCTACCACTAACTTTTTTTGAATTTGCCCGGCATTCTTGTTTTGCTTGAGGATAATGTATTTACCCCTTGACCTGAACAGCACTTTGTCGCCCATTACTAACGAAAGCACGTATCTGACAGGTTGTTTGTAGCAATTGATTGTTACTGGCCTGATTTCTTGAATAACACTACTACTATAAGAAAATGTAACACCTGCTTGTACTGATATTTTATCAAGCACCTCATCAACAGACATATTATTGCCATTGATGGTAACCTGTCTTTCTAAAACAGGGATTTCGGACCTGACTATTGAAATTGCTACAAAAATGAGCAATATACAGAGCTTTATCTTCATGGCATGTTGTTACAAGCCTCACCTGTCAATAAATAGCCTCCGGCAACTTTTTCTACTCGGAGCCCAAGGGTCTCAGCTATGATATTAACTATATTTTCTATGGTTTCGTTTTCAAAACTTACAGTAATCCTGCAATTGTATATATTGCCCAATGATAGCGTTATATATTGACCATAAACACTGTTAATCTGTGTCACCACATCAACAAGTCGCGAATTGTCAAAGTGAAAGATGCGGGCATAAGCTATATTTGCTTTATTAACGGCACGTTTGTAAAAATTATCCTGGCTCTTAATATAAAAGCCTTTTTCGCCTTCGTTAACGATGATTCCGGGGTTGTATTGGGTGTAAAAAGCTACCACACCGCTTTGTACATATATTTCAACAGTATCGCTACCCTCATCGGCCTTGACGTTAAACGAAGTACCCAAATCTTTTACAAAAGCTTTCTCTGTTTGAACAATAAAAGGCAATGTATCATGTTGTACATCAAAAAATGCTTCTCCTTTAAGCTCTACCGTCCTGTGTTCTTTCCCAAAACCTTTTTTTACAATAATTTTAGCATTTTTATTTAACCTTACGATTGAATTATCAAGCATCTTTCGACATACAACACTATCAAAAGCAGACAATGAAAGCTGTTCAGAAATGTCAACTTTATTCGCCCCATAATAATAAGCAACAGTACCAATACCAATTAATATAACCGCAACAGCAGCAACACGCAGAAACAAATTACTACTAAAAAACACTCTCTTGGCCTTTTTTTTAGGTTGGGTATCTGCGGCTTGCATCTTTTTGTGCAGGCTGTTCCAACCCTTATCCACATCAAACTTCTCGATACGGTGTGATGCAACGGTCTTATCATGGGCAAACCGAATACCTTCGAAGTATTTCTTGTTCTCCCCGGCCTCTTCCATCCACCTCTCAAGCTGCTGCATCTCGCTGCGGGTAGCTTCTCCGGTCAGGTAGCGGGCTATTAAATAATCTATATGTTTACTATCGAGCTTCAAACCTTCAGTTTTTATTTATCAACAACCACAACAGCAATGGTAAATACTCTTTCAGCCTTTCGCGCAGTATCTTCAAGGCTTTTACCATGTGCTTATCCACCGTTTTAATTGATATCTCAAGCTGTTCGGCGATTTCGGCATAAGTAAGGTTTTCAAAGCGGCTCAGTACAAATACCGTGCGGCATTGCTGCGGCATCGACTCAATGGCTGCATTAATCTGCTGCTCCAGCTCTTTACCTATAACCATCTGCGATGTCCCTTCAATGGACGATTCTGTGTTGTAGCGCACATGTTCCCCGTGCATTTGCTTAACCTTGTTGTGCTTGATACGGTTCAAACAGCTATTGTGCACAGCCCTGTATAAGTACGACTTCACCGATGTATGGATCTCAATACTATCGCGCTGTTCCCAAAGTGCCAAAAACATATTCTGCACCACTTCTTCTGCTTCATCCACATCATACAGCATGGTATTGGCGTAATTGCACAAACGCTCGTAGTAGCTCCTGAAAACATTTTCAAAAGCCGCTTCGTCGCTATTGCGTATCCCAGCAACAAACTCACTATCTGTAACCAATACCATCCGCAAATTTTGAGGCTAAGATATCTATTAGCCCTTTACTTTCCAAACTTGTTTTTACTCAAGACAATTATTTTAAACATCCCCTCCATTCATAAAAAAAACATTTTTAAATACAATGCTAATTTTAACATTCCATTTCAAACAGATTTATATTTTTGTAAGCACAGATAACACTATAAAGTGTATCTGAAACTTTTTTTGATTTAAAACCTGAACAAATGAAGAACTTTTTTAAAATCTTCTGCCTTTTAGCAGCATTTTCTGTATTCGCTGTAAGTTGCGATGATAGTGACGATGATTCAATGTCGGAACTTGACCTTTCTATCAATTATTTTATTTGGGAAAACATGAACCTGTATTATCTGTGGACAGACAATGTTAGTGCTTTGGACGAAAAAAACTATTCATCAAAAGAGGATGTCGAAAATAATTTACTGAAAAAATATCCCGACCATGAAGAGTTTTTCAATTCGTTGCTTTACAAAAAAGGTGAAGTGGATCGCTTTTCGTGGATTGTTGACGATTATGAAAAGCTTGAAAAAATGTTCCAGGGAATTACCAAATCTATGGGCTTTGATTTTGTCCTGGGCAAAATTGGCACTACTGATAATGTATTTGGCCTTGTACGTTATGTTGTAAAAGGAGGCCCGGCAGACAGGGCAGGCCTCAAACGTGGCGACTTTTTCACCAGAATTGACGACCAGCAGCTTACTGTCTCTAATTATAACACCCTTTTGTCAAACGAAAACTCTTATAAAATTGGTCTGGCAGAAGTGATAGACCATAAAATTACAAACCTTTCTACTTCGTACAACCTTACAGCCGAAGAAGTTCATGAAAACCCTATATACCTTGACACTATTTATACTATCAAAGATAAAAAAATTGGATACCTTGTGTACAACGGGTTTATGTCCAACTATGACAACCAGCTAAATGCTGTTTTTGCAAAATTCAAGCAGGCTGGAATACAAGACCTCATCCTCGACCTGCGTTACAATGGTGGCGGCTCATTAGCTTCTGCCAAGTATTTAGCCAGCATGATTTATAGCACCGACACAACCCTAATTTTCAACAAAAATAGCTACAATGCCGACCTCGAAAAATATATCATTGAAAAAGAAGGGAAAAACGCTTTGAATGAATATTTTGCTGCAAAAATTAAAGCCTCTGACGACACTCGTGAAGAAGCCATCAATTCTCTTGGCTTAAAGAGTTTATATGTCATTACCACAAGTAGTACAGCTTCTGCCAGCGAAATACTTATTAACGACCTCAAACCCTACATTAAAGTAACTATGATAGGTGGCACAACTTATGGAAAATACGTAGGCTCCATTACCATCAAAGATTATGACAGAAATGACAAACTCAACCCCAATCATAAATGGGCATTGCAGCCTATTATCATGAAATCGACCAACAAAAACGGGGTTTCTGACTTTTATAATGGACTTACTCCTGATGAAAAATTGGAAGAAGACATCACCAACCTTTTGCCCTTTGGCAATACCGAAGAGTTGTTGCTAAAAGCGGCCATTGCAAAAATTAATGGCACATCTTCGGCAAAAAAAGCCCAAGCCCCTGTTTTCAGCACTTTTGCCGAACGAAAAGACCTCATCCCGCATAGCCGCGAAATGCACCTGAATGATGTTTTTAAAATGAAATAAATGGATAAAAGAGATTTTATTAAAACAAGTATAGCTTCATTAGGCCTGTTGTTTATTCCAAAATCTGCCTGGCCGCTTGAATATTACCCAACCACAGAAAATAAAGAATGGGCTATTTTATATAGTACATGGTGCGGTTCTGCCAGAGATGCAAGTGTTTGGATCTCAGAAGGAATGAATGGGATAGCCAATGTTTTTGATGTACGCGAAAATCCTGATTTGTCAGAGTATAAGTACTTAATTGTAGGTGGGGCTATAAGAAATGGCGAAACATCTAAAGAACTTCAGGCATATTTATCAAAACATAAAGACTCCTTCAAAAACAAAATAAAAGGCTTATTTGCTGTTTGTGGCAACATGCGGCAACCTGTAACAACATCTCAGTACACTAATTTTTTTGACAATCACCTTATTCCCCTGACAAGAGCCAACAAACCCTTGTCGAGGGTATTTTTAGGCCGTATTACACTAAATCTGATGGAACCAAAAATTCGCCAACAAATGAAATCTTTCCCAAACATGGAAGATTATGACAACCTCAAACGCAGCGAATGCATGGACTTTGGCAGGGAAATATTAAACAACTTCAATGCAAATACTTAAAATAAATTAATTCCTGATTAACATTTAATATTCTTCTCAACCTTTAAATGTAAACCCCTCACCATTAAAATTTTGACCATTTCATTGCTAAATATCTAACTATTTTCCCGATGATTCAGCTTCTATTTTATCTTTAGCTAAGCTTATAAGGCTCATAAAAAAATCAAAACCATCATTTTCAATTACTACTGTAGATTTGGATTCATTGTATTTGAGCTGAAAATACGTCATCCATTTACATCTTTCACGTTTAAAGAAGCAACCAACAACAGCCCCCGACCGGCTCATAAATTTCAATTCTTTGTTATTGTTACTCTTGTCGATTTGTGTAATAATCGACTGGAATAATTTCAATGCATCTGTTAAAGCTTCTAATTCGTCTCTATCGATAAATGTGACCATAGAAAAAGGCATAATTGGTTTTACACTTTGATATTCAAATTGCAAAGCAAAACAAACACCCCCCGACTTTAAATCTTTGGCTTTTAAAAGCCTTACATCTATCTCGTCTAAGTTTCCAAGTTCAATAAATTCTTTTTCAATAGCAACACCTGGTTTGTTAATAAATATTTCTATATTAGTTGAATATGCAGCGTTCTCCTTACTTTGCGATTTTATAACATTTGTAAAACCAAGAAATACAACTAACAATATTTGTATTTTTTTATTCATAAAATGAATTTATAAGTTAACATAAAGATAAACAAAAAAAGGTATTTGCTTTTTAAGTTATAAAATATAACAAGTACGTTATTTTTTATGTCACTGTTGTCCGGTAAAATAAAATAGATACTTTAATATCGTTGATTAGAAACTGGTCGCCCCACAGGGGCTTAATTTTAAAGATGTTTAATTTTATTACAAACAGGACATCGCTACGCGACTAAATAATAGCAACGTAGCTGCGAACTGTTTGTAGGATAACCCAATACACCAAATATTCCTAAGCAGCATAGCAGCGACCTGTTTTTACCGGACAACAATGTTTTTATATGCTGAAATTTAACACATACAATCACAAGATGTTTAAATACAACTTTATCTTCTTTATAACCGCATAACGGTGAAATATTTGTAGAAAAATGAGCTTTATTAATAATTAGGCACAAATTAATTGCCTAACTATATGATTTAGTAGGGTTAACCCTCCCGTCATACAAAACAAGCTGATTTAGAAATTGTTTAAAGCAATCCATTAAATTAGCGAATTACAATTTCTTAATCGATTAAGTATTTTCTGATGCTTAATTCGGATCAAATAACTATCTTTGAAACAAAGCATAAAAAAAGGCACTTTTAAATTTAGAAGTGCCTTTTTCTTTTTTATGGATATTTATAAACCCAAGTCCTTTGTAATCTGGGCAATTTTCTTCTCAAGCTCAGCATTGGTTTCTGTAAATGCTGATTTGTCTTTCATAGAAGCGCTTACACTAAAGTAAAACTTAATCTTTGGCTCTGTTCCACTTGGACGCACGGTTACCTTATCTCCTGCTTCATTGACAAATTGCAATACATTTGACTTTGGCTGGTTAATAACAGAAGTTTCTCCAGTTATTTTGTTGGTTGTTTGTTGGCTTTGGTAATCCATTACAATAGCAACCTTTGAACCACCAAGGTTTGCTGGTGGATTTTGGCGAAAACTTTCCATCATACGGGCAATTTCTTCTTGTCCTTCTTTTCCCTTTTTTGTAACATTTACCAAATATTCTTTGAACAAACCGTATTTTACATATATCTCCATTAAAATATCGTAAAGGGTTTTACCTTTAGACTGTGCCCATGCAAAAGCTTCGGCAATCAATGCGCAAGCCATTACAGCGTCTTTGTCGCGGACAAATTCGCCTGCCAGATAGCCGTAGCTTTCTTCCCCCCCGCCAACAAATATTTTTTTACCTTCATTTTGTTTGATGATTTCAGCAATGTATTTGAAACCGGTAAGCACATCGAAGTATTCTACATTAAAACCTTTTGCTATACGAGCTATAAGGTCTGTAGTAACAATAGTTTTAACTACGTATTCCTTTCCTTTTAGTTTGCCAAGTTCATTCCAGCGGGTCAGTAAATAGTATATCAAAATAGAACCTGTCTGGTTCCCGTTTAATAAAACGACCTCACCCTTGTCATTTTTAACAGCAATACCAACACGGTCTGCATCCGGGTCTGTTGCCATAACCAACTCTGCTCCTGTTTCTTTGGCTTTTTCAATAGCCATACTCATTGCTGCAGATTCTTCAGGATTGGGAGATTTAACTGTCGGAAAGTTCCCATCTGCAATATTCTGTTCCGGAATGCTAATAATATTAGTAAATCCATATTTTTTCAATACCATTGGCACAAGGGTTACACCAGTACCGTGAATTGGAGTATATACAATTTTGATTTGGTTATTGGCGGCAACAGCTTCTGGTGACAATGATAAAGCTTTGATTTTATCGGTGTAAATTTCATCAACTTCTTTTCCTACCAATTCAATAAGTTGACTGTTGCCTTCCCATTTTACCTCTGAAATGGAAGTTTTTTCTACTTCTTTAATGATATTTTTGTCATGAGGGGGAACTACTTGTCCGCCATCATCCCAATATGCCTTGTAACCATTGTACTCTTTTGGATTGTGTGAAGCGGTAATTACAACACCGCTTTGACACCCAAAATGACGGATTGAAAACGATAATTCAGGTGTTGGCCTGAGGCTTTCAAATAAAAACACCTTGATACCATTGGCGGCAAATATCCTGGCTGTAGTTTCGGCAAATAAGCGGCTGTTGTTACGGCTGTCATGGGCAACGGCAACTTTAATTACAGGAAGATCAGGAAAATTCTTTTTTAGATACGTAGCAAGCCCCTGCGTAGCTTTACCTACGGTGTATATATTCATGCGATTGGTCCCAACGCCCATAATTCCTCGTAATCCGCCTGTGCCAAATTCGAGATCACGATAGAACGCGTCAATGAGCTCTTTTTCATCACCAGCCAACATTTTTTTTACTTCCTGGCGGGTAGCTTCGTCATAGCTGCCTTGCAGCCATTCTTCAGCTCTTTTTTTTACTAAATCTAATTCGTTATTACTCATATCTGTGGTTGTTTGTAATTGCTATTTATTCCATTTCTTTAATACAATTGGCAAGACTGTCTTTCCACCACGGAATACTAATGTTATAGGAGTTTTTAATTTTTGATTTATCAAAAACACTGTAAGCCGGCCTTTTGGCTGGCACAGGATATTCGCTGGTCAGAATGGGCAATACTTTGCAATTGATATTGCTTATGCGTACAACTTCCTGGGCAAAATCATACCAACTGCATACTCCTTCGTTAGAATAATGATATATCCCCGGTTTGAAGTTTTTTTCGTTTTCAATACTTAGTTTGAGTATTTCAATAATAGCTGTGGCCAGATCATGTGCCCAGGTAGGGCTTCCAACCTGATCAAAAACAAATTTCAATTGGCCTAATTCACTGCCTTTTTTGCGTATGGTTTTTACAATGTTGTTGCCATATTTGCTATACAGCCATGCTGTTCTGATTATTATGGCGTTTTCATTGTCTTTGAGAGCAAGCTCTCCATCAAGTTTACTTCTTCCGTATGATGATTGCGGGTTTGTTTTATCTGTTTCAATATATGGGGTACTTTGCGTCCCGTCAAATACATAGTCTGTAGATACCTGAATAAGTTTAACCTTGTTTTGAGAACATACTTCAGCTAAAAATTTGACAGCCATGGCATTTATCATGTTGGCTTTTTCTTGATCAGATTCTGCCTTGTCAACAGCAGTATATGCAGCACAATTAACTACAAAATCTAAATTGTGCTTGTTAAAATATTCTGTCAGGCTTTCTTTATTACAAATATCTAATGTATCAACATCAGAAAAGATAAATTCAGCCTGAGGCAAAAAACTTACTAAATCTTTAATTTCATTGCCTAATTGACCATAAGCTCCTGTAACTAATATTGTTTTCAATTTGATAAAATTTTATATTACAATTCTGAAGAACCAAAAACAAAATTCATCTCCGCTTTTTCTAAATCCGGATGAACACGGTCTTTAGCAGAAACGGCAGCAGTTGCCATTTCAACTTTCCAGTCAATATTTAGCGTTTTGTCTGCAAAGTTTATCCCCCTTTCGGCCTGAGGGTTATATAAACAATCACATTTGTAATGTACTATAGCTGTTTCGGACAATACAGAAAAACCATGGGCAAAACCTTTTGGAACAAGCAACTGAAGAAAGTTTTCATCGCTTAGTTCAATGCCATACCAATGCCCAAAAGTTGGGCTATTCTTGCGCAAATCCACAGCTACATCAAAGATTTTCCCAACAACGGCCCTCACTAATTTTGTTTGAGCATAAGGAGCCAATTGGTAATGAAGCCCCCTGATCACACCATAGGTTGATTTTGATTGATTGTCCTGAATAAACTCATATTTTAGACCTTTTTGAAGCATCTTTTCTTTGTTGTATTGTTCAAAAAAGTACCCCCTGTCATCTTTAAAAACTCTTGGTTCAATAACTACCAAATCTTGAATTGGAGTAGGTAAAACATTCATGCTGTACTATTTTTTTATGTTCATTTTTTTCGAGAAGTATTCAATTGTTTTGAGAAGCCCTTCATCTAAAGCTACTTTAGGTTCCCAACCGTTAAGTTTTTCTTTAGCTAAAGAAATATCTGGTTTACGTTGCATAGGGTCATCCTGAGGTAATGGTTGAAATACCAATTTAGATTTTGAACCTGTCAGTTTTATCACTTTTTCAGCTAATTCCAAAATAGTAAACTCTCCCGGATTACCAATATTAACAGGGCCTGTAAACGAATCCGGCGTTACGTTCATCATTCGTATCATGCCTTCAACCAAGTCGTCAACATACTGGAAGCTCCTGGTTTGCTTGCCATCCCCATAAATGGTAATGTCTTTATTCTGTAACGCCTGAACAATGAAGTTTGATACAACCCGCCCATCATTAGGGTGCATACGTGGCCCGTAAGTATTGAAAATTCTAATTATCTTAATCTTGACATCATTTTGGAAATGGTAATTCATAAAGAGAGACTCCGCACAGCGTTTGCCTTCATCATAACACGAGCGTATCCCGATAGGGTTTACATGGCCCCAATAATTTTCTGTTTGCGGATGCACCTCAGGATCACCGTAAACTTCACTGGTCGAGGCCTGAAGTATTTTTGATTTAGTGCGTTTAGCTAACCCACACATGTTGATAGCCCCCATAACAGAGGTTTTTATCGTCTTTATGGGATTGTATTGGTAATGAACAGGTGATGCCGGGCAAGCTAAGTTATATATTTGTTCAACCTCAGCATAATAGGGCACAGTAACATCGTGCCTCACAAGCTCAAAATACGGATTGCCTAACAAATGAGCAACATTTGATTTATCTCCTGTAAAAAAGTTATCAAGGCATATTACATCATTACCTTCTTTTAACAGCCTTTCGCATAAATGCGAGCCTATAAAGCCAGCTCCTCCTGAAACTAATATTTTACTCACTACAATGTTTTTTTAGTTAAAAACTGGTTTTCGCCCTATACTATAATAAGTATAACCCATTTCGGCCATTTCAGAAGGTTCATAAATGTTTCTCCCATCAAAAATAAGCTTGTTGTTCATTAATTTTGCAACCATTTCAAAATTAGGCAACCTAAATTCGTTCCATTCTGTGACTAATACAAGGGCATCTGCACCAATCAGGGCATCGTATTGATCTTTTGAGTATACAACTTTTTCTCCAAGGTACTTATAAGCTTCTTCCATGGCTACAGGGTCATACACTTTCACATTAGCCCCATTTTTCAATAAATTTTCAATAATTATTAATGAAGGCGCTTCACGCATATCGTCAGTCTGTGGTTTAAACGATAAGCCCCAGATGCCAAAAGTTTTACCCGACACGTTGTTATTGAAGTGCTTCATTATCTTTTTTACCAGGCTTTCCTTTTGCCTTTCATTCACCTCTTCAACAGCTTTAAGAATTTCTAAAGGCCACTTTTTTTCTTCGCCTGTTTTTATAAGGGCTTTAACGTCCTTAGGAAAACACGATCCTCCATAACCAGCACCAGCATAAATAAACTTACTTCCTATGCGAGGGTCGCTGCCAATACCCTTTCTTACCCAGGTAATATCGGCCCCGACTATTTCGCACAAGTTTGCAATATCGTTCATGAAACTAATTTTGGTAGCAAGCATGGCATTGGCCGCATACTTGGTCATTTCGGCCGAAGCAATATCCATAAACAGTATAGGATGGTTGTTAAGTAAAAATGGCTTATAAAGCTTACGCATTATTTTTTCAGCATCTTGAGATTCAACGCCTACTATAATCCTGTCTGGTTTCAAAAAATCTTCAATAGCATTTCCTTCTTTCAAAAACTCGGGATTGGAGGCCACATCAAATTTGACAGATACCCCCCTTGCGTCCAGTGAGTCTTGTACAGCCTTTTTTACCTTTAGTGAGGTACCAATCGGCACAGTACTTTTCGTTATTACGACTAAGTAATTTTTCATGTACTTACCAATGTCTGAAGCTACGGCCAACACATACCGAAGATCAGCACTGCCATCTTCATCAGGAGGAGTACCAACCGCAATAAACACTGCTTCACAGTCTGCAATAGCATCAGCTAAGCTGGTTGTAAAACGCAGCCTTCCCTTGGCCATGTTCCGTTCTATCATTTGGTCAAGGCCAGGTTCGTATATTGGAGTCTGTCCGTTATTGAGTTTTTCTATTTTTTGAGCATCAACATCAACGCACGTTACATCAAGACCAGTTTCGGCAAAACATGTACCTGATACTAAGCCTACATATCCAGTACCTACAATAGCAATTTTCATTATAAAAAATTTTTTTTTAAAGCGTGTAAAGTTAGCAGTTTTTTAAAAAATATTAGACCGAAAAAATATCGGATATTAGCTTTATTGAAAATATTTCACCTGCCCACATTTCATTATGGAAAACTTTGAACATCATAATTTTATTTTTTGTATCTTTAACTCAATTAAGAATAAAGTTTTACTTTTGCAACTCTCATTTAATATTACATTTAATATTACATAATGTCTAACTTATTAATTTTTAAGAAATTTCAATGGCTAAAAAAGAATTAGAAAAAGAAGAATTCAACGAAGAATTGTTGAGCAATGAGATTGTTGACAATGAAGAAATTGTTGACGACGTAGAAGAAGTAGAAGAAGACTTTGACGAAGTGGACGATGATAGTTTAAAAACTATTGTAGAACTGAAAAAAGCTCAACATCAAAAAGAAACCGCTGAATTTGACTGGAACAATTACACCAACAAAGGCGAAAAATATGCTGCTGATGTAAAAGCACAATTTGAAGCTATGTATGACAAAACCCTGTCAACTATTGCAGAAAATGAAGTAGTTGAAGGTACAGTTATTTCAATGAACAAACGTGAAGTAGTTGTAAATATTGGATATAAATCAGAAGGCGTTGTTAGTTTGAACGAATTCAGATATAATCCGGACCTTGCAATTGGCGATAAAGTAGAAGTTTATGTTGAAAGTCAGGAAGACAAAAAAGGACAGCTTCTTTTATCACACAAAAAAGCACGTGCATTACGTTCATGGGACCGTGTAAACGAAGCGCTTGAAAAAGACGAAATCATCAAAGGTTACATCAAATGCCGTACTAAAGGCGGTATGATTGTGGATGTATTTGGCATCGAAGCATTCTTGCCAGGTTCACAAATAGACGTTAAGCCTATCCGCGACTATGATGCATTTGTTAACAAAACAATGGAGTTCAAAGTTGTTAAAATCAACCACGAATACAAAAACGTTGTTGTGTCGCACAAAGCACTTATTGAAGCAGAACTTGAACAACAGAAAAAGGATATCATTTCTAAACTTGAAAAAGGTCAAATCCTTGAAGGTACAGTTAAAAACATTACCTCTTATGGAGTATTTATTGACCTTGGAGGTGTTGACGGACTTATCCACATCACAGACCTTTCATGGGGCCGCGTAAATCATCCTGAAGAAATCGTTCAACTTGACCAAAAGCTCAATGTTGTTATCCTTGACTTCGATGATGACAAAAAACGCATTGCCCTTGGCTTGAAACAGCTTACTTCACATCCTTGGGACTCACTTAGTGCCGACCTTAAAGTTGGAGACAAAGTAAGCGGCAAAGTTGTTGTTATGGCTGATTATGGAGCTTTCATTGAGATAGCCCCGGGAGTTGAAGGCCTTATACACGTTTCAGAAATGTCATGGTCACAACACCTGCGTAGTGCGCAAGAGTTCCTCAAAGTTGGCGATACTGTTGAAGCAGTTATCCTTACATTAGACCGTGAAGAAAGAAAGATGTCTCTTGGTATCAAACAATTGAAGGCAGATCCTTGGGAAAAAATTGAAGAAAAATATGCAATTAATTCAAAACATAAAGCAAAAGTTCGTAATTTTACTAACTTTGGTGTGTTTGTAGAAATTGAAGAAGGAGTTGATGGGTTAATACACATTTCAGACCTGTCATGGACTAAAAAAATTAAGCACCCTGCAGAATTTACTTCTATCGGTGAAGAAATTGAAGTGGTAGTATTAGACATAGACAAAGAAAACAGGCGCTTAAGCTTAGGCCATAAACAGTTGGAAGAAAACCCCTGGGATGTATTTGAAACCATTTTTACTCCAGATTCTATACATGAAGGGACGATAGTAGAGATCTTTGATAAAGGCGCAATGATTGCATTGCCTTATGGTGTTGAAGGATTTGCAACTCCAAAACATCTTGTAAAAGAAGATGGTGTGATGGCTAAAGTAGATGAAAAACTTGAATTTAAAGTTATTGAATTCAACAAAACAGCTAAACGTATCATCTTATCGCATAGCAAGGTATATGAAGATGCAAAAAAAGCTGAAGAAACAGCTGCTAAAAAAGCCGAAGAGCCTGCAACACGTAAAGCTGGTAAGAAAGTAAAAGCTAACATTGAAAAAACAACCCTTGGTGATATTACTGAGCTTGCTGCCTTAAAAACTGAAATGGAAGAAAATCAGAAAAAAGGGAAACAAGCTGAATAAGTAACATTCAACAAATTCTAAAATTGAAGACAATGGAATTTAAGATTGAAAAGCTGCAGAATTACACAATTATTCAAGTGCTTGAAGAGAAACTTGATACTCATATTGCGCCATCATTGAAGTCTGAGCTTGTTTTGATTTCAGGCAATGGCGAAAAAAATATCATTCTCGATTTGAGCAATTGCAAATATTGTGATTCGTCCGGATTAAGTGCAATCCTTGTTGCAAACCGTTTGTGCAAAAATGCCGGAGGTAAATTTGTACTTACAGGTTTAAATGATGCCGTAGAACGCCTTATCATTATTTCGCAATTGGATACAGTGCTTAATATTACAGAAACAATCAACGAAGCCGTTTCTTTAATTTCAGACAATAAAGCCAATTAATGGTTTTTGAATGTCACTTTCAGTTACCATATTAGGTAGTAGCTCGGCTATTCCTACGTCGAAAAGAAATTTAACCGCTCATCTGCTAAACCACGATGAGCGGTTTTTTTTGATTGATTGTGGAGAAGGCACCCAAATGCAGTTACAGCGCTTCAGAACCAAATACCTTCGTATAAACCACATTTTTATTAGCCACCTCCACGGTGACCACATATTTGGCCTTTTTGGGCTATTATCTACTTTTTCCATGATGGGCAGGAAAAACACACTGCACATATACTCACCTGGCAGATTAAAAGATTTGCTAAATTCTCATTTTGCGTTTATGGGCGAAACCCTCAATTACCAAATTGAATACCATGAAGTGGATGCGAAGATGCCCGAAGTTATATATGACGATAAAAAAATTACTGTTACTACTATCCCTTTGCGGCATCGTATCCCTTGCACAGGATATTGTTTTCGGGAACATCCTAAACTTTTAAACATCAAAAAAGAATGTATTGAGAAATATCAACTGGGAGTAAAAGATATTGTGGATATTAAGCAAGGAGCTGATTTTGTTCTTGAAAATGGGATCGTCATCCCTAATAAAGAGCTTACTACAGAACCAGTCCCGCCAAAGTCTTATGCTTTTTGTTCAGATACAAAGGCTTTGCAGCGCATTGTACCTTATATTGCCAATGTCGATTTGCTTTACCACGAAACAACATTTTTGAATGAAGATGCAAAGCTGGCTAAAGCTACTTATCATACTACAACTGGCCAAGCTGCGCAATTAGCATTGGAAGCTAATGTTGGAAAACTTGTCATTGGTCACCTTTCATCAAGATACAAAGATGATAACCGCTTTATCAAAGAGGTGCAGGATATTTTTCCTAATGCTATCATGGCTGAAGATGGGATGAAAATTGATATCTAAAACATTCAAATATAAGATACAAACACCCATGCCCCACCCGATTTGTCGGGACAAGTTTTCCCGCTTTTACAGAATAAGCTATCTGTCCATTAAAAATCAGTTTTATACAAATCAATAATAAAATTTATTCAACTTTCAAGGAGCTTATTCAACAATGTTACACTTTAGAAGCTATTTGAAAACCAATGTATAAACATATCTCAAGCATAATATGAATATCTAAATACAATGCTTTTTTCTTTTCATACAAATCAATTAACTTTGGCACATGAATTCGTTTGAAATGGAAGAAAGTAATGACAAACAGCTTTTGCTGGCCCAAAAATTCAGCTCTTTTGTAAACAGCCACAAGAGCTTCTACTTTACTGAAGATGAATACGAAGACATCATTGAATACTTCAAACTTCACAACAACAAAGAACTTTATTACAAATCCATTATAGCGGCAAACAACCAATACCCTTACAATCAAGAATTTAAATATTTCCAAATAGAATATTTTCTTGAAAATAAACAATATTCTGAAGCACAAGAATACCTGCAAAAAAGTCTCGGTTGTTTGTTTGATGAAAAAAACAAGATCTATTACCAGGCTGCAATTTTCTATTGTACCGGGCACCAAGATAATGCAGAAGCACTGATAAAAAGCACAGGCATTGAAGGCATTGACGACTTTGGCGAATTTTATACCGAGCTTGGTGAGCTGTTTATGGACATCAAACGATACGATTTGGCCATTAAGGCTTTTTCCAGCGCTTATCTCGAAAATCATGAATACGAAAGACTTTGCGACATTTTTGATGCCAGCTTTGAAGATATCGAAACATTCAAAGAAGCCAACAGCTTTGATTTTTTGACCGAAAAGCTCCCTTTTGATGCCAACGTATGGTTAAAAAAATACGAATATTGTTTATCCATCTTTGATTACGAAAAAGCTTTAGAAGCTTTAGATTTTTCGTTAGCCCTCAGCCCGGACGAATATCTCGAACTGAAAAAAGTAGCCCTGCTTGTTTACCTCGAAAGATACTCCGAAGCAATAAAACTTTTTGAGCAACTCAACCATGACATTCGAGATGAAGATGAAACATTATACTGCGACGAGTTTTACGTTGTTTCTTTTGCCTATTTCAAGCTCAAACAATTTGAAAAAGCAGAGTATTATGCCATGGAAGACCTTCGTCTCAACAAGCTTGAAAGCAATGCTACCGCCATTCTCCTTTCTGACATTTATGTAAAAACAGGCAAAAGGGCAAAAGCAAAAAACATACTGTTTGATTTGCTAAAAAAAGAAGAAGAAAATATTGACATTCTTTTCAGGCTTTCTGAAATATATGAAATTGAAGGCAATATGAACAAAGCCATTGAGATGATGCTAAAGCTTTTAAAAAACGATTCATCAGATGTTAATAATTTTTTGAGACTGGCAAACCTTTATTTCCAGATAAACCTTCTTTCAAAAGCCATCAGAACACTTGAAGAATCGAGCAATATTGAACCTACCAATGCTAATATTCATTATTCTCTGGCAGCTTATTATTTGCTTCAAAATAAAAAGGACTTATCTGTCAAGCATTTAAACTATGCTTTAAACCTAAGCCCTTCTAAATTTCATACTTTGCTGGATATATTCCCTGAAGCGCTTCAAATAGAAGAAATCCGAACTTGTTTTCACAAAAACAACCTTAGAATATGAATTTTCCGTTAACTAATATCCCTTTAAGGGAAAGCAAGCCCCGCAACAACGGTATTACTATGATAATGGACAAAGGGCTTAGCTTAAGAGAAGCCGAAAACCTTATATCATCTTGTGGCAGTTATGTTGACCTGGTAAAATTTGGCTTTGGCACAGGCCTTATTACGATGAACCTTGAAGAAAAAATTAAGCTTTTCTCTGAAGCCAACATCAAACCATACTTTGGGGGTACTCTTTTTGAAATATTTCTTGTACGAGGGCTTTTTGATGATTTCAGAAAGTTCATTGACAAATACAAAGTCGAAATGATTGAAATTTCTGATGGTTCTATCTCTTTACCACACGAAGAAAAGCTTAAATACATCAATATTCTTTCAAAACAAGCCACAGTAGTTTCTGAAGTAGGTTCAAAGGTGGCCGGGGTTGTTATTTCGCCCGAAAAATGGGTTGAAATGATGAAACATGAACTTCAGGCCGGTTCGTGGAAAGTGATAGCCGAAGCCCGCGAAAGTGGGAATATAGGGATATACAACCCAGACGGCTCTGCTAATAAAGAACTCATCAATGACATTGTAAAACATGTCAACACCGACAACATTATTTGGGAAGCCCCCAACAAACCTCAACAGGTATGGTTCATTAAGCTATTAGGGGCCAATGTAAACGTTGGGAATATTGCCCCCAATGAAGTTATCTCGCTCGAGACCTTACGTTTGGGTTTGCGCGGAGATACCTTTTTTCAGTATTTGCCTGAAAATGTTGTAAAAAAATACTTTGTAAAATAGCATATACATGAAGCAATTTGGTTTAATAGGATACCCGTTAGGACACTCCTTTTCAAAAGGTTACTTTGCCGAAAAATTTAAAAAAGAAAACATAACAGATTGTATTTATGACAATTACCCTATTGAAAATATTGGGCTATTCAAAGACATAATTAATAAAAACACCAATATTGTTGGGCTTAACGTTACTATACCTTACAAAGAACAGGTGATACCATTTCTAAACGAGATAGATATTGAGGCTAAAGAAATAGGAGCTGTTAATACTGTTAAAGTGAAAAGAAATGGCAATACTGTCATTCTAAAAGGCTTCAATACTGATGTTTATGGATTTGAAACCAGTTTAAAACCTATGTTAGAAAAGCAACACCAAAAGGCGCTTATCTTAGGAACAGGCGGGGCATCAAAAGCCATCAAGTTTATTTTGAGAAAACTTGGTATTTCTTATATTTCAGCTTCTATTGAAGAATTAAAAGAAAATGAAATCAGGTATTCTGACATTACGCCAAAGTTAATATCTGAACATCTGCTTATTATCAATGCCACTCCGTTGGGGACATTTCCTAAAGTTGACACTTGCCCAGACATCCCATACAACGCAATAACATCGCAGCACGTATTATTTGACTTAGTTTACAATCCGGATGTAACTCTTTTCCTAAAAAAAGGAAGGGACAATGGGGCTAAAACCAAGAATGGCTTACAGATGTTGCACCTTCAGGCCGAAAGAGCCTGGCAGATATGGAATAGCCCGGAGTTTTAAAAGTTATGCATCAATTTCCATGGCATCATCAGCGCAGGTTTAACTCTTATGCTGAGTATTTTAAAAGGCATTTTGGGCATAGGGTCCAGAAACTTACCATTGATGCCGGGTTTACCTGTCCTAACCGTGACGGGAGCATAGCTACCGGAGGGTGTACATACTGCAACAACGAAGCTTTTAACCCATCGTATTGTACTCCACACAAATCAATAACCCGTCAATTATCTGAGGGGATAGAGTTTCATCAGGTAAGATATCGCAATGCACAAAAGTATCTGGCCTATTTTCAGGCATTTTCCAACACTTATGCACCTTTAGAAATTTTAAAGCAGTATTATGAAGAAGCTCTGGCATTTCCGGACGTGATAGGCTTGGTAATAGGCACGCGCCCAGACTGTGTAGATGCTGAAAAGCTTGACTATATTGCCCGGCTTGCCCAAAGGTATTACATCATCATCGAATATGGCATTGAGTCTATCTATAATACTACCTTAAAAAAAATTAACCGTGGGCACAGCTTTGAACAAGCTGTTAAAGCAATTGAAGAGACGAAGAAGCGGAATATCAAAACGGGGGCGCACTTTATCATTGGTCTCCCTGGTGAAACCGAGCAAATGCTTTTCGAGGCAATCCCGGTTATATCAAGCTTACCCTTAGATTCTATTAAATTTCACCAGTTGCAAATCTTTAAAGGTACAGTTATGGCTTCTGAATATGCAGCAAATCCAAAGGCTTTTAATCTTTATAGCCTTGAACAATACCTCGAGCTTATTGTTAGGGTAGTTGAACATTTAAACCCTGCTATTGTCATTGAGCGTATTGCAGGCGAAGCGCCTCCATGGCATCTGGCAAGCACTTCGTGGGGCCTGCTTCGTATAAACGACATTGTTAGGCTTTTTGAACAAAAGCTTGAAGAAAAAGATACCTGGCAAGGGAAGTTTTACCTATAATCAAATTTTTTCCACATTGCTGGCAAGCATCCAACCGTTGTTACCATCGGCAATTTTAATCCTGAGCCATTCTCCCACCTGGTCAATAATGATAACTTTAGTCCCCTCGTGTATAACAAAAAGCTCTGTACTTTCTTTATCAGGCGAGCTCCTAACGGTAACCGTTTCGCTCATTACAATAGCTTGTTGTTGTCCTTCAATAAGCCGTTTTGTATGCAAGCTATGACTAAATGCAATTCCCGAAAATAAAAACAGGATAATACCACATGTAAAAGCTGTTTTTTTTACAAAAAGGATATTGACAAATAAATATAACAATACACAAAACAATGATATACAAAATGTTACTATACTCCATATAGCCCAGGCATCTGTAGAGGCCAGCTCAGAAAAATTGCGCCACCAACGACTGACAAAAAACTCGGGCAAAGTGTTAATCTTGTCAACAGCCAAAGCCTGTGCCAACTGGAGATTAAAAGTAATATCCTCATCAGAGGGTGACAATTTATGCGCCCTTTCATAATAAAGAATAGCATGGGCAATATCTTTTTTCTTATAAAAAACATTGCCCATGTTATAAAACAATTCAGAAGATTTATACCCCAGGCTGTCTATAGCTTTGTAAAAAATTAAAGCGGTATCATATTTACCTTTTTTATAAGCTTCGTTTCCTTTGTTAAAAAGCGCCTCATTGCTTTCTGCAGCCATTGCAGCAATTTGTAAAATAAAAGCTAAAAGCAGGGTTAAAACATTATTCTTCATATCTTGATTTATCTTTTTTTTAACTAAAGAAGTTACTTATAATGTTGTTCAACCTTTGTGATCACATCAACGGCATCATCAAATACCTGTTTCATTTCGGCCGAGCCGCCGGTAGGGGCATACCTGGCCATTTCGCAGCGGTCAACAACTGAAATAAACTTAACCACCACCTGTTCGTCAAGCTGTAAATTCTGAACATATTCAGTTACAGTATCCCGCGAAAGTTTAGCTACCGGAATTCCCAATTTGTCGCTTACATATCCCCACATGGCTTTTAGGACAAGTTCGTAAAACTGTTCACCGTTATTGTCATGTAGCGATGTTTTAGCTTCTTTCAATAGTTTTTGGGCCATTTTATTTGCTTTCTTATTACGAACAAGCCTTATGTTGGCATTTTCCTTAATCTTCTTACGCCCAATAATTACTGCAACAATAAAAAGAAGAAGAGGCAACAGATAACCCAATATAAACAAAGCTGAGCCAAAAATATACTCTCCCTTTTTCCTGAATGACGGGGTTTGCGTTTTAATAAACTGTATATCTTTCCCTATAAACTTAATATCTTGTTTGTCGATTCCAGAAACAACCTCAACGGTATTGTCGTTAGCGCCTTTCTCAACCTTAATATTAATATCTCCTGAAGAAAGGGTTTTGTATTGTTTCAGTTTAGTATCATAATAAGAGAAGCTAAACGAAGGAATGGTATATTCGCCTGCATGACGAGGGATAATAAGGTATTCAAACGTTTTAGAACCTTTGACCCCGGCAGTAGTAACCTGCGAACTTACGGTAACCTTTGGGTCGTATGTTTCAAAGTCAGCAGGAAACTTGATGTCGCAAGGTTCAATAAGCTTTATATTACCACTACCTGCTATTACTACTTTTAAATTGATAGCATCATTAGTTTTTACAGTATTTTTGTTAACAGTGGCACTAAAAGTATAGCTTCCGCCAATATTTTTGAAATCGGCAGGAGCTCCTGCAGGAAATGGGGAAACCGAAATTTTAACAGGGTTGCTTTTTACTTTTTTTCTAACTTCTCGAACCTGAGGGCCAAAAAAGTCGTCCCAAACACTGCGAGAACGGTTACGCATGACTATCTGCAATACAGCCTGAAGAGAAAATGGGTCTATCACTATTTCTCCATTTTTCTGAGGGAATAATACCATTTTTTGCAGTACCCCGGTATAATAAACCTGTCCATTTACCACTTCTTTTTCAAGTTTTGAAAGCTGGGGTGTTTCAATGTCTTGTCTGTAAAAACCTCCAAAAGATGGGTACTCTACATTTTCGATAGAGGATATACTATGCTTAGAGAAAAGTTTGATTGTAGCTACAATATGGTCTCCACGCGAAATACTGTTTCTATCAACAATAATACGTACAAAAAAATCGTCACTTCCACTATCATCAACATCTGATAAAGACTGTTGAGATTGTTGTGTTTGATTTTGTTGTTGATTGGAGGCATTTGATTGACGTGTAGTATTGTTTTTTCCGGCAACTTCGATTGTTATAGAATTTGACATATACGATTTACCATCTACAGTAGCCTTTGCCGGATCGAAAGTATATGTACCCGGGTTGTTAGCGCTAAAATAGTAAGTATAGCTAAAAGTAGTACTTTGAGTAACCTTGCCATTAATGAATTGGACACTACTACTTGAGGAAGTGCTGGGCCCTCCAAGTAAATTTAAGCCTTTAAATTCAGGAGGCCTGAAACCACTTGGCTGGGCATTAAGCGTAAAAGTAATTTCAAATTGCTCACCCACTTCAACAACCCTGGGGGCAGAAGCTACAAATTGGATATTTTCGGCCATAATACTCAATGACAAAATCAAAAGAAGTGCCAACAGGCTCATACGCTTCTTTATTAAACCATCGAATGCAATGGGAATTACCGATTTCATATTAACAGAAATATTTTTAAAAATATTTATCATAGTATTGAGAGTTTACCAATCTTTTTCAGGGTTTGTCTTCTGACCTTTAGCTTTTTCTTTTTTTACTTTTTCCTGGGTGTTATTTTCGTCATCTTGTATAGCACGGAGAAGTTGCTGAGCCTGTTCTTTGCTCATTTGCCCCTGTTGCTGCTGAGGTTGTTGTTGCTGTTGTTCTTGTTTATTCTGATCCTGATTGTTATTTTGAGGTTGATTTTGTTGTCCCTGATTATTTTTATCTTGTTGGTTTTGTTGATTTTGCTTATTTTGAGGTTTATCTTTCAATAATTTTTGGGCAACAGCCAGATTATACTTAGACTCCATGTCATTGGGGTTATTCCGAAGCGCTTTTTTATAAGCATCAATACTTTCCTGAAACTTTTGCATTTGCAGATATGTATTTCCTAAATTATGGTATGCTTTAGCAATATCTTTTTTATCAATTTTGGCATCAGCCGCATGAGTATAAGCATTAACAGCTTCGTCAAATTTGTTTTGCCTGTATAAGGCATTCCCTAAGTTATAGGTGGCCGTTGGGATGTACGAACCTTGTTCTTCTAAAGCTTTACGAAAGTCAACTTCAGCTTCATTAAATTTTTTGTTAGTATATTCTTTGTTGCCCTTCCGAACGAGCTTTTTATCATTCTGAGCGAGAGCATGTACTACCAAAAACAGCGATATGAATATAAAAATTAACTTCATCATGCTATCTCCTGATTTTTTTAACTTCAAATAACTTAAAATTAACGAGCATCTTACTTTTCTTTTCAATCAATAAGAATTCAATTATCAAAAGAATAATTGCCATGGCGAAGAAATACTGAAATTGATCGTCATATTCAGAATATATTTGAGCATGGTATTCTTTTTTATTGAGTTTGTCAACCCTGTCAAAAAGCTTATTGATACCAGCCTGTGTATTGTTGCCACGGATATAATCCCCGCCTCCGGCAGCGGCAACTTGGGCCAAGGCCTCCTCATTCAGTTTGGAGATGATGGTATTTCCTTCTCTGTCTTTTTTAAAATTTAAAGAACTAGGGCCACCTTCGGGAATTGGGGCTCCTTCAGGCAATCCCATCCCAATGGTATAAACAAGCATTCCTTTTTGGTTGGCAATTTTCGCTTCTTCAATGGCATCATCTTCATGGTTCTCACCATCTGAAATTACTAATATCACCTTTTGGAGCTCACTATTAGGCGAGAACGAATTCTCAGCCATGCGGATAGCTTTACCTATTGCAGTACCCTGCACATTGACCATTCCAGTATTAATATGGTTTAGGAACATTTTGGCTGAAACGTAATCTGTAGTAATGGGGATTTGGGTATAAGCCTCACCTGCAAATACTATTAAACCAATCTTATCGTCAGTCAATCTGTCTGTAATTTTACTAATGACATTTTTTGCTTTCTCCAGTCGGCTTGGTTCAATATCTGCAGCATTCATACTGTTTGATACGTCCAAAGCTATCATTATTTCAATACCTTTACGTTTTACTTCCTGTAATTTGCTTCCAAACTGAGGCCTTGCAAGCCCCAAAATAACAAAAACCACAGCAGCTAAAAACAAATAAAACTTCCAAATTGGCTTAGTTTTGGAAAATTCAGGCATGAGCTGTTCTACAAGCTCACTTTCGCCAAAACGGGCAAGCGCTTTGCTCCGCTGGATACGTATCCAGTGAAAAACCCCAATCAATATGGGGATTAACAAAAGCACATAAAGCATATATGTATTTTCGAACCTAAACATAATCCATCATTTTAAGGTATAACACGCAAAACTGTATGTTTCAGGGCAAACGAAGCTAACAGCAATAACAAAGCAGCAATGCCAAAAGGCATAAAAACATCATCACGTTTGTGATACTCTTTAACCTCAACACGGGTTTTCTCAAGTTTATCAATCTCTTTATAAATTTCACGAAGCTTTTGGTTGTTAGTTGCCCTAAAATACTTAGCCCCGGTCATTTGCGCAATTTGTTTGAGCATGGGTTCATCAATATTGACCTCCATATCCTGATACTGAGTTCCAAAAGGGGTTTGCACAGGATAAGGGGCCATGCCAATTGTCCCAACGCCAATAGTATAAACGTGTATCCCGAAAGCTTTAGCTATTTCAGCAGCAGTTACAGGGGCAATAGACCCCTGGTTATTCACCCCGTCAGTAAGCAAGATGATTACTTTACCAGCTTTTTTGGCATCCTTCAAACGGTTCACGGCAGTTGCCAATCCTGAACCAATGGCCGTACCATCTTCAATCATGCCCATTTTTACATCATGAAAGAGGTTGATAAGTACAGAATGGTCAGTAGTTAAAGGGCATTGGGTAAAACTTTCTGCCGAGAACACTACTAATCCAATACGGTCATCTGGTCGTCCGCTGATAAACTCAATTGCTACTTCCTTTGCAGCTTCCAGACGGTTTGGTTTAAAGTCAGCGGCAAGCATACTACCCGAAATATCGAGAGCCATCATAATGTCAATTCCTTCAGACGAAACGTTCTTCCATTGGTTGGTTGATTGAGGCCTTGCAATTGCAACAACAAGCAAAGCAAATGCTAACATATTGGCAGCAAAAACAACATGCCTAAGCTTTGCACGCATTGATTTTTTGACATTTGCCAATCCCTGAAGGTTTGAAAAGACCACAGAGGCAGACATCTTTTGAGCTTTTCGGACATACCAGATTACAGCCGGGATAATCAGCAAAAGCAGAAAAAACATTTTAGGATTTGCAAAAACTATATTACCCATAATTCAATGTCAATCAAATAAAACTTTACTTTACATCTTTACCCTCAGGCTCTTCTTTTTTTTCATTAACTGATGGTTCAGTAGCAACAACTGGTATGGTATTCTTAACGAAATCATACGCAACAGCCCAAATATTTTCATTTTCATTAGGAGCTGGTTCCATTTTAGCAAACTTTACAAGGTCTGCCAACGAAAACATTTCTGTCAATTTTGTAATTAAAGATTTTTCTATAACATCAATAGTTTTCAACCTTGAAATAATTTCTTCGCTTGTACTTTCCATGGCAGGTACTTCAAAACGGGCTTCAATATAAGTTCTTACAGCATCAGTAATACCCGAATAATACTCTTTAATAAAACCACGCTGCCATAACTTTTCGCGTTGTATCCTTTCAAGCTCCCTAAGAGCAATAACATGTGCAGGTTCTGCCGGTTTGGCAAATATCCCCAATATGGGTTTATGGGTTTTCCAACGCCAGATTACGTAAGCTATTAACAGAATGGCCAATAAAATTGCCAGCCCTATACCTGTATAAGCCAGAATTTCTTTCAAAGTAAGAGGAATTTCAATTACGCCTTTTATATCTGCAATTTTCGAAGGGTCTTTTACCTGAAGAGTATTTACTGCCAACATAATTGGGGCACTTACCAAAGTATCTGTTGTTGTGCCATTGAAAAAAGCAAACTTCAACGGTTGAGTCTGATAAAGCCCGCTGTCAAAACATGTTACAAGATATTTTTTTGTAACCTTAATATTGTTGGCATCAATGTGAGTTGTATCGGCAGGTAAAGAAGACAAAACCTCAATTTTAGATACAATAGAGTCTGTAAATACTGGAAACATTACCTTTACGCCAACAGGTTGTGTAACTACCATGTTAAGGTACATTTGGTCGCCAATAAGAATCTGGGCCGAATCAAAACGGGCATCAACGCTTATTGTTCCTCCTGCAAATATTTTTGCAGATAATAAAATTAGTACAATTGAAAATAATATTTTTTTATGTGGCTGCATTTTCAAGCAATTCATATTAATTTTACAATGATTAGCGCATCTCAAAAAGCTTCATCAACGGCTTCACGTAATCTTCTCCGGTATATAACTGTACTGTGTCAATTCCACACTTAGAAAACAAGTTTTGCAAGCGTTCCTGGCGTTTCATCCACCACAGGGCATATTGCTGCCTGACCTCAGGGTCTGAAGTGTCTATCCATGTTTCTACATCAGATTCAGCATCAACAAACTTCATCAAACCTACTGGTACAAGCTCTGCCTCACGACGGTCAACCACCTGCAAAGCAGCTATCTCGTGTTTACGGTTTGCTATTTTCAAAGCTTCTGAAAAATTGATAACCCCATCATTTGTTTCGTCAAAAAAGTCAGAAATGACAAACGCTGTACATTTTTTCTTGATAGAATTGGTAAAATAACGTAATGCTTCCGAAATATCAGTTTTTCGGCTCTTAGGCTCGTAAGTCAGCAACTCACGGATGATGCGCAAAGTATGCGAACGGCCTTTTTGCGGAGAGATAAATTTTTCTACTTTATCAGAAAACATAATCATCCCGATCTTATCGTTATTTTGAATAGCCGAAAAGGCTAACACAGCTGCAACTTCAGCAATAAGCGAAGTTTTAAGCTGCTTGTTTGTACCAAAATGACGCGAACCGCTCACGTCAACGAGCAGCATTACAGTAAGCTCGCGCTCTTCTTCAAAAACTTTAACAAAAGGATGATTAAAACGGGCAGTTACGTTCCAGTCGATATTACGAATGTCGTCACCAAACTGGTATTCACGCACCTCAGAGAATGCCATACCTTTGCCTTTAAAGGCGCTATGATATTCTCCCGCAAAAATATTTTTAGTCAGCCTACGCGACTTAATTTCTATTCGTCGTACTTTCTTTAATAAATCGGCAGCTTCCACAATTACCTGATTTTACTTTTTCTTTTTCATCAAAATGGTGAAATACCATTCATCTTTTATCAGTTCGATGATGTAAACTGTACCTTTTTCTACATAAATCCACTTAGTATCGCCTGCTTTTTTGTACATTTTGTCCAACTCGGCGGTGCGCAACTTCATATTAGAGTAGTCGCTCATCAGTTTGGTAAATGTACATTCGTCCTTTTCATCGAGGAAAAACAGGTACGTTTCTTCATTATACTTATCAACGAACTTTATATACTTATAGGTGTTATTGACAGCACCTTCATCGAGGTCAAAGCCCGGGTTGTTTTTTTGCATCAGGCTGATAATCTCGGTCTTTGTTTTTCCTATATAATTAACAGGTTCAACTTGTACGACCAACGATATAAGGCCTAAAAGCATTGCCAATGTTTTCATAGCTAAAATTTTAAAAACTCGAAATTAAACAATTATTTGTCAAACTCCGAATTTTTACAGCCCAAGTTCACCCTCTACTATCCGGGAGCTGCAATACTTCAGTCTAAGGGACCTCAACGGTATTGAGAATTTCAGTGATAACATCTTCTGTAGTGATGTTTTCAGCCTCTGCTTCGTAGGTAAGACCAATACGATGACGCAATACATCGTGGCATACCGCACGAACATCTTCCGGGATTACGTATCCACGACGTTTGATAAATGCATAAGCCTTAGAAGCCATAGCCATATTGATACTTGCACGAGGAGAACCACCGTAAGCTATCATATTCTGAAATCTCTCGAGCTTATATTCAGATGGGAAACGTGTTGCAAATACAATATCGAGGATGTATTTCTCAATTTTCTCATCCATGTAAACATCGCGAACCACAGTTTTAGCCTTAATAATATCTTCAGGCTTCAATACCTGTGTGGCTTTTGGAAATGTTTGCCCCATGTTTTGGCGAACAACCAAGCGCTCTTCTTCTTTTTTAGGATAAGTAATCACCACCTTGAGCATGAAACGGTCCATCTGCGCTTCTGGCAAAGGATAAGTACCTTCTTGTTCAATTGGGTTTTGTGTTGCAAGAACTAAGAACGGTTGTGGCAACTTAAAAGTCTCAGCGCCAATAGTCACCTGCTTCTCCTGCATTGCCTCGAGCAAAGCACTTTGTACCTTAGCCGGAGAACGGTTAATTTCGTCTGCCAACACAAAATTTGCAAAAACAGGGCCGCGGCGTACCGTGAATTCCTCGTTCTTTTGACTGTAAATCATAGTACCGATAAGGTCGGCAGGCAAGAGATCCGGTGTAAACTGGATACGGCTAAACTTAGCATCAATAGCCTGAGCAAGAGTATTGATTGCTAATGTTTTTGCCAGACCAGGCACACCCTCCAGCAGAATATGCCCATCAGACAGAAGGCCAATGAGCAAACTTTCGACCAAGTGTTTTTGACCAACAATAACTTTGTTGATTTCCATTGACAAAATGTCAACAAAAGCACTTTCCTGTTGAATGCGGTCATTTAATTCTTTAACATTAACTGCAATATTCATCGATCTGGTTTTTTGTTCTTTTTACAATATAAAAGTGAACCATTTCAGTATTGTTAAAAAGCTAAATAGTTTTATAAATAGTTAAAAAGTGTTAAGCTTTGAACGTTAGGATAATAAAATTGAGAATGAGAGAATGAGAGAATTTGAAAATTTGAAAATGCGAGAAATGCAAAAGATTGTTTGTTTATTAAGCCCAAAAAAATGTTCAAAAGACCAAACAATAGTAGATTTCGACACTACGTGTCTTAGTTCGATTTACATTGCACATCTACAAAGATTTCGAAGCTAAGCTTCTACGCAATTGAGCAACACAGTTGCGATATCTTTGTAGTCAAAAAATTGAAAAGCAGCATGAAACCACGTAGTGGTGAAATTATATTCTGTATTCATTCAGACCACAGCGAAAAACAACTATTTCCCGGCCAAAATAATTATTCCAATCCCTATCAAAATCCCAATTAAAATCAGGCCTTTACGTTTAACGTTCTTCTCATGAAAAAGTAATGCGCCTAAAGAGAAAGACACAACCACGCTGCCGCGACGCAAGGTAGAGACTATGGCTACCATAGCATCGGGATGAGAAAGCGACCAGAAATACACAAAATCCGCAACGGTAAGGCAAATACCAATGAGAGGAATTGTAAAACGCCATTGAAAAGTTGAAAATTGCTTGCGTTTAGGGTACCATATTATGAAAAACAACACCAACATTAGTGGTACCATGTAAATATGGTACCAACACTGCATGGCAAGCCGGTTATAGTGATGAACAAGAAATTTATCGTACAAAGAGCTTATAGAACCAATGATAGTAGAAACGGTCATAAACAACACCCACTTGTTGGTGCGGAACGAAATCCCTTCTCGCTTGCCCGACAGGGTAAACAGGTAATAGAAGAACAATGTCACCGCAATACCAATCCATTGCCAAACTGTAAGCACCTCGCCAAAGATAAGCAGCGCCCCTATTATTGTCCACAAAGGCCCTGATGAACGTATGGGCGATACAATAGTAATTGGAAGGTGTTTCATGGCAAAATACGCCAACGTCCATGAAGAACCAACAATGACAGATTTTATAAAAATCAAAACATGCGCCTGAAGCGTTAACGAACGAAAGTAGAAAACAGAATCCGAGGGCACATTTCCAAAATAGGCATACAAAACTATTGGCAAACAAATCAGCGCACTGGTCAGCGAGGAAAAAAACAAGACCGGGATAACTGCATTATCAACTAAAGATTTCTTTTTAAAAATATCATAAACACCCAGCAATAATGCCGACAATATAGCAAGAAGGACCCAAACCACTTTTCAAAATTTTAGGTGGCAAAAGTAGAAATAAAAATAGGGAATAAGAAAAAAGGAATAAGGCAAAAGTAAAAAACCTCCCAGAATTGAATTCGTGGAAGGCTTCTATACCCATAAATGCAAAAAGTCTTAGCTGACAGCTATTTTCTTGCTCCAAACATTTTGACGGACAAAGTACACTCCTGTCTTTAAAGAAGGGACATCAACAGATATTTCGTTTGATGCCACACTAACGTTTGTGTAAAAAAGTTTCACTCCTCGCACATCATAAACAGAGATGACAAAATCACTACATACAGTTATTGGAAGAGATATTAATATTCGATTATTGTTATAAACAGCACTAATATCATCTTTTGTAGCATCCAAACGGTTTACAACTACAGGATCAACATCATCTGCAGGAATTATATCTACCTCAGGAGTAACAAATGTAGAGCTTTTTAAAATCTTTACCTCCCCGGCATCAGGAACAACATCAAAGATAAGGTAAACAACTGCATCAACCTGAACAATACGAAAAGGTACAGCAACATTATTTTGTGTAACACTGGCAGATGGCCAACCTTCAGGCAATGGACGGCGGATACTCAGCGGATAGTTATAAATTGAATCTGCCAGGTTATCAGTAACCTGCAACGTCATGGACGAATCTGTAGTCGCTGTCTCAGTAACAGAAACAGCGTTTCTTTCTTTAGAATAAAGGGTTGCATTTAAGAACGTGGTCACCCAAAATTTTGGCTTACGTGCAGCCAAGTATGCCACACTCTTGCGCAATTCTATAGAGGTAATTGGTGAATACCCTCCATCTTTGTCAATTCCATGAAACAGATAAACCAACCATCCGTTACTCTTGGCAACAGCAGAAAAGTTTGTCTTGAACTGGCTTAAATTTTGGGTAGCGCCTTTATCCCCACAAATGACAGAACTAATATTGTAATATGAAGCAGGTGTTTTCCCTTCAACAAAGCCTTGGCATCCGCGAGCTGAAATGTAATATTTTCCACAAATAGAATCTACTCCTGCCACACAATATGGATAGGCCATAGTGAGGCACTTTTTATTGGTAATTTGACCTTCAATAGCAGTTTTTGAATCTTTTAGCTCTGTTTCCTGCTGAGTAATGGTAACCTGGCTAAAATTTGCATGGGTAACAGTATGGCTGGCTATCTCGTGACCTTTGTCAGAAGCTGTTTTCAATGCTGACCAATTTGCACCCGACCAATCTTTAACGGTAAACATCGTCAGGTTGAAACCATACTCATCAAATAAAGGAATAGCCACTTTAAACTGATTAGAACAACCATCATCAAAAGTGTAGCTGATAGCAGCCTGTCTAAAACCAGCCCATGTAGCCACTTCATAAGGCTTAGGCGCTGTTTGTGCAACCCCGGTAAACCCGTTAACAACAAGGGTAAAAGCAAAAAATAAAGTAAGTTTTCTCATAGTATCATTTTTAGTGGGGCAAAAATAGACTGCCCTCCATATTCAGGCAGGGAAAAAATGGGCAAAAAAGTGGAAAGATTTTTAACTATAATCAATATTTGCATTACAACCACCCCACCTCCCGCCTGAGGCGAGACAAGCCCTCCTTATAAAGGATTAGAAACAATGCTATCTTCTAAAGCAAAGCATTTTAAGGTTTACTTATACATTTAGTAAAAAAATCAAAAACAGCTTTGTATTGAGATTGCCAGAAAACGTAATCATGGCCAGATTTTTCGACAAGATTAAACTGATGCTTAGCCTTTTCATTAGATTTCATCAATGCCTTGAACAGCAAAGCAGACTGCTCAGGGTTTACCACTTTATCATCCTTGCCATGAGCTAAAAATAAAGGAATATTTATATTGTTTGCTTGATAAACAAGGTTATATGTAGTTTTCCATAAATCTGCATGCAGGTTATACTCTCCCAAATAGCCTTTCAGGAGGTTATCATTGGGCATCTGCAGCGGGTCATAATCCCCTGAAAGGGCCGCTCCGGCTTTAAACAAGCGGGCATTTTGAATGGCAAGCATAACAACGCCCCTGGCTCCTGTAGAAATACCAAAAAGAAAATTGCACTGGTTTTCTTTTAACAAACCATACTCTTGCTGTATGTAAGGAATTACAGTATCGGTCAGCCAATAAACCGTATGATACTTTACCCAGTCGGCCCGAGTCTGTGGGTAAACCTTTAAATGATAGATAGATTTCTGCATATCAGGCAAGACCAATGCAAAACCTTCAGCTAAAGCTTTTTTACAAAAATCACTTTTCAAACATACATCATTATAAGGAAAATTCCAGCCTGGCAACACAAGAATTGTTCCTTTTTTTAACTTTTCAGGAATAACAATTTCAACTTTTGTATTATTGATAAGGATTGTGGTGTCAGTTTGAGCGGGGATGCCTATAAATACAGAGAAAAATAAAACCAAAACAATGCCATCCCTAGCCCCTCCTTTTAAAGGAGGAGAAATAACGAAATGAATATGATTAGCTATTAGATTTATTATCCTGCGCATCATCGGGTAATTTGAAAATCGGTATAACCATAAACCATGCCATCTATAACAGCCACATGACGGACATGAGCATGAGGAGGACCTTCGTAACACCAATTGATAAAAGATTCTAACTGAGGCAATGTACCTTCGGCCTCAATAAAAACACTTCCATCAGGCATATTTCTGACCAAGCCACATATATTGAGCTGTTCGGCTACAATACGTGCCGTATGCCTAAACCCTACCCCCTGCACACGCCCCGAAACTGTAATCTTTTTATGAAAAACAGGCAACTCGTCCATTACACTTTTCTTTTCTGCCATTCAGACCTTAACAGACTGTACAATTCTAAATCATAAAAACGATCATTGACCCACTCACCTTGTCTCTCGATGCCTTCAAACACAAAACCTAACCGCTGCGGTATCTTTTTGCTTTTTTCATTCTCTTTTGCCACCTTAATCTGCACCCGGTTCACATTAAGCACCCTGAAAGCTGCATCAACAAGGGTTTGACAAGCAGTAGTCACAATGCCATTACCCTGATACTCTTCTGCAAGCCAGTAGCCAATTTCAGTGCGTTTATTAGCCTTGTCACTCCGGACAAAACCTATCAGCCCGACTATCACATTTTCATAAATAATAACATACGTCAGCTCGCGGGTTTCATAAGGATGCACCAATATACTTTTAATATAACTTTCTGTATCAGAAACTTTATGGGTAAAATCCACAAATGGCAACCATTGCCTGAGATATTCCCTGTTCGAATCAATAATACCAAATATTGCAGGAGCATCAGTAACTTGAATTTCGCGCAAACTGAGTTTCTCATCTATTTCAATTTCAAGAATACTTGTCATAAAATTACTTTTTCATAAAAATACAGCTTTATCTGCAAACAAGCAAAGAAATGTGAAGAAGTAATGGTTAATGGTCAATGATTAAGGGTTAATGTTGTTTAGATATGGATGTTATTTAAACGCCGACATGTCAGTAAGTCGCTGTCGAGTATGTTTTAACTTTAACCAGACAGCGCTCGTAGAACCTGTCAGCGTCTTATCTAAGCTACATTGAAGTAGATTAATTATTTTGTTGAATATATTGGGGCGCAAATAATATTTAGCTCTTCTAACTTCCTTTTTTGAAAAAAAAAAAAAAAAAATACATTTGTTTTCACAAAAATCTTTTTATCCTTAAACTAAAACGTTTGATATGAAAAAACTCTTATTTATTGCACTTGCTGGCATAGTATTATCCTCATGTGCCTTTCATTCTGGCACAATCAGTTCTGGCCCTATTGAAAAAAGAGTTGTTTATACCGATATGGCTGTTGGTGTAGCCCAAACCCAAAAGATATTTGGCATAGGCGGCATATCAAAAGATGCATTAGTGTTGGAAGCTAAAAGAAAGCTTGTACAAAACAGGCCATTGCAGGAAGATGAACAATACGTCAACTATACCATAGATTTTAAAACGTCTTTCTGGCCTTTTTATTCTCAAACCACTGCCACTGTTAGTGCTGATGTTGTAACCCCGGCCAATACTGACACCAAAGAGCTGTATTCAGACAATTACAAAAAGAAGCTCTTTGCCCCAACCTATAACAATGACTTATTTGTAGTGGGCGACACCATTGTCTATGACAACTTTTTTAAGGGACAAATACTTTCTTTTGAGTCGAAAAACAAAGTGCGCATTATGTACCGCACGCAAAACGATAAAATCAGGACAAAAATTGTTTCTTTAGATGACATTTACACACAACTGAAAGAGTACAAAACGTACAAAATGGGCGGCAATTTTTATTTTGACAAAGTAAGCACAGGCGGAGACAACAAAGTGGTAAATGGCAAAATCTGGGCTGTAGGGCTGAAATCGGTTTTGGTATATGATTACAATAACAAACTTTGTAAAGAGGATTTTAAACAATAAAACAAGAAAGGCCGAAAGGCCTCTTTTACACTACCTCCAAGCTTTATGCATTCTAATCGTGACAATTTGTAAAGAAGATTTAAAATGATTTAATTTGCCTAAAACAAGGATTATGAAAACGATAAGTGTCTCTATATCAGATTTAGAATATAATCAATTGGGGATTAACAATGATAAATTATCATTCACTGAACTTGTAGATATTGTAAACAAAGAGATTACCAAACAAACAGTTAATAGATGTATTCAATTAGCAGAGAAATATAAGTTTTCACGGATGTCTTTAGATGAAATAAATGATGAAGTAAAAGCTGTAAGAGATGCAAAAAGTAATCATTGACACAAATGTGCTAATTTCAGCATTGACTCAAAGAAACTACCCCAATTTTATTCTTTACAACTATGTGTTGGACAATGCTGTAGAAGTTTGCATTTCAGATGAGCTGTTTAAAGAATATTTAGATGTATTAAATAGACCAAAGTTTAATAAATATCCAGATTTTATTAGTAAAGCTGAAATTGTTTTAACTCAGATTGAGTCAAAGACTTAAAAATTTTATCCCTCCAAAAGACTTGATGTAATAACAGATAATCCAGACAATAGACTGCTTGAATTAGCTGTCGAATCAAAGGTTGATTTTATAATTACAGGCAATACAACAGATTTTACAATGACTGAATTTCAAGGGACTAAAATTGTAACTCCAAAAGAATATTGGGATTTATATAGAGAATAAAACATTTGTCCTTTGTAAACCTGAAAGCCCTTAACAGTCAATGCCTGGAAACGTTATTAACAGCCCAACTGCATTTCGTTAATAAATACAATATCAGGTTAATATCCTGAATCAAAGAGATAGGCTATTTTTACCACAGTAATAGCAGCTATTTTACGCATGAAAAAAGCAAAAAAGCAAGAAGTCAAAGCAATAGAACCCGTTCAGGTTCCCAATAAATTCGTCCGCAACAAACGCAAGACTATTCTTCTGAACACTATGGAAAATGAAGCTTTGGACGCTTATTTCAAGAAATATAAGGTACAAAATAAATCCAGGTTTATGCGCGAAACACTCATGCGCGTTATTTTAAACCGCTTTGCCAACGATTATCCTACGCTTTGGGATCAGCCAGGAGTGCCTGCACACTTAAGACCTTTTTAACCAATTAGCGAATTAGCAAATGTGATAATTAGCAAATGAAAATACAAAATATTGTCAATTAGTTAATTCGAAAATGGGAATTCAATTAGCTAATTCTCGAATTAACTAATTTGCTAATTACAATATCATTCCCGCCCCTACCGTTTCGTTTGTTCCTTCTTCAATAAGTACAAGGCTTCCGGTAATCCTGTTTTTCTTATAGGCATCATAAGCCAACGGGCGTGTGGTTTTTATTCTCACACGGGCTATTTCGTTCATCTTTAGCTGCTTTTCACCAGTAAGCTCGTCCAGGGTATTGATATCAACCTTAAAAACCACGTCACTAATCATGCACCGGGCATCGGCAGTGGTATGCCTGAGGTGATATTTGGCTCCCACATTCATAGGCCGTTCGTTAAGCCAGCAAAGCATAATATCAAGCTCTTTACTTACCAATGGCAGACTGTCAGGCTTAACCAACATGTCGCCACGCGAAATGTCAATATCATCTTCCAATTGAACAGAAACAGACTGTGGAGCATAAGCTTCTTCAACAGATCCATTAAACACATCAATAGATTTAATCACAGACTCCAGTCCAGAAGGCAAAACGACCACCGCATCGCCTTTTTTAAAGACACCCCCGGCTATACGGCCAGCATACCCGCGATAATCGTGATATGTATCGCTATATGGCCTGATAATATATTGCACCGGGAACCTTGCATCGGTATGGTTGATATCCCCGGCAATATGAACGTTTTCCAATATATGCATCAATGTTGGGCCGTTGTACCAATGCATTTTCTCTGACCTCTCAACAACATTATCCCCTTTTAACGCACTAATAGGCACATACCAAACATCACGCACGTCTAACTTTGATGAAATGGCTTCAATCTGCGAACATATCTCATCAAACCTCGACTGAGCGTAATCCACCAAATCCATTTTGTTTATACAAAAGACTATGTGGGGAATACCTAACAATGAAGCAATGTAAGCATGACGTATTGTCTGCTCCACAACACCATTACGTGCATCAACAAGTATTAATGCCAGATTAGCTGTTGATGCCCCCGTAACCATATTGCGGGTGTATTGTATATGCCCGGGAGTATCAGCTATGATAAATTTACGCTTGGGTGTAGCAAAGTATCGATACGCAACGTCAATAGTAATACCCTGTTCGCGTTCAGCCCTTAAACCATCAGTAAGCAAAGCAAGGTTTACATATTCTTCTCCACGTCTTTTGCTAGCCTGTTCAAGTGCTTCGAGCTGGTCAGCAAAGATAGCCTTGCTATCATAAAGCAAACGGCCTATCAACGTACTTTTCCCATCATCAACACTTCCGGCGGTAGTGAAGCGCAAAAGCTCCATATCTAAATATCCAGACATACTATTTTTGAATCAAAAACCAAGAGTCAAGAATCAAGAAGATTTCAAAATTCATAGAAACTAAACCATTGGTCATTAGTAATTTGTAATTAATCATTAAAAATATCCTTCTTTTTTACGGTCTTCCATGGCCGACTCTGAGCGTTTGTCGTCAAAGCGAGTTCCGCGCTCAGTAGTACGCGAAGCAGCCACTTCATTGATAATATCTTCAACCGTAGAGGCCGGAGACTCAACACCTCCTGTACAAGTCATATCTCCTATGGTACGAAAACGCACCTGCATGCGAGCTAATTTATCCGAAGGTTTCAGCATAATATATGGACACTGAGCAAGCAGCACCCCGTCGCGAATGATCATATCCCGCTCGTGAGTGAAGTATAAGCTTGGAAGTGGAATATTTTCCAAATAAATATATTGCCAGACGTCCAATTCAGTCCAGTTACTCAATGGAAACACCCGAAAATGTTCGCCCATGTGTTTACGGCCATTGAAAATGTTCCACAGTTCAGGTCGTTGGTTTTTGGGATCCCATTGGCCAAATTCATCACGATGTGAAAAGAACCGCTCTTTAGCGCGAGCCTTTTCCTCGTCACGGCGACCGCCTCCCATAGCCGCATCAAACTTAAATTCCTCGATAGCATCCAGCAATGTCACTGTTTGCAATACATTACGACTGGCATTAAAGCCTTTTTCTTCCACTACCTTACCGGCATCAATAGAGTCCTGTACAAGACGGACAATACATTGCGTCCCGGTATCTTCCATCAGCTTATCCCGATAGTCAAGGGTTTCCTGAAAGTTATGCCCTGTGTCGATGTGCAATAAAGGAAAAGGAACCTTAGCTGGCCAAAAAGCCTTACGGGCAATATGAAACATCACGATAGAATCTTTGCCCCCGCTAAAAAGCAAAGCAGGCCGTTCAAACTGGGCAGCCACCTCACGGATAACGTACATCGACTCAGACTCTAACTCCCGTAAATGATTGATTGTATAATTCTTCATTATAGCGTAATTCAACAGTTACAAACAACAATTTAAGCACTATAAACCAGTTGCACAAATTATTGTTCGCCTGCGAAATTAATAAAAAGTAGCCACTCGTAAAATAAGAGTTAAAAATATTTATATCTGATTATATTTTTTAAAAGAACCAAAAATTTCTAGTTCTTTTCACAACCTCACTTTTAAAAAAAACTATTTCACATTAGTAACTTCTATGGTTTTCTTATATTTTTTCAATATTTTATCTACTAACTTATGCCTATTTACTTCCATTGAAAATGACTTGGTCTGGACTTTATTACTGTAATACAAAAATTTGTGTTCCTTTTTATCCACCACTACAAATGTTGCGTCAATAACTGATGGAAGCGGGATCATATACACTGTAACCATCCCCAAAGTTAAAACACTTGTTACAACCATTAATGTAATTGAAGCAGCCATGCTTCTTTTAATTTGATTATTCATAAATCCATTATAATATAAAAATCCATAATAACGGCCAGGATATTTACTAATAATTGAATCCAAATCCTTTCCAATTGGAACCATAGGAAATACGTTATTGTCAATTTTTTTTATTTTCTCTAAAGTCCCAATAATATTATCTTGAGTCTTAAAGTCATTGATCAGCATTGAATCATTTATAATGATTCCTTTAGCTGGGAATTGCCCAAGAATTAATTTATTCAATGTATCTCTCACAGATTGGGTGAATTCGGGAGAGGTTTGTCTTTCATTATTCTTAATTGTTGTAACAAAACCAAATGGAGAAAACAAATAAATAGTATCAATTTGCACCCCAACATAATTTGGATTCACTTTTTGAGCATTTACACATAATGAGAATAGGAGAATTGCAATTAGAAAATTGATTTTTTTCATATTTTACTAGGTTTTTGAGCAGAAAATGATTTATTGGGGAATAAAGGTAAGTAATACCTCAGATTTATATTAAACGTTTTAAGGTCAGGAAAACCATTATCAGCAACTCTAATATTATATCCAGCACTGATTGTTAAAAAATTAAAACCATATCCAAATTCAGGACGAATTACAAATAAGTTTTTTTTATAGTTTGTATACAAAATAGGACATATTCCAAAGCGCAAAGGTTTTAAAATAGAAATAAGATATATTTTATAGCCATCAATATTGCTAGAGAAATTTCTTAACCAAGATCCACCGTAAAAGATTGTACTATTTACAGTATAAGGATTAAACTGATGCTTGTCATTAAGAGTAAAACTGCCCCTCCCAAAACCTGTTTCAACTTCAAGACCATGGTTGTAAGTCAAACCTCCAATAAAAAACAGTCCTTCATAATAGCGCATAAAATCATAGCTCTTAGCTGCAGTTTGTACTTCTTCTAATTTATTTTTTTGAATAAAACAACGCTTATAAAACAAGCTCTGCAAACTCATTATTTGTGCAACAAAAACAGGTCTATTTTCATACTTTAAAGCTATACTCAAAGATGTGTCAACTATTTGCTTTTTCAAAATATCCAATGTATCTAAATGCTTTAAATATGCACCTTTATTGTCCTTCAAATAAAACTGGGCTTTATAATAATACAAAGAAGCTTTTTGAGGTTCATTTGCTATTGCCATGTTTATCCAATAGAATGCAGAATCTAAATGGCCATTAAATTGAGCTTTAAAACCATTTTGCGCATAACTACTACTTATTGACAAATTAGGTGAAAGCTTTTTCCAAGATGGGCAAGGACAATAATCATAGGGAATACAATTCCTGTTTTTATCAATATAATACCAACTTGAATATTCAGGTTCATTATTAAAATTAGAACTTTCAATTATCTGTCCTAAATGTAAAGGGTTATAATTCTCTATAAACAATTGTTCATTGGCAAATGGAATTAAAATATTATCTAATGTATCAATAGCTCCATACCTAAAATCCCTTGATTGGACAATTATTACAGAATCATTGTAATTCTGAATTCTATTATATTTAGCTGGAATTAGAATCTTACCAGTATATTTATTTTTAATTCCATACTTAGCTTCAGCTTCAAAAGGAACAATATTTTGAGAAAAAACAGATGTTTTGGCCAAAGTATCTATTAAGACAATTACTAAAAATATCTTCATCATATTTATTCAAGTTAATATAACAATTACCCCCTAATTACTATATGTATGCACGCTATTTGCCGCAGATGGCAGGTAGTTAATACCAAACCAGGCCACAATAAGCACTACAAACGAGATGAAAAGCAGGAAATACGCCAGGTTCTCGTTCTGTTTATGACGGAAACGGATGTGAATATAAACAAGATAAGCCAACCAAGTCAGGAGTGCCCATGTTTCTTTTGGATCCCAGGTCCAGTAATGTCCCCAGGCTTCCTTAGCCCAGAAAGCACCAAAAATCAGACCCAATGATAAAAATGTAAAACCTACAGACACCAAATTATCTGCAAGTTTCAACACATCATCATTGACATGTCTGTTTCTGAAAAACATTTCAAACAATGCTTTGGCTGAAACCAAAGCAGAAGCAGCCAAAACTGCATAGGAAATCATATACACAATTACATGCGGCGCAAACCATGGACTTTGAAGGGCTGGCATCAGCGTTTTGTCGTGTGCTTCAACAAATACAATGTTCAGGATGAGGAACATCAAAGCCAACCCACAGCTATAAGGGACAATCCATTTGATACCCCAACGCAAATAAGTAAGATAACCGGCCAACACCAAAAAGAAAGCATACCAAAGACGTGTTTCGCCTAATGTCCGTAAAGGCAAGCGGTCAAGTCCGGCCCAAAACGCTCCTATAAAAGTTCCAAGAACCGCTAAACCAGTTATTATAGCAGCATTTCCCCAGAGTTTATTTTTTGAAGTATATAAAAACACGCTTCCTGCCACATAAAAAAGAGCAGAAACAGCAGCAAAATATGGAAATTCAAGCCAAGTCATAAATTAATTGTTAATTGTTAATTATAAATTGTTAATTGATAGTAATCAACCATTTATCATTTATCATTTATCATTTATCATTTATCATTTATCATTTATCATTTACCATTTGTATTCAGTCTTTTTTCTTTTTTCTTTGTCCAAAAGCTAATAATAATGCCAGCCATACTTAGTATAATACCCAGATAAACGGCAGGAACCCACGGGTCACGGACAGCTTCAATAATACTAAGTTTTGAAAACTTCCCTTTTTCTTTATCATAGCCGGTTTGATAAAGCTTCCATCCGGCTATAGCAAATGGTTTGTTCACTTCAAGCAGAACATTCTTCTTAATGTCATTATGAACAAGGATTTCAATTTTTGAACTAAACTTTTTCGGCTCGGGCAAGGTCATTGCTAAAAGATAAGTAGAATCGAGGTAAAAAACACCGGCAGACTGGACAGGACTACTGCTGTTTATCCAGGCTTCCTTAGTCTGGCCGGTTTTGTTATTGAAACATTTTACAAAAGCAGCCTGCACAGCCAAAGAATCTTCAGACACAACAAAACCTTTTGAAGAGTCTGCCTTTGCTGATGGAAGATATTCTACAATCTCAATACTGAAATTTTTGAGTTTAAATAATTTTCCTTTTTCAATTAATGGAAGATTGTTTTTCACCTTGCTTTCAATCTCCATTGTCGCACTTTTAACCAATGCAAGCTTGGCCGGAAATTCGTCTATGCTGAAATCATCCAGTTTAATAGCAAACGGCAAGGTATGCCAACTGTAATCCTTATCATAAGCCATATTAACAGTCTGCCCTTCTTCTACGGCAACCTGGAAGCGTTTTAGGTCAGACGAAGACAACCCGGCTGCCATAACAACAATCCACATCCCCAGATGGCTGGCAACAAAGCCAATATCCGCGACTTTAAAAGTTGAAATCCGCCTAACAACAACAAGACCAAGTGTTGTAAGCAGATATATGCTGGAAATAGTAAACAGCCAGCTCCCTTGCAATTTATTCAGTTTAAGAACCATTGTTGGCTGGCCTTCTAACACTTGAGGCACTACAGCCATAGCCAATGCAATAAGAGAAAATAAAACAATGGCCCCCAAACAAGCAGGAACTTCGGACAACCAGCGAACAACATAAATTTTGCGAAATGAAAAATAAACGCACGGGATAAGTGCCATAAAAACAAGCCCAAGAATGGCGTTATATGGATAAACTGGCATTTCCACAATGGCCGCAGAAAGCATATCCAGCATAACTCCAATTATCATAAGTCCTGCAACAATAGCAGCACTTTCTTTATAGCCCCAGGGCTTCTCCCATGTTTTGCGTTTAACTTCTGCCATTAATAATTAGATTTCAATAATAAATAAACGTCTTAAACACCAAATATAAATATTTTAAAGACAAATATCCGGCAGAATTGACAAAGCATTAACTCATAAATAAAAAAGCTTCGACATTCCACAATAAATGGCAAATCGAAGCCTAAGCCGAAAAAAAACGTTTCTTACTCAAAAGCATTTACAGCGCAATGTAGAACCCTGTTTCCTGCAAGATGATAAGCAATTCTGAGCGACTCAGCTATTTCTGCTTCTGTTGCGCCCATCTTTCGGGCAACATCTGATATCCCCTTTACCCCGGACGAACCAGCATAAGCGTCCAAAGCTAAAAGAATCAGAAATTTTGTTTTAACATCAATAGCACCGGGAGCCAACACTTTGTCATGCTGGGCAGATACCATCTGAAAAAATTCCGAATCAACTTTTCCAAGTTTTTCAATGAATGGAGGATAGTGCTTCATAATCATTTATTTAAAGTTTGACAATGTTTATTTCCACAAAAGAACCAATAGTCCCGTTCAGTTTCGTTACCCTATGGTAATAAATGCAACAAGGTCAGACTTTGCACATTTCGCGCCTGATACGGCTCAACGACTGAGGTGTAACGCCTATAAATGATGCAATGTAATATTGCGGGATGCGTTGTTGGATGTGCCTGAAGTCCGAAAGAAAATTCAAATACCGCTGCTCTGCTGTAGCTGTAAACGTTGTGACAATATGATTTATTGCTTTGGCAAAAGTCATTTCGAGGTATAAACGACCGAAACGCTCTCCGGTAGAGACTTTTTTGTAAAACAATTGCATATTGTTGTATGAAATGGTATAAACCACGGTATCTTCCAATGCATAAAAGGTTTTCTTTGAAGGTGTGCGATGGATAAAGCTTTCAAAGTCGCAAACAAATTCATTTTCAGCACTGAAAAAGAACGTCACTTCCTTTCCATCGTTGTTAACGCAATGCCGCAGCAAACCTTTTTCGACAAAAACAAACTCTTTACAAACTTCACCTTCTGTCAACAAACGCTCGTTTTCTTTCAGCTCTTTCTTTACAAAAAGCTGTTCGATAACATCAATATCCTCATCGGTAAGGCTAACAAAACGTTTTATAGCATCAATTAGGGTTTGCATAAATAATAATCAGACTTTCAAATATATAACAATATTAAAATCTATCACCTTTTTTCTCCACCTCTATTAATACTCACCAGATACACCCCAAAGCAAACCAGCAAGCCTGCTGAAATGTTTATCCAGTTTAATGTGTCTGTACCAGTCAGAAAAGCCATAACAACAGACACCACAGGCTGAATGTAAATATAAATGCTGACTGTAGTAGGACTAAGATGCCTAATACCATAATTGATAAGGAAATAAGTCAGCACTGTTGTACAAATAACAATATAGAAAAGGGCTGCATAAATACTCATTGGCAGTTGTGACCATTGCACAGCCAACATAGGCTTAATGCCAAACGGCAAATAAAGCAGAGAGCCAAATAAGAAGGTCCATTTCAGCACAAAAACCGAGTCGTACTTTTGCATCAGGGGTTTGGCGTACATCATGTAAATGGCAAATGATGCAGAGTTGACTAAAAGGAGGATGTCGCCGGTCAGATGCTCCGGGTTGTAAGCCACAAGGCCTTTACTCCCTGCCAACAACAAAGCGCCTGAGGCACCTATTATAATCCCTGAAACTTTCAGTTTTGTAACTTTTTCCTTGAGTATCAGAGCCGCCATAACCAGCACAAACACGGGGTTGCTGGTAATAATGATAGCCGAATCGATAGGCGATGACAAGCTCAAGCCTTTGATAAAAAGGAATTGGTTTAAGAATACGCCTAAAAGTCCAGCAATAAAAAGGTTTTTATATTCAGGCCTTCCATTTACCATGCTATTGCGAGTTATGAAAGCAATGGCCCAAAACAACATTGTTGAAGGCAGGATGCGCAGAAAAATAACTGCTTCAGGACTTATATAGCCCATTGTCTTTTTGGCGATAACATAGTTAACGCCATACAAAAAGTTACCTGCAAATAAAGCCAAATGCGCTTTGAACCTAAGGGACATAGTTTTGTTTTAGATTGCAAAAGTGGCATTTTTTTTCAAGCTTTAACAAGGTAAAAAAACAAACATTTAACATTAAACACTCAAAGTCTTAAAGAAAATGAGCTAACTTGCCACCTGTTTATTAAGTATTACATTCATTCTAAAAAACATTCACCCATTTTTAATCTAATACTTTAAGTAAAATCATACAAAAATTCTTTTGGTCTTAAAAATTTAGTTCGGATGAATGATGTAGATTAAAACAAAAACCTAAATTTGTTGGCGAAAAATGCCCCTTCAGCGTGATAGAGAAATCAGACATAGAATTATTCAAAGAAATTAAGGAAGGAAAGATGTCTTCGTACGACAAGCTTTTCATGACTTATTATCAACCGTTGTGCCGTTTTTCTTTGTCTTTTGTAAAAGATGAAAACGCTGCAGAGGATTTGGTGCAGGATTTGTTTGTTCATCTATGGAACAACCGAGCCGTAATGGATATCACGAATTCGGTAAAAGCTTTTTTATACACCAGTGTAAGAAACAGGAGCTTAAACTATATAAAAAGCCAGGCAGCCCGCAAAAGATATGAAACGGTGCATTACGAAAATATAAGTTCTGATGCTGTTGAGGAAGTAGAAGATAACATGCCTGAAAAGCTTGTGCTCATAGAAAAAGCAATCAATGAATTGCCCGAAAAATGCAGGGAGATATTTGTGCTAAGCAGGCATAAAAATATGAAATACCACGAGATTGCCGAACATCTTGATTTGTCGCCCAAAACTGTTGAAAACCAGATGGGCATTGCGCTAAAGAAAATAAGGGAGTTCATGGCAAAGCACATGAGTATTTTGATATTGATATTTTATGGAATTTTTAAATAATTTTTGGGGGAAAATGTTTTTGTTTGTGTCTCAATATAAAATTACGCTTCATGCATGAAAATGTGCCATACGACCTGATTGCTTCTGCTTTGGAAGGAGCCTGTAATGCTCAGGAGCAGAACGAGCTGGACTTGTGGATAGCACAGTCGCCTGCTAACAGGGCTATTTATGAAGAGATGAAAAGTTTATGGGCCGAAAGCCAGCAAATAGCTGACAATTTCAGTCCTGATGCCCATCAGGCATTGGCCAGAGTACATCAACGCATAGGAGCAGGACATAAAGCAAAAGTATTTTCATTGAACAGTATTTCATGGGCTTACAAAATAGCCGCATCCATATTAATCGTGGCAGGAGCGTTATTCTTTTTTGTTTCCAATAAAAAGCCAGTACAATTAGCAGCAATTACTGATAATAAGAGCAATAGCGAAATTGTGCTTTCAGACAACTCTGTGGTCAAACTGAACAAAAACTCAAAACTTACTTATCCAGAGTATTTTAAGGGTAAAGAAAGAAGGCTCAGGCTTGAAGGTGAAGCACTATTCGATGTTACAAAAGACAAAGAAAAGCCCTTTGTTGTAGAAGTAGGTCAGACAAAAGTAACCGTGTTGGGTACGTATTTTAATGTCAGGGCTTACTCTTTAGAAGACAGCATAGTCGTTAGCTTGCTGGAAGGGAAAGTAGAATTTGCCATTGAGGGAAAAGATGCTAAAGTTATTTTAACTGCCGGCGAAAAAGGCTTGTATATTAAGTCAAAAGGTTCATTAACCAAGATGGAAGAGCAAAATACCAATGTCACCAGTTGGAATACAGGGATATTGAAGTTTGAAGCACTTCCATTAGCCAATGTTTGTACAACACTTTCGGAACACTATGGAATTTCTATATGTATCAAAAACGCATCAGATGCCAATCTAAGGTTCACAGGTACATTTAAAAATCAACGCTTGTCAGAGATTTTACTTTCTATTGAAGAAGCCACAAATTTGAAAGCTGTCAAAAACGGAAATAGTATTATTTTTGAATAAAAAATAATTGCCCCTTTTTGATGCAGCGTATCCTTTTATTTTTACTGTTTACATTTATTATATCTGTTGAGATTATTGCCCAGCGTGATATCTTAAGTCGGAAAGTTACTGTTTATGCTCAAAATAAACGTATAGCCGATATTATTAACGATATAAGCAAACAATCAGAAGTAGATTTTTTGTATAGCCCTGATTTGGTAGACCTTGAAAGACAAATTACTGTAAACATCACCAATGTTGATTTACAAAAAGTATTACAACAGCTTTTTCGTGGCACAAATGTAATATATAGTATTGTAGCCGGCCAGGTAGTACTGAAAAAGAAAATTCAACCCCCTAAACATTCTATATCAGGTTTTGTTAGCGATATGGCCAGTGGTGAAAAGTTAGCTTATGCCACTATTGCGATACAAGGCAAAAACTTTGCCGTAACCAGCAATAATTATGGTTTTTATAGCCTATCAGAACCAGAAGGCTTTGTTTATATGATTTTCGTATGTAGGGTATAAATCCAATGTTATAGGTATTGAACTGGATAAAGACACCGTTATCAATATAAGGCTAAACCTGGATACAACGCTGGTAAAGGATATTATTGTCAATGACAATTCGTGGAAACAAAGCTTAAAAAATTCGCAAACCGGGTTAAACAGGTTGAGTATGCAGTCGCTGCGTCAGTTACCCCAGTTGCTTGGCGAAAATGATTTGATGAAAAGCTTGCAAACCTTACCAGGAGTACAGACTAAGAGCGAAGGCAGCAGCGGGATGTTGGTACGTGGCGGGAACCATGACCAAAACCTTTATCTTTTGGATGGCGTACCTATTTACAATATTAACCACCTGTTTGGCTTTGTTTCGGTCTTTAACACAGATGCAGTACAGCATGTGTCGATGTATAAAAGTGGTTTCCCGGCCAGATACAATGGCAGGTTGTCATCGGTTGTGGACATGAAACTCAAAGAAGGGAATTCGAAAACATACCAGGGGAAGCTATCCATTGGAACATTAACTTCTTCAGCTTCTGTTGAAGGGCCTATAGCAAACAGGGGTTCCTTTTTTATTGCTGGCAGACGTACATACATGGACCTACTTTTAAAAGCAATGGCAATTACCGCAAAATTGAATGACCAACAAGATACCATGTTGTTGAATTTTGATGCCAATTTTTATGATTTGGTAGCAAAAGCAAATTTTAAGTTGTCCGAAAAAAGCCACATTTATGCCAGCACCTATTTTGGGCAGGATATATACGGGGCCGAAGGAAGGCTTAATGGTGATGATGAGAGCGGCTGGCTCAAATGGGACAACCTTGTCACAGCGTTCAGGTGGAATTACAAAATCAATAACAAGCTTTTTGTAAACAATACCCTTACCTATTCCAATTTTAGCTTTGACTTTAATTTAAACCTGAATGGTTCTGACAGCCTAAAACGAAAAACAAGCCTAAAATCTGATTTAAAAACCGGGATTAAAGATTGCTCAGTCATGTCAGACTGGGAATGGTCATTGAATGATAAACACAATTTACAGTTTGGGCTTGGGGCAACTTACCATGATTTCAATGCCGGAGATTTGAGATGGACCAGCAATTTCTTTTCAACAATAGACAGCATCAACGTCAAAAATGCAGCTCCTTATGCTAAAGAAGCATACATATATGCAGAAGACACATGGAAGTTTTCGGAAAAAGCCGGTTTTACTATCGGGCTGAATTCTGCCTTTTTTAATGTTAATAAAAATATAGACTTTGTTCTTCAGCCCAGGATAAGTACATTTTATTTGTTGACCGAAAATTTATCACTAAAGTCGTCTTACTCGCGTATGGGACAGTTTTTGCACATGGGTTC
>ENA-UOWE01000353-UOWE01000353.1-activated-sludge-metagenome-genome-assembly--contig:-NODE-353-length-67800-cov-8.102325_pt1 | contig 67800 bp, 69 predicted proteins | sample MGYA00249841_ERZ761562 | MGnify/ENA primary metagenome ERZ761562 (study PRJEB28883, sample SAMN05720200) | activated sludge metagenome | isolation source: Anaerobic digester | place: Japan...
CCCTACCGGGGCTGCTGGACATACGATCCCGTGCTGGCTGGCACCATGCACGGCTCATAATTATGGTGTGTCAGCAGGTAAATACATTTGTCAGCACGGCAGCCAGGGTTCTCCACAGGCCCTGGTCCGAGATATTAGACAGAGTGCCTATTCCCGCTTCACCCTGAACATGTGCCAGATCCTGCAGGCACCTTCGTGGCTGACCATGCACGGCCCGACAGGCGTCCTTGGATTGCAGACCTTTCCAAAGAGCCTGCAGTCGGTAGGCTCCGCGATTCCTCGGAGCACCCTGTCGCAGATACAGGCGGAGTGCTTCTCTACGTGGCGGATGGGGAGATCAAACTTCTTCTGGGCATCGTATTCTTCGAACCCGGATTTGAGCTGCAGGCCTGACCTTGGGATGACAGGAAAGCCCCGCCATTCGGCGTCGACCGGGGTAAAGACTTCGTACATCAGCTGGCGTGCCCTGACATTCCCCTCCCTTGTTACCGCCCGGGGGTATGCATTCTCAACTTCTGCCTTGCCGGCTTTCACCTGCTCTACGAGCATCAGGAGACCAAGAAGGATATCTTCGGGCTCAAACCCCGCAACCACCTGGGGGACCGGAAACTGTTCGTAGTCCTGGTATCCCACCACCGTGCAGACATGGCCCGGAAGAAGAAACCCGTGGAGTTTTGCTTCCCCCTGTTCAAGGAGCCACTTCATTGCAGGTGGTACCAAGCGGTGGCAAGAGAGGATGCTGAAGTTCTCCGGCGGCCTGGTGAGAAGGGTGGCTGCAACGGTCGGGGCGGTTGTCTCGAATCCGACGGAGATGAATGCGACTTCTTTATTGGTATTTCTCGCGATCTCCACAGCCTTGTGCACTCCCTGCACGACCCTGACATCGCCACCGCTCGATTCAAGAGAGCCCCTGCTGCCCGGGACCCGGAGAAGGTCCCCGTATGTTGCGACGATGCAACCTCTCTCCACGAGGTCGAGTGCGGCATCGATCTCACCCTGAGGGGTGATGCACACCGGACAGCCCGGCCCCATTACGATCTTGAGGCCCGGCGGTAAGACGTTCCTCAGCCCAGCCCGCGAGATTGCGGCCTCGTGGGTCCCGCAGATATGCATGAAGGAGAGGTCTCTGTCGACGGCCTCCCGCAATTTTTCCGATATTTCCTTGCCAAGGGCCATATATTGGACCAATTATTTTGTATCCACGAGTGATAATGGTACTGATATGGCGACCGAGACAATTTTTGGGATAAGCGGAAACCTCCTCGCCGTGATCGTGAGCATAACCGGGCTGGTCATTGCGCTGGCCATGTACGGGATTGTCGGGTGGTTGCGGCACAAGGCCCAGCAGACTGAGTCCCAACTGGACGATATTATTATCGCAGCGTTTGGCACCCCTGCGGTTATCGCGGTTCTGGTGATCACCTTTTTCCTGTCGTTGCAGGTCGCAGACCTTCCTGCAGAGTTCCAGTTCGTCCTGGATAGCAAATATGTGAACGTAATCTGGATAATCCTTGGCGCATGGGTAATCTCGACGTTCATCTATACCCTGATCGAGACATACGGCCACCGTCTCGCGGCCGGGACCAAGACAGACCTTGATGACCGTTTGATCACTCTCGCACAGGTTGCGTCGAAATACGTGATATGGTTCGCGGCGTTCCTCCTTATCCTCTATCTCCTGGAGATAGACATCACGCCTTTCCTTGCCGGTGCGGGCATTGCAGGGATCGCCCTCGCCCTCGCAGCCCAGGACTTTCTCTCCAACTTTTTCGGGGGGGCCATCATCGCGGTAGACAAGCCCTTCAAGATCAACGACCGGATCATGATAGACCAGTATATAGGTGATGTGATCTGTGTCGGCGCCCGCAGCACGCGGATAAAAACACTTGACAACCAGATCGTGACGTTTCCGAACAAGAAGATCATGGACAGCTACGTCATCAACTACGCCCAGCCCGACATGCGCATGAAAGTCAGGGTGAATGTCGGGGTTTCATACGGTTCGGATATAGAGAAGGTCAGACAGGTCCTGATGGAGATTGCAAAGGAGGCCTCCCGGATTTACCCTTTCATCACGGAAGATCCCGAGCCGATCGTGTATTTCCTCGAATTCGGGGCATCGAGCCTGAACTTCCAGCTGGTGGTGTGGACAAACGATTTCTCTATGACGTGGGAGACCAAGGACGCCATTAATACGAGGATTGCGAAGAGGTTCGCCGAGGAGGGAATCCAGATCCCATTCCCTCAGATGGATGTGCACATGCGTACCTAGCGCTCAACCCTCTTTTCCTCTCTCAAACACAACCTATTTCCCATCTCCTCTTAAGAAGAATGTATGTTTGGGATCTCCTCATTCTGCCTCCACCATCACCCCCTTTCATCTGCCCTTGATACGCTCTCTTCCCATACCGATCTCGTCGAGATCATGGACGACGGTCCACATTTTTTGGAATCAACAGAACTCCTTGAGTCATACTCGCTCCGCTATGCATTTCATGCCCCTGCCAGAAGCGTGAACATTGCAAGTCTCCACGAACCTATCCGGAAAGCGAGCGTGGAGGTAGTCGGGCAGTGCTTTCACCTTGCCAGTGAGATGGGGAGCACCGTAGTGATCCACCCCGGCTACTTTGCGTGGGAAGAGGAGCGTGACCGAGCGCTACGCCAGTTCATGAAGTCCCTTGAGGATCTGAAGCATGTTGCCGGAGAGTATGGGGTTACGTTCTATATCGAGAACATGGCCAACTGGAATTATTTCTTCCTCCGCACTCCGGACGAGCTGGGGATAATCAACGGAATTGGCCTTGCCCTTGACGTCGGCCACGCACACCTCAACCACTGCCTCCCCGGGTTCCTGACGGCCCCGATCTCCCATGTTCACCTCCATGACAATGACGGAAAGGATGATACCCATTTGGAGGTAGGCAAGGGCTCCATTGATTTTGGACCGGTCATGGAAGCAATCACGAGAGACCGTGCGGTCCCCGTGGTGGAAGTGGCAACGCTAGAAGGGACTCTAGAGAGTATCAAGGCACTTGAGAAGATGACCAGGTGAGAATCGGGCAGGAGGCATGCGAGGTACCTCGCGGTAACAGGGGTAATCCACTCAAATGAGCCCGGATATCCCAATTCATCCAGCCCTTTCCGCAATCTTTTAAAGTATATACGTCGACTGTTGTTGTCGCATTGCGCCTTTGTGGCTCAGTCGGTAGAGCGACACCTTGGTAAGGTGTAGGTCGGGGGTTCGATTCCCCCCAAAGGCTTTGGCATCAAGTTCGATTTTTCTGTCGATTTTTCCCACCAGTGCATGATCTACTCTCCTCATATTGCATTCACACATTGCATCCAGACAACGCCTATCTCAGTGCAAGTTCGATTCCGACCCGAAGGTCGTCATCATTGAAAGGTTTCAGAATAAATCCATTCGGGCGTGTCTCTTTTGCCCTCTCAATGATATCGCCATTTGAATGGGCGGTGACAAACACAATAGGGATATCATTCTTTCTCCGGACTTCATGGGCAACCGAGATACCGTCACAATTCCCAGGAAGCCCAATGTCAAGGAGAACGAGATCCGGTGACATTTGCTCAATCAGTGATACGGCCTCATGCCCATCAGAAGCTCGTCCACATATCTCATATCCGAGTTTCACGAGCCGCCATTCCACCAGCCTGGCAATGATATCATCATCTTCCACAATAATTATGCGCGCTTTTGACATCCTGCACTATTAACCTGTCAATTAAACTCTGCGATAGGGCCTCTGATAAGAATTTGCCATGCAATCATTCATCAGAGCGATGAATATTCATCGGGATAATGAATGGGAAGTACATGCTCCCTTGAAGAACAATAATGGATTGCTCACCCGTATGTGTGTCAGTTCGTAGATAAACCGAATCTCACCTCTTTCAGAATGAATCTGGTTTATACACTGAACCAAAAACAGGTTTGAGCATATTGCAGGTTCTGAAACGAACGGTCTTTAATGTGCTGCGAAGAGGTGAAGAATCTTTTCGTGGTGAATTGCATTACCCTGCCTGGCTGCCCCAACCATGAGGTCACCTGGAGTATACTTCCTCTTCTTAGGAAAGCCCTTTCATCAGGAGAACCATAAAAGAATGATGATATGAAGTACGAAATACGCTATAAACCTGCGTACTCCCTCCTGGTGGTCACCCTCTCACCGGGCGAGAGCATTGTCGCCGAATCTGGCTCCATGACCTACATGCAGCCGACAATCGAGGTGAAGACCCAGAAACGGGAGAAGAGTCTCTGGGGCACACTCGGGCTTGCTCTTGTGGGAGGGCAGAGCTTTTTTGTCAACGAGTTCACCGCGACAACAGGCACCGGCGAGGCAGGGTTCAGCGCCGCTCCCCTCGGTGACATCGACACAATCCCGATCAGCCAGGGAAAAGGGTTCATCCTACAGAAGGCTGCATACATCGCTTCCCAGGGGACCGTGAACCTCGACGTCAAGTGGGAAGGGTTCACGAAAGGGCTCTTTGGGCAGGGGCTGTTCATGATACGTGCGACGGGGGAAGGGACCGTATTTATCAACACGTTCGGTGCAATCGACCGGCATACCCTTAAAGAAGGTGAAAAACTTGTCGTGGATAATTTTCACCTCGTGGCATTCAGTGACACCTGCCAGTACAAAGTAACGAAGTTCGGCGGGCTGAAGGAGACGATCCTGGGTGGAGAAGGGCTTGTTACTGAGATCCAGGGACCTGGCGAGGTCTTCATCCAGACCAAGAACATCCGGGAGCTCGCCGAGTGGATATGGACTATCATCGAGCCGAGGGTGCAGGCCAAGGCAAGGTGAAGGGACGCACCCAATCTTTTCCCGGACGAAAGGAGAACAGAATTTCAGGATGTTCCCAGAACCGTGCAGACATTCAGGCGTAATATGCAGTTTGTGCCCAAGCCGCGGGGTTGACCTGACCGTTCTGGGATGGACACGACTAAATATTGATAAATGAGACATAGTTGCATGGAATCGCAGAACGGCAAGAATACACTCCCATCGTCTGGCTGGGTGCGTTCACCCGTGAAGCTCCTCGCGGCAATAGTCGTCTGCAACCTTGCCGGGATCATCGGGGCACTTGTCACCACCACCGGAGAAGGGTCATGGTATGCAGCAATAGAGAAACCCCCTTTCAACCCCCCGGGGTTTGTGTTTGGCCCGGTATGGACCGCGCTCTACATCCTGATGGGTATCTCGCTCTACCTGGTCTGGATGGAGGGGACTGGCAGGAGAGATGTCAGGCTCGCACTCATCGTTTTTTTTATCCAGCTTGGGCTCAATACGCTCTGGACATTTCTCTTCTTCGGCCTCCAGTCTCCCTTTCTCGGCCTTGTAGAGATACTCATCTTGTGGATCTTCATTCTCGCCACCATCTTTATGTTTTACCCAATCAACAGGACAGCGGCGTTCCTGATGGTTCCGTATCTGGCCTGGGTCACGTTCGCCTCATTCCTGACGTACAGCATCTGGATTCTGAATGGGTGAAAAATCCAGGATGAGTGTCCATCAGCCACAATCAAAAAGGGATGGATATTTCACAGGAGACACCAAAACGGCAGTATTGCCTTACATTCTCTCGTGTACTGGAAAGAGGGATGGCGTCTGCCCATGGCAAGGTAAAAGGCAATTTTTTCCTCTTTTGGGATTACCCCCTTTTTGACTTCAGGGATCAATCCGTGATTTGAAAAAACGGGACAGGGTGATTAAAAATGGATAGTCTTGTATAATTCAGGTTTTAAATAAGTCCTGAACTTGGTCGACTCAACTGGTTTCTGGACTGACATCCCGCCGCTGATCAGCTCAAGAGAATAACGGGCCTCTTCGCCGGTTGTCGGCATCCAGGCCTGCTTGTAGATTCCCGATACTGTCTGCCTGCCGGTCCCTGTCACCAGGAACTTCCAGGTTCTTACTCCGGCCGCTCCAATAAGCCCGGTGCCCGAAGGGGTATAAGAATCCTGGAGGGTCTTTAATCCCCCGCTCGTTTCCATGATCCAGCGAAAACCGGTACTCGGATTCTCTTTTAGCGAGAGAGTGAAAGTATCTCCTGGGTTGACATGGACGGTTTTCCCATTGTCTTCACTCGAAAAAGCGTAACTCGCGGCTATGACCGGCGCCGAAGCGCAGGCGAGGAACGCAAGAACGACCAGGATAATCAATCGGTATCTCAGCATTAGTAAACGCTCCTTATCTCTTGAGGAGTACGTTTCCTTATCTCTTGTATAAAAAAGGCATGCCTCAAAATGATGCATAAGGACTGTGGGAGGCGGAAGTTCTCTCTTACTTCCAGCCCTGGAAGAGGGGGAGGATGATCTCGAAGATGAGCGTGGCGATAATGTAAAAGACCGAGGCAATGCCCATCGCAAACATGAAAAAGATTATTGGCGTGAATATTTGGGAGATGCTGCGAATATTGACTGCAAGCAGCCAGGCGAGGGTCACAAAGAACACAACCAAGGCATATGTCATGGTCGCGAGGACTATCCTCCGAATGCGGGTATTCCTGCTGATCAGGACGAGAATTGACGAAAAGACGACCATCCCAAGGCAAAATGCGATGAGTGAGAAGATCACTGCCAGCACCTGCGTGTAGGTGATGTATATCCATGTAGTAAGGGTCAGCACCAGCACGACAAGGGGGATGACGAGGAGAAAGCGCTTGAATGCTTCTATCCCGATAAAATAATAAAAAATCGGCCTGTCCCTGGGTTCGGCGAATGCCGCCCAGAGCACTGCAAAAATGCCGAGGTACGTGATCAGGAGGCATGAGGCAATGCTGATCTCCTGAAGGTTAAAGGAAATACCGAGGAGTTCGAATACCGGTTCGCTGCTTCCGGTTGCCGGGAATATCCGGGTGAGAAATACAGTGAGTGCTGCAAACAGCGTTATGAACACGAACAAGAACCAGTATGCGCGAAGAAACGAGCTCAGCTGGAATTCGTTCTCTCCCACCGTGATGACCGGGGCAGGTACCATGAAATGGCAGAATGTCGGTGTAACAACTCATATATCTTTCTTCATGCACATCTGACGGAATATTCGTCGTCACAGGGCATGGCCCTTTCCGCCTGATTTAAATAGTTGTCCGGTCATCATCCTGCTGATGAACCATTCGGCACTGGACGGGGGCATGGCATGATATCGATTCTCCTTGTTGATGACGAAGTGCAGTTCCTTGAGGTGACTCGCATGTTCCTCGAGAAGGGAAGGGGCATCCGTGTGACGTGCGCCAATTCCGGTGAACAGGCCCTTGAGCTCCTCGGGAACCACAAGTTTGATGCAATCATCTCGGATTATGCGATGCCCGGCATGAATGGTATTGAGTTCATGAAACAGGTAAAGGCAATGGGTGATGATACCCCCTTCATCATCTTCACCGGAAAGGGCAGGCAGGACGTGGTGATCGATGCGCTCAATTTCGGTGCAGATCTCTACCTTGAGAAGAGCCCTGATCCGCGGACACAGTTCTCGGAAATGATGCAGAAGGTCAAGAATATTGTTGCCATCCGCGCTGACATCCAGGTTGCCCGGGAGAAGATGAAGATATTCTCTTCAGTTATGGAAAGGTTTCCGGGCATGATCTTTCGCATACGGCTTACCGGGAAAGAGACGGTCCTCTTTGCGAGCGCGGGGGCATATCTCCTTACGGGATACCCTGCGGATGACCTTGTCAGTGGAGACCCTCCATTCAGCCAACTCATCGTTCAGGAAGACCGCAACAGGGTCGATGAGGTGAGAAGGTCGGCTCTCCAATCAGGCGACACGTATCACGTGCAATACCGGCTGAACACCCGGTCCGGGGGCGAGAAGCGCGTCATGGAGGGGGGCATTGCGGTCCGGGAAAGTGGGGGTGAAGTCCTCGAGGGGTATATCCTGGATCTCGACTGTATCTGTCATGAGTCACCGGCCCCCGGTCTATAAGATCCATCCTCTCTTCCCGTATCTGCATCAGCTCTCTCGACCAGGCGGAAGCACTCCCTTGGAACCCGGATCTCGAACCTTGCACCCTTCCCAAATGTCCCGGTCTCCTTGATCGCAAGTCCTGTGATTGAAAGGATCTCCCGTGAGAGAAAGAGTCCAAAACCGGTATTTTTCCCGTATCCCCGCTTGAAGATCTGTTCTTTTTCGCGAGGAGGGATTCCCTGACCGTTATCCTCGTACACGATCTTCATACCGGACTCATCCAGCAGTGATGTTATCCAGATTGAATCGACGCTTCCTCCATGCCGAAGAGAGTTATCAATGAGGTTTTGCACCACGTTCTCGAGAAGGGGATCAGCATAGATCTCGACGCCTTTGATATCGCTTCTCACTGTTGCGCCATGGAGGCTTGCAGTGGCTGATGCCCGTGCGATGATCTCCTCAAGGGACTGCCACTGCGGGAGTTCAATCCCAATGTCCTGGTACACCTTTGTGAATTCGATCTGCCTCCGTATGGTCTGGGCAAGGTGTTCCACCTTCACAAACGTCTCTTTCTGGGCATCGTCTTTTGGGTCTTCCTTGAGCAGATCGATGTAGAGGAGGAGGGCAGTGACTGTGTTGAGGATGTCATGCCTGGTGATGATATTCAGGAGGGTGAGCTTTGCATTCATCCTGCGAAGTGATTCCTCGGCAATATGCCTGCTGGTCACATCGTGCGCCGATCCAAGGACGATGGTCTTTCCCCCGATTTTTACTGGATGATTCCTGATCTCAACGATCACGCGGCTTTTATCTTTCCTGTTGATCACGAACTCTTCAGGGCCCGTTGGCTCACCTTCAACGTGCCGTGCGAGGAGAGAGATGGCTTTAGGGACCTCTTCTGGTGAGAGGATGCCGGTTTCAAGAAAATTCTTCCCGATGAGGGAGTTCCTGGGATACCCTATCAGGTGCTCTGCTGCTGCATTTCCGTCGATGAATGTCCCACGGATGTCGGTGAGGAAATATGCATAGGGGGCATTTTCAAAGAGTACTTTCAACCGTTCCTCGGACGCTTCTTTCTGTTCAGCGATCTTCGTCTTGTCGGTGATATCCTGCCCGATGCAGGATATTCCAGTCACGTTCCCTTCCGCGTCGCGAAGCAGAGTATTGTTGAGGTCGATCCTGCGGATAGTTCCTTCCCTTGTCCTTATACTGCAGGTAAAGTAGAGCGCGTTCAGGTCGCCGTCCATCGCGGAAGTGAAGAACTGCTCGACCCTGTGCCGTTCATGGTCAGCAATGAAGATGTCAGACCAGTGCTGCCCCATGACTTCATCCCTTTCATACCCCGCAAGGGTCAGGAGAAAGTCATTGCAGAACGTGACTTTTAAGTCCCTGTCGAGCTGAAACGCGATGAGCCGGGCATTCTCGAGGGATTCCCGAAATCTCCTTTCGCTCTCGCGGAGTTCCTTCCTGGATTCATGCCTCCGGACGGCCTCCCGGATCATGTACAGGAGTTCGAGGAAGTTCAGCCGGGGATCACCTCTCTTTTGGAGATAATAATCGGCTCCATAGTTGAGGGCTTTTATTACTATCTCCTCCCGGCCCTTTCCTGTGAAGATAATGATCGGAGTCTCATCCCCCTGGCCCTTGACCATCTTGAGAAAATCTATGCCATTCATCCCGGGAAGCTCGTAGTCGAGGACAATCGCATCGTAATGGGTGTTCTTGAGGGCCTCGATGGCGTCGGGTCCGGACATGCAGGTATCTATCTGCATCTCTTCTTCCCGCTCCAGGAAACGGCAGATGAGTTCAAGCAGATCGGGGTCGTCATCGACCAGCAGGATTTTCATCATAGATACCGCCTCCGACAAGGAACGTCTCAATATTACAAAGGTCCTTTGTGGGGATGATAGTCATGGCACCTGGAGTCTTTTTATCCTTCCGCTCTGTCCTGTCGCTATCCTGGGGTTTTTTCACCACGGCAAGCTGATCACCCTTCTGAGAATGGAAAATCGAGGAATGCGGGCAGGAAAATGGTGATGCCATGGTGCGAGTGCCAGAAAACGATCAACTGGGCTCTCCATTCTTGAGGGGCCCTTGTGGGAACCTTGGATTGAGAAAAGATTAATTCTGGAGGGTGTCATCCTGCCCGGTCGGCATGGTATTCCCTTACCCTGATACCCGCCCTTTCACCAGAGAGCAGTGCATGCAGGTCCCTGTATGAGACCAGAAAGAGCCTGTCCTGTATGAGGGCAGTCAGATCCTGCTTCTTTTTTGCCATAACCGGAGAGAGCCAGGCCATCCCTTCCTGTTCCCCTTCGTCGTTGAGTATCATGGCGTTCCGGTCAGAGAAAAGCCCGCCCACTTCATCGGGGGGTACATAGAACGTGCGGTTCCCCAGGGAGATTGAGATCCCTTTCCCTGAACGCCGGGCGATGCCAGCCCGGGTAAAGACGGATACCGGTGCCTGCCTCATGATGTCACCACATACCTAATTGATCCTCACTGCATGTAAACATGGCGTCAGACACTGAATTGGAGTCGGATCAGTCAGATAACGCCATATTGGGGGTTTTAGAATTCAAGAAAAATGGCTTGATTTGCAGTTCTGCCAATCTTGTGGAGCCATAACGGGAATCAGGCGATGCGGCGGATGAACCATGCATTGGCAGCGAGATGCCTGACCGGTTATGCGCTCCGAATAATAAGACCCGGATTTCTTGCCTAAAGTAGAATATTATTGATGATTTGCGGCGTTTTTCCAAAATATTTATATATAGGACAATACAACAAAAAATGTGAAACCAACATGGTTCAGTGTCAGATAATGCTGATACTCCAATTGATCGTTGCCTGATACTCTCACGCATCAATGGTATATCGCTGCCTGGACCATGGTGGTCATTCCTTTACAGTTCTCTCCGGAATACTTCCATGTATCATCTTGCATAATCGGTTCCAGTTCTGTCTCCTTTCCTGGTCGTCCGGAGGCTTTAAGATCAACCGATCATGAAATAGACGAGAATAGAGAGGAGAAAGACCAGAAAGAGCATTCCGGCGCTGAGGACAGGGATGAAGAGGAGTATCGTATTGACGGTGCTTGCCATCTGGGTGATACGGTGGGATCCGAATACGACGACACCCTCACACCAGGCAGTGCTCCCCGCTGCCTCGGCCGGCGACATGTCGGCCATTGCCTGGCAGAGGGCGTCGTTTACACAGGGGATGATTTCTGAAACAGGTACATGAAGCCCGACCGGGTTTTTTCCGCTGATAGTATTAACCACGTGTGAGTCGGTCGTCATCACTTCGGCATCGTCAACTGATTGGAGTAAAAAATCCCTGAGGGCATCACGGACTCCACCCTCCATGTTGTTGCCATCAACGAGGAGATAGGCAGTAGTCTGGCCTCCTGCCTTCACGACTGCCATCTGGATGCCCTGATCACCAAACCCCTGTTCACGAGAGAAGGGGACCTGTACATGCGAGATCCCGAGTTCGAAAGGAAACCTCTCCATCAGGGGTGTCTCGTCTATTGCCCTTGCCCCCGCATGGTAGTACTCCATGGCAAGCCTTGTCGCCGGGAGCACATAGGTCATGTCCCCTGCATAACAGTTATGGGCATCGATAAAGGCGACATGGGGGAACGACCGATGGCCCTCGGACATGATGGTCATGCCGATATTGAAGTCAAGGTCCTCGGTACGTTCGGGGCACCTGGTCCCCACCATCACAAGCGTTTCATCGAAGACCTGGCAGAGGATGGAGACAGAGCCCTGCTGGTACCTGACTGACCGGGTCGCGTTCCCAGAGAACTTCAGATCTTTCCGGGAGCTGGCAACTGCCTGCACGAGCTTGTCAATCTCCTTCTCGGATACCAGGTTGAAGTCATGGGTGGCAGCTCCGTGTGGCACCATCACCATCTCCTGAAACCCTGCCTGCATCCCCCGTGGAAGGTTTCCCCCTCCAATCTCGCCCATGGGTCCTGGGTGAACGTTTGGGACCGTAAGGATGAGCCCTTTCCTCCCGGCTCTTCGAAAGAATATCGTGACCTGCGGCACGGTGACCTCCTCTCCAATCTTGCGGAAGAAATCCTCAAGTGCCCTTGAACCATCGGTAAGGTGTGCAAGAAACGAGTTCAGGAAGTCGAGTCCCCTGATCTGGAATGTCCGGTAGAGTGGCCTGTCGATTGCCCAGATGAGGAGGATGAAACCAAGAGCGAAGAATACCTGGAGGACAAGCGCCAGGAGAAGAAAATTTTTCGTAAAGAGGAACACTCCCATCACAACCCCGGTCAGGCTCTGGCTTGCAGCAGGCAGGATCATGCGGGGTATCCGGTAATCGGCGATTGCAACAAGGACGAGGAGCCTCAGTCCAAGGATGATCCCGAGGGATATCGCGTAAAAGAGCGGAAGCATCGTGATGGAGATCGTAAGTGCCGACAGCGTGATGATGACTCCAAAAAGCGTGCAGGAGAGGGCCAGGAGCGCAGACCTGTTCCATGTCATGGGCCGCCCGGTCAGCTCGACTGCAGGCTTTGTTGCAAGGAATGCAAAGAGCGCGGGGATGGTGAATGCCAGGGTCCCGAGCCATAGGGGGGAGCCGAGTTTCAGGCTGACGCCGTCAAGAATGAAGCCCAGGAGGAGGAGAAGTGCAAGTGAGATTGGCCATGACGGAGCATTGAAGAGAAAGCGCCCGAGCCGCTCGATCCTCATTTCTCCCCCCATCACAGACATGGTTCTGTGTCACTTCCAAACCGGCTGAGTGTCTCCTGCCCCGGCCATTTTGCCTGGAAAACTCCCGAATTCGCGCTGATACCGGGCCACCATCTCATCCCACGAGGGGAGATTGTTCTGGCAGCCGACTACCTCGACGGCAAACGAGGCGGTCACCGTCCCGATCCGGCAGCACTCAAGCAGAGGGTATCCCCGTTTGAATGCCACGAGGAATCCTGCGCGATAGGCATCCCCGGCCCCGGTTGGATCGGCCATTTGGACCTTCAATGCGGGGATATGGAGATGTTCACGGCCTTTTATGCACTCGCTTCCTCCGGCACCCATCGTGAACACTGCAAGGGGGACACGGGCAGCAAGCGCTTCTCGCGAAAGACCGAGGGTCCGACACATGCTCTCTACTTCGTGCTGGTTCGCAAAGAGAATATTGATGTGGGAAAGGATCGACTCGAGCTGTTCCCTGCTGTACCGGTGCAGGTCCTGTCCCGGGTCAAACGTAGAGAAAGCAGCCCGCTCTGCGATGCGGGTATTGAATCCGGGGTCCGCCGTTGCCATGTGTACGAAGGGCAAGGCAGGTGCCTCGGAGTGAGACAGGATGCCTGAGGCGCCCCATTCAAAGAAGGTGATCTGGTCTCCCTCATCGTCTGTGAACATGAATGCGGTTGCGGTATGGGCATCAGGCACTGTGAAAAACTGCTGGTGAAGGCCAAGCGACTTCTGCCAGTGGTCGTAATCGCTGCCGGGAAAATCCCCTCCCACTGCGCTCACGAGTGTACAGGGCTCACCGAGCCTGGCGATGCCTGCGGCGATATTCGCCGCCCCCCCGCCGAAATAGGTCTTCCTGTCGGTGATCGTGGCTGACCCGTTCCTGGGCGGGAACCGGGGTACCCTGCAGATATGATCGACGGCCGTATGCCCCACGACGTATATCACAGCGTGCAGACCTCCTTGACTTCCAGGGGGACGTCGCGGAGGGCCTTTCCGATTACTGATCTTGCGATACGGGTGGCGTGTTCGGGGGACTCGGCCCTGAAGACTTTCATCTCCAGGAGGAGCCCCACGAGGGCAGTGTGAGCCACCACCAGGGCACTGTTCAGTTCACCCTCGCAGAAGGGGCAGGCAAGCATTCCCACCTCCACGTCAACATAGGCTGCAACCGGGTTCAGCCTCTTGCCAGCCTCGCTTATGGCAATGCTCACTGCATCGTCGAGCGAGCTGACATCTTTTACCACCCATGCTCCTTCAAGAATTACACGATAATCAGGCATTGATACATCCCTCACCAGGACTGGTAGTGCATGTGCTCCACCACCGGCATTCGTTCTGTATAACTCCCTGGCGAAGCGCCGACTCCTATACAGAGGATTGCTACGGGCCTTGCGTGGGACGGGAGTTCAAGCAGTTGACGTACCTCCTCGTCCTGGAATGACCCAACCCAGCAGGTATGCAGACGCCTTGCATGGGCCGCAAGCATCATGTACGTGCAGGCGATGGTCGCATCCTCTATCGCGAACAGGACGCCGCGATCACCATACCTGGACATGGATCGCACGTAATTTGCGCATACGACGAGGAGCAGCGAGGCCTTCGCGACGTGCTCCTGTCCGTATGCCGCCTCTGCCATCCTCTCCTGTGCCTCTTCTCCCTCGACCACTACTACGTCCCAGGCCTCAAGGTTTCCAGCACTTGGTGCAGTGCTTGCGCAGTCCAGTATGAAGGTGAGATCTGCGCCAGGGATCTTTCTCGCGTCATACTCCCGCACCGAGCAACGCGATACCAGGAATTCCAGGAATTCAGATGAGTCCATTCGCTTCGAGTACCTGCCACGCTCCCTGGGCAGCCGTGGTTACCGCGCTGATTGATTCGCTTATCTTCAGGGATGCTGCACCGTAATTCTCGCTCTCGACCGTGCTGATCGATTCAGAGAGAAGGTTGATCGCTCTTCTGAAATCAGATATCTCAGTCCCTTTCCACGCAAATTCGAGTTCTGAACGGACCGCCTCCAGAAGGAGTACAAGCATCCGTTTCCCGCCAGGACGCTCGGCGTCAGGGAACCCGGCCAGAGCGATGGTAAGCTGCGAGGAGATGATCAGTTCACTCTTGGCCCGCTCTGCAAACTGGTAACCCTTCACCGCTGTCTTCAGATCCATACTTCCACTGTACTGCGGTGATACAAGATACTTCTGTATTCACAGCAAAGTCACTTAAAAAAAAGGGAAATCGGGGATATATCGGGGTTATCTGCCTGATTTCTGCTTGGCGCCCAGCACGGAGACCTTGGGCCTGCGCATGGCTTTGCGGACCATGGGGTTTGCCTGGGGACCCGACTCTGTAGCGCGGCCTCCCCGACCTCCTCTGCCTCCCCTTCCCCCGCGGCCCCCGCGGTAACCGCCCTGGCCTTCTCCCGTCAGCTGTTCAAGCTTACGCAGCGATGCCCCAGCCTTGAACCGCTGGTTCGGCCCCGGCTTTTTTAACTCCCCTTCAGACTTTGGAACCAGGCGAATCTGGCCCTTGACTCCTTTCACCTGTGTCCATTGGACGGATCCTGTTTTTCCCATAAGCAAACTCCTTAACTTATTTGCGACGCTTTCTTTTAATACTTTGGACCTCCCGACCTCCCAGGGGAGTTTGCTGGGCTATTTCTCTCCAAGAGCTTCTGAGAGCGCAGCCTTCAGGACCTGCGAGACTTTCCTGCCATCTACTGCACCCCTCACTTCCTTCATCATCACACCCATAAGGGGACCGAGGGCTTCCATGCCTTTCTCCCTCACAAACGGCATCCTCTCGCGCACGATGCTCCTCGCAAGCGCTTCGAGATCGGCCCCTGCAGCCGTTGACTCCACTGCCTGCACCGCCGACTCCGCGGATTCACCCTGAATGATCCTCCTCAAGACATCCGGGACGGCTTCTTTGCCGACGCGCGCATCCTTCACGCCGAGTAGCACCTGCAATACTTCCGGGACGACGGGGGCCCCTTCCCTGTCACGATCATCAAGGAGGGGGCGGACATCGAGCCCATCCCTTGAGAGTTCCTTCAGGGTCGCGATGAGGGTCCGGGCTGCAAGCGTCGGAGAGATACCGAGATCCACCGCCTTCTCGAAGAGCAAGACGTGCTCAGAGTACGCCATCTGCCGTGCGACCGCCGGATCGAGGCCATGTTCCCTGCAAAAGCGTTCTGCCTTGGCGCTCAGAAGTTCGACGCGGGGGATCTCCTCCCAGAATTCTGAAGTGACCAGCACAGGAAGCACATCGGTCTCGGGATACATCCTTGCTGCCCCAGGCAGCGGCCGCATGTACGAGGTGCTCCCTCCCTCCAGCATCTTTCTCGTCTCCTCAGGGACCCCTTTCAGGGCATATTCGGCCCGGAGGATGACCTGCTGGCATGCGCACTCCGCCTGGCGTGTATCTCCTGCTACAATTACAATGCAGTCCGTCTCCCCCGCCCCGACCCCGGCACGCAGTGCAGTTATCTCTTCAGCAGTTATCCCGTAGGCGGGAAGCTCGTCGGTGTGGAAGATACCTCCCACCCCGCACTTCTTTGCATAATCAGAGAGTTCACTGCCAAGCCTCCTCCCGGCCTGGATCTCTTCTCCGACAAGCCCTGCGAACCCTGTGAGGATTACGGCCATGATCCGGGATGCCTTCCTGAGGATCTTTGAGCCGGAATGGGAGAAGAGTGCTGTCACGTCGTGTGGTGCCCTTGAAACAGACGCACCGCGTTCTTTCAACCGTTTCCGGATTGAAAGGAGGCGTTCCTGGCGCTGGACCTCCCTTCTGACTACTTCTGCGATGAGATCCAGATCCTGGACGCCCTTGATCTCCACACGGGCCCCTTCGCGGATCGAGATGTTGACGTCCTGTCGGATAGTCCCAAGGCCCCTCTTCACCTTTCCGGTCGAGCGGAGCACCATTCCGAGGTACTCAGCTATCTCCTGCACCTCTTCGGGAGAATGCATGCAGGGAGAGGTGGTGATCTCCACCAGGGGAATTCCAAGGCGGTCGAGCGAGAAGACCTCGTCCTTTACCCTCTGAGCTGCCTCTTCCTCAAGGCAGATTGTCTCGATGGCCCCGCCGTTCGGGAGAGTGCCGTTCACGGCAACCAGGGCCGTACGCTGGAACCCGCTGGTGTTTGACCCGTCGATGACAAGTTTTCGCATAGTGTGCACCTGGGGTATCGGGGTCATACCACACATCTTCGCGATCTGGAGGCAGATTGCGAGTGCCTCGGGGTTGAGGGGAGCAGGAGGCTCCTCGTCGTTCTCGACAAGGCACGTGCTGTCATAGGTATAATACCGGAATTTCCGGAGGTTCTTCATCTCTTCGCGTGCCGCCCGGTCTATCTCGCCGAGTTCGCTCTCTGTCGCACGGAGGTAACGGAAAAATTCTCCGTTATGCGCTTCGAACGGTCGAAGTTCAGTAGGACAACGGCAGAAGAGTTTCTCGCCCGTATTCAGCTGCTGGTGGATCTCGATCCCGGCAACGAGCCCGAGGCGTTCATACTCCATGCAGCGACCTCCTTGTATACTCCCCTTTCAGGTTCTCCTGCATCATGCAGCGCGCCCTCTCACTATCGGGTTCGTTTCCGAGCACCCACATCAGTTTCACCAGCGCCGTCTCGGGGAGCATGTCCTCCCCTTCGACGACGCCTGCCCTGATCAGATCCCTGCCCGTGTCATAGACACGGTCACATACCCTTCCATGGAGGCACTGGGAGGTCATCACAACAAGAGTACCCTCATCGATCAGCTCCCGTATTGCCGGTATGAGGGAGGTGCTGACGTGTCCGAGCCCGCTCCCTGCAATCACGACTCCTCTTAATCCCGCATATGCGTTGAGGATGTCGGGGGACATGCCCGGGCTGAAATAGAGGAGGCCGCACGCCGGTTCAAGCCGGTCGTGGAGCGCAGGCTCACAGGCACCCCTCCCTCGCGTGCCGGGAGAGAGGGTCACCTTGAGCGAGGGATAGTCGACGTATCCCAGGGGGGGAACGCCTATGCTCTGGAACGCATCGCGCCTGGAGGTATGCATCTTCCTGACCCTCGTGCCACGGTGGATCGCGCACCGGTCGTCGCTCGTCGTCCCGTGCATGACCACAGCCACCTCGCCAAGATCCCCGACTGCGACGCTTGCACTGCAGAGTGCATTCATCACATTGTCTGAACTGGGGCGGTCCGCGGACCTCTGCGAACCAACGAAGACGACTGGCACTGGGGTATCCAGCATGAAGCTGAGCGCGGCTGCGGAGTATGCCATGGTATCGGTCCCATGGGTGACGATGACCCCCCTCGCTCCCCCCTGTATCTCATCGTACACAGCCCTTGCAAGTTCCTGCCATATCGAGGGTGTCATGTTCTCCGAGAGGATGGTATACAGCTTACGGGTCCGATAGCGGGCGATCGCACTCAAGCCGGGGATTGCACGGAGGATATCTGACGCGTCGAACTGGCTCGTAACCGCACCGGTCCGGTAATCTATCCTGCTTGCGATCGTTCCGCCGGTGGAAACTATAGAAAGCACAGGAAGGGAGGGGTCCTGGATAACCTCCTCTCTCTCAGATTTGACCGGCGGAGGGCGCTCGATGAGGGTGCAGTCCCCAGGAAAGACCCCGATATTATACCCGCTCTCCATCTTCAGGACCGCCATGCCGTCACGGCTGGTGATATAGGTCCCCTTCAATTCGGAGCCTCCTACGATGCACCTGACCAGATCCCCGGACCGGAGATCGTTCACTCTCCCGCCTCCTTTCGTGCATCGCTGATCAGGCGACGGATCGCTCCTGCATAGTGAGACATCCTCTCCTCGAGCAGGTGGGAGTCTTCCGAAAGTGTCATCTTCCTTGAAGAGAGGGATATCTTCACTGAGAACGGAGAAGGGCTCCCCTGAGCCCTGCGGCGGTCAACACAGGCCCGCACGTCGAGTGCCGCAGCGATCTCATTTCCGGTAACCCCTGTCTTTGAGAGGGGAACAAGTCCCATCTCCTCTGCTGCACGGTCAAGCGTGGGCAGGTCGAGGCCACCTTTCTGGATCGCCTTGCCCACAAGGGTGTGCGCAGTCCTGAAGGGGAAACCATGCGACTGGACCAGCATGTCCGCAACTTCTGTTGCAGTCGAGTACCCCCGTCCCGCCTCCTCTGCCATTGCTGTAGTATTGAAGGTTGCCGAAGAGAGCATGTCTACCAGGAGGCGGGTGCTGTGTTTTGCATCACTGATCCCTCGCCAGAGGTGTGGGTTGAGTTCCTGCAGGTCGCGGTTGTAGCTCATGGGAAGGGCTTTAGCGATGGCGAACGCTGCTGCGGCAGAGCCAAGGACTGATCCGGCCTTTGCTCGCATCACCTCCGCCGTATCCGGGTTCTTCTTCTGGGGCATGATCGAACTCGTTGAGCAGAATGCATCATCAAGCTCGACAAACCTGGCAAACCCCGAACTCCATACCACAAGCTCCTCGCAGACACGGCTCGCATGCGTCATCATAATCGCGAGGGATGAGAGTAACTCGAGGGCAAAGTCACGCGAGGACACCGCATCCATGGTATTCTCAAGCACATCTCGGAAACCAAGGAGTTCTGCAACGAATTCTCGCTGGATAGGGTAACTTGTTGATGCAAATGCGGCCGCACCGAGAGGAGACTGGTCCACCCTGACAAGTGCGCCTGCAAGCCTCTGGAAATCCCTGCCGAACGCAGCCTCGTGGGCAAGGAAGTGGTGTGCAAGGGTCGTTGGCTGTGCATGCTGGAGGTGCGTGAAGCCCGGCATCACACTTTCGATATGCTCCTCTGCGAGTGTGAGCAGCGTCTCTCTCAGGCGAATGAGGATGGAGAGCTGGCGTACAATATCTTCCCTCACCCGAAGGCGAAGACACGTTGCGACTTCGTCGTTCCGCGAGCGACCGATATGCAGTCTCCCTCCGGCCTCTTCCCCGATCGTTGCGATCAGAAGGGTCTCGATCCCTGCATGGATATCCTCGAACCGGTCGTCAAAAGCACTCTCGGGTATCCCGTTATCGTACAGTTCCAGGAGGGCGGACAGGATTCTGCCTGCCTGGTCTTTTGCGATGATCCTCTGCTTTGAGAGCATCAGTACATGGGCGATATCGACAAGGATGTCCGCATCAGCGATGCAGCGGTCTGCACCCATTGAAGAGAGAAAATGCATCATCTCACCGCTCCGCTCCCCCGTGAGCCGTCCCCTCCGCACCACGTCCTGATCCATCCTAATCATAACCTCGCATACAGATAGGACGCTGGAATGAGATTAAAGCCACGCCTTCCGGGCCGCGAGCTCGATTGCCCTCTGCACAGATTCTCTCGGGATAATTGTAGCGACCGGCACGTTCACGAGCTGCTCGATCACGCTGCTGACAATGGGCGCACAGACGATAGCCATTGCTCCCTCTCTTTCTGCACGTATCGCTGCGATCGTGGCCTCTTCCATGGTATGCACGGGATACTCACGTACCCTTACCTTCCGTCCGTCTACCTCCGCGTTCCGCTCCTGTATCACGTCGAGTACCGGACGGGCGGCGATCAGGCCGATGAACTCTCCCTCGGAAGAATGAGTGATCCTCCTCATCGCATGAACCACTGCACGCAGGGTGGAGAGATTCGGGGACCTCTTTCCATGCACTATCTTGTAAAGAGAGCTCTGCGCGACCCCGCTCTTCTCGGCAAGCTCCCTTACGCTTATCCGCAGGTCACGCTGCATCACTTCCTGGAGGGTATGTACAAACTCTTCATCAGAGAGAAGCGCTGCTTTCACCAGCCGGTCTACCGGGTCTATCTGCATGATATATCGTGAGATGAGATGTTGTGCTGTCCATGGATAATCTTTTTGTCCATTCTTTGACGATCATTTTTCTTTTTGTCAAAAAAATTAATACAATAAAACAACTAGTTATTCAATATTTATACAATAGTATAGTAAACCATCATCTTTCGGAGAATTTATCTCCACCGGTGAGTACACTGTGTGCATGAAAATGTCGCATGCGTGTGCAATCGTCGGCATGCTGTTGTGCGCAGCGCTGATCGCCGGATGCATTACTCCAACACCCCCTTCGGGGACACCCACGCCCACGGCGCCTCCCGCAGGGGCCCAGGTCATTCTCACGTACACCAAAGGGACAGGGCCTATGCCCACCCTTCTTGGCACGGACCAGATTGACGGTTATATCGCGTGGCAGCCTTTCGTCGAGGTCCCGCCAATGGCAGGAATAGGCAAGGTCCTTGTGTATTCGGGAGATATGCCTCCGGAAGGCAAGTGGAAGGATCACCCCTGCTGTGTCTTCACCGCCAACGAGAAATTTATCTCAGAACACCCCGATCTCGTAAATGCCATGACAGCCTCGATGATCCTCGCCACCAGGTACCTTGAGGAGCACCCGGAGGAGAGTGCAGAGATCGTCGCAGACTGGCTTGCCGGAAAAGGCAATTTCACCTACGGCGACATATCGGTCTCGTCCGTGGATGTACTCAAACGTGCCTTCCCCACCGTGAAATTCGTGAATGAGCCCAATGATCAGTGGATGGACTCAAACATCGAATTCGTCCATGCATTAAGAGAACTCCAGGTGCTCACAGGATCCCTGAAAGACTCTTCTGACGCGGATTCAAAGGCACTCCTCTTTGACACCACCCCGTACGAAGCGGCACAGTCCATGGTGGACCAGGGGAAGATCGTGACACCTGCTCCAGTGAGGGGCACAGTGGGAGTGGGCTACCTGATGTCGGATCACCATGCGGCGCTCTTCGTGGCCATCAAGAAGTGGGAGTACTTCAACGATACCTACGGAATTGCCCTCAAGCCAAGGGACCCTGCTGCATCCAGGCCTGATGCTGCGGACCTCATCGTGAACGGGCAAAAGGTTGCGGAAATGAAGATGATCTCGGGGGACGCCGGTCCGCAACTGATGCAACTGATGGCAACTGACAACATCCAGTTTGCGCTGGTAGGAAACCCGCCTGCAATCTCTGCGGCCGACAAGGGCACGCCTGTCAAGATCATCATGGCGATCAATTTCGAAGGCTCTGGAGTCGTCGTCACAGAAGACTCCCCTGTCACCGACTGGAACAGTTTTGTCGCATGGGCAAAGGAGCGCTCTGCTGCCGGAAAGCCGCTCAAGATCGCCGCTCCGGGCAAAGGATCCATCCAGGACGTCATGGTCCGCTATTCCCTGGAAGCAAGCGGTTTATCTGTGAGGGAAGGATAACATTAAGGGACAATGAGGTATCTCCGGTTCCTCCTCCCCCTTCTTCTTATCATAGGCTGGGAGGTTGCATCATGGGTCGTCAACAATCCATTCATACTTCCCTCCCTTGAGACTGTCATACCCATCCTTTTGCATCCGTTCAGCCCGGCGTACACTCTCGGCACCGGGAGCCTCGTAGAGAATGCGACTGTCAGCATCCAGCGGGTGGGCCTCGGTTTCCTCGTTGCCGCAGCGGTCGCAATACCCATAGGAATCCTCATGGGAAGGTCAACCCTGCTCAACGATTTCTTCGACTCAACGATTGAGCTGCTCCGGCCAATCCCTCCCCTCGCGTGGGTCCCGCTGGCACTTGCATGGTTCAAGATCGGGCTCACCTCAATCGTCTTCATCATCTTCATCGGTGCGTTCTTCCCAATCCTCCTGAACACGGTTGACGGGGTGAGATCGGTCAAGAAGACCTGGATCGAGGTTGCGACCACACTTGGAGCCAAGGAAAAGCAGATCATGACAAAGGTTGTCCTGCCGGGGGCCGCTCCTACCATATGGACGGGTCTCCGTGTCGGCTTTGGCATTGCATGGATGTGTGTGGTTGCAGCGGAGTGGCTCCCCGGCATCTCAAAAGGGCTCGGATACCTTATCCTCTACGCATACAACTTCGGCCAGACCAACCTGATCATTGCCGGGATGGTGGTGATCGGCGTCATTGGCCTCCTCATTGACTTTATCTTCAAGCGAGTCGAGAAGAAGTGGTTCTCGTGGAGGGGCCTTGAGAGATGAGTAAGATCGCGGAATCTTTAGAGGAGGCGTGCGGCCTGTGACCCTCGTTCTGAAGGGCCTCTCCAAGTCATTTGTGGGAGAAGGGAAGACCGAGGTGCAGGCCCTCTCCAACATCAACCTTGAGGTCGCAGACGGCGAGTTCGTCTCGGTCCTTGGTCCGTCCGGATGCGGGAAGACCACCCTGCTTCGGATCATTGCAGGGCTCGACCATGCCACTGGTGGCTCCATCCTGCTTGACGGGAACAGGATCGATGGCCCCTGCCCAAGGATGGCAATGATATTCCAGGAATATTCACTCTATCCCTGGAGGACGGTACTCGACAACATCGCGTTTGGCCTCGAGATGAAGGGGATGGAGAAGTCGAGGAGAAGGGAGAAGGCCCTCGAGTTCCTGGAACTTGTAGGTCTCGTTGATTTTGCGAAGAACTACCCCTTCGAGCTCTCAGGCGGCATGCGCCAGCGGGTGGCTGTCGCGAGGGCGCTTGCAATTGACCCGCAGATCCTTCTGATGGACGAACCGTTCGGTGCCCTGGACGCCCAGACCCGGAACATGCTCCAGCGGGAGTTGCTGGACATATGGGAGAAGACAAGGAAAACTGTCATTTTTGTCACCCACAGCGTGGATGAGGCAGTATTCCTCTCGGACAGGGTGGTAGTCCTCACTGCACGCCCGGGGACTGTCAGGGACATGGTTCAAATCGATCTCCCGCGCCCAAGAGAGAGGACCGGCACCGAATTTGCCAGGATCAGGCGCTATGTCCTGGATCACGTAGAGAAAACTGCCTTTTCCAGTAAGGTTTAAGAAGATACATCCCCATTTTATAACGCACAGACAGGGATAAGGAGTATTCCGTCATGGTAAGAAAACCAGGAAAGATGTACAGGAACATCTCAAAGAAAGCCTATACCCGCCGGGAGTACATGGGCGGGGTACCCGGCAGCAAAGTGGTGCAGTTTGACATGGGAAACCTCTCCCAGGAGTTCCCGATGGCCATCAGCATCGCGGTGGAGGAGGCCTGCCAGATCCGCCATACTGCACTCGAGGCAGCACGCATCACCATCAACCGCCACCTGATGAAGGACCTTGGAAGGATGAACTACCGGTTGAAGCTACGTGTCTACCCCCACCATGTGCTGCGTGAGAACAAACAGGCCACAGGTGCCGGAGCAGACCGTGTCTCCGAAGGGATGAGGCTCTCGTTTGGAAAAGCGGTCGGGACTGCCGCCCGTGTCGCACCCGGTCAGGAGATCTTCACGGTGTATACCACTCCTCAATATCTTGCCCAGGTAAAGACTGCCCTCAGGTCTGGCGGTCACAAACTCCCTTCCCCCTCCTACATCACCATACAAGAGAAGACGGTTCCCGAATCCCCAACACCAGAGCAGGCATAATTTTTTCGGATACCATTTTTTCCCATTCTCTTCCTGTAAATGTGTGAAGGGAACCTGCCAGGAATTCCGTCATGTATGGATTCTGGCACTGAAATGAACCTGGGGACAAAGCAAATCACTAATGCGGTTACGGGCATCCCTCTCCAATCACGTCGTATCACAATGTATATTCCCGTCCACTTCAAATTTCATACCAGTATGATCCCAACCCCGGACCCCGGACTCCTTGCAGCCATCACCCGAGCCACCTGCGAGGCATTCCGGCAGGCAGAGATCACCCTTCCTCCCGATGTGAAACAGGCTATCCTGACCGCAAAAGAGCACGAGACAAGCGAGATTGCCAGGGGAGAACTTGCGAACATCCTCGCCAACCTGGAGATGGCAGGGGCGCTCTCGGTGCCCATCTGCCAGGATACCGGGGTCCCCGTGGTCTACCTTACCATCCCGCCGCATGTCCCCCTGAATAACGGGATTTTTGACGCGATTGCAGAAGGGGTGAGGATGGCGAGCAGGGAGATCCCGCTCCGGCCAAACGTGGTTGACCCTCTCACGAGAGAGAACACCGGGGACAATACCGGGGAAGGGATGCCTGCTGTCCACGTGCGTCCGGGTGACCGTCTCACCATCACGGTGCTGCCCAAGGGTGCGGGAGCAGAGAACATGTCGAGGATCGCGATGATGCTCCCGTCGGAGCGTGGGCAGATCCCGAAGTTCGTGGCCGAGACGATGCTGATCGCCGGGGGCAAGCCCTGCCCTCCGGTCATTCTCGGGGTGGGGATCGGGGGGACATTCGATGGAGCCGCGGCCCTCGCCAAGGAGGCCCTGCTTGAACCAATCGACACTATGACTTCCTACGAAAAAGAGCTCCTTGCTGCGGTAAATGCGCTCGGTATCGGGCCGATGGGTATCGGGGGAAGGACCACGGCACTCGCAGTCAAGGTGAAGACCGCGGGGTGCCACACAGCGTCCCTCCCTGTTGCGGTCAATGTCCAGTGCTGGGCCTGCCGCCGGGCCACGGTGGAGGTTCAATGTTAAGCATCATGGACCTCTGCACCCCTCTCTCACATGAGGTGCTCATGCTGCGCGCCGGTGACCGTGTCACGCTCTCGGGGACGGTGTATACTGCACGGGACGAGGCACATTTGAGAATGATGGAGGATGGCATCCCGTTTGACCCCCATGGAGCCGTGATCTACCACTGCGGCCCTGTCATCCAGGGGCAGAAGGTGATTGCCGCAGGCCCCACCACTTCTGCCCGCCTGAACTCGCTCTCCGGCTTCCTGATTGAGAAGGGTGTCCGTGCCCTTGTTGGAAAGGGAGGGATGGGCCGGCAGGTGGCCGACCAGTTGAAGGGCCGCGGGGTGTACCTGGCATTTACCGGGGGATGTGCAGCGCTTGCGGCCTCGAGGATGACACTGAAGGGAGTGTTTTTCGAGGATCTCGGGATGGCTGAAGCAGTGTGGGTCATCGAGCTCGACCGGCTCCCGCTCGTGGTGGGGATCGATGCGGCCGGAAACGATATATTCGAGGGTGTGCACCGGAATGCGCAGGCAGAGTTCAAAAAGCGGTTCTCGCTGAAGAAGGAGGCGCCGGCATGAGACTTGTAATCGATGAACGGAGGTGCAAGGGATGCAACCTCTGCACCCTGGTGTGCCCGTATCGGATCTTTTCTGCAGGCAAGCAGCCGAATGCCCGCGGTATCGTGGTACCTGTCCTCGACCGGCCAGAACGCTGCGCGAACTGCCGCCTGCAGGCGCTCTACGGCCGGACACTCTGCGGGATGTGCCAGATGATCTGCCCTGACCAGGCGATCTCATGGGTCGAGGAGAAGCCCGGGGAGGCCCAGAAGGTGGCGATCGAGTTTTGACGCGAATTGACTTCATGCAGGGCAACACGGCATGCGCGGAGGGTGCGCTTGCTGCCGGGTGCCGTTTCTTTGGAGGCTACCCCATCACACCGTCGACCGAGGTTGCCGAGCACATGGCAGCAAAGCTGCCCAGGGTCGGGGGAGTGTTTATCCAGATGGAAGATGAAATTGCCGGGATAGCATCGGTGATCGGAGCCTCCTGGACAGGCGCGAGGGCAATGACCGCGACGAGTGGTCCAGGCTTCTCCCTGATGATGGAGAACATCGGGTTTGCGGTGATGACCGAGACCCCCTGCGTTCTGGTCAACATCCAGCGCGGAGGCCCGTCCACGGGACAACCTACCATGTCTGCCCAGGCAGACATGCTCCAGTGCCGTTTTGGTTCCCATGGCGACTACAGCATCATCGCGCTCTCTCCCGCAAGCGTGCAGGAGATGTTCGAGCTGACGGTAGATGCGTTCAATCTCGCGGACAGGTTCCGAGTACCAGTGTTTCTCATGGCCGACGAGATCATCGGCCACATGCGGGAGAGAATCGAGATCCCGGACAGTGTGCCGCGCGAAGAACGAAAGATCCTACCGAAAGGCACACCCCCGTTCCGCGCCGATGAGGGCATGATCCCGGGATTCCCTCAGTTCGGAAAGGGGTACGGCGTCCACGTGACGGGCCTCACCCATGACGAGCGGGGCTACCCCTGCGCTACCAGTCCGAGCCTCCACGAAGACCTGGTGAAGCGGCTGGTCGCAAAGGTCGAATCCGCCCGGCACGAGATCGCCGATTACCGGGTCACGAACCCGGAAGCCGAGGTCGTCTTTATCACGTACGGGTCACCCGCAAGAACGGTGGAGCAGGTACTCCACGACCACCCGGATGAGCGAATCGGCCACCTCCGGTTCCGCGTGGTCTGGCCGTTCCCGGAAAAGGCCCTCGATAAATTCCCGGATGCGAAGGTCTTCCTCGTACCGGAGCAGAACCTCGGTCAGATCGCAAGAGAGATCGAGCGGCATACCTGCATTCCCGTGGTTCCGCTTCCAAGGTTCGGGGGAGCCCTTCATACGCCTGCCGAGCTGGAGAAGGCCGTGGAGGCATGGCGATGACGTATTCCGACTGGCTCAGGGTGGACCGCCTCCCCCACATCTATTGCGCGGGATGCGGGAATGGGACAGTGATCAACTGCACCCTGAATGCCGTTGACCGGATGGGCTGGAAAAAGGAGGAGACGGTCTTTGTCTCAGGAATTGGGTGCTCCTCGCGCGCTCCCGGATACATCGTGACCGATTCACTCCACACCACCCATGGCAGGGCGCTCGCGTTCGCGACAGGCATAAAGATGGCAAACCCGGAACTGCATGTCGTCGTCTTCACCGGGGACGGGGACCTTGCTGCAATCGGGGGCAACCACTTCATCCATTCCTGCCGGAGGAATATCGATCTCACCGTGGTCTGCATGAACAACCAGATATACGGGATGACCGGTGGGCAGGGGAGTCCGACAACCCCCAGGGGAGCGCTCTCGACCACCACCCCCTATGGATCTCAGGAGCCTGCATTCGATCTCTGCGAACTTGCCTCTGCAGCCGGGGCGAATTTTGTCTCTCGGTGGACCTCGTACCACGTCAAGGAACTGACACGTTCAATACATCAAGGACTCGGTGTACCGGGTTTCTCTTTCATCGAGGCCCTTGTCCAGTGTCCGACCAATTACGGGAGGCGGAACAAGTTCCGCCAGGTGATGGACCAGGTCGAGTATTTCAAGACCCACGGTATCCTGGTGCAGAAGGCACACAGGCTCCGCGATGAAGGACTGCCCATCCCGGCCGACGCGATTCTCCTTGGTGACATGGTCAGGCGTGATCGGCCGGCCATGGGGGTGAAGCGATGAGGCATGAAGTACGCTTCTCGGGATTCGGCGGCCAGGGAATTATCCTCTCGGCAGTTATCCTCGGAAGGGCAGCCGTGATGTACGATGGGAACTATGCGGTCCAGACACAGGTGTACGGACCGGAAGCACGGGGCGGGGCGTCCATGAGTGCCGTAATCATCGATGATGAGCCGATCCTCTACCCGAAGGTGACCGACCCTGACATCTTCGTGATTATGTCCCAGGAGGGGTACGAGAAGTATGGCGTCCACGCGAAGGAAAATGCAATGATGGTCCTCGACTCTTCTCTCGTGCATTCCCGGCCTGCCTGTAGATACATCGAGATCCCGGCAACCCGCGAGGCGAAGCAGACCCTGGGCAGAGATATCGTGGCCAACATCATCATGCTGGGGGCGCTGGTGAAGGTCACCCGTGTGGTGAGAGAGGAGGCGATCGAGAAGGCGATTCTTGACTCAGTGCCAAAAGGCACCGAATCGCTGAATCTGAAGGCGATGAAACTTGGATTTGAACTTGCAGAAAAAGGGAAGATACAATGAAACTGCGTGAGCATGAGGCCATGAAGATTTTCGGGGAGCATGGGATCCCTGTCCCAAAGGGATTCCTCATACACTCCCCTGCTGAACTTGGTCCCCGGATGGGGGAACTTGGCGACAGGTTCGTGCTGAAGGCACAGGTGGAAGTTGGAGGGCGTGGGAAATCAGGTGGCATCCTCGTGGCCAATCCCTCGAATGGAGCGCGCCTTGCAGAGGAGCTCTTCAAAAAAGAGATCAAGGGGGTTCCCATCCGTGAGGTGCTGGCAGTGGAGTACCTCGATATCCAGAAAGAATATTACGCGAGTATCGCCATCGACCGTTCGACCAAACAGGCACTCATTCTTTTTACCGACCAGGGGGGTGTGGATATCGAGATCCTTGCAAAGGAGAACCCTGATGCGGTGCGAAAGGCCTCCCTCCCCCTCCTCATGAGGGATATCCCCCCTTTCATGCTCAGGGACCTGCTCGGTTCGTCACCAAAAGAGATCGGAAGCATTCTCAACCAGCTCTTCCGGGTATTCTGCGCAAAGGACGCCCTGCTTGCAGAGATCAATCCCCTGGTCGCAACGCCCCATGGCATCTTTGCCGCCGATGCAAAACTGATCATCGATGACAATGCCCTTTCCCGCCAGGGCATCACCCTGAACCGGGACCTCACCGAGAGGGAGCGGGAAGCCGAGAAGCACGGGTTCTCCTACGTTGAACTGAATGGGGACATCGGGGTGATCGGCAACGGTGCCGGCCTCACTATGGCCACTCTCGACCTTATCGAGTATTACGATGGAAAGGCCGCGAACTTCCTCGATGTCGGTGGCGGAGCGGATCAGGAGCGAGTGATGCATGCAGTGAAGCTTGTTGCTGCCGATCCCTCAGTGAAAGTGATTGTTGTGAATCTCCTCGGAGGGATCACCAGGTGCGACGAAGTCGCTCGGGGGATTATCAGCGCGGGGGTTGTCCAGCCCATCATCGTGAGGCTGGCGGGGACAAACGAAGCGGAAGGCCGGCAGATCCTCGACGGCAGCGGCTACCGCATGATGGAGAGCATGGAGCAGGCAGTGAAAGCGGCAGTGGAGGCGGTGCAGTGATCTACGGTGACAGGAGCACGGGGGTCATCGTCACTGGAGCGACCGGGAAACAGGGGGCTTTCCACATTGCTCTGATGAACGAATATGCCCGGAAGGTAGGCGGAGTGGGAGTGGTTGCCGGTGTCACACCTGGGAAAGCGGGCCAGGAGGTCGCAGGAGTTCCGGTCTACAACAGCATCCGGGATGCATTAAAGAAGCACGACGCAAGCGCAAGCGTCCTCTTTGTCCCGGGTTTTGCAGCGGGAGACTCCATCATGGAGGCTGCAAGCGCCGGGCTCTCTCTCGTTGTCGCAATCACAGAGCATATCCCGGTACACGACACAATGAGGGCAATCTCATATGCAAGAATTCATGGCTGCGACGTGATCGGCCCAAATTGCCCGGGACTTCTCTCGCCGGGAGAGATCAAGATGGGGATCATGCCGGTCCACCTCTCTTCACGCGGGCACATAGGTGTCATCTCAAGGAGCGGCACGCTCACTTATGAGATTGTGGATCAGCTCACGCGAGCCGGGCTCGGGCAGAGCACCATTGTCGGTATTGGGGGGGACCCGGTGATTGGCCAGACATTCCGGGACGTCCTCCGACGCTTCGAGGAGGATGACCAGACAAAGGCGGTGGTGATACTCGGCGAGGTGGGAGGGTCACTCGAGGAGGAAGGGGCAAGGGCAACCGACCTGCCCGTTGCCGCGTACATCGCGGGGATCTCCGCACCCCCCGAGAAACGCATGGGGCATGCGGGGGCGATCATCGAGGGTGGCGAGGGAGACGCACGCTCGAAGATCGCAAGGCTCAAAGAGATGGGTGTACCTGTGGCTTCACGTCCTTCTGAAGTCCCGCGCCTTATCCGGGAGATTCTCTGATGTCTCCTGCTTTTTATTGCATATCACCTGGAAACCATTTAACCCATCACGGAGTACTTCACTTATAATTCTCTTTCGGAGGAACGATGACTGATCACTCAAATCCCGGCTACGATCCCTTTACCGGAGAGGAGGAACTCCAGGGCCCTGAAAGGTACCTGAGGGCTGGTGAAGAACTTCTCATCTATACTCCTGATATCCAGATAAAGAAGTTCAGGTTCGATGCCTATCTCACGAACACGCGGCTCTTTCTCACCGATCAGGCCGAAAAGACCCCTGGCGTCACTGCAAAAGAGATCCCAATCGGATCAGTGGTCGATACATACCTTGAACATTCCCCGGCCCAGGAGCCAATCCTTGTCCTCTCCATCCGTACATCCGAAGACGACCTCCGTACCATGAAGATGACATTCGTGCATACTGGCGCAGACCGCCTGCCCCAGGCTGAAGAGTGGATGCACCTGATCCGGCACGGCAAGGTACGGCAAAAGCCAGGGGACACTCCATCCCCGGGGGCATCTTCTTCCTCTCCCTTACCCATATCGGCGGAAGCGAGGGCGCTCTCTGAGACGATTGTGTACCCTGAAAAAACCACCGTGGAGCCGTTTCCCCCCATGCCCGCGCAACCCGCCACGGAGACGAGGGATGGGAGAAGTGGTGGCGTTTCACCTCCTCCCCTGCAAAGAGAAAGGCAGAGAGAAGCCGAACCCCCTGCAAAAGTCTTCCCGGTAGAGGGCGCTTCAATTACCCAGATACAGTTCTGCTTCCACTGTGGACACCGCCTGCCGCCAAATGCAAATTTTTGCCCTTATTGCGGGACGAGAATGCACCAGGCACCAACCCACGGGACACCGCACGTGCCTGTCCAGCAAAAAAAGGTTATCGATGAGCCACCGGGCGCTATGACAAAGGAGAAGGAGAAGAAGAAGAAGATGCTGGGATGGCTCTTCCGAAGGAAATAGGAATCTTCCCCCCTCTTCTCCATGACGACATTCATTCAATACATGAAACGGAGGTTTTTTTAGGAACAGGGAATGGATCTTCGGGCTTGCTGTGGCGGGGACCTAGGATGGGGGCAATGCCCGATCAGTGTGGACAGAAGATGAGTGAACCTCTTTTCGGCAGTTCACTCAAACGAACATTTCGATCTTCCCAAGGGGACAGGTGGGGAGGTGCCGAGACTCAAAAGGAATGATTATGTTACTTCCCGTCGTTTTATTAATGATTACGCGTCCGGTGATCGAGGGATTTCATTGAAAAGGAATATAAAGATCGAAGCACTGCACCAGATCCCGCTGGAACGCCAGGAGATCGAACTCGTTGAGCGTAAATGCATAGGCCACCCTGACAGCCTTGCCGACGGGATAGCTGAATCCATCAGCAGGGCTCTCTCAAAAGCATACCTTGAAGAATGTGGGGCAATCCTGCATCATAACACCGACCAGGGTGAGATCGTTGCCGGAGAGTCCCAGCCAAAATACGGGGGTGGCAAGGTCATCCGGCCCATCTACATGCTGATCGACGGCAGGGCGACCAAGCAGTTTGACGGGATAAACATCCCCACCGACGCAATCGCCGTTGAGGCCGCCCGGGCATACCTTCGCGATACCCTGACCAACCTCAACATGGAGCGGGATATCATCGTCGACTGTCGGCTGGGAACGGGCTCAACGGACCTCCGGGACGTCTTCAAACCCTGCCAGAATACCCCTCCACGCGCCAATGACACCTCGTTTGGCGTGGGGCATGCTCCGTTCTCCGAGACAGAGACGATTGTCAAGGCAGTCTCCGATTACATCGACCACACTTTCAGGCCCAAGCACCCTGTGGTGGGGCAGGACATCAAGATCATGGGGCTACGGGACGGTGACACTATCACCCTCACCCTCGGTTGCGCCATGGTGGACCGCTACTGTTCCGGCCTCCCCGAGTACCTTGAGTATAAGGAACTCTTGAGGGAGCATGTCCTGAAAGTGGCACGCCAGCATACCAGAAGGAAGATCGTTGCCGCCATCAATACCGCTGATGATATAGACATGGGGAGCGTCTTCCTGACAGTGACCGGGACATCTGCGGAGATGGGCGATGACGGTTCAGTGGGACGGGGGAACCGCTGCAATGGCCTCATCACTCCGAACCGCCCGATGAGCATGGAGGCAACCAGCGGGAAGAACCCTATCAACCACATTGGGAAGATTTACAACGTCATCTCTACGCAGCTCGCGCAGGAATGCGTGGCAAAAGTCGAAGGTATCGAGGAGATCTACATCCGGCTCCTCTCCCAGATCGGAAAACCGATCGATCAGCCCCTCGTTGCAAGCGTGCAGGTTCTCCCTGCAAAAGATGTCGAAGTAAGTGCACTCAGCCCTGACATCGAAGCAATAATTGATAACGGGCTGGCCGGGATCACCTGCATCACCGAGAAGATCATCCGTGGCGAGATCAAGACGTTCTGATACGGAAAAGAGTCCAGACGCGACTCCCGGGGCCCAGGTTGTACGCCTGGCCATCCCCAACAAGGGACGGATAGCGGGGCCGGTCAACGACTTGATGGAGAAGAGCGGGCTGCACCTCCTTGATATCGGTGAACGTCGCCTCGTCTCCCGCACCCCCGACCCCCACGTGGAGATCCTCTTCGCAAGGCCAGTGGATATCCCGGAATACGTGGCCAACGGTGCGGCAGACCTTGGGATCACCGGTCATGATATGGTTCTCGAGCGTGAGTCCGACGTATCCGAGCTCCTTGACCTGAAGATCGGATCCGCATCTCTGGTCCTTGCCGTCAGAGAAGATGCCGGATTCTCGTCACCAGAAGACCTTGAGGGGGCAAGGGTTGCCACCGAGTTCCCTGTTATATCAAGGCGGTATTTCCAGGAGAGGGGGATCCACGTCACTCTTGTGCCGGTCGGCGGGGCCTGCGAGGCTACACCGTACCTCGGCATTGCCGAAGCGATCATCGATCTCACCAGTTCGGGGAACACGCTCCGTTCAAACCGCCTCAGGGTCCTTGACACGGTCCTTCAGACGACCACCATGCTGATTGCGAATCGTGGATCCCTTGCTTCGAAAGGGACAAAGATTGAGGAGATCGTCCTTGCCCTCGAGAGCGTGATAAGGGCAAGGGGGCAGTGCTACCTGATGATGAACGCGAGGCGTACCTGTGTCGATAAGGTCACCTCTGTTCTCCCCGGCCTCTCGGGGCCCACCGTGATGGAGGTCGCTTCAAGGCAGGACATGGTCGCCATTCACGCAGTCGTTGATGAAGAGAGGGTTTACCAGTTGATACACCTCCTCAAGCGGTCTGGGGCGCGGGATATCCTGGTCATGCCCATTGCGCGGATGATTCCCTGACATGCGAGTATTTCCCGCTGTGGATATCCTTAAAGGCGAGTGTGTCCAGCTGGTCCAGGGAAAGAAGGACTCGGCAACTGTCTTTGGCGACCCGCTTGACTGTGCACGGCGCTGGCTGGACCTCGGTGCGAGATGCCTGCATGTCGTGAACCTTGACGGGGCGTTTGGAGACTCATCCTCGAATGCGCAGAAGATCAGGCAGATCGTGCAGGAGACTGATATCGAAGTGCAACTTGGCGGAGGCATCCGATCGTATGAAGACGCATCCGCGTGGCTTGAGACAGGAGTTGAGCGGATAATCCTTGGGACACTTGCGACCAGGGACCCCCCTGTCCTGAAACGGTTGAGTGATGAATTCGGGAGCTCCCGGATCATGGCAGGCGTAGATGCGCGGGGGGGCGAGATCACCATTGAGGGATGGCAGAAGAGCGGGGGAGACTATCTTGTATGGGCAGAACGATTTGAGGATATGGGTGCAGGCGCACTCCTCTTTACCAACGTGGACGTCGAAGGGCTGCAGTCCGGTATTGATCCGGAACCAGTTGCCCGGTTGCTGCGCCACACCCGGCTCCCTGTCACGGTTGCGGGCGGGATCACCACCATCGACGACATCAGGGTTCTCAAGCACCTTGGGTCTTCTGGCGTGGTGCTGGGATCTGCCCTCTACAGCGGGAGGCTGCAACTGCGGGACGCCATGGAGGCGGCAGAATGAGACGCGTACACCGAACACGAAAGACAAAAGAGACTTCGATTGACATCATCCTTAATCTTGATACCCCGCAGGAGGGGGAGATCTCCACAGGAATTGCATTTTTTGACCACATGCTGATCGCGATGGCTACTCACGGGGGTTTTTTCCTCTCCTGTTCAGCAAGGGGCGATCTTGAAGTGGATGCGCACCATACAATCGAAGACACGGGTATAGTCCTGGGTCAGGCTTTCAGGGAAGCGATTGCGGAAGGCAGGGGGATCATGAGGTTTGCCCATGCGATCATCCCCATGGACGAATCCATTGCGACTGCAGCACTGGACTGCGGAGGCAGGGGATTTCTGGTCTTCAAAGGTTCCTTCTTCCATCCCCGCGTGGGGGGAATCGAAAGGGAGATATTCGAGCACTTCTTCTACAGCATCTGTGTCCATGCGGGGATTACCGCGCACCTGGCCATTGACGGAAAGAACGACCACCACAAGTGTGAGGCATTATTCAAGGCATTTGGCATCGCAGTTGGTGCTGCGACCCGTCTTCGGGCCGAAAATCAGAAAATTCCAAGCACCAAGGGGGTGCTCTGATCGTCAGAAGGAAGGAATGGGCAAGGAATAATGGGAAATCCCACCCACTCTATCGCGTTCTCTGACCTTTTTTTTATCTTCTAAAAAAAACGTTTGATTCTTCTTTTCAGTGTTGGAATGAAAGCCTGGCAAGTGCTTCCTTTGCGATAATGCGTACGAAACAGTTCTCGTCTGCACATGCGCTGGCGAGCGGTTCGATTGCCCGGGGGTCGCCGATCATCCCAAGTGCCGATGCAGAGATGAACCGGATATCCCGGTCACGGTCAGCAAGCATTGAAATAAGCGGCTCAACACTCCGCCGATCCCCGATCTCGCCAAGTGCATGTGCTGCAGCTATCCTGATACGTTTATCCTCGTCCTTTAATGCCAGGAGAAGAAAGTCAACTGCTGGCTGGCCTTTCTTCCCAAGTTCCACAATTGACTGGACAATGTCCGTACTGGTCTTCTCTGCCACACCCAGCAGATGGCCTTTCATCAATATCCCCCTGTCACCGACCTTCTCTCGAAGGTGAAGAGAACTGGATCAAAGAGGTAAAAATTAATGTGCCATTCAGTAATGCACAGCATAATTTTATATAATCGTTCGGTTTTTATTTCGACCGATTTGGATGGCAGAGGCTCTATGGGTGTACAGAGAAAAGGGTTGATGCCACCTTGATCTTAGTGTTGCTGGCCAGTTTTGAGAGTTGAGTTTTTTGGAAAAGGTAAGGGTTATGCGGACTTTGCCGCAAGCTCCACGTCCTCTTCCTTGATCGTCTTCCTGCCCGCGTGAAGGGCAAGCCTGTTGGCTTCCTTTGTCAGGTTTGCAATGTACTCTTCCGCCTTTGCAACCAGTGCGGCAGCAGCATCGCTGCCTACTCTCTCAGCACCATTTTTCTTGGCAATTCTCACAACTGCAGCAATAGGTAAATCTGCCATTGTATTTTACCTCAATTCAAAAAATGTATCAGGAAATATTTAAACATTTCGCGATTTCTGCGCAATTTGCCGCCGATTACCTTTTTCCGCGTCACCCTGAAAAGATTGCACCCATGTGGAGCATGGCCAGGATAGCTTTCGTCCGCTTCGATGATATCGGCGTTTTTCTCAAAAATAGTCCTAGAAACTGGCTTTTTTCCTATCGGACAAAAAATTCGCGAGATGGAGCGCATTCACAAAATCAGGCGAGGCGCGCGAGGTATCTACAAAGACTCTGTCGATATTTAAGGCAGGTGCGCCATGTCCGTGACCCTTTCCGAGAAATGTGAGCGTACGGAAGATCAAGTTTCCAGAGATGCCGTCAGGGGCGATAATGACTCCTGCCTTTTTTACTGCCTCCTCGATGAGGATTTCGTAATGGCGTGCCCCTGCAAGCCGTGCGACGAGTTCAGCCTGTGCCATGCTCTCGTCCACCCTCGGGTGTCTGCCCGCGTCGCCAAGCCTTCCTCCCGAGAGAATCGCCACACCCTCCTTCAGTCCGAGCGTACGGGCGAGCTTCCCTGCCTTCCTGGCCAATGATACCTTCTCCTGGACAGTCCACCCTTCGTCAACTCCCACAGGGGCGAGGATGAACCTGGTACCATCACCGCTCTCAAGGACGGCAGCTCTCTCAAGGGTATCAACACCTGCCGTGCTCTTAAGCGCCGAGAGTGTGGTGCTGGAGGGGAGCGTGCCCCTCACTGCAGCGTCGAGTGTACCATTGAAGAGGTCGCGGACCAGGGCTTGCCCTGGATTGGGATCTTCTCTGATCTCGATGCCATCTGCCCTTGCAATACTTCCTGGACGGCAATAACAGGCAGTAATTGATGCACAGGTGGACCGAGTTACGCTTTCGACAACCTTCTCGCTCTCTTCAAGGACCCCGATGCCTATCTTCACTTTGGGCATGAGCCATCATCTGAGAAGAGGCGCATGATGCCATTTTTATCAAAATCAAACACGAGAGCTGCGTCGTCCCTGAGCACTACGCGGAGTATCCTGTCGCCCGTGACATGTCCTACCATTCTTGCTGTCATTCCGACATCCTCAAAGCGCCTGGAGATCTCGGGGACATTCTGACCCGGTGCCGTGAGGACAAATCCCATACCCGGGTAAATCCTGACCCATTGCTCGAAGGTCATGTGATGAGCCGCAAGGTCAGGCATCGGGAGCCTGTCAAGGGCTATGGATGCCCCCTTCCCGCTCACTTCGAGAAGCATGCCAAGGGTTCCGATAACTCCCGGGTTACTGATGTCTTTGCCGGCGCTGACCAGCCTGTCCCTTCCCAGTCCTTCCAGCACCCTCACCTGGGATCTCACCTCTTCGGGGGACTTCATGGTCACGGAGTCCCAGTTAAGGATGCAGGAGGGATGGACTCTGCCGTTGAGGTCGACTGCAACAATTACCGAGTCTCCTTCATTCGCGGTATGGGAGTATATCACCGAGTCCTTTGGTGCGGTTCCAAGGATTGCCACATCGATCACGCTGTAGGGAGTATCAGGATGAAGGTGCCCGCCGACGATGGGGACTCCGAACTGAACAGAAGCATCGTGCATACCTGCGATGACCTGCGCCTGGATGCATGGATTGGAGATCGAAAATACATCCACCATGGCAAGGGGGCGGCCACCCATGGCGGCGATATCGTGGATATTGACAAGGACGGCACAATACCCTGCCCAGTAAGGGTCTGCTTCCATCAGCCGGCTCCAGATTCCGTCTGCAGCAAGGAGAAGGACTTCATCACCGTGTTCTATTACCGCGGCGTCCTCACCAAACGAGGCCAGCACACCGGGAGACTCGATCCGGAGGGTCTTTACCATCTCGCCGATGGCATGCTTTCGCATGACCCCCTCGTATTCCCTTACCACCGATGCAACCTTTGCCACAGATACGCCGTTTAATTCCATAGAGACAACAGAGACGGTTTGTTATAACTCATTGGAGCATCATCAGTGATAATTTATTTGATGCAGGGTCGAAACAAGAGGCATGGACTGGGCGGAGAAATATCGGCCTGCTCACCTCGACGAAGTGGTGGGAAACAGCACCGCGCTGCGCCAGATGCTGGAATGGGCCAGGACGTGGAGCCGGGATAAAAAGCCGCTCATCCTCCATGGAAAGCCTGGAACCGGGAAGACATCGAGTGCGCATGCACTTGCGGCCGATATGGGCTGGGAAGTGATCGAGCTCAATGCAAGCGATCAGCGGACCAGGGCAGCCATCGAGCGAACCGCAGTGAGTGGGAGCACGACTGCAAGCCTCACCGGTGCACAGAGGAAATTGATCGTAATTGACGAGGCTGATAATCTTCACGGTACAGCCGATCGCGGAGGGGCTCGTGCTATCCTCGATCTGATCAGAGGGTCCCGTCAGCCTGTCCTCCTCATCGCAAACGATCTCTATGCGATCCCGGGGGAGATCCGGAGCAGGTGTGATGGTGTCCAGTTCAAGGCACTCCAGGCACGTTCTATTGCACCTCGACTCAGGTATATCTGCGCAGCGGAAAAGATCTCATGCAGTGAGCAGGCACTCCACCAGATCGCGGAAGCAGCCCATGGTGACATGAGGGCGGCAGTGAACATGCTCTATGCATCGGCCTCCGGAAGGCAGCGACTCTCGGAGGAGATTCTCCCGTCAGGGAAAGACGATCGTTCATCCATTTTTGACCTGATCGTTGCCATTTACGGGAATACAGCTCCAGAAGCCCTCCTGAAAATCGCCTACGATGTTGACGAAACACCGGATACCCTTATCCAGTGGATCGAGGCAAATCTTGCCGGTATCCCAGAGATCGACGATCTTTCCGCGGCATATAACTGCCTCTCCCGCGCTGATGAGTACCTGGGCTACACTTACCGGCAGCAGTACCACACCCTCTGGAGATATGCGACTTCCCTCATGGTACTTGGGGTAGGGTGTGTTGCGAACAGAAGAGGGCTCCATGCAAGGATAACCCCTCCCGAGCGTTGGAAGAGGATGTCTTCTTATCAGAAGCAGAAAGCGATCCGATCATCCATGCTCAGGAAAGTCTCATCTTCGCTTCACATGCCGCAGAGAACGTTCCTTGAGACGTACATGTCTCCGGTCGGCATAGTCATCGATCGAGACCCTCTCACCTATGCGAGAGAGTTCTCGCTCGATGCTGACGAGCTTGATCTCTTCCTCCATGACAGGGTCCGGTCTGCCTCGGTCCTGAGGGCCCTTGCTGCAGAAGAGAAGGCAGAGGCAACAAAGACCGAGAGAGAAACAAGAACCAGGCGGAAGTTGGATGAGGGAGGAAAAATGAGACAGAAAGAACTCCCTGCCGGGAAAGAAGAAGCCCCCTTGCCAGAACCACCTGCAGAACGGTCTTCCCAGAAGAATCAAAGGACTCTGTTCGAAGGGTTCTGACTACGGAAGTACCGGTGGAGGATAACTCCGCAGTCTACCAGCTCACCGCCATTTTGGAACCCTTCGAACCCAAGGTGATATACCAGGAGATCGCAATCAATTTTCCGGGCGAGGGCAACCAGGGCCGGCATCATTTCCTCATGCGGCCGGATCGAATAGATCAGGTCAAGACCCATGTAAAGCGCCACATCCGGTGCGAAGATGTCGTCGTAGACGATACGGACTCCCGGAATTGAGGGGAATGGCCGTATGTCCGTGCAGAAGACCCTGACGCCACAATCATGCAACATCAATGCGGTCTCAGGGTTCAAGCCGACTCCTATTTCCGCCACATTATGGTAATTTTTCGCAATGTAAGACGCGATACTTCGCTCAATATGTTTAAGCCCCGCCATACCCACTAATAAATAAGAGATGGATTTGCTTATTTTTTGGGATGCCAGGGCCCCCTCCGGCATCCAGGCCGCGCTTTCAAGGGAACTTGAAGTACTGCTCCCCCTCACGCCAGCTGTCTGTGAAAGCCATTTTGTCGTCACTGGTTATATTCCCTCACGCAGGCAGACGGACGCATCAGTGCTTCTCGATTCGCTTGACCTCTATAAGAAGCGTACCGGGATCTCTCATCCAATTCTCCTCGTGGTTTCAGAAGATCTCTGCAGGAGCGGGGATGAATACCTCTTTGGTCTCTCGCGGGAATCCACCGGGAGTGCCGTCGTATCGACTGCCCGCCTGGAAAACGAGTACTACGGTCTTCCCGAAGACGACGAGGACCTCATCGATCGGCTGGTCAAAGAATCTGCCCACGAGGTAGGACATCTTCTTGGTCTCCGGCACTGCCGGAACAGTGAATGCATCATGTATAATCCCCTCGTTCTCGACGACATCAACCGGCAGAAGCGATGGTTCTGTCCAGAGTGCCGCGTGTTTACCGGGTAATCCACAGCGAGGTTGAGGCATACAGGCCTCGTTCCGGCGCATAGTAGTCGTCACGCCATCAACCCCGGTCAGCCATGTATTGCCTGGCGAACTTGAGCAATAAAGTGTTCTTATATGGTGGAGCGGCATCCCTTCCTTGAAGGCTCACAGGAGGTGAGTATTCCATGACCGATGGATAGACCCGGAAGGACGGCAAGGAGGGTCAGAAAACACGCTGCCCTGGCCGCAGAGAGGCGAGGGGCTTTGTCACTTCAACGCAGGCAATCCAGAACCCGGCCCTCTCGGAACGTGCGGACGTCCGGAGATTCAGCTGCGCACCGTTCATGAAGAGAAGTGTGATGAGGCCCACATCTATGAATAACTTCGATTGTTGCTTCCGCCTTGACTATATTGAGCACCGCAGGGCCATGGAGTGCACCTGTGCCTATCTCACCGATGATCGAGGGGTACCCTGCCCGTTCCAGGAGTTCTCCCAGCCCTTTTGCGGCAACCAGGAGGAGAAGGATTGCAGCAAGCGGGTTCATCAGGGGATACCGGGAGTCTCTCAGATATGAACGCAATGGATCGGTCTGGATGATCCTCACGTCTGTCCCCTTAAATGGTATACAGAAGGGCATCACGCCCGATGGAAAAGCGAATACGTGACCTGTGGAGATCGATAAAAAGGGAGGGTTTCAGCCGAACAGGGCTCCGAGCCCTGCCATGCCGCTCTCTTCTTCCTCCTTCTTCTCTTCCTTGCTCGGCTCTGCAGCAGCGGCTGCCGCGGGTGCAGCGGCAGCGGCAGGTGCAGCCACAGCTGCGACCGCGACAGGTGCGGCTGCAGCCTTGCTGATGGCATCCTCGATATTGATTCCTTCGAGGGCTGCAACCATGGCCTTTACCCGGGCGTCGTTCACGGCGATACCGGCAGCAGTAAGGACTGCCTTCACGTTCTCTTCCTTGACCTCTTTTCCTGCCTTGTGCAGGAGGAGGGCTGCATAGATATATTCCATCTCAATTACCTCTGTGATTCCTCTCATTTCCCGCCAACCATGCTCTGGAGGGCGGCACTTTCTCTATAGGCTTTACCAATAATCGCATCAATGACGTCTTTTGCATAGACATCGGCTTCGATTGCCAGTCCACGGGCCTCCCGTGCAGCCTTCTCCACCAGCGGGATAGCAGTATCCCGTGTGAAGATCACCGCGTTCACCGAGAGGTTGAATGCCTGTGACGCTGCCAGTGTCAGCTGGCTGTATATCAGGTCCTCATCGATGGACAGCACCGACGGCTCGTACACGTCGCCTTCGAAGAGAGCTGCCTGCAAAATCAGTCCCACGTCCATCGGCTTGATGTCCAGTTTTGCAAGAACATCTGCAAGCTTGGGGCTGATGACCTCTCCCTTCTTGACAACGGTACGGGTCTCCCGTATCTTGACCTTCCCGGCCTCGATGGCGGCAGGGATACCTGCCTGCTGGAGTTCGCCGACAATCGGGCCCGGCTTGAAACTCGTCGGGCCTTTCTCGACGACGATGTCTTCCGGAGCGATCTCTCCAGGCTTTGCGGCCATCTTTGTCTTGGTCTTCTCAAGGGTCTTGAAAAGCCTGAACGGATTTTCATTGGTGAAGATGAGCGCAGACTGCCCAGAGAGGTGACCGGAAAGTGCCGCGAGCGGCCCGCCCATCTCGTCAAATGCGTGACGGATAAGCGTGTTCCGTGTCATCTTGATCTTTGCACGGGACTTCAGGTTTCGGCGGATCTGCTGCAGCTGGCTTGCGGGGATGCCGTACATGTCGACAAGGCCAACCAGGGCGTATTTCCCGGCATCTGCCTTGATCTCCTCCACCTCTCTCCTCTTCCATGCGGGAAGGTGATGAGTATACAGGGCCATCTACACCAGCCTCTCAGCAGGCCCCATCGTCGTCTTGATATAGACTGACCTGATATTCATGGAGCCCTGTTCCAGCACGGATTCAATCCTTCGCAGGACCGCATCGATATTCTCGGCGATCTGCTCGGGAGGCATCCCGGTGGATCCCACCTTGACATGGAACGTCTTCTTGTCCTTCGTGCGTATCTTCACCGAATTGCGGAGACGTTCCACCATGGGCCTGATATCGGTCCCGGAAGGAATCGGTGTGGGCATCCTCCCGCGTGGCCCCAGGCGTGGACCGAGAAATCGTCCCACCTGCGGCATGACGCTGGTCTCGGCCAGGAAGAAGCGGTATGCGCTGGCAATACTGCGGGCTTCCCTTGGAGCCCCACCCAGCCGCTCCACCTCTTCGGGTCCGATCACCAGGTCCACGCCCGCTTCCCTGGCCTGGGTGGTGATATCACCCTTGCCAATGACTGCGATGCCAACCTTCCTGCCGGTACCATGGGGGAGGAGTATCGTCTCATCAATACGATTTTTGGGCTGCGCCATGTCAATATTCTTGAGATTGACGGTAATATCTACGCTCTCAGAGAATTTTCTTTTAGGCGCCTTCTCGATGGCCGTCTTCACGGCATCTACAATTTTTGCCCTTTCAACCATTCATTTCCTCCATAGTGCACGACCATACTGATCTTCTATGGTTCATTCTCATCTATTCCACGAGGAGCTTGTCGTAGGTGCCAGCATCGATGGCGGAGAGTGCCTCCTTCGGCTTCTTTCCATCGACGGTGATACCCATACTCACGCAGGTGCCGACGACCTCCTTGACCCCGTGCTTGAGGTCATAGGAGAGCATGTCTCCCTGCTTCATACGGGCAATCCTGACAACGGCCTCGATAGGCATGTCACCAACAATCTTGATGTTGGGTTCCGGAGATCCTTTCTCGACATTGACCTCCTTCTTGATGAGGGCGGTGGTGGGCGGGATGCCCACGCTTACCGTGAAGTTCTTCTTATCATCGACCTCGACCTTCACAGGGACCTGCATACCGTTGAAACTTGCGGTCTTTGCGTTGATCTCGTCGACAACGGCCTTCACGTTGATGCCGAGTGGCCCGAGGGCCGGCCCCAGGGGTGGACCTGCGGTTGCCTTGCCTCCGGATACTAATACCTCGACCACTTCTGCCATGTCTGTACCACCATGCCGTCCCGGATGGGACCAAGCGTGGGTAAAAAAGGTTGACCGCAGCAGACTTAAAGGTATACCAGGAGTGGGTGGAGATTTCCCGGCCTAATTTCCATCTCCCTTGTCAACCACGCGCACATTATCGCCCCTGACAGTAATAGGGATGGGGAGCACGCTCTCGTAGAGCTCGACGGTGATCTCCTCTTTACCGGTATCAATCCGCTTGACGACCGCCTTTTCCCCTTTGAACGGTCCGGCGATGAGCTCGACGATGGTCCCCTCAGAGATGCCGCTGACAACAGGTTTTGGTACCAGGAAGTGAGCGACCTCTGAGAGGGTGGTCTCACCCCTTACAACGGTGCGCGCGTGGGCGACCTTCTCTGCCAGCTGCTCAATGCGGGGGAGGCTCTCAGGAGTTTCCACGAGGACGTAACCTTTCAGCTCGTCCGGCACGATGATCGCAACCACCTGTATATCTGTCGCTCCCGTCTCAATCGCCTTTTTGATGTTGTCAGCAACTGTCCTCTCCTGCTTTGAGGTCGTCTTGATGGCAAAAATACGGTTGGGGAACTCTTCCATATTGATCAGGGGAGAAGGAGCATCAGCTCGTAGATCACAAATCCGATGAGGCCCACAATGAGGACGCCGACTGCGGCGACAAGCGCAATCTTCTGGAACTCCTCACGCTTCGGGGTCCTTGCAAGTTTGAGGATCCGCCAGTACTTCCTGAAGAGCTCCTCGTTGATATTGAATTTCACATCCGGCTTGGCAATTTCCATAGCACTCACTTCAAAAAGTCAATCTCGAATTGTTTCTGAACTTTTGGGGTAATTTTTTCATTCCTACCATATATTTGTGGCGACCGAACTCCAGTCACGACAAGCATCGTCCGCATTTTATTCTGCATATTGGGGTCCACCTGTGCACCCCAGATGATCCGCGCATCCGGGGCAATGCGGTTGTATACCTCCTGGAGCACGCCCTCCGCCTCTTCCATGGTCATGTCCGGGCCTCCGATTACATTGACGAGGGCAGCGGTCGCACCAGAGATATCCACGTCAAGAAGCGGTGAACGGATCGCTTTCTTTACCGAATCGGCGGCTTTCTCCTCGCTCTCGCTCTCTCCCACCCCTATCATTGCAACCCCTCCACGCTCCATGACGGTACGGACATCCGCAAAGTCAAGGTTCACCAGTCCTGGAAGGGTGATCAGTTCGGTGATCCCCTTGACTGCACGCATCAGTACCTCGTCGGCAACCTTGAATGCTGCATACAGGGGGAGTTTTGGGACCACTTCGAGGAGCCGGTCGTTTGGGACCACGATGACAGTATCTGCCACGTCGCGGAGGCGCTCGAGTCCGGCTTCGGCATTCTCCATCCGTATCACACCTTCTGCGGTGAAGGGGAGCGTGACCACACCGATGGTAAGGGCCCCCTCCTCTCTCGCTGATTTGGCAACGATGGGTGCTGCCCCTGTGCCGGTCCCCCCTCCAAGGCCTACTGTGATGAATACCATGTCGCAACCGCTGACCGCCCGCTTGATCTCCTCCTCGTTCTCGAGTGCCGCCTCTTCACCGATCTGGGGTATGGACCCGGCTCCAAGGCCCCGTGTGCGCTGCCTCCCAATGAGGATGCGTTGATCTGCCACTGTGCGGGAGAGGTGCTGGGCGTCTGTATTGATGGCGACGAGGCGTGCGCCGTGGATCCCCTCCTCCTTCATGCGGGTGATGGTGTTGGAGCCGCTCCCGCCGCAGCCGATTACGGCGATCTCAGTCCGCAACTCCTTGAGGATCTGGTCGAGATCCTCGTTGTTCTTCGAGATGTCCGGTGAGTCCTCCCTCACCCTGGTCAGCGCTTCTTCGACAATAGACCTCATAGGAATTTCTCCAGTCCCGGGATGTGGATTCTCTTTTCGCTGCGGGTTCTGACCATCTCGGGTGTAATCTCCCGACCCCCCACCCGCACAGTGCAGCCGTTCATCAGCTGTCCGTACAGCGGGCCAGGGGGGATCCCAAGGCTTTGCGCCCGGCCGGGGTCGAACCTGTGCCTGCAGACAGTCAGGTGGTCACCCTCAACGAACGTAATTTCCCCTCTACGTATGATGTTTACGCATAAGCTTATTAAATCATGCAGTACAGTCCCGCTAATATCCCCGATGGTGATAAAAGAAGGCCATACCGGCTTTTTCTGGGTTGAGAGACGGACCAGCGGGAGCGTATCGAGCCCATCGAGAAATTCATTCTGGCTGCACCTCCAAGCCTCATCAAGGAGCAACTGGTCCAGTTCGATCCTCACCGGTTCTCCATCTGGGCATTGCCCGTGGAGATTGACGCGGCATCCCGGAACGATCTGGTCCGCAAGAGACAGTACTTTCAAGTAGGTCTCCCACGACATGTCTCCAAAGTGCATGAGATCGCCCTCCGTGAGAGGTCTTATCCTGCGTTCAGCAAGAATTCTCTCCAGCCGGGCAAGGTCTTTTCCTGGAATCGCCTTCCTGTCGATATAGGCTGCTACAGCCCCTGTTCTCTCCTTCATCAGGTCGATCATGGCGGCATCAAGCAGGGGCACGTCGCGGGTATGAGCAATATGACCAAACGCTCCCCGGGTATTGAGAGCAATATGGGTCTGCCTGGCGGCATAGTGTGTCCCTCCAAAGCCGATCAGAGGAATGATGTTTGCAGGATCCGCGGAGAGTACACTCTTTGCAACCGCCAATGCCGCCTCCCTGTCCTGCCACTCCTTCTCGGTGCTTCCCACCTCTGCGAAGAGCGAGGGAGTCGAGATTTCAGAAGGACCATGATGAGTTACTTCATAGGCAACACGGTAGCCTGGCGGTGCATTCTTAGAAAGTCCTTTGAGCACCGCGTGCATCCATGCAGGGGCCGCATAGGCAAGTGAATGCTCTTTTCCCCCGAAGTCCGCGCTCGTGATGTTCCCGGTGACATGCACGGTCAGGACCGGGACCGGGTTCACCGAGGAGTGTCGCGAGAGAAAGATGAGAAGGCTTGCGTCCATATCCCGGTCAAAGAAATCCTGGTAAATCAGCCGTTCCTTCACCCTGTAGTGGGAGAGTTCGTGCAGCTCCAGGGGATAGGGTTCATGGGGCAGGGCAAGGAGTGAGAGGAGCGCCTCGTGGATGGTGCAGCCGCCGGGATCTGCAAGGGAACTAACGAGGGCGATATTCATTGGTTTCTTCATATTCTATGCTTTTTTAATCTCCATAAATGAGCGCGATCCAGGATATGTGGTTGTCGAACTCTCCAAGAGCACCACACCCATAAGGAAAGGACGATACCAGGCCGATCTTTATCATGGGTACAGCAATCTCCAGGATTTCCTCCAAAAAGCAAGGTTCGGTTCATGCATACCAGTGCGACGGGCTTTCGTTCCTATCTTTTATTGAGATTTCCGCGAGGATTGCGGCTATAATCCCCTGAATAAGTGGAATTTTCGCGGCGAGGGCCCATGGTCACAAGAAACTATATATGAAGTGAATCGTATCTCACTTGTTATTTAAAAGGTGGCGCATGCGTATGAAGGCGTTTCCATTACTCGTAAAGTTACTTCTTCTCACTGTGATCTGTGTCAGCATTATTGATGTGGGTATTGCAGACGAGCCAGGTTGGATACCAATATCCAGCCCCATTGAAATCACGGAGCCGGGTTCTTACTATCTGGCTGGAGACATCCTCGAATGCAGAGAACCCGTTTGCATCAACATCACATGCAGCAATGTGGTGCTAGATGGGAGAACGCACCTCATCTCGGGAGTTTTTGACGATTCCACGACTGGTGTCTTTGCCCAGGCCCCCATCGGGGATTTCCTGGCAAATATATCGGTGACGAATATTTCTGTCAGCGGTTTTGAGGACGGTGTCTCCTTCATGCGGATTCACGGGGGAGTCATCAGCAGGAATATGCTGACTAAAAATGCCCGGGGAATCTCCCTTCTTGACACTGAGGATCTGCTGGTAAATTCAAACAACGCGAACGGACAGGTCATGTACGGGAAGATGAACGGAGCGGGTCTCGTCGTTGCGCAGAGTCATCGGAACACATTTACACAAAATACCCTGTGTGACAATGGTTTGGGTGGCGAATCTGAATTCGGCGGACATGGGATCCTGGTAGGGGATTACAGTTCTGAAAATGTGTTCAGCAACAACACTGTCCATGGGAACCAGGAAAGCGGTATAAAACTCGAGATGTTCTGCACCGGCAACCATATCTCCGAAAACAGTATTGAAGGGAACCATGACGGAATTCTCCTCCTGACCGGCTCCGACAACAATGAGGTCCTGGGGAATAGTATCAGGGAGAACAGGGAGTTCGGATTATTCCTTGACCAGACCTCCGGGAATATCCTGCGATCAAACACTATTGAAGGGAATCTTTACAACTTTTTTGTAGTTGGGTTGAGTAAGGACCAGTATCTGCACGATGTGGAGACTTCAAATACCGTTGATGGGAAGCCGGTGTATTATCTCGTTGAGAGAACAGGAAGCGTGATAGGGCATACCGAGAACCCTGGGACTGTCTACCTCATTGGCTGCGAAGATATCCAATTAAAGGATATGAACCTGGAGAAGAACGGTGTAGGCGCGTTATTCTGGGGCTCATCTCATCTTGTACTGGAGAATGTGACCTGCCGGGAGAACGGCGTGGGTATCAATATGATGGAGGGATGCGATTCAGTTCTCCTCTCCAGGGTGCACTGCAATGAAAACGATGGGTTTGGAATTCTTCTTTCAGACTGCAGCAATGTGACAATCGAAGATAGCAGCGCAAGTTACAATACGATAAGGGGAATGCTCATCCAGGATTGCAACGTGGTCTCGGTTACCAATACCAGCGCCAGTCACAACGAAGGTCCCGGTATCCAGTCCGGGACGGGTATTGACATCGAGGGAGGCAATACGATTTCCCTGGTCATGACCCGGACATCGCTGAACCGCCATCACGGGATCTGGTTCAATGCGATTGAAGGAATTGTTATCAGGGATGGGGTTTCGGATGAAAACGACGAACTGGGAATTGTGGGCATGTTCAGCCAGAACATTCACATACAGGGAATGCGGATTGCCGGGAATGGTGAAGCCGGAATGGGTATAATGGATCTCCAGGACAGCACCATTGTTAACAATTATTTCAATAACACCCTCAATATCGATATGGCCGATCCTGGGGCGAGGAACGCATCCTGGAATATTCCCAAGACTTTTGGAGTGAACATCATTGGAGGCCCTTACCTCGGCGGGAACTACTGGGCAAATCCTGACGGCACCGGTTGGTCCCAGGTAACCCCCGACCGCGGCGACGGGTTCTGCAATGCTTCATACATAATCGATGACGAAAATGTTGACAACCTGCCGCTGCATATCCGGACCGATCCACCGTTCTATGCCGACTTCACTGCCGATCCGGTATCCGGGAATCCACCGCTTACTGTTCAGTTCACTGATGCGTCTGACGGGAACATCATGCGGTATCTGTACCGTTTCGGCGACGGGTTCTCATCGATGAGCCCGAACCCGGCCCATACCTACCGCAGGCCCGGCAATTATACCGTGAGCCTGACCATCTGGCAGATGGAAGGACGGGTGCTTACCTCGAAAACTCAAGTGAAAGAGCACTACATACGGGTGGAAGGGACACCTGGTCCAGATGTGAAGACCAATTTCACGGCTACCCCTGTATCGGGAACCGCTCCCCTGCAGGTTGCGTTCACCGGGACTTCGACAGGGACCCCGATCCTCTGGAAGTACAGTTTTGGCGACGGTTTCATGTCGACGCAGCAGAACCCCACTCATACGTACCGGAGACCGGGAAGCTACACGGTGAAGCTGACCGTGTGGACTATCGGCCCTGACAGAAGACTTGCGACGGAGACTATAGAAAAGGGAGATTACATCACGGTGACGTGAACCACCAGTTTTCTCCTCTCTTTTTCTTCCACTTCGACAGAAAATCACTTTTTCTTGATAGTTCAAGGTTATCTGAAGAGAGATACAGACTCAATAAGAATGGGACAATATCATTATCAAGGTCGATTTTTCCTGTTTGGTTGTGCCTGTTATTTGCTCCTCTTTAAAACCTCGCATGCATATTATAAATACCGGGGAGATGATTTTCATACATCTGGCTTCGTACCAGGGGAGTTGTGTGTGACTATGAAGGTGGCATCGAGTGTAACAAAGGACTCAGGGGTCCGGCTCTTCTTCCTCATCGGAATCGTAACAACGGTAATCATCAGTATGCCTGCCATGGCAGATACCTGGACGGTCTGCCATTCCGGCTGTAACTTCACGACTATACAGGACGCAATCAGCGCAGCATCTGACGGGGATACTATCCAGGTCATGGCTGGGGAATATCATGAGCTCGTCGCGGTGAATAAGGCTGTTACCCTGCAGGGCGAGGACGCCAACACAACGGTGATCAATGGTGATCATTCCGGCAACGTGCTGACCGTTGTTGCCGATGGAGTGGTGGTTAAAAACATCCAGTTAAAAGGAAGTATCAGGAAAGACGTTTATGATGAGACATGGCCCGGGTATGGAATCGGGGTACTTGACGTCTCTGGCGTTACCATTGATTCCTGCATCGTTACCGACAACCAGGTTGGGATCTATGGCGATGCGACATCAGGTCTCGTCGTGAGCCGAAACGACATTTCCGGGAATGATGTACAGGGTATTCTCCTCGACGAAACGACATCCAGCACATGTACTGCAAACACGGTATATGACAATGGGTTTGGGATCATGGCCTTCAGATCAAAAATGAATTTTTTCTGCCTTGATAACCAGATCATCCACAATCGGAATACCGGCCTTGGTTTCGTTGACGGGCTTGAAAATGCCCTCATCGATGGAAACCTTGTCCAGGACAACACGTATGAAGACTTCGAAAGCATCGGGGATTATAACAGGGCAGGCGGTTACTTCGAGTCACTGGATAACGTGATGATCCTCAATAACCGGTTCCTTCACAACGGAGGAGTGGGACTCTTTCTTGATGGGATGTCGCAATCCCGGCTCAACGGGAACATCCTGGAAGGAAATTATGCAGGGTTCTCCTACCATGACGGGAACCCTGCACCAGGAAACACCGTCACGCTCTCGAATACGGTCGATGGCCTGCCCATACTGTACCTGGAAAATGTATGCGACAGGGACATTCCAGGTTCCGGGTATGCGACCATCTACATTGTTGGCTGTCAGAACGTCACGGTTCACGATGCGAACATTACGACCCGCAACGGTTTTGGAATCCTTGCAAGGGGCGGAGAGCAGATTGGTATCAGAGATAACTCAGTTGCAAATTCCATGTTCCAGAACATCCTTGTCAGCCGCGTGCAGGATGCAGAAGTATTGAGAAACAGGGTTGGAGGTGGTGCAATGATTGGTGCCGGGGTCTATGCCTCAACATCTGTGAGCGTGACAGGGAACCATGCAACCGGAAACAAGGGAGGACTTGGAGCAGCAGGAATCTGTGAGGATGTGTGGTTTGCAGACAATATCCTTGAAGAAAACCGGGAGGGGCTTAGTTTTGAATTTTTGATTGAGAGCAGGAACATTTCTGTCATGGCGAACAGGATCACCGGGAACAACCCTGATTTTCCCCAGGACGTCGGGATACTCATCATAAATTCGGAAGGTATCAAGGCATTGAATAATAAGATATCCGGGGTGTACGAGGGGGTGTTCCTGTTTGGGGGCAGGGAGAACATTTTTGAACAGAACACTCTCGACGATTGTGACTATGGTTTCGAAATCTCTCCGTTTGCAGGGACTGGAGGTTTCAATCCCGCATGCTTCAACCGGGTCATCCAAAACGTGGTGTCGGCACGAGAAATTGCATTCTTCACCACGGATGACGTGGAAAAAGTATATTCCAATTACATCTTCCTCAACAATTTCACTTCGGAAAGCGAGCCTCCCGATGGTGGAGAGTTTGTCCCCCCGGATAAAGAGGACTACACTTTCAGCCACCATCCCCCTCTCGAATGGGGACTGCCGCGTTCATCTGACACCTTGGTCAGCCGGAGTAATGGCATTCTGCATGATGCGGGAGAGAACATCTTCCACACTGATACCCCGGTCATCTACGAGTATGGAGGGCGAACTTTCAAGGGGTTCCTCGGGAACCACTGGAACTGGTACGAGGGAACGGACACTGATGGAAATGGTGTCGGGAAGAATCCATATTCCGTTATCGTGAATAACACCGACAAATATCCGCTCCTCTCCCAGGTATCGGCATACCACCCCAACCCCTCACCCTTGTTCTACGCAGATTTCGAGGCGAGTCCTGTATCAGGGGCATCCCCCCTGTCTGTGCAGTTTACCGACCACTCTGTCGGGAACCCCACCCGCTATCTTTACCGTTTCGGGGACGGGTTCACATCGATGAGCAGGAACCCGATCTACACCTATCGCCGTCCAGGCAACTACACGGTCAGCCTGACGATCTGGAAGATGGATGGGAAGAGCATGGTCAATGCCACGACCTTCCGGGCCGGGTATATCACGGTGGAAAAGAAGACTGAACCAGTGGTCGTGTCTGATTTCACGGCTACCCCTGTATCGGGAACCGCTCCCCTGCAGGTTGCGTTCACCGGGACTTCGACAGGGACCCCGATCCTCTGGAAGTACAGTTTTGGCGACGGTTTCATGTCGACGCAGCAGAACCCCACTCATACGTACCGGAGACCGGGAAGCTACACGGTGAAGCTGACCGTGTGGACTATCGGCCCTGACAGGAGACTTGCGACGGAGACTATAGAAAAGGGAGATTACATCACGGTGACGTGATCTTTATTTTTTTCCTGTTTTTCTGAACCGGCTCCCCAGACCCCTGAAATTGCCTGGGAATAGAATCGTGTCCTCCCACCTGCTGCCCTGTCGGATCCATTTTAAATGAACAGACCGAATCATACGCTGGGATAAGAAAAGTGATGCCGATGAACATATCTCAAAAAGTTCTCATGTTACTCATGGTCGCCGGGTGCTGCTTTGCTATCCTTCCCGCGGGTGCCCAGGCACCAATCGGCGGCGACCGTGCATGGTATGCCGTGCACTGCAACGTGGACGGCGCGAGCGTCTTCTTCGACGGCGATTACAAGGGGGACATCCAGGGAGGTATCCTTTATGTCGAGGCCTATACCACTGGGACCCCCTACCGCACATACTCTGTCCAGAAAGAAGGCTATTCCACCTTCACTGACTCCATCGACGGGGTCCCTGGAAAAGGGGAGACTTTCGACTTGTATGCAACGCTCAACCCCACGCAGCCGACACAGCCCCCCGTGATTGGCGGGGACATCGGGTGGTACACCGTCCACAGCAACGTAAACGGCGCCAGCGTGATGTTCGACAACACCTACCAGGGCGTCATTACGAACGGTATCCTCACAATACAGGTATACACCACCGGTACTCCGTACAGTACGTATACCGTCAGCATGGATGGATACCTCCCCTACACGGCGCCGATTACCAGTTACCCCGCCAAGGGGCAGACTGTCGATCTGTATGCCACGCTGAACTCTGCACCCACCCCGACACCCACCAAGTCCCCTGTTCCTGCAGGTATTGTACTCTCTGCCCTTGCAGCAGTTGGGTTTCTTGCACTGGCAAGGAAGGAATAACTTTCTCTCTTTCTCTTTTCTGCTGAACGAACACTCAATTCACACATATTCTGGAGACCACATCCTTCCTGAATCCATTCTGCCAGCTTAACAACCGGGGAGAAGTCAACTCATTTAATATTCTCACCACCCATATCATTGGGTATGGACGAAGAGAAGATCCGCCAAGCTTTCGAAGCAGAACGCATCGTGAATGATATTAAGTGCCCGCAGGCGTTTGCCATCTCCGAAAAATATGGGATTTCCAAGATGGACATTGCCAGGTACTGCAATGCGCACGGGGTAAAGATCAGGGCCTGCCAGCTCGGCTGCTTCAAATGAGCATTTTCTTACGGACGATCCCGGTCGAAGAGGCGATACATGCTGCAACTTCTATAGCGCCTCACCCGGGGAGAGAGGAGATACCGCTCGAAGATGCAGCAGGAAGAGTACTTGCAGAGGCCATTACTGCCGATGTTGATATCCCGGGTTTTAACAGGTCCATAGTCGACGGGTATGCGGTCAGGGCATCAGATACGATCGGTGCTGGCGAGACGATCCCATCCATGCTCACGCTTTTGGGGACAGTGAGGATGGGGCAGGCGCCGGTTCTCTCACTCAAGACAGGTGAATGCGCATACATTCCCACTGGAGGAGAACTTCCTGATGGGGCTGATGCAGTGGTGATGATCGAGCATTGCGAGAGAATCGACGACCAGGTGCTGGTGAAACGGCCTGTCGCTCCCGGGGAGAATCTGATCAGGAAGGGAGAGGACTTCGCCCGCGACATGATGGTTCTTCCTGGAGGCCGACGTCTCACGCCGCCAGAAATCGGGGTGCTTGCAGCCGTGGGCTGCCACACCGTGCCAGTCTGCACCCGCCCCTCCATTGGCGTGATCTCCACGGGAAATGAACTCATCCCGGTCCGGGAAATCCCGACGGGTAGCCAGATCAGGGACAGCAATAGTGCGATGATCGGGGCATACCTGCAGCGTTCTGGCTGCTGCGCCACACTCTATGGAGTGATCCCCGATGACCGGCAATCACTGCAAAGAGCACTTGAGAGGGCCCTCTCGCAAAATGACGCGGTCATCCTATCAGGGGGAAGCTCTAAGGACGACCGCGATCTGTGTGCAGACATTATCGGGGATCTGGGAGAAGTCCTCGTTCATGGCGTAGCGATTGCACCAGGGAAGCCCACGATCATAGGGAAGTGCCGGGGAAAACCGGTGCTCGGCCTCCCCGGCCACCCCGCATCTGCACTGGTAGTGCTTGACAGGATCGGGAGACCGCTCCTCGCCGCTATGGCAGGAGAAGTGATGAGGCCGGCATGTACGCGGAGTGCGCAACTCGCGCAGAATATCCCATCTGTCCGTGGACGGGAGGATTACGTCAGGGTCAGGCTGGAGGGCGATCGCGCATATCCTCTCTTTGGAAAATCCGGTCTTTTGAACACGCTCGTCCAGAGCGACGGGCTCATCCGCATCCCTGCCGGAAGGGAGGGACTTGAGGAGGGTGAGACCATCGAGGTGATCATGTGGTGAAGCGCTACCTCTCTGTCGTCTCACTCGAACAGGCCCTCGCAGTTCTTCAAAGAGTTCCCATCCCCCTATCCACTGATGCGATTCCCCTGGAGAACTCGGCAGGACGAATCACGGCACGGCCAGTATTTGCCACCTACTCGGTGCCTGAGGTGCACCTTGCCGCGATGGACGGAATCGCTGTCCGGAGTGTTGACACAATCGGTGCAAGCGAGCAGTCCCCGGTCACGCTTACGGCAGCAATTCGCGTCAATACCGGGAACGTGGTGCCTCCCGGATACGACGCGGTAATCATGATAGAGGACGTCTGGGTTGAAGGGACCACGTTCACGATCAGGAGACCCGCAAGTCCATGGCAGCACGTGCGGCCGGCAGGAGAGGACATCGCCGAGTCTGAGATGGTCGTTCCCTCCCACCACCGCATCAGGCCCTCTGACATCGGTGCCCTTGCTGCATACGGCATTGTTTCAATTGAGGTCCTGGGATTCAGGGCAGGGCTCATCCCCACCGGGAGCGAGCTCGTTCCGCCAGGCACGAGGCCCGGTCCCGGACAGGTGGTCGAGAGCAATACCCGGATGGCAGCGGCCTGGCTCTCCAGCCTCGGTGGGAGGTGCACGCGTTACCCCCTCACACCTGACGATCCCGAAAAGATCCGGAATGCAATGTTGCGTGCAGCGGAAGAGAACGACCTGGTGATTGTCTCGGCAGGATCGTCTGCCGGCACAAGGGACTACACCGCAGATGCGATTGCCAGCCTTGGAGAGGTACTTGTCCACGGGGTTGCAATCAAGCCGGGAAAACCGGTTATCATTGGAAGGATTCTGGGCAAACCAGTGATTGGCATGCCTGGATACCCGATCTCAGCGCTGACAGTGCTCCGGGAGATTGTCACGCCCCTCGTCCGCCTTTCAGGGATCCCCGTTCCGGAACCTGCCATCATTCCTGCCAGGCTCACCGCGACCCTCCACTCCGATGCCGGGAGCGACGAGTTCGTTCTCCTCGCCGCAGGGCGCATCGGGTCTTCGTGGGTGGCGACACCCCTCTCACGGGGCTCCGGAGTACAGATGAGTGCAGTCCGTTCCAATGCGTACCTGCAGGTCATCTCCTCACTTGAAGGGTATGAGGCAGGCGAAGTTGTCCCGGCCAGCCTGACAGTCAGCCCTGCAGAAGCAGAAGAGGCCGTCCTTATCACAGGCAGCCACGACCCGGTGCTCGACCACCTCGCGGAACTGGCAAAGAAAGACCATGTTGAGATCCATTCCATTCACGTCGGCAGCATGGGCGGAATTATCGCACTGAAGCGAAACGATTGTCATGCAGCCACCATCCACCTGCTGGCGCCCGATGGAGATTACAATGTCCCTTACCTGGCGAAGTACCTCCCCCGCGAAGAGATCGACCTCGTTGGACTTGCCTTGAGAGAACAGGGGATCGTTTCCCGGAGCGGCATCTCGATCGATGACCTTCCGGGTACTCCCTTTATCAACCGGCAGAAGGGATCGGGAACCCGCATGCTCCTCGATCACGAGCTCCGTTCCAGGGGCATATCCCCGGGAGATATTCCCGGTTACGACCGGGAAGCGACCACCCATATCGGGGTGGCTCTTGCAGTAAAAACCGGTGAAGCAGAGGCAGGTATGTGTGTCTATTCGGCAGCGAAGGCTCTCGGACTCTCCTTTGTCCCGGTTGCAAGTGAGCGGTACGAACTGGCCGTGCGACGGGAATTCAGCGAAGATCCCCGGATAAGAGCGCTTCTTTTCGCCATCCGTTCACCGCGTTTTAAGGAGATCCTGCACACCCTTGGAGGGTACGACGATTCCATCACGGGCGTCCTGCGGAGAGTGCCTTGAGCGCCGCCTCTTCCGGCATGGTGCAGGGTTCCACACCCTCAATATCCCATGTGTTCAGGCCGAATACAGGCTTCCCCAGCGTGAGTGCAATGGCGATCTCCGACAGAGTCCCATAGGCTCCACCCACAGCCACGATTGAATCTGCACTTCCCACCACCAGGAAATTCCGCGTGTGAGAGAGGCCGGTGCGGACCGCAACCGAGAGAAATGGGTTTCCTTCGCCGTAGTCTGGAAGGATCCCGACAACGAGGCCCCCCTTCACCCTCGCACCCCTGCAGGATGCCTCCATCACGCCGCCAAGGCCACCAGAGATCAGGGTGGCGCCATGAACCGCAAGCACGCTGCCAATCTCTTCCGCGGCCGCGGCCTCATCTTCAGCGCATTCTGATGGGCCGATGACCGCGACCTGGATGGCACGACCCCGAATCACGTGTCTTCACCACCTGCCGGGTTGAAGGCCAGGACTCTTGCCACCGTCATCTCCTCGATGGCATACCTTGGCCCCTCCCTCCCAAGGCCAGACCCCTTCACTCCCCCATATGGCATGTGGTCAACCCGGAACGTGGGGATGTCATTCACCTGGACTCCCCCGTACTCTGCCAGGGAATGGACTTTGAGAATCCGCTGGATGTTCTGGGTAAAGATACCCATCTGGAGCCCATAGGGAACCTGGTTGGCGAAAGCGAGCGCCTGGTCCAGAGTATCATAAGGTGTCAGTGTGATGACTGGTGCAAAGATCTCGCAGGAGTTTACCCCTGTTTCGGGTGTTGCACCGGCAATTACAGTCGGGTAGAATATCGTCCCATCTGCACGCCCTCCGACAAGGATGCGTGCACCCTGGGCTTGGGCTTCGTGAACCATCGCAAGCGCGCGCTCTGCCGCATCCTTCGAGATCATGGGTCCTACAACAGTCCTGGGATCCCTGGGGTCGCCGGTAACAATTGCCTCCGTGCCATCGCAGATCATCCGGCACGCTTTATCGTATATCCTGCGGTGGAGGTATACGCGCTGTACCGAGATGCAGACCTGCCCGGCATTCGTGAACCCGCCGGCAATGATACGCGAGACCGCGTAGGGGAGATTTGCGTCCTCGTGGACGATGACCGGAGCGATACCCCCGAGTTCGAGTGAGACGGGTTTTCTCCCCACACTCTGGCGAAGACCCCATCCGACATCGGGGCTCCCTGTGAACGAGACGAATGCGACCCTGGGATCGGCTGCTAGCGCACCTGCGCGTGCACCGGGACAGGGCACGACACTTATAGCCCTCTCCGGGAAACCGGCTGAAACGAGCATTTTTCCAAGGAACAGCGCCGATATGGGCGTTACGGAGGCCGGTTTCAACACAAGGGAATTGCCAGCGGCGACTGCGGGGCCGGCCTTGTGGCATGCCAGGTTGAGGGGGAAGTTGAAGGGGACGATCCCGAGCACGACGCCGACCGGCATACGCCGGGTGATCGCAAACCTTCCCTCGTTTCCGGGAGTCCAGTCAAGGGCAATGACTTCTCCCCCGAGTCGCTTTGCCTCTTCCGCTGATACCCTTAAAGTCTCTGATGCCCGCTGCACCTCCGTCCGTGCAAAGGAGATCGTCTTTCCCCCCTCCATCATAACCATCTCCGCGAGTTCCCCTGCCCGCGACTCCACCAACTCTGCAAGGCGGGACAGGATGCGGTAACGGTCGCCGGAAGAGAGCGCCCTTGTCTTCTCAAAACCCTCTTTTGCAAATATCAGGGCGTCTTCAAGGTCATCCGGGGTCGCCTGGTGAACTTTTGCGACCAGATCTCCGTTATAGGGGAACCGTACGTCGAGGATCTCCCCTGTGAACCGCTCCTCGCCTCCGATAATGCAACCGTATTCCGGGACTCCATTACTCTCATATGCTTCCATAGGGGTATTCCTGATACATCTGTGCACCGCGTCTGGAGAAAAAGATCCCACATCTGTTCACAGCGAGAATGGACATACCGCCCACTTTTTTATACCATCCTCTCCCATCTTTATTTGCGTGATGGGATATTCCATGACAGATCGTTTTATTCTCTGAATGTGAGTGCATAATAGCCCCCTGCGGCGAAATCCCAGGATGGCCTATAAGGCAAAAGCATGACGAAGGGACGCAGGGGCAAAGCCATGCGTATCCGGGTGATTCCCCAAACTACTTTGTAAGGTACAGCCCATATTACAGGACTGTCTATCTCTTTCCCTGCGGAAACGACAGATACGGGGGATATTAGTGAAAGAAGTGAGCAGCAGTTATCAGGCCCAGGAGATCGAGGACTCGGTCCAGGCATACTGGAGAGAGGAGAATATCTATGAAAAAGTCAAGGTATTGCATCAGGAGGGCAAGGATTTCTTCTTTGTGGACGGCCCCCCTTATACCACCGGACACATTCACCTCGGTACTGCCTGGAATAAGATCATCAAGGACTGCCTGCTTCGCTACCACCGCATGTGCGGGAGGAACGTGATCGCAAGGGCCGGATATGACATGCATGGCCTCCCAATCGAGGTCCGCGTCGAGCAGACGCTTGGGTTCTCCTCGAAGAAGGACATCGAGCGTTTCGGGATAGGGGCGTTTATCGACCAATGCAGGACGTTCGCCGCAAGGAACAAGGACATCATGAGCGAACAGTTCATGCGTCTCGGCGTATGGCTCGACTTCAAAGATCCCTACCAGACAATGCATCCCGGCTATATCGAAGCGGCGTGGTGGACGCTGAAACGGGCGGATGAAGAGGGGATGCTCGAACGGGGCTTCAGGGTGGTGAACTGGTGTCCGCGGTGCGCCACTGCGATCGCAGATGCAGAGGTCGAGTACTGGGACGAGCGCGATCCCTCGATCTTTGTAAAGTTCCCCGTTGAAGGTGCGCAGGGAGAGTTCCTCGTTATCTGGACCACCACTCCTTGGACACTGCCGGCAAACGTCGCCGTTGCGGTTCACCCGGACTTTACCTATGCCAGGGTGGAGGCGGTCAAGGGAGGAACGAAAGAGGTGCTCTGGATCGCAGAAGACCTCGTAGAACCGGTCCTTCGGAAGGGCAGGTATCAGGACTATACGATCACGGAAAAACGTCCCGGGAAGGAGATGTGCGGCATGACATACCAATCCCCCCTCAGAGAACAGGTGCCGCTCCAGGAAACGGTCTCACACCGGGTAGTAACCGCTGACTTCGTCGCCATGGAGAATACTGGGATGGTGCACATCGCTCCAGGCCACGGCTGGGACGATTACCTCCTCGGATGCAGGGAGAACCTCCCTATCATCTGCCCTGTCGATGCCCAGGGGCACTTCACCGGCGACGTGGGGATGCTCAACGCACTGTTCATAAAGGACGCTGACCCTGTTGTCCTCGAGGCCCTCGGGGACCACCTGATTGCAAGCGATTATGTAGTCCACCGGTATGGTCATTGCTGGCGTTGCAAAACTCCAATCATATTCAGGGCAACCTCGCAGTGGTTTTTGAAAGCTTCACTCCTGAAGGATCGCATGCTCGAAGAGGTCAGGGAGGTCACCTGGTATCCGGACTGGGCAGGGAGCGCACGATTCTATGACTGGATCAAGGAGGCAAGGGACTGGTGCATCTCGAGACAGCGTTACTGGGGTATTCCCATCCCGATCTGGACCTGCGGGTCCTGCGGGACCCACCGGGTCATTGGCACTATCGCCGAACTCGAAAAAGCGAGTGGATCTCCGGTTCCCGATCCCCACCGACCGTGGGTGGACGAGCTTGAAATCTCCTGCACCTGCGGCGGAACCATGCGCAGGGTTGAGGATATCTTTGATGTATGGTTCGACTCAGCCGTTGCTTCCTGGGCCACCCTCGGGTTTCCCGCCGAGAAGGACTCACTCCAGAGGCTCTGGCCGGCCGACTTTATTACAGAGGGCCAGGACCAGACCCGGGGATGGTTCTACAGCCAGCTTGGGGCGAGCACCATTGCGTTCGGCCAGGCCCCGTACAGGAGTGTCCTGATGCACGGTTTTGCCCTCGATGCCGAGGGCCGGAAGATGTCAAAGAGCCTTGGAAACGTCGTCACCCCCGAGGAGGTCATCCAGAGCCAGGGCGTGGACGTCCTTCGTCTCTATGTGCTCTCCCAGAATGCCCCCTGGGACGATCTCCGGTTCAACTGGGACGGCGTGAAGAATGTTGCACGCGCAATGAATATCCTCTGGAATGTCTACCGGTTCCCCCTCCCCTACATGATCATGGACAGGTTTTTACCGGAGTCACCTTCTGGAAGGTGGGAAGACGGGTTCATCAGGAAAAATTTTGCAACGCTCGCGCCCGAGGACAAGTGGATCATCTCACGTGTGAATTCCCTTGCCCGCCAGGTGACTGCAGACCTCTCCGGCTGCCAGCTCCACAGGGCATCCCGTGCGGTCATTGTCTTCATTCTGGAAGACCTCTCGCGATGGTATGTGCAGCTGGTCAGGGAGAGGATGTGGCTCGAGGGTGAGGCTCCGGAAAAGAGCCGTGCATACGAGACCATTTACTACGTTCTGCGTACCCTCCTTGCAGTCGCATCCCCCTTCATACCCCACATCACCGAGGCGATGTACCGCAATCTCCGGCTCGAGGGTGACCCCGGGAGTGTGCACATGCTGGACTGGTTCCAGGGAGATGACACGCTCAGGGACGAGTCGCTGGAACGGGCGATGGATACGGTCAGGTCATTTGACGAGGCACAGGCAAATGCAAGACAGGCAGGGAAGAGAAAACTCCGGTGGCCGGTCCGAGAGTGTGTGATCGCCGCGGATTCAAAGGAGATCGCAGATGCCATCTCATCCCTGAACCACATCTGCAGGGAGCGAGCGAATGCAAAAGTGGTGCGTACAATTTCCGGAAAATGGGATCGGATCGGGTGGAAGGCCGAACCAGTGATGAAGGCGCTCGGGCCTGCATTCGGAAAAAAGGCCCCCATCGTGAGGGATCTCATCATCAACGCCGATGGGAATTCCATGAAATCTGCCATTGACGCAGGGGGGGCGTTCACGGTGGTGCAGGGAGAGGAACGCTTCGAGATCGTCCCGGGTCAGGTCACATTTGTGCAGCAGCTCCCGGAGGGAGTCTACTCGGCACCCATGCAGGGAGGGACCGTGTACGTCGATACCGGGCTGGACCCCGATCTCGAGGCCGAGGGGTATGCCCGGGAGATTATCCGGCGGTTCCAGGAGATGCGAAGGCAGCGCAACCTCAAAGTCGAGGATTTCATCACTGCCCGCGCATTCATTGCGGATCCCCGGATCTGCCAGATGGTAGCCGACTCATGGAAAGATGCCATAAGGGCAGAGATCAGGGCTGCCTCTTTCGAAGTCTCTGACCGCAATTCCCCTGCAGCCATATCGTACGAGATATCGAAAGATTGGGACGTGGAGGGTGTGGGGATGACCCTCTCCCTCTCACGGGCTCCGGAGAAGTGAGGCGAGCAGCGCCCGGCCTTCTGGTGAAGCGAACACGGGGAGGTCGCGGCCAGTAACCACTTCGCTTCGCACGCTGTCTGCCATCTTCCCCAATTTTGGATTGAAACCCCTGACCATGTAGGTTCTTTTCTGGACAAGGATCCCGCGTCTCTGCCATGCAGGCGTCGAAGCGAGGTTGATTCCCCTTTCGAATGCCAGTTCGTGCATCTCCCGCGATGGACGCCCTTTCAGGAACGATGCTGCCTCTTTCCTGCTCATGCCATCCTTCATCAGTGCATACTGGCAGTAGGCGTTGAGATGGTTCCTCCAGGCCTCCCCCTGCCTCTGGATCAGGTACTCAGGGGCCATTTCTGGGATGACATGGATGATGCGGGCATCAAAAGAGACTGGCTCGGTGCTCTCCATCTCGATTGAAAGGGCGCTTGCAGCAAAAGATGCGCACACAGAATCGAGCTTCTCTACACGCCCATTAAAGGGGAGACGGGAAAAGTAGAGGTTTATCTCGTCTGAAAAAGTGTACGCGGCATCAGGGGAGAGCCCGCTGTCTGAGATGAGGCGGGCGCAGACGCGGGCCATGGCATCGGCGAACCGGGCATCAAAGGGCCGCTCGAGGTGCCAGGCCTCCGCGATCCGGTGGAAGGTCCGGCCGTCGAGGCGCAGGAAAATGGGAGGAAGGGCCACCAGGTTACTGAAAAGCTCTCTGTGTTTCATAAAAAAAATCAGGAAAACCCCGGGTTCCAGGGAGGCCCTGCCAGGGAAGCGGCCGTTACTTTCCGGCCTCTCCAAAGTCACCCGACTTGAAGGCGCCGGGAAGGTGACGGATAATGACAATGTCCCCGATGCTGCGGATGATGCGGAAGGGAACTTTCAATCCCTTGTAATTCTTGATGTCCACCAGCTCCTGGTTGAGTTTGCCCACGACGAGGGACTCCATCTTCTTCCCCTCGACATCGAGGATCACGTCTTCAACCTCGCCTACGAACACGCTCTTCTCCGTGTAAATATTCAGCCCGAAAAGTTCCGTTATCTGCGTTCTCATCCTAATCATGGAAGATATATACCATGATGGTTAAAAAGATACTCTTTGAATGAACGGGTCGTTCAAAATTGGAACCATATTCGGCATTCCCATACAGCTGCACTGGACGTTTCTCGTCATTATCCCGCTCTTTGCATGGATCATAGGGAGCCAGATCGTCCTCACTGCGGAGCTCCTCTCGGATCTCTTCAACGTCGCGATCGACTTGACCTACCTTACATCTGGCTACAACCCCTACATCCTGGGAATTTTCGTCGCGCTCGGGCTATTTGGTGGCGTCCTCGTACACGAAATCGCCCACTGCCTGGTTGCAAAAAGGATGGGAGTCCCCATCAACAGCATCACGCTCCTCATTTTCGGAGGCGTCTCATCCATGGAGGAGAGCACTCCGGACCCAAGAGTGGAACTTCCTATGGCACTCGTGGGGCCCCTCACAAGCCTCGCGGTGGGCCTGGTCTGCACCGCACTTCTTTACCTGTTCAGAGCGATAGTAACAGACCCCCCTCTTGCAGGCCTGCTCATTTTCATCTTCGCATACCTTGGGCTCCTTAACGTATTCCTGTTCGCCTTCAACCTCCTGCCAGCCTTTCCTATGGACGGGGGAAGGGTGCTTCGGGCATACCTTGCAGGCAGGATGCCTCTTCACCGTGCCACCCGTATCGCGGCTGATGTCGGAAAAGTGTTTGCCGTGATCTTCGGCATATTCGGCGTCATCTTCTTCTCCCCTATCCTGATCCTGATCGCGTTTTTCATTTACATCGGCGCTGGGCAGGAGTCAGCGGCGATCAAGTACAATTTCCTCTTAAAAGACGTGAACGTGGAGGATATCATGGCCCGGTCGGTTATGACTGTTCCTCCCACTATGCCGATCAGAGAGGTGATCGATCTCATGTACTCTACCAAGCATCTCGGGTTCCCGGTGATGGACCGCGGTTTCGTGGTGGGGATGATCACCCTTGCTGACGTGCACAAGATCCCACCTCTTGACAGGGAAGCGATGCAGGTCCGGGACATCATGACCCGGGAAGTGATCGCGCTGTCCCCCCGATCACCGGTCATCGAAGGCTTGCGGCTGATGTCGCGCTACAATATCGGGCGGATCCCCGTCATGGACAATGATGCCCTCGTCGGTATCATCACACGGACGGATATCCTGAAGGTCATCGAACTGAAGGAGATATAGAGAACGAGAGCCAGGCATCGATGGGGGTCGGCCCGACAAAGCCCCGGAATTCCTGCAGGTTCGAAAACGGCCTCCTTGCTGCAATCTTTCCCGCCATCTTCCGGCCTACTCCGGGTATCCAGGAGAGTGCCATAACCGGGAGCATATTGACTTCAACCGGAACTGGGAGTCCGGTCACCGACCTCATCCCATGGTCAACGACCACAACATCAGTGACGGTCATGGGCCTCAAAAGGAACGGTACCCCGACCAGAACCGGGTACGAACCCATCTGCCGGCCAAAAGAGGGGATACCCTGCTCCTCAATCACCACCGACCGAAAGAGTGTTCCGGCAGGAAACACCTTGCGGAGCATGGGGAGGTCAAATTCCTTCCTCACCTTTTCCTTGAAAGCGCGGAACTGCGCCTGGTGGACACCAAGTGTGTTCTCCATGAATGCCCTTGTCCCGTCAAATGGCATCAGCTGCCGGATATTCACCCTTCGGACCAGATTTCCTGATGCAAGTACGCCTGCAAGAAATTCCTGGTTCATCTCATACGTCCGGGGGGTCTCACCTGCAAGCCCCGCGATGAAATTGAGGCCTGGAAGGAGGTGGGGGATCCCGTCCTTTCGTATCCCCCCTGCTTCGTTGACAATCCGGATGGCCTCCATCACCTGCGCCGGGCTGGCCTTCAGGTTGTTCTTCCGGATTACTTCGGGGTCTGCGGTCTCCATCCCGAACGCCGCGACATCGCCTGGCGTATGGTGCGCGACGATTGCACAAAGAGCGGCCCTGCTCTCTTCGGGGTGGCGGGCGATCGTACCGGGATTGACGTTATCTATGTGGAGCGTGTGAAGCCCGGGAGCAGCCTCCCTTATTAAAGAGAAGAGCTCGTCGATTCTCTCCGGGACAGGTGTCGGGTACTCCTCTGCCATCGATGATCCATATACCAGTATGTCGGGCTGTCTCCCGATGCGGAAGTGCCGTGCGCCAGCCGCGTAAAGTGATTCGACCTCGCTGGCAATCCCTTCGACAGAACGGAATACTGGCAGCCCATAGAACGGCTCTGTGCAAAACGAGCATCCCCCGGAATGTGCCCTCGAGCACCCCCTTGCCGTCTCGATCTCGCACATTACCCATGGGAAGTGTGGATGATCGCGTATGACCGATGCCCCGGCAATGGCCCAGGGGTCTTCCCGGCGATAATCGTGTGTCCCATGTGTCTTTCCTTCCCGGAGGAATACATCGAGCGCGGACGCAGGAGATCCCGAAAGGAGGTGATCGAACCCGGCAATTTCCCCCTTTACTGCCTTGCGGCCACCGCCAGAGGCATAGCCAAAGCCGATTGGCCCGGCAAGAAATGTTTCAGGACGTCGGAGCTGTGCACCAATCTGGCGGATCTCGGTGAGTGATGCCGGGGTCCCCCCCAGATACTTTCCCGGAACCGTGACGCCTGCTATCATCAACACAAGTTCGGAGGCATCCATCGCGGAAATGAGCCTGGCATCCTTCCTCACCTGATCGATAGTCAGGTACTTTGGTGAATAGCCATGGGATAAGAGGGCGCCTGTCACGGTCCTGATGTAGGGGGAGATATACGGAGGGACGCCGAGACATGCAGGCTCATCGACGTAGCCGTCCAGGATGAACGCGGTCTTCGCGGTCATGGTTCAAGGAGGGAGAGGAGCTTTTTTGCCCAGAGGAGCTTTCCCCGCTTCATGTGATCGACACGGGAATCCTCGAGATCAAACCCAAGGATCGTAATAGAGGCGGCTCCAAGTGCATGTGCCGCGAAGATCGCACGGTCCCCATCAGTGAACCCGCCAAAGTTATGAACGTGGGGGAGAGGGCGGCTCTGGGTCGTCCCTACAATGGGTCCCGTGAACCTTGGGACCCAGTGCCGGAGCAGCGGCATGTTGTCCCCGTGCGCATGCACAACGACGATTGTCCCATCATTGTTCATCGTGACGAACTCATCGGTAGCCCCGTCCAAATCCGTGAAGATGGCGTCAGGCCGTATGCCGTGTGCGAGGAGGACGAGCGAAGCTGCATCAGCCGCAAAGACAGTTCCCTTCACAAGCGAGATCTCGTTTTTGAGGCAGGGGGCATTCCCGCACACACAGATGTCATGGCCCAGGCAGGCCTCTTCGAGCAGGATGATATCGTCGCCAGGCAGCAGGTCTGAGAGGAGTTTTGCCGCCCGCTCGTCCTCCTCGCGGTCAAATCCGAAATACTCGATAATCTCCTGGTAGATCGGTTCCCAGTCCTCAAATTTCATTCCCGGCCTCGGTGTCCAGGCCTACTAGGCCAGTGAACTTCTTGAGCAGCGGGTCCATGACAAGCGAGAGCAGCTCTTCCTTGTTCTTTACCCTGCGGAAATAGGAAAGGGGGATGGTTGCGGCGGCCATGTTGGGGTGGCCTCCGGCATCACCGATATCACCAAATGCCTCCTCGAGGACGTTGCCGATGTGCAGCCGTATGTCCCGGTTCCGTGATGAAATAATGATGGCATCGTCAGATATGCCGTAGACAAGCGCAGTATTCACCCCCTCAAGAGATATGAGGAGGTCGGCTGCCTGGGGAAGCGAGTCGCGGTTCCGGACAAAGCCAACATTTGCGAAGAGGTATCCGCTCTGGATGCGCCGGTTGCGGATGGCATTGCCGAGCACGTCAAGGGTCTCCTGCGAGAGCGAGGGGGACATGATCTGGTCGAGGAGATCAGAATCCGTGAGGGGGAGGAGGAATGCAGCATTCGAGAGATCCTGAGGAGTGACATTCCGTTTAAAGTCCCTCGTGTCAGAACGAATGCCGTAGAGGAGGCCGGTCGCGACGTTCTTGTCAACAGGGATGTCGAGCTCCTGGAGGTACTGGGAGAGGATGCTTGCGGTGGCGCCGATACCCGGGCGGATGTCTACGAACGCCGCGCCTTCCAGCCCGTGCCCGTCGTTGTGGTGATCGATCACGATATGAACCCGGGTTCTCTGGGAGAGTGTGTTATTCATTCCGGGCGCAGGACAGTCGACAAGGGCAAGATATGTGCAGTCCTGGATGGTCTGGGGCTCCATCTTCTCCATCCTGATATCCAGGAGATTCACCATTGTCCGGTTCTCCTGGTGACCGATGATGCCGTCGTAGAATATCCTGCAGGTGAGTTTCTGGGGATTTGCATTCCCTGCGATTGCTGCAAGGGCCATGGCGCTCCCGATTGCGTCGGGGTCAGGGTTCTTATGCGTGATGATGCCGAGCGTCCCTTCCCAGCCTGCGAGGAGATCGTGGAGCCTCTGCGAGAGCCTGCTGACGTGGAGACGGTTGACCTGGTTGATAGCGGCCCTCGCTACCACCTGCTGGGGATAGAGTACAAAGTCAGCCCCTGCAGACTCGAGCATTCCTGCGCCGATAGGGTCGAGCGCCCTCGCCACGATATGCATCTGGGGGAATTTCTGGCGGAGCGTCCTTACTGCAGCGAGGTTTGCCTGGTGGTTCCCGGTGAGGACAAACGCAATCTCACACGTGGGGAGCCCAGACAGGAATCCCGGGTCGCTTATGTCTCTAATCATGGCATCAAGGTTCTGGTCCCGGAGCTCCTTCACGCGTCCCTCGTCCCTGTCTAACACGAGGACCCGGCCCTCTTTTCGCGACAATTCCATGGCTACGTGATATCCGGTGCTCCCGCACCCGAGGACCGCGTATTTTACCCTCTCTCCAGTTCCATATCCGCCCGCCTCTGGCATGCTACAATGTCACTCCGGGATAATATTAAGGTTACAACCTGAATCGCGAGATTCCAGGCTGGAAACCGCCGCAGGGGAGTAACTGACAGAAAAACAATAACATTTATACTCAATTCGAAACCATGAATATAGGCCGATCAGGGTTGGGCTTGTAGCTTAGTTCGGAAGAGCGACGGACTCTTAATCCGTAGGTCAAGGG
>ENA-UOWE01000359-UOWE01000359.1-activated-sludge-metagenome-genome-assembly--contig:-NODE-359-length-67314-cov-6.345337_pt1 | contig 67314 bp, 61 predicted proteins | sample MGYA00249841_ERZ761562 | MGnify/ENA primary metagenome ERZ761562 (study PRJEB28883, sample SAMN05720200) | activated sludge metagenome | isolation source: Anaerobic digester | place: Japan...
GTAGCTTTACCGTCTTTCAGAGCAAGAAAGCTTCTCTGATGGTGTTTAATAGTTACGGTGGTTATTTCAGGTGGAAGATATGAATACTTCTCATCAAAGCTTCCTACAACCGCTGTGGGATACTCTGTAAGCTTTGCAATTTCATCTATGAGCTCTTTATCGCGGTCACATGTATAACCGCTTTCTTTTTCGATTCTTGAAAGTTCGGTGTTAATCTTTTCAACTCTCTCTGAAAGCCTGGCAATAACAAAAGAGTCGCGCAATTTTGAAAAGTACTCGTCTACATTGTTAATTATCTCTTCCCTGCCAAAAAAACGGTGTCCGTATGTTTTGTTCGATGATTTTTTACCAAAAATCTCTATATTCATTATCTCATCATTATACAGAGCCAGAACCCAATGGACAGGTCTTACAAAAGAGTACTCCCCTTTACCCCAGCGCATGGGCTTTTTAAAGTTCATCTTAGTGATTGCAGGGCCAAGTATCTGTTCAAAAAGCTCTTTGGTTTTTTTGCCTTTTTTATCAATCTTCACATGGGCATATTCAATGCCGTTTATCTCTTTGAAGATAACCTGATCGACGGTTGCTCCCGATGATTTAAGAAAACCTTCAAAGGCTCTGGAAGGACTGCCGTCCTCTGCAAAGCAAAGATTACGTGCAGGTCCCTTCTTTTCGGTAAACGTGTCCGGTTCTTTATCTGAAAGTCCGCAAACAACCGCCCCAAACCTCCTTGGAGCCACTACTGTTTCTATATCCGAAAACTCGATATTTCTTGTCTTTAACTCTGATCTTATAATTTCTTCAAGCTGGAGCTCTATGTTTGAATACTCAGAAGATGGAAGTTCCTCGACCCCTATCTCAAAAAGTAATTTATTCATTTGAATTTCCTCCGTTTACTGCTTTTACATATGTGCTCGCACACTTTCTGGACATCGATCTTATATCCAGAATATACTTCTGTCTTTCATTTACGCTTATCGCACCGGCGGCATCCAAAAGGTTAAATGAATGAGCTGTTTTGGCAAGAAAATCATAGGCCGGAAGATAAAGTCCTTTTTCTATAAGTCTTTCAAACTCATTTTTGTAAAGTCCGTACAGCTTATTCAAAAGTTCGGTATCAGACTGTTCAAAGTTGAACACTGAAAACTGTCTTTCATTTTCTTTATATAGATATCCGTAATCGACGGTATCGTTCCATTTGGTATTGTATACATTCTCTATTCCCTGAAGATACATTGAAATTCTTTCTATTCCGTAGGTTATTTCAACAGAAACAGGTTTTACATCAATTCCTCCCATCTGCTGAAAGTATGTAAACTGAGTTATTTCCATTCCGTCAAGCCATACTTCCCATCCTACACCCCATGCTCCCAGAGTAGGTGACTCCCAGTTATCCTCAACAAATCTTATATCATGCTCCATCGGGTCTATTCCTAATGTTTTAAGCGACTGGAGATAAAGCTCCTGTATGTTTTCAGGTGACGGCTTTATAAGAACCTGATATTGATAAAAACGCTGCATCCTGTTGGGATTTTCTCCGTACCTTCCGTCTTTCGGCCTTCTGCTTGGCTGTATATATGCAACTTTCCATTCAAAAGGATCAAGAGACCTGAAAAATGTGGACGGATGATATGTTCCCGCACCCATTTCTATATCATACGGCTGATCGATAACACAACCATTGTCGCTCCAAAACTTATCAAGCGCCATAATAAGCTGCTGTATATTCAAAATATTCCCTCCAGATCAAAAAGATTGTAATTATTTGTCCGATTATTCAACCGATATAAGCATAGGATAGTGCTGCTGACCACCGTAATGAACTTCAACTTCTATCTTGCTGTACTTGTCGGTCAATCTTTTGACAAATTGGTTTATATGTTTTTCCTCTACACCTTCACCGTAGAAGATAGTAACTATTTCATACCCCTGATCAATTACCTCTGTAAGTGCTTTTAACGTTTCTTTATATATATCTTTTCCATGTGCTTTGAGATCTTTACCCACAAAAACCAGGTTTTCATTCTTCTTAATCTTTTCACTGCCTATCTCAGAATCTCTTACGGCATACGTAACCTGTATTGGAACTATAGAATCAATGTACCCCTGCATGGATTGTTCAAGATCCTGTCTTTCCATCTCGTCCTGAAAGCCCAGCAGAGCCGCCACGCCTTCCTGAACATACTTGGTGGGAAGTACTAATACTTCCTTATCGCTCATTTCTGCCGCTTTCTGTGCGGTCATTATTATATTGGGATTATTTGGAAGAACTATTGCTTTCGAGTAGGGCATTGCATTCAAAGCGTCGGCTATATCCTTAACGCTTGGATTCATAGTCTGTCCGCCGAATATGATTTTGTTTACCCCCAGGCTCTTGAATATTTCACTGAGTCCTTTACCGGGTGAAACTGAAACGATACCCCAGTTTCTCTGAGGGAACACTTCTGTTTCTGTTTCTGTTTCTTCTTCCTGCTGCTGAACTTCCATCTCTTCTGTTTTATTCTTATCATCAATGAGATGCTCGTGCTGTACTTTCATATTTTCAACTTTAACCTTCATCAGTTCGCCAAACTCAAGGAACTTCTCAAAAACTATGCCTGGATGATTTGAGTGCACATGGCATTTAAGGAATTCATTCTGGTGAACAAGTACTATGGAATCACCGTTTTCTTCAAGAAATGCTCTTAGTTTTTCAAGATCAGTCTTTGGTATTTTAGCATCTTTAAGGTTTAGTATGACTTCGGTACAGTACTGGTACTTTATGTCCTCATAGGCAAATGATGCAATCTCCTGCGCAGACGCTGTTTCTATCTTAAGAAGATTTACCTGAGTATCTCCCTTAAGAGAGTCACTGAAGCCTTTAAGCACATATGAAAAACCTTTTGCGCCGGCATCCACTACGTTTGCATCCCTTAACTTTTTTAGGTATTTCGGAGTTTCTCTTACAATTTCATCGGACATTATATAGAGCTTATCCATGAACTCAACAAAGTCTTCTATTTCAGAAAGCTCTTTTTCCGAACGTTCCGAAAGCCTTCTTATAAGAGTTAGAAGCGTTCCTTCTACGGGTCTTATTACAGCATTGTATGAAACTTCTTTGGCCCTTTTTAGTGCGAGAATAAAATCATTCGTATTTATTTTCTTCTTGTTCTCTATGGCTTCAGTAAACCCCCTGAATATCTGGGAAAGTATAACTCCTGAATTTCCTCTTGCACCCATGAGCAGTCCGTCTTTCAGCGCCTTTAAAATATCTTTCGTGACCGTAGGATCTTTTACCTTGTCCAGCCACTGGCATGCCTCCAGCATAGCTGCACTCATGTTTGAACCCGTATCTCCGTCAGGAACAGGAAAAACATTCAATGCATTGATCTCGTCTTTATTCTTTATAAGCACTTCGGTGCCTTTTTTTATGCCTATATATATGTCTTTACCGTCAAGATAAAGCTTTTTCTTCAATCTTCTCACCTCTACAAGTCGCTGAATAAATTATGTGCCTATGATTTCAAACCTGCTATATGAACATTCACCACAACATCCTGAAAATTCAGCATTGAAGTTACTCTGTGGTGTATATTTTCCTGGGCATTTTCTGCAACTTTTTTAATAGGAAGTCCGTATTCAAGAACAAGGTCTACAGACACAAATATGCCTCTGTCGCTTTCTTCTACGTTTATTCCCTTAGCTTCTTCTTTGGCCAGAAGATTGGCTATCTTATTGAAAAAACCCTGTTTTCCGGTATCTACAGTACCGTATGATTCAGAAACTGCTTTATAAACTATATCCCTTATAACCTCAGGTTTTATAACGAGAGTGCCATATTCGGTTTTTAATGTCATATCATACACCTCCCGGGAGAATTTATATTTTATGTTAATACCGCTGACAGATAACCTACGACACTAGTATATTCATCCAGGACATCACAGCTTGTATTGTGCCCCGTTAGAACAGATTTTTCAAACTCAAGTCCCATCAGCACGGCTACGGGCCCATATCCACACATGCTGATATCATAATGCTTTAATGAGCTGTAAAGCTCCTGTATATTCATCTTTATTACAGCATCCATAACCATTGCATCTTTTTTTAAAGTTACTTCCTGGCTTTCATAGTGATTAAGGTCGGTCGATGCTATAAAAAGAACACCGTCATGCTTGTATTCCTTAAGAATACCTGAAAGTGCGGATGCCGCCTCTATACTCTGATCCTTCATACATATGGGAAGTATTTTAAAGTTATTTCCCGTCAAGTACTGTATAAATGGCAGCTGTACTTCGAGCGAATGCTCATAGATATGCGCAAGGTAATCTCCGTTCCTACTCAATTTTGAAAGTATATCAGATGCAAGTGTGCTGTTTACTTCGACTTCTCCCAAAGGAGTAACCCAGCTTCCCTGCGGATAAACAGAAATACTTTCTCCCAACCCGCTATGATTGGGTCCTATAATAACAACTGTATCTACCGTTCCGTCCTTAAAAATCTTCTCATAAGCTTTTGCAGCTGTCTGCGCACAAAAAACATACCCGGCGTGAGGCACTATGGCACCACTGCATCTTATGAGCTTTTCACCGGCATGAAAACCTTCGGGGAAGTATCCTTTCATCATCGCTGAAAGTTCTGATGAATCCTGCGGGTAAAACTTTCCGCTTGCTGCAGGCATTCTTTTTTTTGAATACATGCTGCACCCCCTGTCATTTCAATCATTTGTAATCCTGTGCAACCGGTTTGGTAAGAACCTCCGCCCTTATAAGAAAAACGAGTTCAAAACTTGAAACTTCATTTTTATAGTATGAGAAAAAATCTCCTATTAATGGGATGTTTTTTAAAATAGGAACCCCTTTTTTCATTCTGTAGGTCTTGGAAAAGTTAAGTCCTCCAATCTTAATAAGTCCACCGTTTCCAGTCATGAAAGAAGTCTCTATGGTCTTGCTGTCAAGAGCACTTTCTTTCTGTTCCTTGGCCTCGGTCAGCTCAACATAGAAAGTTGTTGTTATGCTTCCTGTCATCTCGTCATAACTTCCTTTTACTCTGGATTTGAAGCTAGACTGAACTTTGGAGTAAACTTTCTTTCCGTCTTTTTCATCAACCAGTACAGGTATGGATACATTTGAATTTATCTGTGCCTCTTCTCCCTGCATAACATAAAAGCTTTGTCTTGCAAGTATATTAAGCTTCTCATCAATATACCTTGAGCTGGTTATATTCAACCTGGCTATCTCATAAAGGTTCTCAAGGGTTATTGACCCCAAGTCACTTCCGTTCATTACTATTATCTCATATTTAAGCATTTTTTGTTTATTAAAAAAACGGATAGTTTGGTTATCCAAATAATTATAACTTATACCTTTTGCAAAACATAGCCGAAACAGTGATTCCATAGTAAAAACAGCATGGTTGACATGAATTTTTATCTCCTTGGAAAGATCACATACGCAATTAAATCCATTGCGCCGGCAGACAGAGACTATAAGCTCCTTAATATCTGAAGACTGAGATACTTCAGACTTCTCCGACATCACTGCCTGTATATATTCAAGCACAAACCCCTCTAAGCTTTCATCATATTCTATAAGATATAAGATATCGGTATCGGTTCTTGAAATCTCGGTAAGGCTTATTCCTTGCATTATAATTATTCTATCAAATATATCTTTAACTTTAAGAGGCACTTTTATCACTTTGTTTAACCTTTTGGTTATATTTTTTCCATCCTCTTCTTTTATTTCTTGCGATGATTTTTGTGGTTCTACCAAAACTTCATCATTATAAACCTGTGATGTTGACTCATTGGAAGATTCTATCGACAACGGTTCTTCTACAGAAAAAGTCGGTTTTGGATCAACAGTCGCGGCATCTTTGGAAAGCTTGCTGTCAGGAGCTTGCTGAATAATCTCTTTTAGCCGTCTTTCCTGTTCCTGCAGATAGGTGATGGTTGCAGCGTAACTTTCGTGTATCTTTTGTATCTCTTCGTCCTGTCTTTCCTTCTCTCTGATCTTAGCTCTATAAACATCGTTTAAAAAATCCTGAATTTTTATTATCTGCGCTATGTTTAAAGCAGAAGTGTACGTCAGAAAATAATCATCAAATCTCTGAAATTTGCAGTCAAAAAATTTTTCAAGCTGTCCAAGATCATATCTGCTGTTAAAAAAATAAAAAAACTTTTCCTCTTCTACAGATTTTTTTTCTGCAGTTACATTCTGAATAGGTTTTTCCGGCTTTTTTTCATACAGTTCATACTCTTCAGCCTTTTCCTTTTTTTCAGCAGGATCTGTCTGTACACTCGTTTCTTTTTTGGATACAAGTTCGTACTTTTCAAAATCATGTCCTGGCATGTCAAGAACTTCCTGCCTTAAAAACTCTTTAAGTATCTTATCGCGGTATTGAATGATATCTCCGGTTGTGTAGGTTACATCTTTATCTGCGTCGGTACCAGACGCCGGAACAGATATTTTTTCTCCTCTGGAACTGATAATCGCACTAGACAAAATCTCGGAAAGAGTCGACTTAAGATATACCGTATCTGTGGGAATCTGAGTTAAAGTTCCGGAAATAGTGCTTTGGATATCAAAGGTAGACTTCTGTGCAACTCCTTCTTTTATGAAATAAGGAAGTTTGTTTTCAAACTCTGCCGCATTTTTCCCGGCAACAAAGGTATCTTGGTTTATAAAAACAACCTGAACGGCATATGTTTTTTCAATAAGCCTTATAAAGTCTTCAAAAAAAATCTCATCTGACCACAAACTCAACTTTTCCTGAGGAAATGGCTCCATCCTTATCCAATTGAGTTTCAACTCCTGTGAAAAAAGATTAAGAAGATCTCCTAGCCTAATTTCTTTTAAAAAAAGTTTTTCAAAGTTTAAAGCCCCTCTTCCGTTGAATATCAGACGGTTTTTACCATCAACTAACGGTTTTACCGGCATGAGAGTTCTTATCTCCAGCATATTGGAAAGTATTTCGACAGATCTCAAAGGGCCTTTTTCAATTTTATATGACTGCGGTATAAACAGTTCTTCTCCGAAAAGTATCTTATGAACCGTCAGTTCACTGTTTGAAACCAACGTATACTCCTTTTCAAAGTCAAACAGTATTATGTTGGCATTTGTTTTTCTATCGTAGTCTATGCTCATCGTAAAAGAAAGAACCGTCAAAAGAAATAAGCCTATTACCAGGGAACTTTTTTTCATAAGATTATCTCAACCTCTTTTTCCGGAGTAAGTACAAGTATCCCGTCATCGAATATTCCCATAATCTGTCTGTTACCGATAGCTTCTCCCTCGCATACATTCAAAAGCTCATCGTTAAAGTAGATATACGCACTCTTTACTCCATTTTTCACCATTACTCCGGCAAATCTTATACAATCTGGCATAAAGCTCTTGAATGAATCCTTCATCGACCACAGATACTCCAGAGAAAAGGTCTTTCCGTCAAATATACTCTGGGCTATTTCTTTACTTTCAGTACAAACAAGTGTTTTATAAGCAAACTCATCTTCTTCTGGCAGAGTTTGTTTAATCTGCAGGGTAAAGTCAGTAGAGATATTATTCACACTGCTGGTATCCCTGAGCAGTTTTATACTCTCGACCTTTGAGTCGTCAGCCAAAACAGCGCTCATAAATTTTTTCAGTTCTTTATTTGAAAATTTTCTGTTTATCAAACCGCTGCCTATACTGTGCAGTATAAAGATCTGCTCCCTATAAGGCTCTTTCTTGGAAAGAATTGAAAGTATAAAAAAGACAGACAGCAGTACTCCGATCACCAAAGCCCTTATTCTCATAACCTCTCCTTATTCAGTAAATATACTGAGAAAGACTATGCTCTTTTCTCCCGTTTTCAACTCAGAAATCTTTTTTACGCTATACTTTGTGATTATCTCCTGACCTTCTGACAGCTCAAGCATAACCGTGCTCTCTATCCTTCCGCTCAAATATGTAAACTCTATCAGTCTGGCATCATACTTTTCAAGAAATCCGAAAAACTCAGATATCTCATTCTTTTCTTCCCTGATACTTTTGAGATACTGCTCATATCTGGTCTTTTCGTATTTTTTTTCATTGGATGCCTTTTTTTTGCTTGATACTCCCACAAAAAAAGAGTATGCGGTCATAGCCGCCAGTATTATTATTAATAAATCCAGCAGCAATAAAAACGGTTTCCTTGATAAACTCTTTACAGAAAAAATCATAGCCCACCCTTTTTAGCATATTCCAACACTGCTTTATTAATATCCTGAACAGAAAATGAAACATCATACTCATGCCTATCACAAACGATTCCGTTCTTAATGTAATATTTATTCCTTTCAAAAAAGTATGAGCAGCAAGGAAATTTTATAACATACTCTCCAGACGGCATTTTAAGCAAGGTATCTACTGCCAACAGTTGCTGCGGGATGAATATATCCTGAATAGGCGATAATCTCTTTTTAAGCCAATGCGACTTGTCATAGATTAAATAGTACTTTTCATCCCAGCTTCCCATTTCAAAGAACCCGACTCTTTTACTGATACCCTTTTTGAAAAGATCCTTCAAAAGGTGCTGCTCTGTCTGGTATGACTGTATGTAACAGTCCATATGACCTACTCCTATCTTCTTTCCATTGTACTTCAAAAATATTGTTTTTTTCACGGTAACGTCACCGCCGCGGTTACAGGAACCACTTTCAGCACGGTTTGATTCTTCCTGTCAACTATAATCCCTCCGGGACTTTTTATGTATCCGTCATCAAACGTCAGCTCTCTATAGGAGTACTGATTAATTTTGAACGTAAAGTAATTATTTCTGAATCCGGCAATAACCGATGTTTTGCTTGCATAAATATCTGCTTTGCGGGAAATAAAAGATACAGTCCTCATGCGGTTTATCGTTTTTACGGCCAGTACCTGGTCAGAAAGTCTTTCAAAGTACCTATACAGAGGAAGAATGCTTACGGCACAAAGAGATGAGAACATTATCACTTCTGCAATAAGATATATACTCAGTTCCAGCATTAAAAAACCTTTTCTGAACTCAACGGACTTCATATTTCACCTACTCTCCGACCGAAAAGTTTATGTTTCCAATAAATACCTTGCTGTAAACCTCGTAGGCAATACTCATAATAAGTACGGAAATAAGTATTATGAGAACGGGCTCAATCATTTTAAGAATTTTTTCGCTGCTTTCCTTAATTCTGCTCTGACAGTCCTTTTGAAGAAAATCAAGAACCTGTCTGTAACCGCCTACTTTTCCCGACAGGGCAAATGCGAGCGAAATCTCTTTAAAATCTTTTACCTTACAGAAAGCTTCTTTTACATCAAGCCCGCTACGTATATCCAGACCGGGACTTAAAAATGCTTTTTTTGCCAGAACCGAATCAATACTTTCAACAGTTTTATCCATAGCCTCATAAAGAGTAAGTCCACTCGAAATAAGAAGATTTATATCCCTTACGAAACGATATAAGACTATTGTCTTATAAAACTCTCCCAAGAAAGGGATTTTGCAAAGGTATGAATCATTTTTCCGTGCAAAAACATATGAAACAGATATCAGAATAAGCAAAAGAAAAAAGCATACAAAGAGGACTGAAGATACCGTAAAGTTTATTTCTATATTAAGCAAGGAAGAAAATGAAGGTATGATATAAAACCTCAGAAAAAAAAGCAGAACCGTAAGCGATAAAAGAACGGTAAAAGGATACAGAAGTGATTTTTTTAGTTCCGACTGTACTTTCTCTTTTTCAGTATAGTATGATAAAAAACTTCCAAGGTTGGATACAAACATGTCCCTTGTTTCGCATATCCCCATCCCAAGGGAAAAATAACCGTCATACTCAGCCAATTCAAAGCACTTTTTGTAATCATCACCACGTACTATATGAAAGTAACTTCTGCATACCACCCCGCGGGTAAACTTATCGTACTCATCCCCTACAGCTATCATAAAAAGACAGTCATAAAGATTTATACCACTGTTCATCATCAGATATATGCTCTGAACTATCTTTTTCATAGACTTAAGCGGGATCCTCTTATTTTGTGGATAGATACCCTCAAGCGATACTGATGAGACTTTCATGTTTGCCGGAATCAGTCTGAATATCTCCTGAACATCTGCACAAAGTATACATAAGGTTTTTTCTGAAACAGAGCTGTCGTCTTTCACCTTTATTTTATACAAATTTTTCAAAACAAACACCTCAATACTTTTTTATATGTATAATTATAACATAATTTTCATATTCAAGCATTGACGATTATTTTAAGATATTTTAAGTTTTTTTAAGAAAATTAAGGGATTACTGCATGGCGTACTCTTTAATCTTAAATATACACCGCAGAATGAACTTAATGTCAGAGATATCTTTGAGTTATAATTGGATTGCTTATTTATTGTTATCTTGAGAATATTCTATTACGGGAGGTACTTACATGAAAAAACGCAGCATTATCTTTTTACTTCTTATTACGTTGTTATGCGTCTCTGTTCTCAGTGCAAAGACCATTGAACTTAAGTTCTGGACACATGAGGATCCTAACAGAAAAGAGATCGAAATGCGTTACATCCAGGAATTTCAGAAAATGTATCCGGATGTTGTCATAAAAAGAGTAGAGTACTCATCAACCAAGATTCAGGAGCTTATACTTACTGCTTTTGCAGCCAATGAAGGACCGGATATCTTCAATATGTCTATCGAAGATGAGTATGCTTATATTGTTAACGGAAGAGTAGCGCCTGTTAATCCCAAGGCCGCCGGATATACAAGTTTAAAAGCCATTTACGCCGAGTACATGCAGGGCATGCTTGATCCTGTAACGTTCGAAGGAAACCTTTACGGTCTGCCCCTTGAGATAACCAACTGGTGTATATTCCTAAACAAAAAAGTTTTCAGAGATGCAGGTTTGAATCCGGAAAAAGACTATCCTAAAACTTGGGAAGACGTTGTTGCATTGTCGGAAAAGATTGCCATAAGAAAAGGCGATATAGTACAGAGAAGAGGATTTGACTTCAGGTACCCATACTATCTGGTCGAGATGGTTCCGCTTGTCGAACAGCTTGGCGGAAAGCTCGTGAGCGATGACGGTAAAACTGCAATAATAAATGATGAAGCATGGATAAAATTCCTTAAGTTCATGGCAGATTTCGGCCCAAAAGGCAAAAATCTTGGTTCACCTACATACCAGGCTGCAAGAAAACTTTTCAACAACGACAACAACGACATAGCAATGTGTTCAAGCGGTCTGTATCAGATTGCAAGAATAAAAGCTGACAATCAGAAGTTCTTTGACAGCAATGAATGGATGGTTATCCCATTTCCACAGTTTAAAAATGCTGTAAGAAACGTTCCTGCAAAGTATTACGGCCACTATTACATGGTTAATGCACAGAAACCTAAGGAAACACAAGAAATGGCTTGGAAGTTCATAGGATACATGCTCAGCCATGCTGAAGAGTATCTTGAGAAAGTTGCCATAATACAGCCCAAGCTTTCACTGATTAACTCAAAGCTTTTCAAAAGCTATCCTTACTCTGACGTGTTCCTGTCTGACCTGCAGAAGGCCGAGGTCGTTTTCTACCAGGCCAACTCAGCCAAAATACAGAAACATATAGAAGAAGCCGTACAGTCGGTAATGTTTGGAAACAAGACACCCGAAGAAGCTTTGAAGATACTTAAACAAAAAGCCCAGGAATCTCTTGATGAAGGAAGAGACATGTAAAAAAAACAGTTGCATATGGGCCACTTTTAAAGTGGTCCATATCTTTAAATTAACTTTCGGGGAGCGTGTCGATAATGCACACAATAAAAGAAATGAAGCCTACAGGAGGCATAGAGCGGAAAAAAGCAAAGTGGGGCTGGATTTTTGTCGTTCCGTCTATAGTATTTTTTGCAATTTTCAGCTTTTATCCCATTATAAATGCGGCATATACAAGTTTTTTCAAAAAAAATCTTTTGTCGCTGAGACCTCCTAAGTTTATAGGGTTTGAAAATTATACCTACATATTCACATCGGAGGATTTCTGGAACTCCTTCAGAGCAACCATCACATTCACACTGGGAACCTTTGTTCCAATCGTCGTATTCAGTCTTATATTTGCTACATTTATAATGTCCCGCAGAAGATTTCAGAAGTTTTTTCAAATGCTTTTTTACTCACCTGCCGTTCTTTCTTCGGTCACAGCGGCGGTAATATGGCTTATGATATTCGACCCGCGCGGACTTGCAAACCAACTTTTGGACTTTCTTACCAACTCTCCCGGAATAGACAGGCACTGGTTGTCATCATCCGCTATGGTACAGCTTTCAACCATTATAGTTTACTTCTGGAAGTATGTGGGATACTTTACCATAATATTCATATCAGGACTGGCAAGCATACCTCAGAGTATTCATGAAGCGAGCAGAATAGATGGGGCAAACTCATGGCAGGACTTTGTCCACATAACCTTACCGCTGCTTAAGCCAACGACCGTTCTGGTCTCAATAATGTCTATGCTCCAATGTCTTAAAACTTTCAGCACTCAATACCTTTTCACTCAATCAGGCGCTCCGACTCAACCCATAAACGTCATTACTCTGAATATTTATAACACCGCTATAAGGGATCACTCAATAGGAAGAGCCTCGGCAATGAGCATTGTACTATTTTTAATTATGCTTCTGCTTACATGGTTCCAGTTTAAAGTATCAAAAACCGATGAAGTGGATTATAATTAAAGGGGGCATGACATGGGAAAATACAAACGCAACTTCAAATCTAATCTTGCTGACACCCTTATCTGGATCTTTCTGGGTGTTTTTGCAATAATAATAATTGCTCCTATTATATTTATGTTCTGCGCATCATTTATGACTTCCAATGAAATCCTGAAGATGCCATTTTCATGGATACCAAAAAGCTTTTACTATCAGAACTACATACATGCTTTTTCCGGTAACGACGGAAGCTATATCTATATACGCAACATACTTAACTCCTTCATCGTTGCTTCAGTAGTTACTGTAACCACTATACTGCTTTCAGCCATAACCGGATACGGACTGGCAAAGTTCAAGTTCAAGGGAAGGAACTTTGTTTTTATGCTTATTATGGCAACAATGATGATACCTTTTGAAGCTATAATGGTACCGTTATACCTGGTAATAACCAAGCTTGGCCTGCAAGATTCATATACCGGACTTATACTGCCGTTTCTCACAAATGCCTTTGGAGTATTTATGATGCGCCAGTATCTTATAACCTTTCCGGATGAACTTTTGGATGCAGCAAGAATTGACGGTGCAAGCGAACTTAAAATCTTCTGGAAGATTATTATGCCCAACAGCCTGCCGGTTGTCGCAACTCTGGGAATATTGACCTTCCGTAGTGAATGGGATAACATGCTTTGGCCGCTGCTGGTAGTTCAGAGCGAAGAGATGAAGACCATCCCGCTTTACATCGTCAAGTTCACAGCCGAAAAACATACCAACGAAGGTGCAATGATGGCAGTTGCCGCAATTGCAAGCATACCTATGATTATACTTTTCTTTGCTTTATCAAAATATTTTGTAAGCGGCGCAAGTTTACATGCTTCAAGAAAGTAGTCAGACTTCTTGACGGTAACTGCACAGGCTTTTAAGGAGAGGATTAAACTGAAACTTTTTATTTTTGACATGGGCGGTGTCGTGGTAAGGAATTGCAACGTAGTTCCCCATATAGCCCAAGTTTACGGAACAACCGAAGAAGAATTACGAAACAGTGAATTTATGTCTATGACAGATCGGCTTATGAGCGGAGAAATAACAGAAACAGAGTTTTGGAGCTGGTTCAATAACAAAAAAACTACTTCTTTCAAAGGACTTCTTTGGGGAGAAACCTTTAGTCCGTCCATAATAACACAGACTGTTGAAATAATTAACCGACTAAAGAAGAAGTACCGTGTAGTATGCGGTACCAACACTATGCAGCCGCACTACGATCTGCATATGAAAAACAATGATTATGGGTGCTTTGACAAAGTTTATGCTTCACATCTGATACATGCTATAAAACCTGACAGGGATTTTTATACTTATATCCTTTCACATGAAGGAGTTTCTCCTTCAGATACAGTTTTTATTGACGATATGTTTGTCAATGTACTCGGAGCAAGAACAATCGGAGTACACGGAATTCTTTTCCAGACACCACAGAAGCTTGAAACAGATATAACTACGCTGATAGGCAGTTTTTAAATAAAACTCCCGCATTAATGCGGGAGTTTTCTACTATAACTTCATTTTCAAAACTTCTTCATCATCATCCATGACTCCGGTGTCCTTAAAACCATAGTTCAAGTAAAACTGATAAGGCCCTTCTTCCTCGTCCATCTCACATGAAACATAGAGATACTTTTTCCCTTCTTTCCTGTACTTGTCGGTAATAATGTCAAGAACCTTTCTTCCATAGCCTTTATGCTGAAAATCCCTGCCAATCATGAACCTCCACAGAAAGACACTTGGAGCTTCTTCTGTCGGAAGATCCGAAGGCTGAATATCAACCATTATAAACCCTATAGGAGCTCCATCCAGATAGATGGCTCTAAACCACGCATGCTCATAAAAATGCGCCTGGGCTATAGAATAAACGTTCGGTGCAACACACTTCTGCTGTCCTGGCGATAAAGTATCGCTGAGCTTACAGACTCTAAAAAGATTATCCATATTCACTTCTTCCAAAGTTAGATGCGGCACTGTACACCTCCTGCCATAAGATCAAAGATGCTTGGAAATAAAACCCAGAAGAATTGAATTAAGTTCATTGGGTTTTTCAAAAATGGCCACATGACCACACTGCGGTATAATAACGTACTCTGAATTTTTTACAGACTCGGCAATCAGCCTGGAAAATTTCGGCGGCTTGAGTATATCGTCTTCTCCACACACCACAAGCACAGGACAGTCTATTCTGGAAAGCTGATCAGTAATATACACATCGTTTATAAAAGTATTGTAAAGCTCGATCTGACCGTCAAAATAACTGTCTGATATCTCTTTAAACGCTTTAGCCCTGCTTTTAAGCATTTCCATATTCTTTTTCAAAAAAGAGTTTCCATAAATACTTGGCATAATTCCAAAGAAAAACTTCTCCCCTTCTTTTTGTTTTGCAAGCTCTTTCCATCCCAGAACAAAAAATTTAAGCGTTTCATCCAGTTCACTTACAGAATCTATTACCGATATAGTTTTTACTGCCTGCGGAAAGTCCAGTGCAAAACGCAAAGCTACTTCTCCTCCATAAGAGGTTCCTACAATATGAACTTTTTCTATTCCAAGACTTTCCATAAGAAGTTTCGCCTCATGCGCATGCTGAGAAAATGTATAAGGTCCCTTGGGCTTATCCGATCTTAACTGTCCCTTGAAGTCATGAAGCAAAATCTTGTAACCCATCTTTTCAAAAAGATGAACCTGATTTTTCCAGCTGTCTGCCGACGCCATAACCCCATTAAAAAAAGCTACAGTTTCTTTACTTTCAGTATTCCCTCTAAGTTCATAAAAATACTTTATACCGTTGATCTCTTTATACGACAAATCAATGCCCCCTCAATTTTAAAGTAATGATCTTTCTTTTCTTTATAATAATACCATATTATTGGCTGTAAGAAGAAAAAATATGCTTTTTTATTATCTTAAAACAGAAACATTTAATATTTTTATCTATTTCGTTTTATTTTTCTTTTTTTGTTTTTCATAACCTCAAATCAGATTTCTTTTAATAGAAAAAAACATGTAATATCATGTTAGTTGCATGATGCACGCAACTAACACTTTGAAACAGGAGGTCCACTATGGACACAATTCAGATAAATCCTACACAACATGAGATTCTCAAGTCTGTATGGCTGAAGGAACACTTTGCAAGACAGGAGCTCAGCGAAGCTCTTAATATAGACAAGTCTACAGTTTCACGCAACCTTGAATCGCTTATTTCTCAGGGATTGGTTTTGGAGGCAGGCGAAAAAAATCCCGGCGAGTCCGGAGGAAGGAAAACCCAGATACTTAACTTCAATAAAAATTATTTCAATATTCTTGGAATAGCTGTTGTAAACGGAAGAGCTCTTTATACCATAAACGATATGCAGGGAAATGTATTGTTTAAAGACAGTATCAGATTTGAAAAAAAAGACGGCGAGTTTTTCAGGGGACTCGATTCAGTTATAGAACAGGCATTGAAAAACTACGGAAATATTCTTGCCATATGCATATCAATGCCCGGAATAATCGATTCTGCCAAAGGGTATGTGGTGTTCTCTGAAGATTTAGAGCTTAAGAATCTGAACTTAAAAAAGTATGTTGAGAACAAGTATAAAATCTATACTTTTATAGAAAATGACGCTAACTCAGGAGTGGCCTCTTATCTTTCACACTTTCGACTTAAGTACTCCAATCTGATATACTTTATGTTTTTCTTTCCGGACAAGATCTTCAAGTTCGGAGGACTGGGAGCAGGAATTGTTATTGACAAAAAAATATACCGCGGCAGCAACTCCGCAGCCGGTGAAATAAAGTTTGAACAGGAGCTCTGGTTTGATAAAGGAAAGCTCTACTCCATAAAAGATATAAACAGAGGCTTCAGGGAGAACCCGGAAATTATGGACGTTCTCAACAGAATTACCGATATGCTTTCAAACAGGATTTACTATCTGACAAACTTTCTTGATCCGGATCATATAATTCTAGGTGGAGATATTAACCAGTTCTCTGAAGAAGTTAAAAACTATCTGCTGTCAAAAATATTCCATAAGTTCGGAATAACCGAAAGCAATAGGTTCATCCTGGTGGACGCACAGGGATTGGTCTCCATAGCAGCCGGCGGAACTATATCTTTTATGAATGCTTTTATGAGCGATTTTGCAATGGCAAAAAAAATATTGAAGTTTGGTTTATAAAAGGGATATTTATACTTAGGAGGTGGATTAGGTGTTAAAAAGACTTTTGGTTCTTTTATTATTGGTTCTTACGGTAAGTCTAGGGCTTGCAGCAACAAAGCTTACTTTCTGGCAGTTTATGATGGATCAGCCGACATCAGATGCCGTGCTTGAGCAGTTTAGAAAGGAAAATCCTGATATTCAGCTGGAAGTAGTACAGTTATCTTGGGGAAACGGCAAGGATAAAATAACCACTGCATTTGCTGCCGGAAACCCGCCTGATGTAATTGAACTGGGAAACACATGGATGCCACAGTTCTCCTCGGAAGGTGTTCTCATGAACATCACATCCGAAATAAAAAAGTACCCGAACATCACCGGATGGTATCAGACCGAATATAAAAACCAGTACTACGGATTTCCATGGCTTTTAGGCACAAGAGTTCTTTACTACAACGTAGACCTGTTTATAAAAGCCGGATTGGATCCTGTTAATCCTCCCAAAACATGGGAAGAAACTCTGGCAGCCGCAAAAAAAATAAGTGCACTTGGAAAGAATATTTACGGTTTTGGTCTGTGCTCGGGCGAGCTTTACTCTCCTACTCAACAGTGGTTCCTTCCCGCAGTATGGGGAAATGGAGGAAATGTTCTTAATTCAGATTATACCAAAGCCACACTTAATACAAAAGAAGTGTCTGATGCCGCAAAGTTCTACCAGGAGCTCGCCAGATACTCAATCAAAGATAAGCAGACAGGTGTAGAACAGGCCTTTGGCGAAGGACGTGTGGGAATGTATGTAGCGGGTGCATGGTCCATAAGCACTTTGCAGACAACATATCCTAAACTTAACTTCTATCTTGGTTTTGTTCCAAAGCCTTCCAAGGACAAGGGAACACATGCATCTTTTGCAGGCGGAGAAATATTAACTATAGCTAAAAATACCAAAAACAAGGATGCAGCCATGAAACTCGTGGAGTACCTTCTCAGAGATGATGTTGCAATGCTTATAACCAAAAGAGTTCCGCAGATATATCCGTCCAACAGGCTTGCCATACTTGATCCATGGTGGAATGAGAATCCACTTTATCAGATGTTCGTAAAGCAAAACACATATGCCGTGGCAGCTCCTCTTTATACACGATGGGAAGATGTGGAGATCGAGCTTACAAGTATGATAGAAGAGATCATCCTTGATTACAACGATGTAGACAAAACTCTGAAAAAGTACAACGATAAAATACAGGGGATTCTTGACAGGTACAAATAACTTTATTGTCGAATATTCCCGGTTTATCCGGGAATATTCTTTGGGAGGATTACCATGAAGCCTAAAACTAAAAAAAGAGTTACGGTTCTTATATTTCTTTTACCCTGGATAATCACATTTTTTGTTTTTGAGCTCTACCCGCTTTTATACTCTTTATTTGTTAGTTTTACAAAATACTCAGGATTAAATCCGCAGACAACCTTTATCGGCCTTGAAAACTATGCAAGGGCATTCCAAGATGAGGTTTTTATAAAAAGCGTACTGAATACTCTCATCTTTGTAGCAGGAACATTGCCTTTTACAATAGCTATTGCCATACTCATAGCTATTTTGCTTAATCATCTTAACCTCAAATTCAACGGACTTTTCAAAGCCGGTTTCTTTTTGCCGTCTATGATCTCTATGGTTGTCATATCAATGATTTGGATATACATGTACTCCGGAACAGGTTTTTTTAACACTGTACTGCACTTTTTCGGATTTGCAGTTGAAGAAAGAAGCTGGCTGGCCAATCAGAATACAGCCCTAGGCTCTATAATGATTATGGATGTCTGGGCATCGTTTGGCTATTACATGATCCTGATATATGCAGGACTGCAGAATATTCCATACTCTGTATATGAGGCTGCAAGAATTGACGGTGCAAAGCCTATACAGATTGCCTTTAAAATAACCATTCCCATGATAAGGCCAACACTTTTTTTTGTCATTGCTCTCAATACAATAAGATCCTTCCAGATCTTTACCGAAGTTTTCACTATGACCAACGGAGGTCCAAGAAACTCTACCGAAACTATAGTACATTACCTTTACAGAGTATCGTTCCGTAACTATGAAATGGGTTACGGTTCAGCAATAGCATACATTCTGCTTGCAATAATCATGACAATTACTCTTATACAAAAACGTGCCCTCAGGAGTGATTACCTGTGAAAACCAAAAAAACCTTTATTGCCAAACTTAATATTTTTATTCTTACCGTTCTTTTGATTCTCTCACTCATACCTCTTGCTCTGACCGTAATTACTTCAATTGTTCCGGAAGGAGACCTTTTCAATATCACCAAAGAGGTTGAACTGTCTGATTTTGAACTGCCGCCTTTCTTCCTTACAAAAAAAATCTTTCCTATCGAATCAGAAAAGTTTGATACAGTCGATGGAGACAACAACTCAGGAAAGGTTCTCCAACTGGATACAAAAGACTGTGTCACAGGAATAATGGTTAATATAGGAGATGTTGATCTTAATAAGATAAAAGAATTCACTTTTAGTCTAAATACCAGCCAGAAGATCAAAACCTTTTACCTTGGTTTTAAAGATGTCCAGGGCATGCAGGAGTTTTTGCCGGCAGAACTAACATACGTTTCCGGAAAATGGAACAACGCAATAGTTCACGTAAATGCTGACAAATATGTTGTTGTGGATAAAGAACATCTAAACTTTGTCGGACTGAAGTTTGAATTTGAAAACAATGAAAAGATTTTAATCGATAACGTTACTCTAAGATACAAGTTTCCTACTCTGTGGAACTATAAAAACGTCCTTCAGCAGAACGATTTCGCAAGATATATGCTCAACTCTGCAATAGTATCGGCCTGCCATGTATTTGGAAATCTTATTTTCTGTTCCATGGCCGCCTACGTTTTCGCACGGAAAAAATTCCGTGGAAAAGAAGTACTATTCGCCATTGTTCTGAGCTCGATGATGATACCTCTGCAGGTAAAAATCATCCCCATATTCAAACTTATGCAGTTCCTTGGCTGGATTGACACTCTTTACGCTCTTATAGCCCCGGGAGTTGTAACTTCTTTCGGTATATTTTTCATGCGGCAGTATATCGAACAGATACCCTTTGAACTGGATCAGTCGGCATACGTTGACGGAGCAAACGACTTTAAAATATTTACAAAAATCATCATGCCCCTTTCAACACCTGCCCTTGCCGTATTAGCTATAAACACCTTTGTGGCAAGTTGGAATGACCTGTATATGCCTCTTATCCTCACTTCTTCAAACAATACGAGAACTGTCCAGGTAGGACTGGCAACCTTCAACAGAATGCACCAGGTCGCATGGCCGGAACTTATGGCTGCATCCTCTGTGGCGGGGATACCGATCATTATAATATTTTTAATCTTTCAGAAAAAAATAATCTCAGGCATGGTGGAAGGAGCCGTTAAATACTGACAGAGGTGAACTATGGAAAATTATTTTGAATACAAGGGCATAGTTGAAGGCTTTTACGGCCGTGAATGGAGCCACGGCGAACGCAAAGATATCTTAAGCTTCATGGGTAAAAAAGGATACAACCTTTACATCTATGCCCCCAAAACCGACCCTTTCCACAGAGTACGCTGGAAAGACCCTTATCCCTGTGGATATGATAAAGAGTTCGCTGAACTTATAAACCTTGCTGCAAAAAATCATGTGGAGTTTTCGGCTGCCGTAAGTCCCGGTCTTTCTCTGATATACTCAAATGATGAAGATCTGGAAAAGCTTTTTGAAAAATATACTTTCTTTTCCAATCTGGGAGTAAAAACATTTTCTCTGTTTTTCGATGACATTCCTCTTTCTCTGAACCATATGGCAGACAAGGAGAAGTACAGTTCTCTTGCCCGTGCCCAGTCTGATTTCTCAAACAGACTGTACGATATGCTGCTTAAAAAAGACCGGGATGCAAAGTTAATCATATGCCCGACCATTTATCACGGAACCGATCCCGTCCAATATCATACCATCCTCGGAGAATGTCTTGATCTGCGGATCGATATTATGTGGACAGGAGAAGATGTTTGTTCCCAAAAACTTCTGACAGAAAATACAAAAAAAATATCCCACGCTTTCAGGAGAAAAGTACTCTACTGGGACAACTTTCCTGTGAATGACTCTCTAATGTGCGGAGAACTTCATATAGGACCTTACGAATCAAGGGAAAAAGATCTTTACCTCTACTCAAAGGGAATAGTACTCAACCCTATGAATCAAGCTTACGCAAGTATGCTTGTCATGGCCGATGCCATAAATTATATGAACTTTCCCGATTCCTACGACCCTTTAAAATCAAAAGAACTCTCACTCAAAGAGCTTTACCCGGATACCTATAACGGACTTTTAACGTTAGTGCACTTTAATCTTAAAAGTCCGCTGCATCCGCAAGGATATGAAAAAATAAAAGAGCTTGCACTGGCATTTGAAAGCGAATACAGCCTCAGACCAGTTCAAGCGGTTGAAAAGTATACAATTCTTATAGAAAAACATATCCAAAACTTAACTTCCCTTGAAAAAACAGATGAAAAACTCTGGAAAGATATATTACCATGGGTAGAAGAACTGGGCGCAAAGCTTCGAATTATGCTTGAAACTTTTGAATTGATAAAACTTAGCTCTGACATACAGTGTGAGTTTCCTTCAAAAACCAATATACAAAAAGTGGAAGAAAAAGTATTCTACTTGGAAAGAAAAATATCAGAAAGCATCGGATTTCAAACCTTTTCCGGCGGCATAGACTTTTTGGGTTTTTGTCTGAAGTATCTGCTCCAGGCTAAAAGTCTTTTAAAACTTACCCAATACTAACTTATACACTCCTCGTACTCTTAACGTTAAAATGCGCAGGTGAGCTGATCACCTGCTTTTTTATGTTAAAAACCCAAAATACTTTACTCTTTACTGATAACAAGGAAAAGACTGGAATCATCAACTTCTGCAATCTTAAATGGATAACCGGTCATCCTTCCGAGCTTTTCAAACTCTTCGGGAGATTTTGTAGTAGCTCTAAAGCCATCTTTGCAAACAATAACGCCATCACCAGTATTTTCTGTATCAATCTCTCCCAGTAATCCCTTAGCAGCTTGTTCTTCAAACCATTCAAGACGGCAGTCCCAAAATTTAGAGCTATACGTACTGAAAAAGGCATGTCCTCCAAAGTTTAGCAAATTCATTATATTTTTTATATCTTCTGGTGTCATTCCCATTGAAGAAATTCCGTTCTGTAAGCATAACACGATATCAAATGTACTTTTTAGTTCAATACTATGCACATTCATTTTTATAACATCTGCATTCGGAAGATTTTTTTAATACTCTTTCGCAAGCATGACATTGTTTTCAGATATATCAATCCCAATAACAGATTTACAAAAAGGTGCAATCTCTTTGATGATTCGTCCATAACCCGCACCAAGCTCAATTACTTTTTCATCTGCGCTTATAGAACTGCGGACATAATCAATCTCAGCCTTTAAATATTGTTTTATGCGCATAATTTTTGTGTCATATACCTTAAATAGCTTCTCTGCATTGAGCTTATCGTTATATTAATTATCTCCCACTTTTACTTCCCCTTTTTACTGCGTTTTTGCCGATGCAATTGAATTACCTTGGCATAATAGATATATCCTATACAATTTTTATTAGGAGGTACTCGCTATGACAAAAAAAAATCCGAAAAATGCTTGGTGATCCAAATGCACCAGATACTATAGCGCTAATGCGTCTTATTGATACCCAAGCAGGTAAACAATCTGCAACTGATGTACGAAACAGCAGTTCTTGCCTATGACAGTCTCGGATTGTTAGTTTAACGCTTTTTTCTAAATATCGTAATCAGTATCTAATATATCTTCTTCTATGCTTTGCACTGCATCCATAACATCAGATTCATCCGCAAATACTTTTTTTATTTTATCTTTCATGCTCATGAACTTTTCATCGGCTTTCTTGATTAGTCCCATCAGATATCTGGCTTTATCGGCATTCCCTGATTTTTTAGTTTTTATGGCTTCATTTATCGCATCATCTCTGTAAACATCTATTACAGACATTTCAGTATCATTATCCGGATCTGTCGATATTATTTCTTCATACTCCATAACTATTCTTTCTGCTTCGTCATTTGGGTATTTCTCCATATTTCGCCGCCTTTCATCATTATTTACAGCTCTTTCATCACTCTTTCAAAAAAGAGTCTGAATCATTTTGCATGAATTATCTCCTGTTGATATCTCTCGTCATCAGATTCATCCAGGTAGTAGCAACCGGTTTGTATATTTACGGATATTGAGTCAAGTGGAAAGCCCGATATTCTTGTTTTGCAGCGTTATTTGTTCCATAGATTATCTGCATGCTCTTTATCTACTTCTTCCTTTTAAAAACTGCTACTGCTTCCCTGCCGTATCCCTGTCCTCCGGTTGTAGCAAAGCACGATACCAGCTCCCATCCTTCTTCTCCCGCCTCGTTAAGAGTCTCATCAAAAGTATCTGTTTTAAGTACTCCTCCCATAAATCCACTAAGCTCAATCTTTAAGGTTCTGTACTCCCATTTTTCCATATTGCAACCTCCTTTTAGCAATACTCAAGTATAATAAACTCAACTGTTTCCGTCATAGTCTGACGGATATATTTCTTCATAAATATAAATCCTTCCAATTCAAGAAACTTCAAAATTCTCTCTTCGGATGATTTTATCTGAATAACTATCTTTCTGAGCGGATAATGAAGTACGCACTCTTCTTTAAACTTTTTGACTATATATTTTTCATGATCCTTGTTATAACTATTAGGAGCAACTCCCAAGTCCGCCATTATATAGTCATTGTTGTCTGTAAGCCTTATAACTGCACATAAACTGCCATATTCATCGGTTACAGAAAAAAAACGGTTATTCTTGATGTCAAAAGATAAAATATTGTCAAACTCTCCTACACAGAACCTGCAACCTGAAAGCTGTTTCAATTGTTTTTCATTTAATTCGGTTGTTGTAAGCTTCATTCTTCATCCCCTATAAACTTAAAGATTGTACTCTAAATGCCTATCAAATGGTTCAATCTCATAAAGCACTGGATTTATTTCCTGAGCAGGCACACATCTTAACCTACTGTAAAAAGCTTGTGCATTTTCACAAGAACTAGCCGAAATATAAATCTTCTTTGCACCCATATGTTTTGCCCTGTGCTGTGCCAGCCTGAAAAGCTCTTTTCCAATTCCAATGCCTCTAAAGTTTCTTGAAACATGCAGCATAGAAAGCTGAAGATACTGATTTGAACTTCCAAAAAAAATATTTTCCAGCGCTGCAACACCTATAATGACGTTTTTGAAGTAAGCTGCAAAAATACATCCTCCTTTAAGCAATGTATCTTTCAGTTCTCCGGATATCTTTCTTAGTTCGTTATCATCCCAGTATTCGGTATATTTTATATCCTTAAGGATAACTCTGCCTTCTTCTTCGCGCCATGCTTTTTCTATCTCTTCGTATCGGTCAAAGCCATTGAGAAATTCTTCTGTGATCTCATCATATGAAATCTCTCTGTACTCTATTCCCTTGCCGCCGTTTAGATATAGTTCGGCGCGACAAAGTACATTACGCGAATTGGAATAAGTAAGCAGATCATATGTTTCTTCGAAGCTGCCCCATCTGAAATCTGCTATTTCACTGGTCTGAACAGTCACCTGCTGTCCGTCCGCACCGGCCAAATAAAAAGTTACTTCCTTGTTGATCTTTCCACATAGTAAGTATCTTTCGTATGCTATGAAATTATCGATTATACTTATTTTTAAGCCTGTTTCTTCAAAAACCTCTCTGATGGCAGCCTGGATACCCGTTTCACCTTCACAGGCATGTCCTTTGGGAAATCCCCAATGCTTTTTTGTGGTTTGGCTTTTAACTGCAAGGTATTCGAATTTTTTGTGTTTTTTTCTGTATATAACAGATCCAAAAGATCTTTCGGTGTCACTCACTTTTTCCTCTCCGTTCACAGATAGAATTTTTTATTATTTCCTGAAGAAAATCATTCTCTTCTTTTATATCTTCTGCAAGTCTTACTGATGCTGTTATAACTTCAAATTCTGAGAGTTCTTCAATATCAATGCTTCCATTTTTAATATAAGTCTTAAGATACCGACTATGAAAGTCATTGTTCTCGCTAAATTCCGCAATACTGTAAGGTTTTATACCATTTTGGCTTATATGGGCACGCAGCATGAGAGAAGTTCTTGATACATCTGCCCGTTCATCGCCAATTAGAACATTTGCCCAATCTATTATAACCGGTCCGTTTTCAGAAAGTACTATATTTCCCGGATGGAAATCATAGTGGCATATTGCACATGAACTATTGATTATTTCGGTTTTCTTCAGTGCATAATCCTTTACACTGTCTCTAATTTTGGAACTTGATCTTATCTTTTTTTTAATCTCCTCTTTCAGATTAGGTTTAAGTGATGAAACTTCCTTATGCATCTGATATTGTATATGTGCAAGCATATCAGCATAATAACTTTGATTTTGAGGCTCACAGAGTATTTTTTCCATCATTGTTGGACCAATAATTTTTTCATATACTATGGCTTGATTTCCCTTTATTTCAATAATATCTATAAGTTTTGGACTTCTAATACTTTCAAGGCTGTTGATTGTTTTACTATTTTTCCCTTCGCTGCCAACACGAAAACCAGATTTGAATAATTTTATTATATATTCTTTCCCATATTCGTAAACATCAGCTGTTCTGCCTGTGCCTATGCACTTTTCTATATGCATTTCCGCCCCACATAAAGAAAATGTTCACTGCTGCCAAAAAGATTGCTGTCTTGGCCAAGCTTGTAGCATATGTCCAACCATTTTTTATACTCTTCTTCTTCCAGTGCATTCACTTCATTTTCTTTTGAACAAAGTATATTTTCAACTCCTGCAAATGCAAGCTCCTCAAGTCCGGCATCAGCCATAAATTTTCTTGCTTCACAAGGTGACCAAAAGTAAGCTGTGGTAAATCCATTCTCAGGACTGTTGGCTCCATCTTTAAGATATCTAATGATTTGCTCTGTATCGTCAATATGATGCAATCCTTTCAAATAATCTTGAATCGGTGCATACTTAGATATGAAAGATGCAAAAATTATACCTCCGGGTTTGAGATGAATTATTGCCTGTTTAAGAACACTCATTCTTTCATCTTCGCTTACAATATGGTACAAAGGCCCCATAAGAAGTATCACGTCAAAGTCTTTTCCGTATAAGCTCAGATCTTTTGCATCAGCATGAATATATGCCACGAGCTTTACTCCGGCCTCTGCCGATTTTTCTTTTGCGGTTTTGATATTTTTGGAAGATATATCCAACAGAGAAACATGATGTCCCTTATCCGCAAGATAAAATGAGTATCTACCGGGACCTCCCCCAATATCGAAAATATTAAGTCCTTTACCCTCGATATATTCATCCATATACTTTTTTGTAATATCAAATTCTATCCTGTGTCTGGAAAGCCTTTCCCATTCATCATAACAATTATCGTACCAATCTTGTACTTTATCCATAAATACCCCCCGTATACTATAATAACCGTTTATAAAGCCTCAAATATAAGCTTACTTTTCTATCTCTATTAAAAATTTTTCAAAAGTATTTTCATTGAAAACTTTTATCCCTTTTTTGTCCAAAAGATCAGCAGTTATACCGTTCCCAAAAATAATTTTTCCGCTGAAAGTGCCATCATAAACTCTTCCAAATCCGCATGAAGGACTTCTTTCTTTGAGTATGGCATACGGACATTTAAAGAGCTCTGCAATTTTAAGGGTTTCCCGTGCACCTCTTAAGAAGTTTTCCGTAACGTCTTCTCCCAAGACCGTAACGACTTTTCCTTCCTTTATTTCGGCTGGTTTTCTAGGAGTTTTTAAGCCTCCGTACACCTCGGGACAGACCGGAATAAGATTGTATTTTTCAATCAAGTCTAGAACTTTTTGCTCAGGCTGGCCTTTTCCATCATAACGGCAGTTAAGCCCAAGCAGGCATGCGCTTACGAGTATATTCATGCTTTCTCCTTTATCTATGTTTTTCAACATATATAATATATTATAACTTTATTATAACTTTTTTCTCTGTATTCAACAAAAAACTTCCTCTTTATGAGGAAGTTTTTTATATCGTCTTGTTCATAACCATAACTACAAGTACACATGTAATAAGTACAAAGACTGAAAAAAAAGCAACTCCTGCGTTTATCTTTTTTTCAGTTTTTACCTGTCCTTCAGAGATCATTTTAGTCTGTCTTAGAGCCGCTACCACAGGCTTGTAAAGAATAAGAACAAGAGCTGTATTGATACCGCTTTTTAAAAGATTGAATGGCAGGAAAGCTGGCAGCAAAAGCTTGACAACTGCTTGCCGGGGATAGTTCATATATATAGGGGTTATAAGGTAATTCCACAAAAGCATAACAGCTGTCATTGCAAGACTGGCGGTTATAAGACCGGCTAGTGCCCCCTTGGCAGTCTGATGTTTTTTATATATATAGGCTGCTGTGCATGCAAACGCACACGTAGATATAACATTCATTATAAACCCTATCACTCCTGTGCTGCTAATAGTAATCATCTCCAAAAGAGAAACCACGACAGAAACAAAAACAGCTGTCATAGGTCCGAAGATAAACCCACCAATGGTAATAATAACATCTTTGGGTTCATACTTTAAAAATAGAACCACAGGGACCCTTGCAATAAACACCGCTGCATAGGAGAGTGCGCACAGCATAGCCGCCGCAGTCATCCATCTTGCTTTTTCATTCATATCAAAGCCTCCTAAAATAAATTAACACCTGAAAGATTGATTGTCTTTCAGGTGTTAAAATTATAAGAGCCCGTCTTATTTGCTGCCGATACAATTATCTTTAACGATAACTGCACAAGCTTAAGCTTTTAACACATCTTCTTTCATCCAGACTTTACTGTCGGTTTTGGAATTTCACCAAATCCTGAGCTTACGCTCCTGCGCTTAAAGCGCTCGCGGACTTTACCGCCGATCGGGAATCTCACCCTGCCCTGAAGACAAATCTCTATTCAAATGTTATTTTTATTATACCGCTTCAGAATATTTTTGTCAATACTTTGTGCAATAAAAAACAAAGTATTTAAAGACGATAACGCATCTATTTCAGCTATAAAAGCATTTAATAGATCATATCTATCCACAGATACCTTAAACTTCCTTTGAAATACCCATTTTATAAGTGTGATATAATATTCTTATAACTTTCTGTGAGGTGAAAATATGTTTGGTGGATCAGATCCTTTCGGTTCTTTTGGTATGTTTAACTTCATCTTCTACGGAGTGTTTTTCCTGGTAATAGGCATGTTCGCCGTTATCATTATAAGTATTGTTCTTGGCTGGTTTAAAAATCAGAGAAGTCCTCTTATAGAAGTACAGGCCAAAGTTGTTGCCAAAAGAGACCATACATCCATTCATTCACGGAACAGATCAACTTCTTCTATTAATACTTACAGTTCATTTACGACATATTATGTTACTTTTCAGTTTGACACCGGTGACAGGGTCGAACTTAAAGTACCGCATGATGAGTTCGGACTTCTTATTGAAGGCGACAGTGGAAAGCTAAAGTTTCAAGGCACCAGATTCATACAGTTTGAAAGATTATAACCTACTAAAACTCTGTTTTTACCGCTTATCCATAAAACCTTTCAGATATTCACCGACGGATCTGTTCATCTCCTCAGAGAAATCTGATTGGTACTTCCGTTCAAAAAAAGCTTTCATCCAGCTATCAAAATCGCGTCCCTTGCGCCTGAACTCGGTCATATTCTCCCATTCTTTCCTGCTTAGACTCCTGTAGCTGTCTTCATATACAACACAGTTCAGGGGAAATCTGTTTTTTGGAGCTTCAGCCTTACTTTTTGGATACCCAAACACAATCAGACTCACAGGAACAACTATCTGTGGAAGATTGAACATTTTTTGATGTACTTCTTTGTGTTCAAGGATATCTCCTATATAGCATGAACCTATTCCAAGACTTTGGGCTGCTATTACCGCATTTTGCGCTGCTATCATAGTATCCTCGACAGCAAGCAAAAAATCTCCCGGTCCCGGTTCTCGCGGACAGAGGTTCGCAAGCTTGTACGCTTCATACCATTTAAGCTGATCAGCACAAAAGAGCAAAACCCACGGAGCTTGTGCAATAAAAGGCTGATGATCACAACTTTCAGCCAAAATATCCTTTTTCTCCTGGTCGTTTACTTCAATTATGGTATAAAGCTGCTGATTTCCTGCTGTAGGTGCAGCCATTGCCATGTTAAGAACAACTTCTTTTATGTGCCTGGGTATCTTTTCTTCTGAAAAAGCTCTCACGGAAGCTCTGCTTTTTAGACATTCTATAACCTGATTCATAAAACCTCCCCCCTTTCAATATTTAAGCTTGTTATGGCTTATCATCCGTTTCTTGTTCGATAGAACTGTCAATGGTTTTCTTAAAAAAAATTTCCCGATTTTAAAATAAAATGATATTTGTATGTTTTATGCTTTTATCTGTTATACATTATAAAACATATTGACACATAAACCTTTTTAGGAGTATTATTCCTATGTATATAAAAATAATATTTATATAAAATTTATAAAAATTTAGAGTAATTAAAAATTCTATTATTATGAATTGATTTTACATATATAAAAACTTATTTATCTTATTAATACAATATCATATTTTAGTTTTTTTGATAAGTAACTAAATAAAAATTTCAAGTTATTTGGATTTAATTTTGTATAAACAAAAGGGGGAGAAAGATGATTTTGGCTAAATTTAAAAGTTCCATGAAAACGATTGATTACAAGTTATTTGGAACATTACTTTTTATGGCATTGCTACCTACGATCTATACTACAGTGAGAATATTTTTCTTAGGGGCTATGCCTAATGATTCTGGCTTAAACATCGCAAGTCAGTTATCATGGGTACAGGTAATATATGAAATAATAGATGAAGCAATAATGTTGCCGCTTTTTTATTTGATTGGCAAATCTCTTAAGAACAAAGAAGAGTTAAGCAATAAAATATTCTCAGGACTATTTATAACTTTTATTATTTATTTTATCATTTCGCTTGTATTTTTGCTTTTTGCAGAGCCACTTATTCTTTTGATGAAGCAAAAAACAGACTTACTAGAAAGAACAGCTATTTATATCAGATGGGAATCGGTAGCATTGGTTTTTTCTGTATTAGCTCGTTTTATTATACTAGTCTTTACCAGCTTAGATAAAAAAAAGGGGTTGTTAAGTATACTCTCCATTCAAATGATTTTATCAATAATACTGGATACATTCTTTGTTTCATCTTTACCATTTTCTCTTAATGTAGGTGTAAATGGAATTGCGTATACAAATATTATTGTAAATTTGTCTATATTTCTGTTGGGGCTGTTTATTCTTACATCTGATGATAGAATACAAAAACCCAAGATATCTTTATCATGGGTAAAGAAATGGTCTAAATCATGGATAAAGGAATGGTCTAAAGTCGGTATATATTCAGCGGCTGAAAGCTTTGTTAGAAACATTGTATTTATGCTTATGATAGTGCGAATGATAAATCTTGTCGGAGAACAAGGAACATTTTGGGTTGCAAACAACTTTATTTGGAGATGGCTACTTCTTCCGATTCTGTGTTTGGGTGACTTAATCAAAAAAGATTGTGCAAAAGATGTGAAAAATGCGATCGAAGAAAAGACTTTAGGCTATTTTGGAATTACTTCAATTGTTGTGGGTTTATGGTTAATTACAATTCCTTTGTGGGAGGCATTTATCAGAATCGTTATGAATATTAGTAATTCTCAAGATGTGTTTAAAATTGCACTAATATCTGTATTTTTTTATATAGTATTTGCTTATAATAACGTTGTTGACAGTATTTTTTACGGTATAGGGAAAACAAACTATATGTTAGTTCAGTCGGTTCTAGTTAACGTAATTTTTTATGGGATAGTGTATTATTTATACCTAAACAGATTGTATATTCCTTCATTATATAATATTGCAATAATTTTTGGTTTGGGCATTCTTTTTGATAGTATAATTACTTTTTGTATTTTTGGCTGGATGCTAAAAAAAGAAAAAATAAAAATACTATAAGGAAAAAGCATACAAAAACATGATTCAGGGAATGGAATTTTTTATATTTTTCTAGACAAAGATCTTGGTCTTTGGTTTGATTCTACAAGAAATGAAATATTAAAACTTTTTCCTTCCATTTGCAAAGAAACAGGACTACCTGAACTGATTATTATCCTCAGGCAAAAAATGGCTAAATATAGAAACAAGATTCTGACGTGACTATTTCACGTCAGAATTTTGTTTTCTTTGTTAATTATTGTTTGATGTTTACTTGTTTCACCGGGCGAGCCTCTATATATCCTCTGTATGCCATAGGGGCAAGCTGGAATCTTGGTGCATCATCATCTGCCCATTCAAAACCGTATATCTTGGGATCATATTTTTTCATTGTTTGCCACAGTTCTTCTATCGCCTGCTGAAAATCGCCCTCTTCATATGGTTGACCCTGAAAAACCATCATTTTGCAGGGTTCCATTATTATTACTTCAAACCCTTGCGGTATACTTCCGTTATAATCAGCCGGTACTTCCACTCCCTGCACATACGATGAAGTACCAGGCTTTATCATTGATGGGGGAAGCCACATTCCTATTGGTTCATAAAGAGCATCTTTTATGCTGGTCAGTATGCCCCATATATCGCATCCGACCTCTTCGCAGTACTCAAAATAATGTGATGCCTTTATACCTCTTTTTATAATCGCTTTCCTGCGGGGACGTTCTACTACCTGCACAAAAACGGTACTGGTCTTTGGGTTTTCCTTCATAGTATCTTCTCCTTTCTGCATAATTTTATAGTAATCAGAAACTCGGTAAGGCATAAAAAGTGTAATTGGCGGAAAATCACGGCGGTATTCACGGGGAGTCAGTCCGAACTGCTTTGAGAATGCTCTTGTGAATCCTTCATGGGAATCAAAAACAAAATCAAAGGCTACATCTATTATTTTCGCCTGTTCATCTCTAAGAGCCATGGCTGCTTGTGAAAGTCTGACCTCTCTAATATACTCAAAAGGCGTTTTACCTGTAAGTTCTTTGAATATGCGCGCGCTGTGCCAGGGAGAGTAATCAGCAGTTCTTGAAAGCTGAAGCAGTGTAATAGGTTCGGATATGTTCTGGAGTATATAGTCCTGCATCTTTTGTACCGCTCTTATTTTTTCCCAGTTTTCCACTTTTTCACCTCCGGAATAAGGATACTATTTTGTATATTTTTTTTCTTGACTTGAATTGCTGTCTTTATCTTTTAAAAAAGACCCCACCGCCATTACGGCCATGGAGTCTTGATATCAGAACTTAATGTGTGGGTATTTCAGTAAATGTATACTGTGGAAAAAAATTCTTTTCTACGTTATTTAAGACAGTTGCTTCTGCAGTATCCATGCTTTGTTCTGGCGGAGTATTCGGATAAGTCGAATCCGTGGGAATGGTTGTATCCGAAGACTGGGATGAATCTGCATCGTGAGATAGATCCTGCTGAGTCTGTGTAGACGATTGGGTAGGGCTTTCATCAGCAGGTTCAGGTATCTGCTCCGGTTCATAAAAATTTTTTCCGTCTTGAGGAAGTGGTTTTTCATCTTCAGGCAACACAGTACTTTGCTGTAAATCTTGATTATTTTGCGGGAACTCGGGTTGTTCTTGTGTGTCTTGAGGCGGTATATTTTCAGTCTGATTGTCTTTTTGGCTTAAAGCTATATCCCTGTTATATATGAATCTGGCTATAGCTCCTGATTCTGATCTTCTGATAACTTCAAAAAGTGTCATGTCTGAAAAATCGGTTATTCCAGTAAACCTGCTGAGGGTTTCAAGATTTCTTCCTACAGCTGAAACAAACTGTGCAATATCTTTATTAAGATACGTTATTATATTTTTTACCTCTTTTTCCGTAAGAAATGCATGATTCACACCTTCACCCAGAGGAATATCTTTTATCATTGTGTTCTTGGATATGTCATATGCAATCCCGAAGGCTCTGTAAAGAGCATCCTCGTTAATCTGATAATCTTTGAACAGGTCATACAGATATGTATTAGCGGTAATTTCAGAAACATTTTTGTATGTCTTTTCTTTTTTATGACTAAGCGCAGGTATAAAAACCGAAATAATCATACATACTATAATAAAAGCCACAGGCAGACCTATAAAAAATCTTTTCTTTATCTCTTTGTGGTTGATAGCTTCAGAAAACAAAAACTGCGGTACAAGCACTGCATCCTCGTTGACAGGACAGTTTCTGACACACTTCATACATCTGTTGCAAAGAGTGTCTTTGACATAGCTTTCATTTGATACTCTGATATTCATTGCACAGGAGTTGTTACATACCTTACAGTCTATACAGGAAGAAGGGTTTCTTTTTATGCGTATAAGGCTGAACAGGTTAAAAATACCGCCTAATGCACCCAATGGACACAAATACCGGCAGAAAGGTCTTTCAATAAAAAAACTCAGCAAAAAGAACAGTACCATAAGTCCATACCCTGTCATGGAAATAGAGTCCGACCATATATTAAAAATGGCATTTGCAGGATCGTATCTGTTAAAAAATGCCGATGAGGAACGCAAGGTCTGAAAGGCTACAAACAAAAGTACTATATATCTTAGATATCTGAGATACTTATCTGTTTTTTTCGATCCCTTGTTATACCATGGAAATATTTTTTTACCCAGTCTTCCCATCCATTCCTGCAATGTTCCAAAAGGACATATCCAACCACAGAATACTGAACCGCTCAAAACAAAAGTTATTATGACCGCAATGGCCATAATACCCCATGGCTGCGATAATGCCTGCATACTTCTGTTCTTTATAAGCTGAAAGATATCTGCAGCAGTTCCGAAAGGGGTCATCGGATAAAGCGAAATGAGAAAAGGCAGCTTTATAAGCTTGACCTGAGCCAAATACTGTGTAAATGAAATAATAGTGCTTACTACCACAAAAAAAATTTGCGAACACAGCCTAAGGCTGTTCACATATCTGTTTTTCTGCATTGTTTTCCCCCGATCAGCTCTATATTATCTCATACGTACTAGTGATATACGGCAGATTAAGATTTCCTAATACTTTTTCAAGCAATATGCCTTCATTCGTCGGATAACTGAACCCAAAGCTTTCTTTTATTCCGTTTTTTATAAAAATCACGGCCCTGTCAATCGCAACCGGAAGGCTGTCTCCGCACAAAAGTCTTCCTATAATTATACTGGAAAAAGTATCGCCGGTACCGGGATAAAAGACTGGCACATTTTCAGTAGAGACTTTCCAGAACTTATTTTCATTTCTTTCATATGCCAAGACAGTATTCATGCTTTTTTTGAAATCAACAGGAACACTTGTTATTATAACGGTTCCCGGTCCCATATCAGACAGTTCTTTCATCCATAATTTTATTTCAGCCACACTTATGCTCTCATCATACTTTTTATTCAAAAGGAAACAGGCTTCTGTAAAGTTAGGCGTTATTATGTCGGCCTTGCCTATCAGATTTCGCATCTTACAAACCATGCTTTCGTCCATTGTTTTATACAGTTTCCCGTTATCGGCCATAACAGGATCGATGAGTACAAAATTGTTGGGGGTTTTAAAACTGATTATAAAGTCCTCAACGATCTCTATCTGCTTTGAAGAACCGAGAAATCCGGTGTATATGCAGTCAAAAACAAGTCCTATTTTCTTCCAGTGTTCTATGTACCCTGACATGTTATCTGTGAGATCTAAAAAGGAAAAATCCTTGAATCCGTCGGTATGTGTGGAAAGAATTGCAGTTGGAACCGGACATACCTGTATTCCCAGCGTGGAAAGAACTGGAACTATCACAGAAAGGGAACATCTTCCGTATCCAGAAAGATCATGTATCGCAGCAACTTTTTTTACTCCGGCTTTCAAAGTAATCGACCTCTGTTCGTTTTTAGTATTTAATCTTATTATACTATGGATATCCTTCATCTCAAAATGATTTTTCTTCGAGTTCTTTCGATTCGTACTCGAGATGTTCGGAGATCTTAAGCGCTATATCGCGACCAAAAATAGTGTCTATCATATATAATCCAAGATCTATTCCCGCCGTAATACCTGCTGCGGTAATAATATTTTCGCTTTTGACAATTCTTTTTTCCACGACCTTTATCCGCGGGTATGTCATCAGCTCCTGAATAGCATATTTATGCGTAGTGGCGCTTCGACCGTCCAGAAGTCCCGTGGCTGCTATCAGAAATGCTCCTGTACATACCGAAAGCAGATACTTCAGTCCAAGATACTGATGTCTTATGAATCTTAAAGTTTCTTCATTTTTCATTTCTGTTTTTCTTCCCCTTCCTCCGGGTATCACAAGAATATCCATCTGGGGAGCTGAGTATATCGTTTCATCGGCCGTTATCTTTAAGCCGTTGTATGCTTTTATTTCTTTTTTGGTTCCTATACTGTACATCTTAACAGCTTTTTCTACTATTTTATTCACATATGCCATGCTTTCCCACGGTCCTGCAAAATCCAGTTCTTCTACTCCGTCATATACGAGGATGCCGATCTTTAACATATGACTCCCTCCATTAATAAGGAATTTATTGTATTTTTTTTGAGTTACATTTTTTACATTAATATTATAGCTCTTTTGTTTTGCTTATAAGTTACAAAAGCTATATAAAAAAGTACGTTAAGCGTCTTAAATTCTCTCTCAGTCAAAGTTATAATTTTTTGATCTTCTAAAGGATAAAAGGGCTTTTAAGTCATAAATCTATTATAACCGCTTTTAGAGGTTACTTTTGATGTATTTTTATTTCAACTGCTTTATGATATAATAAATTTGAAAATTACTATGAAATTTTTTTCATATGAGGAAGAAAATTTTATAAAAGGAGTGATGAGATGGAAGTATTGACTGCCCATGGAGCGGTAGGGCTTATTGGTGATGATACGTCTCTGATGATCGGCGGATTTCTCGGGGTAGGTACTCCGGAATCCATTATTACCGAACTGATAGCTCAGAAAAAAAAAGGTTTAACTGTAATTGGAAACGACTCAGCATTTCCAGACAAAGGCATAGGCAGGCTGATTTCTGAACAGCTTGTAAAAAAACTTATCGTATCTCATATAGGAACCAATCCGGTCACTCAGAAGCAGATGATAGAAAAATCTCTGGAGGTAGAGCTTGTACCTCAGGGAAGCCTGATTGAAAAAATACGAGCCGGCGGAGTCGGATTGGGCGGCATCCTTACTCCTACAGGTGTAGGAACTGTTGTTGAAGAGTCAAAGCAAATAATCGAATCCGAAGGTCAAAAATACATACTTGAACTTCCTATAAAAGCAAAATTTGCATTAATAAAAGCAAAAAAAGCCGATTATATGGGAAATCTTTTTTATTCGCTTACCGCAAAGAACTTCAACCCTTTAATCGCATTAGCTGCAGACATTGTAATTGCTGAAGTGGAAGAGATTGTTCCGGTAGGAAGCATGAGTCCTGAAGAGATACATACTCCCGGTATTCTTGTCGACTATGTGGTAGTAGGAGGGAAGAAAAATGGATAGTAAGGTTCTTATCGCAAAAAGAGTTGCTATGGAGCTCAAAGACGGAGATCTCGTAAATCTCGGAATTGGTCTTCCGACACTTGTTGCAGATTATGTTCCGGCAAATATAAAGGTAATGTTCCAGTCTGAAAATGGTCTTATCGGTATGGGGCCTGTTCCTCCCCAGGGAATGGAAAACCCTGATCTTACAAATGCCGGTGCGGCACCTGTAAGCTCTGTTGCCGGTGCAATGACCTTTGATACGGCTTTTTCTTTTGCCATAATACGCGGAGGGCATCTTGATGTTACTGTTCTGGGAGGTCTTCAGGTAGATGAAAAGGGAAGACTAGCCAACTGGATGGTACCGGGGAAGATGATTCCGGGAATGGGTGGGGCAATGGATCTGGTTACCGGTGCAAAAAAGGTTATAGTTGCCATGACCCATACTTCAAAGGGTGAGTTCAAAATAATACCAGAATGTACTCTGCCTTTAACTTCTATCCGCAGAGTCGATCTTATAGTCACAGAGTTGGCAGTAATAGAACCAACAGATGAAGGACTTGTCCTAAGAGAGGTTGCACCTAACGTAACCGTAGAGGAAGTAATAAAGGCAACCCAGGCCAAGCTTATTGTACCGCAGACAGTCCCGGCAATGAAGGTTTTATAATATACTGATCAGGAGGGATATACTATGCAGCCGGTTATTTTGAGATTAAGAATGAGTCAGGCGGATGCCCATTACGGAGGAAATCTTGTTGACGGAGCAAGAATGCTTGCTCTTTTCGGTGATGTCGCCACTGAACTTTTAATAAGAAACGACGGAGATGAAGGGCTTTTCAGAGCCTATGACAGTGTTGAATTTCTGGCTCCGGTATATGCCGGAGATTATATTGAAGCATCCGGAGAGATTGTAAACTCTGGAAAATCATCCAGAAAGATGATTTTTACAGCACGCAAAGTTATCACTGCAAGACCTGATATTTCAGATTCGGCAGCAGAAGTTCTTGATGAGCCCGTAATCGTATGTAAAGCAAGCGGAACCTGTGTGGTTCCTGTTGAAAAACAAAGGAAGCTATAAATATGGAAAAATTAATTATAACTGCCTGTATAACAGGTGCGGAAGTAACAAGGCAACAGCAGCCGGCACTGGCTATAACACCGGATGAAATAGCCCAGGATGCTTATGAATGTTTTCAGGCCGGAGCATCTATAGTCCATGTACACGCAAGAAATATTGACGGCAGTGCTACTCAGTCACTAGAAATTTACCGGCAGATAAAAGAAAAAATAGCGGAAAAATGCAATATCATCTTTCAGCCTTCAACGGGCGGAGCAGTGTGGCATAGTTTTGAAGAGCGTATGCAGCCTTTATTTCTTAACCCGGAAATGGCAAGTCTCTCTTGCGGAAGCTGCAACTTCGGAGACGATCTTTTTGTAAATACCAATGAGTATATAGAAAAATTTGCAAAAGAGATGAAGGAAAGAAAGATAAAACCTGAAATAGAGATTTTTGAACGCGGAATGATTGAAAATGCCATGCGTCTTGTAAAAAAAGGTTTCCTGGAGCTTCCCGTTCACTTTGATTTTGTAATGAATGTACCCGGAGCAATTCCCGGAACTATAGACGATCTTGTCTATCTGAGAAGATCAATACCCGAATCCTGCACATGGACTGTTGCCGGAATCGGCAGAACTGAACTGCCGCTTGCTGCACACGCAATAGCTATGGGAGGACATGTCAGGGTGGGATTTGAAGATAACGTATACTATTCAAAGGGAGTTCTTGCAAAATCAAATGCTGAGCTTGTGGAAAGAGTTGTAAGATTGGCTAAAGAACTGGAAAGACCTGTTGCCACACCGGACGAGGCCAGACAGATTCTTGGAATCAGGAGGTAGAAGATATGGAAAAAGGTTGTCCTTTCGGAACTCACAGAGTAATAGAACCCAAGGGCTCACTTCCCCAAGGTGCTAAAAAGATTGATAATACAATGAGTATATTTTCAAATGAAATACTTATAGATGTCAGTACGCTGAATATAGATTCGGCAAGCTTCACACAGATAAAGCAAGCATGCGGAAACGATGCAGTGAAAGTCAGACAGATGATTCTTGATATTGTAAATGAACGCGGTAAGATGCAGAATCCGGTTACCGGATCGGGCGGAATGCTTATCGGAAAAGTCAGAAGTATCGGAAAAGATATTAAAGATAAAACTCTGAAAGAAGGAGACAGTATTGCTACATTGGTTTCTCTTTCTCTTACACCGCTTAAGATAGATGAAATACTGAGTATAAACATGCAAAACGATCAGGTTGATATAAGAGGATCGGCCATCCTTTTTGAAAGCGGTATTTACGCAGTTCTTCCAGATGATCTGCCACAAAAGCTAGCGTTGGCTGTTCTGGACGTTGCGGGTGCTCCGGCACAGGTTGACAAGCTGGTAAAACCCGGAATGAACGTTTGTATAATAGGTGGAGGCGGAAAATCAGGTGTTCTGTGTTCTTACCAGGCAATGAAAAATGCAGGTTCAAAAGGAAAGGTCATTGTAATAGAGTACTCCGAACAGAATGCAAAAAAAATAAAAGAAATGAATCTGGCAACCGACGTTATTATAGCCGATGCCACGAAACCCATAGATGTTTACCAAAAAGTCTATGATCTGACCGGAGGACAGCTTTGTGATGTAACTATAAACAATGTGAACGTTCCTGGCACAGAGATGGCAAGTATTCTTTCAACCAAAGAAGACGGTATCGTTTACTTCTTCAGCATGGCCACATCTTTTACCAAGGCGGCTCTTGGCGCCGAAGGCGTGGGGAAAGACGTTAATATGATGATAGGAAACGGTTATACAAAAGGCCATGCACAGCTTAGCTTGAATATTTTAAGAGAATCGCCGCAGATACGTTCACTATTTGAAAAAATTTATGCTGGAAGCTGAGGAGAGATATATATGAAAAGAACATTCAGAGATATTCCTATATGGAAAGATGTAACAGACGAAGAGTGGAACGATTACAGATGGCAGCTCAGAAACAGGATAACCGATGTTGATACTTTAAAGAAAGTAATCCCCCTTACTCCAGATGAAGAGGAAGGCATTCATAACTGTCTTAAAACCTTAAGAATGGCGATAACTCCTTACTACGCTTCTCTTATTGATCCGGACAACCCAAAAGATCCTATAAGGAGACAGGCTGTTCCTACAGTAAAAGAACTGAATATTGATAAATGGGATATGCTAGATCCCCTTCACGAAGACTCTGACTCACCAGTACCTGGTCTTACTCACAGGTATCCTGACAGGGTTCTTTTCCTCATAACCGACATGTGTTCAATGTATTGCAGACACTGTACCAGAAGAAGGTTTGCAGGGCAGAACGACAGAGCAAGAACACGCGAGGAGATTGATGCCGCAATTGAGTATATAAGACAGACTCCCGTTGTAAGAGACGTTCTGCTTTCAGGTGGTGACGCACTGCTGGCCGGAAAAGAAATGCTCGAATATATTTTAAAGGAGCTCAGAAAAATACCGCACGTCGAAATAATAAGAATAGGCACAAGGGTTCCGGTTGTTATTCCACAGCTTATTACCCAGGATCTGGTGGATATGCTGAAAAAATATCATCCTCTTTGGATCAACACTCATTTTAATCATCCAAACGAAATTACCCCGCAGTCTTCAAGAGCATGTGAGATGCTTGCAGATGCCGGAATCCCTTTAGGCAACCAGAGTGTTCTGTTAAGAGGTGTCAATGACAGTGCTTACATAATGATGGAGCTGGTTCATCAGCTCGTTAAGATCCGAGTAAGACCTTATTATATATACCAGTGCGATCTTTCACAGGGTATAGGCCATTTCAGAACATCGGTAAGAAAAGGTATCGGAATAATAGAAAGATTGGTAGGCCACACTTCCGGATTTTGTGTTCCGACATTTGTAGTCGATGCTCCGGGTGGTGGAGGAAAGATCCGCCTAATGCCTCAGTATGGCGTATCAGAAACAGACGGAACAGTTATCCTTAGAAACTATGAAGGAGTAATAACTTCTTACCATGAACCCGATGATACTTCCACCGACGTGGATGACTCAATATACAGAGAAAAGTACCAATACACAGGCGTGGCTTCGCTTTTCGGAAGCGGAAAGATAAGCATGGAGCCTGCCGATCTGGACAGAAGCAAGAGAGTGAGGGAGTGGAAAGAGCATCACAAGAATGAACAGCATTAAAAGCATATCTATCGTAGGTCTCGAAAAAAATACCGGAAAAACGCAGGCTCTTAACTTTTTCATAGATTACCTCCGGCGGAAAAATATCTGTCTGGGGGTTACCTCGATTGGTATTGACGGAGAAAGCACCGATCAGGTTACTTTAACTCAAAAGCCAAGAATACGTGTTTATAAGGATATGATCTTTTCAACCTGCGAGAAGTTTTATAGGGAGAAGAATTTTGTTTCGGAGATTCTTAATGTAGGTGAAGATATGTCCGCTTTGGGCAGAACGGTAACCGCAAGGGCGAAGGAAGACGGAATGATTATTCTGAGCGGTCCATCTATAATGTCATGGATGAAAAAAAATATTGACAGCATGCTGCAGCTAGGATGTGAAAAGGTTCTTGTTGATGGTGCCATATCAAGACTGAGTTCTTCCTCTCCCGATGTGACAGACGCAATGATACTTTCAACCGGAGCGGCGTTGACTTTGGATATGAATGAGCTTGTCAGACAGACCAAGTATAAAGTGGATCTTGCCTCATTAAAACCTGTTGATAAACTTACTTCAATGGCTCTGGCCACTCTCGGCCAGGGTGTTTGGACTATAGAAAGGGAAAGCATGTATGCCAAAAAACTTACGGATTCGCCGTCCTTAGGTTTTTGTGCTTCCGACATTAAAAGATCTACGGGTATAGTTTATATAAACGGTGTTGTCTCTTCAAAAGTCCTTAAAAATTTATGTTCATTGGACTTTTTAAGAGACCTTCAGATTGTGGTTACCGACTTTACAAAAGTCTTTGCCGATCACCTCACCTATGAAATTTTTGTGAAAAAGGCCGGAGAATTAAAAGTTCTTAATCCCGCAAATTTAGTTGCAATAACTGTTAATCCGACTTCCCCAAGCGGTTATTCATTTAATTCGGAGACTCTCAAAAACAGGCTCAGGCATGTAATATCTGTTCCTGTAATAGATGTTTTGAAAGATGGTGATATAGATGCCCCTTTCCCGGGACTTGATTGAAAGCTGCGGTTTTGATTACATCCTTTCTTTATTGGAAGTTCAAAGTCCACTGGGCAGAAAGTACATCAAGAACCTTTCCTTTATGGTACAACAGGATGAAATAGCAGCGGAAATTCATAAGACTAAGGCTTTCATACGTTTTGTATCGCAGGATCATTCCATGCAAGAAGAGTTTTCCAAAATAATAGGCCATATTAAAGATATATCTCAGACATGTCATAAGCTTGAGCTCAAAGAAACATTGGACGATATACAGCTATTTGAAATAAAAATTTTCTCTATGCTCTGCAGCAGGCTCGAAGAGTACATTCCTGAATATATGGACTTTCTGAATTTGAAAAATCTTAAAGATGTTTTCGCATTGCTTGATCCTGCAAATCTCTGCATGCCCTCGTTTTATATATACGATGAGTACTCCGAAGAGTTGACTCAAGTTCGTAAAAGAAAGCAGCAGATTGCCACAGCTTTTCCTGTAGACGAACAGGAGCTTATAAATACCGCAGCGCTTGAAAACTCTCTTGAAAATGCCGTACGCAAAGAACTTTCCCAAAAACTATCCGATTATGCTTCAGCGATGATCCATAATCTTTCTATGCTGGCATATGCTGATTTTTCAACAGCCAAGGCCATTTTTATACTGAATTTCAAACTATGCTGTCCGGAAGTTTCTGAACAAGGAATATACTTTGAGCAGCTATTCAACATAGAACTTGACAGCATACTTTCAAAGAATCAAAAGAAGTTTCAACCTGTCGATATTGCTTTGGATCGTCCGGTAACTGTTATAACAGGAGCTAACATGAGCGGCAAAACGGTGGTTCTTAAAAGTCTGGCGCTTAATCAGCTGATGTTTCAAACCGGGTTTTTCCTCTGTGCGAAAACTGCCCGTATCACGCCTGTCGAATCTGTTTTTCTTATTACAAAAGACTCTCAGTCAATGGATGAAGGACTTTCTTCCTATGCCTTTGAAATACTTAAGGTCAACGAGTGCATAAAACATTCGCAAAATGGTGAAAAGTGTCTTATTCTTATAGATGAACTGGCAAGAACAACCAATCCGCAGGAAGGAAAAGCTATTGTAAGATCTGTTATAAGCATCCTTAGTGAACATAACGTATACGCTGTTATAACAACTCATTATGACGGTGTACTGTCAAAAGATGCAAAACATTACAGGGTATGCGGAATACGGAAGGACAAGATAGGCAGCTCCAAAATAAAACGTGAAAATATTACAGATTACATAGATTATTCGCTCATTTCAGAGGATGGCTGGGCCTGTGTTCCTAAAGAGGCACTTACCATAGCCAGGCTTTTGGATGTTGACAACGAACTTATAACTCGTGCGGAAATGTTTCTTACTGAAGGACAAAAAGGAGGTTGTGCAGATGGAAAGTAAGCTTGGAATTGATTTTACAAAAGTAAGAAAAGCCAGAACACTTGCTGAAAAAATCGCTTTGGATGTTCAAAATTTCGTTAAAGATCATGCGACAACTTCTACGGAAAGAACCATATGCAGGCTTCTGGGAATTGATGGAGTTAATGATGAAGGTATACCCCTTCCTAATGTTTTGGTTGATCATTTAAAGGAAAGCAACGCTCTTGCACAGGGTGCGGCTTATTATATAGGCAATGCCATGATAGAAACCGGTATGAGCCCACAGGAAATAGCTGTTTCAGTTTCAAAGGGAAGTTTAAATATTGCCAGGCTTAAGCTTAACAGCTCAGAAGATATCCGTGAAAAACTTTCTTCAACAGTCGAAAAGACCGTGGAAAGAATAAATAACAACAAACAGGTCAGAAGTAATTACATAAAAGAAATAGGTGAGGGTAAAAAACCTTATCTTTACGTTATAGTAGCTACCGGGAATATCTATGAGGATGTTGTTCAGGCTCAGGCAGCTGCACGACAGGGAGCAGATATAATAGCAGTTATACGGTCCACAGGGCAGAGTCTTCTGGATTACGTCCCATATGGTCCGACAACAGAGGGCTTTGGAGGAACATTTGCCACACAGGAAAACTTCAGAATAATGCGGAAAGCTTTGGATGAGGTTGCACATGAAACGGGTAAGTACGTACGTCTTTGCAACTACTGTTCGGGACTGTGTATGCCTGAAATTGCTGCCATGGGAGCTCTTGAACGGCTTGATGTTATGTTGAATGATGCGCTTTACGGAATTCTTTTCAGGGATATAAATATGAAGAGAACTATTATAGATCAGTTCTTCTCAAGGGTAATAAACGGATTTGCAGGTGTAATCATAAATACCGGGGAAGACAACTATCTGACAACAGCAGATGCATATGAAGAAGCTCACACCGTTTTGACCTCCCAGTTTATAAACGAACAGCTTGCCCTGGTAGCCGGAATAAAACCTGAACAGATGGGGCTGGGACATGCATTTGAAATGGATCCTTCTATTGAAAACGGCTTTTTATACGAGCTTGCACAGGCTCAGATGGCAAGGGAAATATTCCCCGATGCACCGCTTAAGTATATGCCCCCAACCAAGTTCATGACAGGTAATATTTTCAATGGTTACATACAGGATACTCTTTTTAATATCGTATCTATATGGACAAAACAGGGAATACAGCTTTTGGGGATGCTGACAGAAGCCATACATACTCCTTTTATGTCTGACAGGTATCTGGCTATTGAAAATGCACAGTATATATTCAACAACCTCAAAAATATAGGCGATGAGGTTACCTTTAAAGACGGAGGTATAATTCAGAAAAGAGCCATAGCTGTACTTGACAGGTCGGTCGAACTGCTTGAAAGAATAGAAAAAGAAGGTCTCTTTAACTCTCTTGAAAAAGGTGTTTTTGCAAATGTAAAAAGACCTGTAAATGGCGGTAAAGGCGGAGACGGAGTATTTGAAAAAGGCAAGTATTACTTTAATCCATTCATTGAAAAGATGCTTAAGGAGGGATTGTGATGAGCGGTGGACTATACTCCCTTGATCACAAGGATTTTGACAAGAATCTTGATCTTAAGTCCGTAAGACCCTATGGAGACACCATGAACGACGGTAAGGTACAGTTAAGCTTTACCCTTCCTGTACCGTGCGGTGACGAGGCTCTTCAGGCTGCAAAGGATATAATAAGAAACATGGGGCTTGAGAACCCTCAGATTGTATATTTTAAGGAACTGGCACCAGGCTTCACTTTTTTCAACGGATATGGTGAGTGTACCAAAACGATAGACTTCACTTCAATTCATGTTGCAAAAGCAGATGTAAAAAAGATGGGTATGAAAGACATCGATGAATACATAAAACAAACTTTAAACAGAAAAATCGTAGTGGTCGGTGCAAGTACAGGCACTGACGCGCACACTGTCGGAATAGATGCTATAATGAATATGAAAGGCTTTGCAGGACATTACGGACTTGAAAGATATGAGATGTTTGAAGCATATAACCTTGGAAGTCAGGTATTAAACGAAGATTTTATTGCAAAAGCGATAGAGCTTAAAGCAGACGCATTACTTGTATCTCAAACCGTAACTCAGAAAAACGTACACATAAAAAACATGACTGAACTAGTTGAAATGCTTGAAGCAGAAGGTATAAGGAGCAAGGTGGTTCTTATTGCCGGAGGTGCTAGAATAACTCACGAACTGGCCAAAGAGATAGGATTTGATGCAGGCTTTGGACCCAACTCATTTGCAGAGGATGTAGGTGCGTTTATAGCCCAGGAAATGGCAAGACGTCTTGGCAAATGATTTTTATGGTATAATCTACTTATCTGAAATGATTGGAGGGAAGTGTTTTGAATGATCTACTGTCATCAGATATTTTCAAATGGGTAGTTATGCCTGTTGTGATCTTCATTGCAAGAATCCTTGATGTATCTCTCGGAACCACCAGAATAATTATGGTTTCCAAAGGAAAGAAGGCCATTGCGGCTTTTATAGGCTTCTTTGAAGTGACCATATGGCTTTTGGTTGCCAGCAAGGTTATCCAGAGTGTGGACAACATAGTTTATGTAATCGCTTATGCAGGAGGCTTTGCTGCAGGAAGCTATATAGGCATAGTCCTGGAAGATAAACTGGCAATAGGAAAGATAGCCGTACGCATAATAACCGTCAAAGATCCTGTTGAGTTTATAAAATCCCTTCGGTCTATGGGATACGGGGTAACAAGCATACAGGCAAGCGGTTCCACAGGGCAAGCTCATATAATATACAGTATAATGCACCGTTCAAAATATAAAGCTTTTAACGAAGCGACCAACATGTTTGATCCTAAAGCCTTTATTTCAGTTGAAGACGTAAAGTATTCAAAAGACGGTATTTTTCACCCTGACCAGCATAAACTCAGGCTAGAAAACTTCTTTCCAATAAGAAAATCCAAATGAAACAACTTTCCGGAGAGCTTTACTCTCCGTTTTTTTATTTTTAATATTACTTTTAAAAGAAGCTATGATCTTTGTGAAAAAAAGATAGTATAATTGTACTTAGACTATATACTGTAAGCAAAAGTTTTTTGATTAGATTTTACTCATGTTTTCAGGAAGTTCGGAGGTACTCATGGCTGATTTTGAACTGGTATGCGTGGATATGTTTCAGACACTTGTGAATTTAGACACCGTTGAAGAAAATATCTGGAAGGGAGTCCTTGGAGAATACTATACACCGCAGTTAAAAGCTGCATGTGCCTATTCCTTCAAAAAGAAAGTATACACCAGATTCCATCTGTTTACTTCAAATGCCGAATCTTTCATGACAGTCAGGGAGATAGTGAAACCTTTTTTTGAAGAAGTACGTGCTGAACAAAATCTAAACTTCGATCCTGACAAAGCCTCTGAAATCTTCATAGTGCAACATGGTTTTTCAAAACCTTATCCTGATACCTTAACTTTTCTGAACCACCTTAAAAACAAGATTCCTGTATGTCTTGTTAGTGATGCCGATACTCTTTCCATAGAGCCGCTTTTGAAAATATTCAGCTTTGACAGCGCTTTCTTTTCAGAAAAATACGGATCGTATAAGAACGATATTTCCAACAGGCTTTTTAAAGAGGTTATAAAGTTTTACGGAATAGCTCCGGAAAAAATAATTCACATAGGAGACTCACCGTCTGACATCCAAGGGGCTAAAAGAGAAAAAATGACTGCCTGCTGGCTTAACAGGAATGCCCGTCAGTGGAACGGAAGTATAAGCCCCGACCATACTGTAAGCGATCTGACCGGGGTTTTGGAAATATTAAACATTAAAAAATCTGTTGCTGTCATGAAAGAAAAATAATCAGAAACAGACACTTAGATTTAAAAAGCCCAAGCTTTCTTTACCGATATAAAACCCGGTACTGTATCTCAAAAGATCGTAAAAGATCCGGGTCGAAACTTCCAAAACAGGATAGATGCTTATATCGTGTTTAAAATCTGTTTTAAACGCCAGAGCCAGAGATAAGTCAGTCTCTTGAATCGTGTACACTTTTATTCCGGCCTGTCCCAAAAAGTAACTGTTTTCTCCATGAATCATCATTCCTGCTCTTATATCCCCTAAAAGATTTTTATATATATCTGTGAACATATATCCCAGACCTGTTACAAAACCTCCTGTTCCTCCTCCTAAATATATCTGCATGCCAAAAGGATTATAGTAATCAAAGTCTTCATATGCAAGATTATTATACTTTATCTCGTCAGACTGTTTCATGAGTCTTATCGTTCTGGTGTTGGATGTTTTTTCTCCTGTCTGCTCAACCTTTATATAGCCTCTGGTTATATAATCATCAACAACTCTGAATAACATTGAATTTTTGACACCATAATTCTTTCCAGCCTGTATTATCTGTCTATCTCCATCACTGGCAGCTATAAGCGTATTTAAAGGGAAAAGCTTTCTGGTTTCCTGATTTATCCAGCTACTTGCCTGTCTGATTAAAAGATCGTTTACATCGGATCTGAAAATACTTTCAGTGCTCTGAAAACGGTCTTTCAGATCTGTAAGCGGTTTATTCACAGAAAGTTCCTTTGTCATGTGCCCCATGTAAAGCCCCGTTTTAAGATCTATCACATGGAATGTACAGTTCATATAACCTTTTGCATAAACCGTATCCTGAGTAAAAACATCGTAAAAATCTGAAGCCGGAATATATGAGTCCGTTCTCTCCCAAGGCTTTCTGATTTTTTTTACGTATGTGCCTGTCGCACTTGGAGTAAATGACCCATCCCTCTTCCTGTAATAGTACTTCCCCACTTCAACCTCTTCGCCTGCGGTATAACTACCGTTGACAGGGTTAAGATAGCTTTTTTTCTCAGTAACCGTGTACTCTTCATACCTTAAAGAATTTATAACAAAAGAAACCATATATGAGGCTATTTTCATGTTTGAAGCCGCTTGACCGCTTACTATACCTAGAAAATCAAGCTTGAGCTCATCCATTATCTTGTCTATATTTGCTCTGTCAAGGATCCCATACCTTCCGTCATCTATAAACCCTTGCTGAACCTGTCCATATATCTGGTCGGTGTATCCTGAGTACTCTTGATTTTTAAGGGCATAAAGAGCTATCTTGGGCTTTTCTTCATAAAAAGTGCTCTGTCTAAGTTTTATTGCCCTGATGCTTGAGTTAACAAAGCTCTGCATTTCTGAGCTGCTTTTACTGACCATACTGTTGTCGATACTGCCGCTGTCTATTACCACGGAGCTTTGGTAGTCAATAACAGAATAAGAACCTTTTATAGAGTACTTATACCAAACGGTATCCTCAGAATATCTTGTATAAAAACCGTCAATCTTTATAAATTTCTCACGTTCGGTTCTTGCCCAAGGATAATCTGCAAGATATATATAATTTCCGTTGCTGTCCTGATAAAACTTATCCTCATTCTTGTTGTAGGAAAAAAGCTTTTTCTGACTTACCTGATAGAACGTACCTGCGTATGATATGTAAGAACCAGAAGGATTTTTGACAAACCGTACATTCTTCTCAGTTTTCCTTTCGGTATAGCAGTCGTTTATGCGCACTATAACTCCATAATCGGCAGATCTATTATCCTTCATCAATCTGATAATATATGAATTATCAGTATTTTTAGACGTGCTTTCAAAGGTTTCATAGTACTTATCACGCTCGATCACATCGTATCCGGAGAGCTTTTCTTTAAGTATGGCGTAAACAGATTTATAGTCGATATTAAGCCTGCTGTTTATAAAGATATAGGGCACAACTGTCGATGCCTGAACCATTATTCCTAAAAGGATAAAAAGAAACAGAAAAATTTTTTTCATATATGCCGCCCCCTAGAAAGAAAAAGTAATGCCAGCACGGAACTTTCCTGATATACTATAATCTCCCAAAATACCAAAAAAGAGATACTTTGCATGTGCTCCAATAAACGGATCAGCGTTGTATACCCCCGTTCTTAAAAGAAGATTTATCTGTTCATTTTTAAATACAGACAACCCGAACGAAACTCCGGAAACCTGTACCTTGCTTTGATTAAGTATAAAATCTATTCCGCTACATGAAGTAACTTCATTGTATACATCATAGTTTTTGAACTCTAAAGATGCGCCCAGTTCAGTACCGGCAAAAAAGCTTATTCCTAAAATCCACGCATCATAAAAATTCTTGATTTCAGAGACAGTCTCTGAAATCTTAAGCTCTTTGCCTCTTTCCATATAAAGTATTTTTCCTTCCGCTGTCTGAGGATTTACATTCTCTACTTTCATTATCATCTTTCCTGAAGCATCCTGTGAACTAAAAAGATAACCCTTTTTTATGCCTTCATTAGCACCGGCATCTATATATACCGTATCTTTTGAAAAGTCAATTATTTTGGCTTTTATCATAAAATCATCCCTAAGCCTTGAGTAGACATGATCTCCGTATCCTGAAGATATGGCTGTCCATACCGCACTCTCGGGCACCTGTTTTATGAAGAACTTTCCCGTCTGGCTGTCATAACTGTACTTGACGGTATAGTCGGAAAATCTTCCGGAAAACGTATCTTCAAAGATCTTTTTCCCGTCCTGGGCACTGATTAGAATATACTGTACGCTAACTCCGCTGTCGGTAAAAACATCCTCATATCTGCCGCTTATATAAAAACCATTTCCTGCAGGATAGTACCCGCCGTTTTTTCCCGCAACAAAATCACCGTTCTTATCAACAATATATCTTCCCGCAAATGCGTCATAGCTGTAAAAGTAACCCTTAAAGACAGGAATAAAAGCATTATCATAAAAAACATAATCGCCGCTAAGGTCATCACGCATATAACTTCCTCTTTCAACTTTACTGCTGCTGTAGTAATCGAATATCTTCACGGCAACTATATAATCTGAGTCTTTGACACCGCTCATTATACTGTCTGAAGAGGTAAAGAAGCTTTCAACCTTTTTTTCAAAAGCTATCTCCTGAATCTCTTCCTCGTTTGAAATCAGAAATCTTTCCGAAGATATTACACTGGACTTTATATCGTTGAGTATGTTCTGCCTTATTGTCTGAGGCACCTGTGGACTGCATGACCAGAAGAATTTTATATTTTTTCTTGCATTAAGTACAGTAACTGCTATTAAAAGAAGTATCATAAGTACAACTCTTTTTTTCATGAAACCACCTCCGCAGGTATTATACCAAAAAAAGGCTCCTTTACGGAGCCTATCGTTTGTATAGCTTATTATACTTTAAACTTAGATACAAGAGATTTGAGATTTTCAGAAAGACCGTCCATCTTTTCCCCTGACGTACTTATTATCTGAGCGGAAACAGCCTGTTTATTTATGGCCTCAACCATATCTTTTATCTTTTCTGATATATTTACAACCATTCTGGCTGAAGCATCCATTGTTCCGGATACCTCTTCGGCGGCAGCACTCTGCTCCTGAGCATTGGCCGACATTACCTGAACCATATCGTGTATTTTTTCAACCTGTCCTAGTATGTCTTTAAACTGTAGACTTATTTCTCCAGCCAAAGAGCTTACATTACGAACATCAGATACCGTTTTTTTGGTTATTTCATCAGCTTTTCTTGATCTTTCCTGAATCTGGCTTATGATGGAAACTATGTTTACTGTTGCCTGCTTGCTTTGCTCGGCAAGCTTCCTAATTTCATCAGCAACAACCGCAAAACCTCTTCCCGCATCCCCGGCTCTTGCAGCTTCTATAGCTGCATTGAGAGCTAAAAGATTCGTCTGCTCGGTTATTGAGTTTATAGTGTTTATTATCTGCTGTATATTTCCTACATGCTCTGTTAGCTTCATTACAGTACTGGCTGTTTCATCAGTGCTCCTCACGGCAGTTTCAACAACATTAACTATAGCTTCTATTGACTTTTCACCTTTTTCAGCAGCGGCGGCAACATCATTGGTTCTGGCCGAAAGATCAACTGAATTTTTTGATACCGACTGTGCAGCAGCGGCAACTTCTTCTACACTTGAAGTAACTTCCTGTATTGAGGCTGATGTGTTTTCAACATTCTGCTGTATTTTTTCCGCATCACCCGCAAGAAGTTCGGAGTTTTTAATGGTATCCTGCGATACATCGCCAAGCTCCTTGGAAGAGTTCCTTATTTCATCGGATGCGGTTTCGATATTTTTCATAGACTCTCTTAGAGATTCTACAACCTTATTAAGAGTTTTACCTATGTTAGAGAACTCATCCTTTCCCTTTATATCAAACTTTATCCTAAGATTTCCTTCGCCTAGCTGAGTTACAGTCATTATTTTTTTGACCTTAGAGGAAATATCTATTATTATCACGAAACCTATCAGAAACGCTATGACAAAAGCTCCGATTCCTACAATTACAGCTATGAAAATAAGGTTATTTGTTCTTTCTCTGTTCTTCTGTATTTTATACGCAAGGAACTTATCAGAGGATTGACCTATCTCTGCTATATTAGCCCTGGCATCGTAGAAGTACTGTGAAGAGAAAGATTCGGTAAGCTCGGCCTGAATTTCAACTTCAGTCATTTCCAACCACATATCTATGTTGCTGTAAAAGTTTTTAAAGTTTTCTTCAACTGTTTTCTGGCTTACATCGTTAGTATATAAAAGCCAACCGTCTTTATTGTTTCTTATTATCTCCTCAGCAACAGCAAGCTTTTTTTTGGCGTTATCAACTCCTTTTTTATACTCGTCGTACTGTGACTGAAAGCTCGGATCTGACATACCTTTGGAAAGAATATTCTGAAATGCAGACAAAGTATTTGAAAGTGATTTGTCAACCTCAAATACTGTCGATATTACCTTGGAGTTCTCATTCTTGAGCGACAGTTCAAGATCTGTAACCACATTTTGGAAGTTAATCGCCATAAGCGATATGATACATACTATTCCTATCAACGGTATAAAAAGAAGAAGTAAGAGCTTGGTACGTATCTTCATATTCCCAATCATAGATTCCCCTCCTAAACATTGGAATTAGCCTATAGATTTCTTTTTTTGTTCTATACTCAATTATATCATCAACGATTTAGAACACGTACAATTGAAATTGTTTTTTAAATACATCAACAACCCTTTATAATCGTGGATTATAGCTTATGATTTTTATTAGTTACTTAAAATACATTGAAATTTAATAATCAAAACAGCAAATGGTTCAGTACCTATATATATGTCTTTACATTTAAAAGTTTTTTTGATGTCTCATAAACATGATACTTTTTGTCATAAGAATTAAAAATGTAGTATAATTGAATAGAATCGACTTTTTCAAAATACTTAATATTTTCCGGAGGTATACCATGAAATTTAGAAAATATTCACTGGCCTTTGTTTTATTCTTTTTACTTTCATTTTTATTAATTGGCTGTTCTGTACAGACCAATGAAAATAAAACGGTTACGAAACCAGAACCAATAAAAATAAATAAAGCTCCGCTCATAAGCATTCCGGATCAATTTATAAAAGAGGAAGATAGTCTTACCCTGGATCTTTCAAAGTACAGTTCCGATCCTGAAGCTTCTCCTCTTACTTATTCCCTTGTTTCGGGTGTGGGTACAATAAAAAGTGAGGCGTACTTCTATTCTCCCAAGAGAGGAGAGTTCGGAGAAAAAAGCATTATAATATCTGTTTCAGATGGCGCATCATCTACACAAGCATCCTTTAAAATTTCTGTAGAGAAGGTTTTAAAACTTCCGACAGTTGAATTCCCGGATTTTTCGGTAGAAGAAGGAAAAAGTATAGAAATCGATCTGAGCAAGTATTCCTCTAATCCACTTAAGGATAAGCTTTCATATTCTATCATAAACGGTGTGGGAATATTAAATGATTTTAATTACTTTTTTCAGCCCTCATATCTTGATGCCGGTCAGAAAGCTGTAAAAATAAGAATAGCCAACTATGATGGTTATATAGACCAGACCTTCAGACTTAACATTATAAATGTAAACAGGCCTCCTACTATATTTATAACCAATCAGACTATGGATGAACTTCAGACCCTAACTCTTGATCTGGCAAGGATTGCCACTGATCCTGACGGTGATTCGCTTACCTTCAGACTGGAAGAAGGTCCGGGCAGTATTTCAAATAAAGTGTACTCTTACTCGCCTACTTATAAAGACCAAGGTGAGAAAAACGTAAGAATATCGGTCAGCGACGGTATAGCAAGAGCCGAAACCTCTTTTAAGGTACTTGTAAACAACATAAATAGACCTCCTTATATGCTTGTTCAGGAACAGGAAGTCGACGAAGGCCAGACTCTTTTGCTTGATCTGGGAAAGATTGTCTTTGATCCGGATGGAGATACTCTCAGCTTCGAGATAGAAGAGGGTGTCGGCGAAATTTCAGGCAGCATGTATACGTTTCTTCCAACTTATTTTGATGCCGGTAAAAAGATGGTGAAGCTCCGCGTAAGCGATGGAACTTCAACAATTTATACCACATTCAGCATAAACGTCAAAAACATGAATAGAGTCCCTGTTATAAAAGTTCCGGATCAAAGCGTGGATGAAGGAAAAACCCTTTTGATCGACCTATCCGCACATACTTATGATCCTGACAACGATAAGATAACTTATACTCTTGAAAGCAGTATAGGAAAGTTAAAAGGAAGCATTTACGAGTATAGCCCAGACTTTTTTGATGCCGGAGAAAAAACGGTTAAAATAAGGGCGAATGACGGTAATTCTAATATTGAAACTCTTATAAAGATTGTGGTAAACAATGTGAACAGAGCTCCTTCGATAAAGGTTTCAGACCAGCAGGTAAATGAAGGACAAACTCTTATATTTGACCTTTCAAGATATTCAGACGATCCCGATACGGATACTCTTACCTACTATGTACAAGAAGGAGTCGGAAGTATAAACGGCAGCCAGTTCATATACACTCCCGGATACTTTGATGCAGGAACAAAAAAAGTTACTGTAAAAGCCAGCGACGGGTCTCTTTCCGCTGTAAGCTCTTTCAATATAAACGTTAAAAATGTAAATAGAGCACCGTCAATGGCAGTACCGGATGAAACTGTTGATGAAGCCCAGACCCTTACCTTGGATCTTTCAAAGCTTTCAAGCGATCCGGATAAGGATGGCCTTAGTTATTACTCTGTAAACAATGTAGGATCAATAAGCGGTTCTATCTTTACATATACCACTACCTATGACGACGCCGGAGAAAAGCTTGCCAGAGTAGGTGTAAGCGATGGTGAGCTCAGTTACGAAACGTATTTCAAAATAATTGTCAAAAATGTGAATAGGGCACCACAGATCAGCATACCTGATCAAACAGCCTTTGAGAACAACAAGCTTACTTTGGATCTTTCGAAGTACTCAAGTGATCCTGATAACGACAAGCTTTCGTACTCAGTACTGAACCAGACAGGTAAAATAGAAGGAAACTCTTTCATATATACGCCGTCATACTTTGATGCAGGAGAAAAAGTTGTCCAGATCGCAGCTTTTGACGGAAAACTTTATGGTTATTCAACCTTTAAGATAACTGTGAACAACGTAAACCGTGCGCCGTCAATCTTTATACCTGACCAGGAGATAGATGAGGGAAAGACACTTAACATTAATCTTTTTGAACTTTCTTCGGATCTTGACGGAGATACTTTAAAATATTTCATAGGAAACGGTATAGGAAGCATCAACGGGAATAACTATACCTACTCTCCAGCTTTCAGCGATGCCGGAATAAAAATTGTTGAGGTAATAGCTTTTGACGGTATCGATAGAACAGCCGCCAAATTTAAGATAAACGTCAAAAAAGGAAACCGGACACCTATTATTTCAATTCCTAACCAGACTGTGAATGAAGGTCAGACTTTAGCTCTTGATCTTTCAAAACTTTCAAGCGATCCGGACGGGGAAAGGCTTACTTATTCCTTAGAAAGTGGCGTAGGAGAGATAAAGGGAAGAATTTACACATACTCCCCAGCATACAATGAAGCCGGTGAGAAAACAGTAAAAATAAAAGTCAGTGATGGAATTTCAGGTGTTGAAACCACTTTCAAAGTATATGTAAGCAACGTCAACAAGCCTCCTGTTTTCTCAATACCCGATATATTCATACAGGAAGGAAAGACTGTATCAATAGAACTCAAAGACTACACTAAAGATCCTGACGGCGATTCGCTTGCATTTGCTTTCGAAAACGGAGTTGGAAAAGTTGAATCCGGAATATTTATATATACTCCTTCTTATGAAGAGGCCGGTCAGCAGCATTGTCAGATTTTAATAAGCGACGGGTCGGTGACAGTCGGCGGAGTAATTGTATTGTATGTTTCAAACGTAAACAGATCTCCTGCTATAGCCCTTAGCGATATAACCATTAAAGCAGGAGAAACACTTACTCTTGATCTGCTGAACTATTCTAAAGACTCTGACGGCGACATGATAGTTTATACAGTCGAAAACGGAGTTGGTGTAGTGAACGGCTCCATATACTCTTTCGCAGCAACAGAAAAAGATATCGGTGAAAGACTGGTAGTAATAAGAGCCAATGACGGTACCGATTATGTTGATGCTTCCTTCCGTTTAACCGTAGAAAAATAAACCCGTCCTTAAGGACGGGTTTTTACTAGTATTCCGTAGAAAAATTCACAGCCATTTTAAACGGCTCATCACTTAAAATATCTTTGGCTAGATAAAACTCCAAATCAGCAAAAGGATTGTACAGTATAATTGAAAATCCTGCATCAAGCATCAGTCCGCTTAAAGAACACGCCTGATCCCATCCGCTGAATATCTTTCCTCCGTCGATCAGACCGTACAGGCCTAAAACATCAAAAAGTATTACTCCTGTTCTTAACGTTGCTGCCGCATATCCGGCGGACATAAAGTAACCCTTATATCCTTTAAACCAAGACTCGCTATCAACTCTAAACAAATGTTCAAAAGGCGTACCCTCTGTTCTGTATCCACCTGCCATAGTAAGATGCGAAAATAAAAGTCCCTGAGATAACTTCATGTCTATAAGCCCTTCTGTCAGATAATTGGTTTTTTTGTATATCTCGCCCAGATCTTTAAAAGAGCTAATATTTGATATATCGGTAAGAGAGCCTACTCTTAACCAATAAGAGAAATCATAAGTCTGAGATGAAAAATAGCCTGCCGTTCTTAATGTATTCTCAAGATAAAATGAGTCTTTTAAAGAAAGATTACTTTGAGATGCCACTCTTTCATCCATCAACTTTATCTGGAAAGCAAAAAGGTTATCGCAATAGTATCTTGAGCCTTGATAAGATAAAAAGTTTATATTCAGATCGGCATTGCTTGCTGCAAACTCTCCAAGGGTAGGTTGAAGTTTTACACTCTGAAACCCTGCAGAGAGATCGTATTTCATCTCTTTGAAAAAAATACTGGGATACGTTGTTGTAAGATATGAGCTTTTATACTTGTTGAACGAATACCGTGCCGAAAGATTTATCATCTTTCCAAAAAGGTTATAACTTTTAAGCGTCAGACTTTTTCCTAATATATCTGAAAGAAGCGTTGAAAACATCTCATAGGAACTCTTAAAAAGTCCGGAGCTTTCATTTATATAAATTATTAGCTCATACTTTCCAAGATCACTTTCTTTAATAAAAGCATATACTTCTGAAAAGCTGTTCATAAGCTTTAAATTGTTATTAAGCTCTTTGAGCATTGTCGGATCTATCAGATCACCGCTTTTAAAACCTACTTTTTCCTCAATAAGCTTTATATCCGTTCTGTAAGCTCCTTTTATTTTTACTTTATCAATAATTACAGGACCTGTAAGCTTACTTTCCCCGGCCGAAAGAGCTCTGAACGATAACGGATTGTTGGGAAAATACCCCGTAAATGCCTCTGTAGCCCAATTTTGTACGGCCATTTTGGGAATATTACTTATTTGGCTAAAAATGGATTCGTCATTGGAAATCTTAATAAAAAAGTCCGGAGCTGTTCTATACTCCTCATTTGAAGTACCATCAGGATTGATACCATAAGTATAAGTCATTCTGACTACCAGTCCGCTATTTGGAAGAACAAAAAATAGAGGGTCAAATCCAATTCCATCCCCGCCTGTACGTTCGCCTACAACTGTTGCAAATCCGGTTTTTTTACAGAAATATGCAAAAGTTTCGGATGAAGAGTATACATACTTATCTGTAACAACTACTATCTTTCCGTCAAAGCCATCCATCCCAGGAAGTATCAAACGTTGTATCTTCAACGGAGGACCAAACTCCTCACTTAACAATTCAGGCGGAAGATTTTTCATTCCAAGCACCTCACTTCTGCTTGTCTGAAAGAAGTTATATGCAAGGCTAAATCTCTCCGCCGCAGCCTGCTGGGCATAAGTACCAGATCTTATAAAGATATAGCTGTTGACGGCATACGGATGCTTGGCTAAGGGCGAAACAATGAGATCTGTCCAGTATGAATCTGTTCCGCCACTGTTTCCGCGTATGTCAATTACTAGAGTTTTACAGTTCTTAATGCCGGAATAGAAGGAAAATAACTTATCCTTATCGGCTTTTATGTTGCTGTAATCGAAGGAATTGATCTTTAAGTACGCCTGCCTTCCATCTGAAGAAATTTCGTATAAAATATTTTCATCACTTTCAGCAGTAACTTTTTTGTAGTCTTCAAAGACTGTTTTGTAGTCTTCTGTGTAAGGAGTTATATCTGTTTGAATACGGTTGCCGTTAAACAAATACTCTATACTTACTTTTTCTTTCCTTTCAAGAGGCAGCATATAGCAAAAGAACTTACCTTTATCTTCAAAATCCTTTTTCAGCTTTACAACAGTGTTCAATCCAAGGACATAACTGTCTGCATCAATACCGTCTATACGGGTGATAATGGCTCCTGTCGGTATAAGTTTTTCGTCTGATGACGATACAACCTTGTAGAAACCATCAATATAAAGGGCATCAAAAAACGGAACCAGTTTTTTTTCTGCTGATGACTTTAAAATATCGTACTTTTGATATGAAGAGATGGTCGTAGATGAAAATACATCGGCATAAAAACCGCTGTCATATTTTTGTGAGTATTTACTTAACTCTTCATATGTTAAAACCTTAGTGTGGTCGTTCTGAAGAAGGTTAATAATACGGGATATACACTTTATAAAGGTCTGGTCATCTTCTGAATTCTCTACTTCCCGCATAAACTCATCTTTCATGGATGTCCAGTTGTATCCGAACTGTCTTTCCTTAACCCAAAGGTATGGATAGTTCTGTGAAACCATGTTGTAAAGATAATCAAAATCTTCAATTTTCTGTTCTTTGGTAAGAGTTGCGCCTGAGATGCCTAAAACCGACAATATAACTATTATAAAAATTAAAATAATGCTTTTCATACTTAAGTCTCATCTATACCTGGACGTTAAAAACCGCTTTAAATATAAAACCCACCAGATAAGCAACAGCCGCAGAAAGGCCGCCTGTTACCATCATTTCAAGGCCGCTTATAATCCATTTCTTCCCGGTGACAAAGTACCTCAGGGCTCCTACTGCAAACAGAGTAAGCGCAGTGATTATGCTTGCCGAGAGAAACATGTTATCAGCAAAGAAGCTTATAAACGATGAAAACACAAATGCCATTAGAGGCATAAAACCTGCTATTAAGAATGAGAAAAAAGTTACCATGGCACTTTTCAGGGGAGATCCTTCGTTATCTTCCATAAGTCCAAGTTCCTCATGCATCATCGTATCTATCCAAAGATCATGATTTGAGGTTATAGTATCAAGAAAGCTTTCAAGTTCTTCTTCCTTTACTCCCTTTCTTCTGTAAATTTCTCTTAGTTCATCCCTCTCACCCTCCGGATTGACCTTTACTTCCCACTCTTCTCTGGCCTTTTCCGTTTTTATGTACTCTCTTTCTGACTTATCTGATATATAATCTCCTACAGCCATTGAAAATCCGTCTGCAAATAAGTTTGCAAATCCAAGAACCAGCACCACCAGCGGTGAAAGCCCGGCCCCCTGTGCACCGGCCACTACTGCAAAGGTAGTTACTATTCCGTCGCTTGCCCCGTAAACCGCCGGTGCAATGTACCTTCCCTGAGAGGTTTTATGCCAAGGTTCAACCGCAATATTTTCATGACTGTGAGAAAGAATGTGCTGTTGAACATCTCTTTCCTCGAAAGCCTTTCTGGCTTTTTTAAATCTGCTTTTATCAAGCTTTTCTATTATCGACATTTTATCACTTTTCCATGCCACGTATATGTTCAAGGAAGCTGCGGCCAAACTGTTCTGCCGTTTCAAGATCTTTTTCCGTAGGCTTGAATCTTATTCTTAAAGGATTTTCAGATGAAAAAACATCAAGCTTCATTGCAGAAAGCCTGTTAAATAAAAACGGAACAGCTTCTCCGCTCCATCCGTATGAACCAAATGCGGAGTAAGATTTTTCCTTCTTACCGTCAACAAGCGCAAGCAATCCTATAGCTTCCCATATATTTAAAAGCGCATCACCGTTTATCGTAGGAGATCCGTACAGTATACCGTCAGCCCACTCCTGTTTGCTTACAAGTATATCAAGCTTATTTTCAGCAGTAACGTCATGAACAAGGTCAAAGAGCTGAACTTCTCCTCCTGCATTTTCTATGCCTTTTGCAATTGACATCGCTAATTTTCTTGTATAGCCGTATGCTGAAACGTAGAGCAGAAGAATCCTGTTTTTCTTGTGAACATCTTTCTTTGCCCACTGGCGGTAAAGGTCAGTATGCTTTTTGACAAACTCGCCGGTATGTATAGGTCCGTGGCTTGGTGCAATGGTTTTTATATCATACCTATCAAGCTTTTCAAGAGTATTTCTTGTGTGCTCCTTAAAAGGGCCCATTATATGGACATAGTAATACTGCATCGCCTGAAGATACTTTTTATATGAGTCTTCATCCAGGAGATCCACAAACATTCTCTCGTCTGAAAAGTGAGCTCCGAATCCATCACATGAAAAGAGAATCTTATCTTCCTTAAGATACGTAAACATGGTATCCGGCCAATGCCAGAAAGGACTAAGCAGAAATTCCAGAGTCTTGCCCCCAAGATCTATCTTAAGCTCATCGCTTGCCAGAATAAAGTTAAAACTTCTGTTGGATATCTGTTCCAAAAATTTCTTCGCCGGAACAGTACATACAATTTTTATCTCCGGATTCAGTTCCATCAGCTTAAAAAGATTCCCGGCATGATCCGGTTCCGTGTGATTTACTACAACATAATCTATTTTCGTGAAATCCCCTTCAATAATTCCGGATACTTTCTCAAGGAACAGGTCGGTGAACTTCTCATGGCCACCGTCAATCAACGCAATCTTGCTGCTCCCTTTAACGATATATGAATTATAGCTCGTTCCGTACTCGGTTTTCATTATTATGTCAAAAACTCTCAGAAGAGGATTAAGAGTACCTGTCCAATATACTCCGTCAGTTATTTCTATTGTTCTTTCACAAGACATAAAATACACCTCCGGTTATTTTATAATAGATAAAAAAGAGGGATATAATCCCCCTTTTTTTATTTTAGTCTATGGGTTCAAAGTCGTCTTTACCTGCTCCGCACAGCGGACACACCCAATCACTGGGAAGCTTTTCAAAAGCCGTTCCGGCCTTAATTCCGTTGTCAGTATCTCCCTGTTCCGGATCATATATATATCCACATATTAAGCATCTGTACTTTTTCATAGTTTCATCCCCTTTTATTCTAGGTTAATTTCTTTTCTGCTTTCCCATAGGCCGTGAAGGTTACAGTAAGAAAGGGCTATAAGAGTTCCCTTTTTCTGAAGTTTTACCTTTACTGTCACTACAGGGTCCGAAACAACAGGTCCAAAGTCATATCTACCAAGATGAACAGTATTCGGATCATTTTCATAATGAACATAAAGATCAATCCACTTAATGTGGTGCTCTGTAGTGTTGGGATGACTTATCTCCTTTCCTACACTTACAGTTACATTGAAAGGAACATTCATCGCTGCCTTGTCAGGGCATTCAATGACCGGAACGTGTTTTTCCGCTTTGAAATCTGCCGTTCTCACAACATCTCCTAACTTCATCATAATACCCCCTTTTAGAATTTTACAAAGAACTCCTTTTTTGCTCCGCATACAGGACACTTATCTTGTACCGGTTCATCGGTAGTATATCCGCATATCGGGCATACATAAAAAGTGTCGGACTTTACATCCTGATTTTTTTCTGCCTTTTCCAGAGCTTCCTTATACATCACTATATGGCCTTTTTCTGCTTCTAAGGCAAAATGATTAGATCTTTCTGCTTCTTTTTCCTTTTCAAACTCCGATGCATTAAGATATACCGGATACATGTTGTCTACTTCGAATGTTTCTCCTTCAATACTTGATTTAAGGTTTTCGGTAATATCCGAAAGATGTCCCAAAGCTATAAAATGATTTTTTGCATGTACAAACTCAGCATATGCAATGGCTCTGTACATTTTGGCAAGATTATGGAGTCCTTCTTTTTCAGCCTTTTCTGCAAATATGCTGTACTTCATGTGAGCTTTTGATTCTCCGCAGAAAGCATCTTCAAGAAACTGTCTCACCATAGGTCTTTTAACCATATTTCTTACCCCCTTTATTTTTCCATCAGCATTTAAATTATAAAATTCATTTTTTAAATTAACATTTCTTATAAGTAACTATTTAGAATTTTATCTTTTCAAAGTTATCTTTAAACGATTTTATAAATCCGTTGGTCTTATCCAGATCGTCCAGTATCCCTTTTATATTTTTCAGGAAATCTCTGACAGAAGCAGATATTTCCTCTGCGGTTGCCGACCCTTCTTCGGATATTGCAAGAAGGCTCTGCACACTTGAGGTTATTCCCTGAAGCTTTTCTCCTTCGCTGTCAAGCTCCTTGAGTATGCTTTCCAGATCATCTGAAATCTTACGTATATTCTGCGATGCAACCTGGTTGTTGTCTGAGCTTTCTTTAAGCTTTCCCGCATGTACTCCCATATTTTCAAACTCATTGTACATGTTTTCCGTAAGCTTATTTATTCCTGAAGAAATCTTTGAAAGAATCTGAGCTATCTGTTCCGCTGCTCCCTTACTTCCTTCAGCAAGCTTTCTTATCGAAGCAGCAACTACTGCAAAACCTTTTCCGGCTTCTCCCGCTCTGGCAGCTTCTATTGCAGCATTAAGAGCCAAAAGATTGGTTTCTTCGGCAATGCTGGTAACAGTATCAACCACTCCCATTATCTTCTGAGCATCTCCTTCAAGCACTCTTCCGACTCCCACAAGCTCATTAAACCTTTTGCTCATCTCGAATATATCCTGAGATGACTCTTCTACCTTTTCGGAGGAGCCGGTAATTTTCTTTACGGCCTCATCGAGCGACTTAACCATTATTCCCTGTTGGGATATTATATTTCTTATCGAACCTACATTTGAATCCACTATATTGGATATCGACTCAGCATCGCTTGTTATCTGAACCGAACTGTCAGCTACCTGAGATACAAGCTCTCCCATAGTATCGGCGAGATTCTGCATATCTCTTGCTTTCTGAGCAACTTTTGAGCTGAAAACATCAACCTCTTCAACATCACCCATAACGTCTATGAACATCTTCGTCATATCCTGTCTCAAACCGTTAAGCTCATCACTCTGTTCTTTAAGCTCTTTTTCTCCTTTTATCAAGACAGGCTTTTCGAAATCCTTTTCACGCATGCTTCTCATTGCCTGCCTTATGTTCAAAAGACCTTTTTCAAAGTACTTTCCAGCCATAAAAAGGACCAAACCGGCACTTAATGCGGTAAGTGCTGCAGAAATAACAGTATTATCAGTAAGCATGTTAAATATCAAAGAAAGAATGAAGGTAAGAATGGTTATATGAAAAGCAGATGAAGATAGCATAGATTTAAATATACCCAAACTTAGTATGCTGAAAAAAGTCATCTTTTTAATCCTTGCATAAGGTTTGGATGCTTTCACTTTTATTTTTATAAATGAACCTTTTGAATCTGAACTCTGTTCAATTATATCGTAGACAATAGGATCATTGAAGTACTTGGACGAGCCTTCCAAAAGTCCCAAAAAGTAGGCACGCATGTCTCTGAAAGAACTATACTTTATAGTTGCTTCATTATCGCCGATTATTTCAAAGTCAAGCAACGGAGGTCTTGCATTTTTCATTCTGCGTGTAAGTGAAGCATGCACGTCGTTCATCGCCGACATGAACGAAAGAAGACCCGTCTTCTTAAAAAAATTCGGATAGTATCTGTAAAATTGATAGATATTTTCCTTTCCGGTTTCTTTAAGTACTTCGTCACGGGTTTTTCCGCTGGCCTTAAGAAAAACTTCAAGCATATTATAAACATCAGCATCCGGAACATCTTCCAGCGGCGTAAACACCCTGTCTTTTTCTATCCCAACACGCTGCATGGCCGAATCTACAGCTTTTTCACCGTAAAGTTTTTTCCAAGTTTCTATCCAAGAACCGACAACCATTCCTTTCATGGTAATCATCCTCCCATTACATTAAAAATATCCATAATATCATTATATCACGATATTTTTTCTTAATGCCGTTATACTTTATCCTTAAACTCACAGCCGTATTTTTCAATCATTTTAACAGGATGATATGATTCCTTGGCCTTTCTGAGTCCTTCTAATCCAAGATCTTCTTCACGGTTAACATAACTCATATGCTTCCATTGCTTTTCAAGAAAAACCTGGTTTATAGCTGTATACGCTCCTTTAGTATCGGGATCGGCCTTTTCGATATGTATTAGAACTGTATCGCCGGATATAGGTTCGGCAAAAGTAAATCCTACTATTTTTCCTGAAATTTTGAGTATGCCTCCAGTAAGTCCAAGCTTGTCAAAGTTTTCCAGAGCACGGAATATGGCAATCTTTTCACTTTTTAGCTCCGTTTCTCCTTTCCCGCAATCATGTTTTTTACACCATTCTTCTTCTGCCTGGACTACCTGATCCAGATTTTCAGAGGAGATGCTTTCATATGAAATCCCCTCGTTAGCCATGAAAGTATTCAGATGATTCTTCTTGCCATGATACTTCTTTCCGGAAAGAGATATAAGATCTTTTACCGAATAGACATAGTCAAAGTAGTCTCTGCATGGTGTTATGCTGTATCTTTGGGGCATAGATTCTTCTATGGCCTGTTTTTCGGCAGCCGAAACCGCAAAAATTCTGAACGGTATGTCCATATCTTTAGACTGTTGCTCGATAAAATTCATTACTTCTTTAATATCGCCTTTCCCCTTTGGCATAAGAAAGATCTCTTTTTCCATGGGAAGCGCCATTCTCATAACCAGCCAATCCTTAAAAATGGTATACTTTATATTATAGGTATCCTTCCACATAAACAAAGTTGTAAAAACATAGTCGGAAAGCTCGTTCGGAACAATATTACAATAACCTTCAAAAATTGGTTTGTCTGATAGCTCAATATCTTTGTAGATCATACTTCCTCCTTTTAAAAAATCAATAAAATAATCCGATATAATTAGACATAATTAATTTTTCTTCGTGATTAACTTTTTATAAATATATTCATATCTTAATGCCGGAGGTGCCCGTCTTGATTGATAGCAATGAAAAAAACATTAATATTGAACTAATAGAATACTCTGAACAGTTCTACAGCTCCGTTCATGCAGACAGCATTACTCAAATCCAAAGCTCTATGCACGAGCAAACCATTAAATGGATAAATGTTGAAGATATAACTGATAATGATACTATATCTGCCATAGGAGAAATGTTTTCAATCCATCCTCTCACATTGGAGGACATTTCAAATACTGACCAGCGTTCAAAACTAGAAGAGTATGACAACTATATATATATGGTTCTGAAAATGCTCAGTTTCGATGAACAAACCAGCACTCCATGCATAGAGCAGGTGAGCATTATTTTAGGAAAGGATTTTGTCATCACCTTTCAGGAAGGAAAAAAAGGAGATGTTTTTGAAAATATAAGACAAAAAATTTCTTCCGGCAAATCTAAAGCAAGAAAGCTGCAGACTGACTATCTTGCATACCTTATTATAGATGCAATAGTAGATAACTACTTCAATATACTGGAAAAAATAGAGGATAACATCGAATTTCTGCAAGAGCTTCTCACAGACAACGCCACTGGGGAAACACTAAAAATTATAGACAGATCAAGGCGTGATATGCTGTACCTGCGTAAAGCCGTATGGCCGCTACGGGAAGTCATGTCTCTCCTGACCCATGCTGACAACGATCTTATAAAAAAATCAACCATTCTTTATTTCAGAGATGTATATGACCATACCGTTCAGGTTATCGATTCAATAGAAACTTACAGGGATATTTTTTCCGGGATGATTGATGTTTATCTTTCCAACGTAAGCAACAGGATGAATCAGATAATGAAAGTTCTTACGATGATATCCACTATATTCATGCCTCTATCTTTTTTAACTGGTTTTTACGGAATGAACTTCAAATATCTACCGGGACTAGATTCAAGACTTTCTGTCGTACTGATTGCCTCAATTATGCTTTTGATAGGCTTTGGAATGTTTTTTTATTTCAAAAAGAAAAAATGGTTTTAAAAAGCTCCCCTGAGAAGTTTGCTTCTAAGGGGAGCATATTTTTGGATAAAAGTTATTTTTTTACTTTGTAAGAATAGCTTTTTGAATTTCCCGCAAGATCCGTTACCAAAACACTTATAGTCCTTTCGGAAGCATCTGTAAGAGCATTGCTGACAGAGAAGGTATTTACGCTTACATTTTCTTTGGTTATAGTTTCAGGATTGCCATCTGATCTTGTATAGTCCACACGGTAGTACTTTATGGTTTCATTTGTAGTAAAGTTGATATTTATAGCATCAGCTCCTGATGCATACACGGATGATTCACTTAGTGTTGTAGTGCCGGAAACAGCTGTAAGAACTGGCGCTGACTTATCGTACTTTATCCTTATACTGGAGGGCCAAACACTTTTATTGCCTGCACCATCAGTAATTTCAAAACTCATCGTATACTCTTTTTCACCTGATACCAGTACATCAGAAATCTTTATTGATGCGCCAGACTTAAATGTCGAATCCGTAGAGCCTATTACAAGCGGTCTGACTGTGACACCATCAATTATGGCATTAACGCTGCCAACAGAAGAAGAAATGAATCTGTCCTGAACATTGAAACTTATATTTCCTGAGGTAGCATCGTCAGAAATATAGTAAGTACCAGAAATCGGAGTTACAGTACCTACTTTGAACGAAGCAGTATCGAGAACCGGAACCTTTGTATCCAGATTTATTTTTATGGTTGAATTTCTGTAATTTCCTGCTAAGTCCGTAGCCTTAAGAACCAGATCATATATTCCTTCCGTATTGTCCGGGGGGGTAAAGGCTTCGTACTTCCAGTCATTTGCCCCAAATACGATGGTGTTCTGCTGGAACTTGGTTCCTACGGGTAGCAGTGTTCCGCCTCCACTGTCACGGCTGAAGGTAAGAATCTCAAGCTTTTCGACACTTACATTATCATCAACCGTAAGATATATCTTGTTGTTAGTCTTGGTCATATAGTTGGTTGAGTTAAAGTTGCTATTCCCGGAAAAGTCCAATGGAGCTGTGTTATCCCTGAATATTTTTATATCGTTGTAAACGCTGTCTTTTATCTTGTATGGAAATACTGCATTATTGTTGTTCAGATCCGTTGCAATTATCCTCAGAGCTATACAGTTTCCCTCATTTATCGACGCATCGGCTCCTCCAACCGCACCCTTTAAAAAGTCTCTTATGTAAAGACGCTCCTCTGTCTTTATGCTTTCGGGATTTTGTGGTTCATAAATATTATACACTTTAGGATTGGCAGAGTATGACGGTACTTCTAAAAGTCCATAGCCGCCTGCCTTAACTGCATATTCTGCAATTACTTTGAAAAGACCGTAATTATCTGTAATAGAAAGGTACGGTTTTTCAATATCCTCGTCAAACAACTGGTTGGTTTTAAATGCAAACACAAAGCTGTTTCTATCCTGATCAGAGGCTATAAGTCTTGAAACTGCAGGAGGAACAGTTTCAACTTCAAATGTTGTGGTACTGCTCTTGAAAAGATTGCCGGCATAATCATAAGCGTAAACGTATACATCGTATATCCCAGCTCCCAGATCTCCGAGTTCCTTCACAACTTTATCCTGATACTTTGTGGCTTTAG
>ENA-UOWE01000362-UOWE01000362.1-activated-sludge-metagenome-genome-assembly--contig:-NODE-362-length-67132-cov-14.072171_pt1 | contig 67132 bp, 49 predicted proteins | sample MGYA00249841_ERZ761562 | MGnify/ENA primary metagenome ERZ761562 (study PRJEB28883, sample SAMN05720200) | activated sludge metagenome | isolation source: Anaerobic digester | place: Japan...
CTTCGGCGGAAGGCGAGTGACGGGTATTGCCCCCCGCCTGCAATGCTGCGAAGTGCCGTCGTTCACCGCAGGCAGCCGCGTCGACCGTTTCAACCGGAAATTTTCCGTCCCAGTAACGAAGAGCGTTTTTATACAGTCCATGCTGTCTGGTATACGCCTGCCGGGAAAGGCCACTCTTGCGCCAGGCGGATACATGGGATTGCCAATATCGCCGGAGTTCATCGTTTTGCGAGTTAACCGCTTTCATGATCATCACCTCGAAACTGAAGATGACGATCATGATGACACCCGCCAACCCTCAACAAAAGATGGGGTTAATTATCCGCTTACGTTGCACATGATCAATTATGACGCGGCGAAGAACAATCAGGAAAAACCCGTGTTACTGGCCCGGCGAGCGCTGGAATTCACCGCTTCGCGACCTCCCGGAACCGAGGATTACGTGCAATATCTGGCACGCGTTCTCGACGATCAGGACGCCGAGTTCAGCCTGACGGAAGGGATTCTGGTGCGCAACGTCATCCGCTGATGTCCAGCCGTTCCCGGTGAACGAGCTGCGCGTGGGTGGCCGATGTGCTTCCCCGTCGCAACGACCGAACGTTCGCTTCTGCTTGTTTCGGCGGCTGTGCGTTATTTCGAGATGCGGATGTTGTCGATATACGACTGGTAGGGGCTCCCGTGACCGCCGACCTCGATATGATCCAGCGTCACGGTGATCGGCTGGCCGGTCCAGGGATTGGTCGCAGAAAATGATTTCGGCTTGATGGAAAGCCGGTCGCCGACTTTTACCCCATCGACATAGATGTCGCCGGTCAGATCATCGAAATTCAGATCGACCTTGATGTGAGCGAACTGGTCGAACTTCCACAACCCGATCTGGCTGGAACCTCCTCGAGCACCCTGGTCACTGCAGAAATTGAGATGCAGATCGTTGTGATTGAAACTGAGGCGGTTGTAGCCCATACTGCGATCGGTGCCGAGCTTGAAACAGGGACCGATATAGGTGTCACCGCTGCCGCTCCCCGAATCGGGGCGGGTGATCTTGATGTCGAACTCATAGACGAGCCGGTTGCTGATGCTGATCGGAAGATCCTGGTACTTGTTCCGGGAAATTTTGTAACACCCGGGAGGAGAGGATGAGGTGGTGCGGACGATCTCGCCTGCGTCGGTTTCCCGGGGTGTGAACCCGGGAATGGCGGCATTCCCGGCGGGGGGGGCGTCGAAGGTTTCCTCGTAGATCGTGGTCAGAGGGGGCGGCGGTGGAGGGGTGAGCGTTTCGGGCCCCTGTGGCAAAGTCGTCCCCAGAGAGGGTTCATCGAGAATACCCGGATCGGTCGGCCCATCGAGCACGGCAATCATGTCCTTGGCCGAGGTCATGGGTTTGATGAGAGCGGCCTTGGCCGCCGCTGCCGGCGCATTCTTCCGGCGAGTGGCCAGGAGGTCGTCGATGAACCCTCCCATGGGAGAGGTTCCGGTGTTGAGAGTTTGCGCCGAGGTCGCGGTAAACACCAACGGAAAGATCCTTCCCGCCGCGTCAAGAATGGAGGTTTCGTACCGCAATCGCCAGAAGAATAAGCGTTTGGCGCGCTGAAACCGGATCTGGGCATAGACGTCCATTTCGGAGGGACGGCCGGGGGTATCGAGGACATACAGTTCATACTCGCCCCCGAAATCGGAAAAGCCCGTTTCATAATACGGGGCCTTGCTGAAGAAACGGTCTTTCCATCGCTTCGTCTGAATTCGAGCCTGTACTTTTGCCAGTAACGAGTCGGCGATGAACTGGGCGCGGGAAAACTCGTCCAGATGGGCAATCTGGTTCGAATACCCCTGACTCATCGAATGGACGAAGGTCACGAAAAGGGCTACCGCCAGGATGGCAAGGATGATCAAGGGAAGGAGGAACCCCCGCCTTTCGTAAGCTCGAGTCATGGCTGGCCTCCTTGGGGATGTCTGGCGATGAGCTCGGGAACCTTTTTTCCATTGGGCAGGATTTCCAGAGTCATTCTCTGGAGGATGTCCTTGAGGTTTGGAAACACCTCCACATAGCGCTCAGGGCGCTGTCGCAACAGTTCCTCCCGTTGGAAAAATTTCATGAGATGGGGATTCTTCCCGGCGACACGGTCACCTTCCCGCTTCAGAAACGAGGCGAAGGAGGTCGCTGCGCCCGGCCTCAGCTTCAACAGCAGGCGGTATGCCTCCAGGCGTTTGCCCGCAGCGATCTCCCGTTCCCGATCGGTTATGAAGCGCTCCATGCCGGCTTGGAGAAGCCATTCATAGGCATCTCCGGCTTCCTTTACCCAATCGGCGATCTGCGGTCCGAGAGTGGCGTACGTTTTCAGTCCCTGGCGGTAAGATCCCACCGGAAGCTTCCCGAGCCGGTTGGGATCCGTTTCCCGGGCCACATGGTCCCAGGAATCCCTGCACTCAGCCAGGACGTTATACAGCAGGCTCGCCCCATCCTCGGTTCTGGCGGCGATCCGCATCTGCAGGGGAATCAACCGGCCATCGGGAGTGGCGAGCAGGGTGCGTCGTTGCTTGCCGAGCTCGGTGATCTCCGCCGTGATCGTTCCGATAGCCTGGTCAAGTTGCGACATCAGCACGGCAATCCGACCCGCATGATAGGCCAATTCGCGATCGCACTCGTTGGCGGCTGCTGCCTGATCGAGCGTGAGCCCCTCATCGGCCGGGAAGAGGTTCTTGCGGATGAGCTTCAGAAGCGTGTCCTGGTCGATAAACAGACCTTCGGGGATGACCCCGGCGCTGGGACTGAACACCTGCGCCGCCAGATGATAATCGTGCAGCTTTCCCGCCTTGTCGCCCCAGTTGATCCGGATGACCGTCTCGCACAGATGGCTTTCGGGAAGCCCGGCGGACGGCGGTTCCTGGCGCTGCGCCTCGAGCTTGATCCGGAATGGCTTCAATTCACTATACAGCGCTCCATCGGCCGGAGTGACCGTGGGGCCGTCACGGGAATCGATGGTTCCCAAAGGCGGCTTCCGGTCGATTCCCCAGCGGAAATACCAGGAGCCGCCGTCGACGACCTCGCCCTGATCCGTCAGTTCAGGGTATTCGTGCAGCATCTCCAGAAAGGCTGGGTTCAGACGCACCTCTTCGCCCAGATCGGCGCGGACCTTCGTGCCCAGATGGATGGCGGCAAAGAGGTCGGAGGAGTAGCTCAAACGCTGATTGCTCGAGCCCAACAGACGGAACACGGTCAGCAAAACGAGCGACAGGATGCCGACGGAAACCACGACCTCGGTCAGGGTGAACCCGTTCTTGTACTTACTCATAGGCTGCCCCGACGTTCTTGAGGGGAACTTCGATCAGGGCGCTGAGTTCCTTCCCCCCGGAATCCACGAGGGTCAGATGCGCCTGGATCAATCCCGGGGTGATGGTCGTGAAGACCAGCCGGCGGATGCCACCGAACAATCGTCGTTTGCGGCCGGGGTTATAGCTCGAATTATAGGTATCGGTATACATGACCAGGGAATATGTTGTTCCGGAACGGCTGGATGGTTTTTCCGGCTCGGCTTCCAGATACAGAATGCTGGTATAGTTGGCGAGGTCGCGAATGACCAGGGGGCCCAGCGATGATCCGGGAACGGGCTTGAGCACCTCGGTTCCGTCAAGCAGGGTTTCGGTCAGAATATCGGCTGCCCGGCGAAGATCCATGTGCATGGAAAGGTTGCCGGCAACGGCGGTCGAAGAGGAAGAGGTGTTCCGGAAATTCATGAAGCCGATTCCGACGGCCAATGCCAGGATTCCGGAAACGATCATCACCTCCAGGAGCGTGAATGCTCTTCGCTGCACTACGTGGGGGCCTCCATCCCGTCGCGTGATTAAAAGGTCTGCAAGGCTGATCCGTCGTTATCCTGGAATTCGTTGAGGAACTCTGGCAGCTTCCCGCCCGCCGGGATGACCTGGACCTCGGAGGATTTCTCGATCACCCCGGTTTCCTGGTCCTGGAGCGGGGTGATCTTGCCGTCCTTTTCGACCTCGAGCCGACCCTCGAACATTTTGACGACCGATGTCCCATCGGACTGGACCCCGACCAGGAAACGGGTTCCGCGGATACCCAGAACGGCGCCGGGCAGGACGATCTTGAATTCACCATTCATCTTGCGAAATTCGAACATGGTCTTGCCGCGAAACATCGTGATCTTCTGGCCTCCCAGCTGAACCCTGGCCTGAGGGGCGAGGGCGAACTTGTGCCCTTCCTTGAGATCCTTGATGGAAGCCGGCTTGCCGCCCTTGTTCTCGAGAATGTCACCATCATGAAGAGGATATTCGGGGGGCAAGGGCAGTTCGGAAATCTTGCTAGAGCGCTCGAGGCTGACGATGGTCTTTTCCATCGCACTCACCTGGTAGCGCGACTCCCCTTTGCCGACCGAAGGCGCGGCAGAGGATGATTTCCCACTCTTGCCGCATCCGACGAACAGGAGATTCAGAAGAACGAGGGCCACGGCGACGAACACCGTCGTCCCAAGATTCTTTTCACGGGGTCTCATGTGATACCTCCATCATTTCCCAGACTCGCTTGATACAACGGAAAACCGGAAATCATTGTGACAGGAAAAACGATGCGCTGCATAGATGTTCTGACGACAGTTTACACGGAAAAAGCTTCGGAAAGTCTTATTCAGAATAGGAATTATTTTTCGAACAATCGGACAACCCCGCCAGGAATGGGGGGGTTACGCATGGAAGCTGTCTTGTGTTATCCGATTATTGAGTCCTGCATATCAAAAAAACCAGCTTCGTGTCTCCGTTCGTGCTGAGCTTGTCGAAGCACGAACAGTCACTTGCCGATGATTCCTCATTTCGCCCTTCGACAGGCTCAGGGCGAACGGGTGGCTTTCATTCTGCAGGAATCAATAATGTCGGCCAGTTCATCCGGTTGATGTCGGCCACGTTGTCCGGTAGAAGTCAGCCAGGTATCCGGTGTAGGCCGGACACACTGGCCGACTTCCCGGATTGGGTGGCCGACTTGCCCGGATGACGCACAAAACACCATAGAATAAATATACATATATATTCAACGCAGGTGTTCGCCGGGCCGAGGCAACGGGATGCTGAAACGGATGTTCCGGAAATAAAAAAGCGCGCCCGAAGGGATTCGAACCCCTGGCCTTCTGCTCCGGAGGCAGACGCTCTATCCAGCTGAGCTACGGGCGCAACGGAACAAAGAAGGCATCGCAGTCACTTCGAACTCATATCAAAACTCGAATACATTTTACCACAACACACAATCGCCTCCGCCTGACCGAAATGACGGCATCTTGAATAGAGGAATTGCCATTCACAGTATTCACGCGACCCAATCGGCGCACAGCAGTTCGGCCTGGGCGAGAACGGTTTTCGTGGCTTCTTCCTGAAGGTCGGGCGGGTAGCCGTGTTTCTTCAGGATACGCTTCACCATGACCTTGATTCTGGCACGGGCGCTCTCGCGAACCGTCCAGTCGATGGTGACGCTCTTGCGGACCTGGGTGACCAGCTCGGCAGCGATCACCTTCAGTTCGTCGTTGCCCATCGCCCTGACAGCGCTTTCATTCGCGGCGAGAGCGTCGTAAAAGGCGATTTCATCATCGTTCAGCCCCAGGTCAATGCCACGCTTCTTCGCCTCGCTCATCTGCTTCGCGAGTTCAATCAGTTCTTCGATGATCTCCTGCGTTGCAATGGCGCGGTTATGATACGCGTTTAACGCCTTCTGGAGCATCTCGCTGAACTGTCTACCCTGGACGATGTTCCGGGCAGAAATCCCCTTGATCTCGTCTTTCAACAGCTTGGCGAGGAGTTCCGCCGCGACGTTCCTGTGTTTCAGCCCCCGGACTTCAGCCAGGAACTGATCTGACAGAATCGAGATGTCGGGCTTCTTCAGTCCTGCGGCGGCAAAGACGTCGATGACGCCTTCATCGGTCATAATCGCTTGGGATACGAGCTGTCGAATCGCATGGTCCAGATCCTCGGGAGGCCGTTGCGAACCTGATGTCTTCGCAAGTTGCGCCTTGATAGCCTGGAAGAACGCGACGTCGTCACGAATCTCCGTGGCTTCATCCGATGCGGCGCACAGAGCAAAGGCCCGCGAGAGGTCTGTCACCACCTGGACGAACCGCTGTTTGCCGTTTTCCTGTTGTAATACGTGTTCCTGGCCAGCAGGGAGCAGGGCCATCTTCTGGGCCGGTGTTCCGATAGTCCAGGCGGTCCAGTCGAACCCGTGCATGATATCGCAGGCAATATGATACTTCTCCAGCATCACGGATATCGCCTGTGCCGTATCGATGCTGGGCGTCCCCTTCCCGCCGCTCTGGGTGTAGGTTGCAAGAGCGTGCTTCAGCTGGTCCGCAAGGCCGAGATAATCGACAATCAGCCCACCCGGCTTATCCCGGAATACCCGGTTCACGCGTGCAATCGCCTGCATCAGCCCGTGGCCGCGCATCGGTTTGTCGGCATACATGGTATGCAGGCAGGGTGCGTCGAAGCCGGTGAGCCACATGTCACGCACGATGACGATCCGGAACGGGTCTTTGCTGTCCTTGAACCGGTTTGCCATCTCCCGGCGTCGCAGCTTGTTCCGGATATGCGGCTGCCAGTCGGGGCCGTCTTCGGCGCTGCCGGTCATGATGATCTTCATGACACAGGACTGCTTTCGTTCCGCCTCGATATCGTCATCCTTCGCACTCGCCCAGTTGGGGCGCAGCTTCAGAATGGCGTTGTGGAGGTCCACGCAGATGCGGCGGCTCATGCAGACGATCATTGCCTTGCCGTCCATCGCTTCGAGGCGTCGCTCATAATGCTGAACGATATCTTCCGCAATGAGCGCGATGCGCTTCGGATCACCGACCAGTGCTTCGAGAGCGGCCCATTTCGACTTGAGCTTCTGCTTCTTCTCTTCTTCCTCGCCCTCGGTCAGCTCCTCGAACTCCTCGTCCAGCAGGGGAAGAAGCGACTGGTTCAACGACAACTTCGCGATGCGGCTCTCGTAGTAGATCGGAACCGTCGCACCGTCGGTCACCGCGCGCTGGATATCATAGATACTGATATATTCGCCAAAGATGGCGCGTGTGTTTGCGTCAGTCTGCTCTATCGGTGTGCCCGTGAACCCGATGAACGAAGCGTTGGGAAGCGCGTCCCGGAGGTTTCGTGCGAGGCCGTCGATGAGATCGTATTGACTGCGATGCGCTTCATCGGCGATGACGACGATGTTCTGCCGGTCAGACAGCAGGTTCACACGCCCACCGCGTTCTTCCGGCATAAACTTCTGGATCGTCGTGAACACGACTCCGCCGCTGGCGACTTTGAGCAGGGACCGGAGATGTTCGACGGATTCCGCCTGGACGGGCATCTGGCGCAGGAGCTCATGGCACCGCTGGAACTGCCCGAACAGCTGGTCATCAAGATCGTTCCGGTCCGTCAGGACCACAAGTGTCGGATTCTGCATCATCGGATGCCGGATGACCCTCGCCGCGTAGAACAGCATCGAGAAGCTCTTCCCCGAACCCTGCGTGTGCCAGACGACACCGGCCCGCCTGTCGCCTTTCTTCCCGTTCAGCATCGGGCCGACCCAGTAGGTGCCTGCCTCTTCCCGCATGCCTGGAGGGGGTGTCATACCGCTTGCACGGATAGTCTCGTCAACGGCGGCGTTTACAGCGTGGAACTGGTGATACCCGGCGATGATCTTGTTCAGCTTGTCGCTGTCGGTATCTTCTTCGAAGGCGATGAAGTGCTGGAGCAAATCCAGAAACCGAGCCTGCTCGAAGACACCCCGTATAAGGACTTCCAGTTCCAGTGAAATGATGGGCGACGCCGCTTCGCTGTCTATGGTCCGCCAGACCTTGAACCACTCCTGGTTCGCCGTGAGGGAGCCGATTCTCGCCTGCATCCCGTCAGAGACGATTAGAAGTTCGTTGAAGTGCATCAGCGAGCCGATCTGCGCCTTGTAGGTCTGGAGCTGCTGATACGCGGACCAGATGGTAGCGTTCTCGTCGGCGGCGTTCTTCAGTTCGATGACGACGAGAGGTAACCCGTTTATAAATACGACTATATCAGGCCGTCGCTTGTTCTGGCCTTCGACGACGGTATACTGGTTCACCGCAAGCCAGTCGTTGTTCACCGGGTTCACGAAATCGACGAGCCGGACCCGATCTCCTGCGATGCTCCCGTCGGGGCGCTTATACTCAACCTCGACACCATCTCGCAACATCGCGTGGAACCGGCGATTGTTCGCGACGAGAGACGGCGTGTCCTGTCGCAGGAGTTTCCGTATCGCCTCTTCACGCGCTTCGTCAGGGATCTTTGGATTCAGCCGCTGAACCGCATCCTGGAGCCGACGCAACAGAACGACATCGGTGAAGGCATCACGCTCCGCCTGCGCCCCGCCCGGAGCGATATCAACTCCATGAACGACCGTGTAGCCCAGCTCCAGGAACCAGGCCAGCGCCGCTTCTTCGATGATCGCTTCGTTGAATTGGCTCATACTTGTCGTTTTCCCGAGAACCGAACTATCCGGAATTTCCGGATAGTTGCCTCTCCTTGAAGTTCTCGTTCCTGCGTCCTCGACAGTTGTCTCAAGGTGCGGAGTATCCTTTCAAATGTTTGGAGCTCCTCGCCAAATGTTTGGAGCTCAACCCCAAATGTTTGGAGCTCCCCTCCAAATGTGCGGAGCATCCATCCCAACTGTGCGAAGCTCCCCTCCAATTTTCTTGTTCAAATTCGGGGAGTTTGTCACCAAATTCGGGGAGCTCAAGGGCAAATTCGGGGAGCTGGACTCCGAAATTCGGGTAGGTGGTTCGAATACGGGACCAAATTCGGAAGGGGCTCACCGTGAGCATTGATTCATGAAATGTCATTGTTTGCCTGCGACACCTGCATTTCCTTGAGGGTCTTTCCTTCTTTCGACTTCCACTCCAGGCGTCCGTTGGCTGAACGGCCCAGGACGACTCCTGCCGCCGTGGAGGGGGAGTTGAACACGTAGTCCTGGGAAAACACGTAGCCATCAGCCACCTTCTGAAGCACTCCGTTTGTAAGAAGGGCTGACCTGAGTTCCCGAAGATACTGATGACAGGATGGCGTTTCATCCGTCGCTGCACCGCTACCGGCTTTCACAGCAAAGCCCTCTGAAGTTTCCAGACCATGCGCTTCCGTGCCCTTCCCGCTCAAATGCAGAAGCTTTCCGCCTTTCGGTGATGCAGATGGCGCCGAGAAAACGTTCAATCCCAGCAGGGGGCAGCAGAGGAGAATCTCACCGAGGAACCCTTCGGCGTCGGCGGCATCAGACTCTGACAGGGACGGCAACGCAGGAGCATTCCCATTTTCGAGAAGACATCGTTTCGCACGCATGGCGAGATCGAGAAGGCGCGATTCGAGATACTGCACATGCGCCTTGTTCAGATTCTCGTCCTTACTCGTGAACGCAACACAGCCGGTCCAGAAGTCCTTCTTCGCTGCATGCTGCTCAAGACGAGGCTTGATCGGATCACCTTCCCCGACGTAGATCCGAGGCAGGCCAGAGTCTTCTGGTGGCCCCAACAGGATATACACGCCTGTTCGTGACAGTTCCCGGCGCTGTTTCGCATCGCCCATGAGAGCGCGGGGAATGACGATGCCAGCACCGCTCCAGTTCGACTTCTCGATGGTCCGGATTCCGTCTGGATCACCGCCAGGAAGGAATATCTTGATCGAATACGGTTTTCTCATGAGGCAACATCCTCGACGAGAGATACAGCATCCGCGACGCTCAGTTCCCCGCTCAACAGCTTTGGCAGCAGCGTATCGCGTAGAGCGGCAAGGGTGCGGGATTGCTCTTCATTTGCGTATATGGCTGCAAAGACGGGGGAAATCTGTGAATCAAACGTTTTGAGTATGACCTGCGAAGGAATTACCTGTTTGCTCATGTAGGCATGGTTGCGATTTAGTCCCGGAACAGCAGAGTCTGCGCTGAGATTCGCAAGATCTTGTGCAGAAAGTGCATAATACAAGAAATACAAACTTCGACAATCACTGGTAGGCACTACGTAGAAGGTGGTATCAATCGGGTAAAAATCATCATGCGCCCAAGTCACAACACCTGGATTGCCCTTACGTCCGATAACAATCCCAGGACCAGGGACAAGCCTTTCGTTGTGCCAGCCGACAGGGCCATTTGCACCATATACGGAAACATGACCGTTCTTTCGATCTTCCGCCTTCAGGGGTTTTCCGTAGGCTAATTCGAGTATCTCCCCTATGGATTTAACGCACCATCCCTTCGGAATGAGTCCGAGAGATGAGTCTTGAAACTCCCCAGGGAACAGGGCGGCGGTTTCGGCGTCCATTCCGGCGGGTTGTCTGCCGTCGAGTTTGGCGCGGACGGGGTCGAAATCGACGAACCAGCTCTGGAACAGCGCCCTCGCGATACCCTCCAGCGTCTCATTCATCCGCCGGTTCAGTTCTATTTTGTCATCTATAGTTCCGAGGATATGCGCGATGGCTTTCTGTTCGGGGAGAGGCGGGAGTGTTATTTTCATTGCACGCTGGTCTCTCAAACTGACATATTCAGCCATATCCGTCTGGCCAGCGACACCTTTGTATTGCATGAAAAATTCGCGCCCCTGCATCCAGTAAAACAACCAGCGAGGATTAATACGAGACGCATCTTCAGAGCGCCAATAACACAGCTGCGGCGAGTAAACAAATTCAGGGGTATCTTCTCGAACAAATGCAAAACGACCAACAGTCCCTTTCGATGTAAAGACAACATCACCAGGTTTACTTCGCTTCAAACCAACCTTCTCAAGGGTTTCAAAAGGAACTCTGTCTGCATCTTGGAAATGAAAACCTTCATCAATATTCCCAGCACGAGCAAAGGGGATTCCCACTTTCGAAAGTTCACTATTTTTTGCTCGGTAGCCATCATTGATGAGCAAAACACCACGTCGAATCAGTTCTTCTACTTCGAATAAATCACCCGCCATACCCAATTCCCTTCAGGTTCGCCTTGATGGTCTGTTCCAGCTTTGCGGTTTTTCCGAACTGCTGCGGGATGTCGGTAATGTGGCGGGATAACACGCTCACCGTCGAGATGCTCACTCTGAGTCGCCTTTCCTTGGCAATTCGAGAATATGCCGCCGTTCGAATTTGGCGATCTGTGCACAGAAGTGAGCCGTCCTGGCGCCGTGGCTCGATTTTCAGAGAGCGTGCCGGCGATCCTGGAGATGTCGCTTGTACAGAGTTGCCAATCATGCTCTATCCTTCCGCTCATCCATTTCTCGTTCGAGATCGTCGATGGATGGCAAGGCGCCATGAAGCTCTTTTGGAAGAGCTTTCACAATCCGGGTTTCCCAGGAGGCCACCCCAACGGGCTTTTTCAGGTCGCGAAGGGCATACTCGACGACCAGCTTGTTCTTGTCGCGACAGAGGAGAAGGCCGATCGTTGGCTTGTCTTCGGGATGCCGCATCAGATCGTCCACCACCGAGAGGTAGAGGTTGAGCTGGCCGACGAAGCCGGGGTTGAAAGCCGTCGCCTTCAGCTCCACCACCACGAAACATCGCAGTTTCAGGTGATAGAACAGCAGATCGATGTAGAAGTCCTGGTCCCCAACTTCGAGATGCACCTGCCGGCCGACAAACGCAAAGCCCGCGCCCATTTCCAGAAGGAACCGCTGGATGTGATCGACGAGAGCGTTCTCGACCTCCCGCTCCTGCCGCTGGTCAGCGGTTCCGAGAAAATCGAAGAGATACGGGTCTTTGAACACTTGCGCGGCCATATCGGACTCGGCCGGCGGGAGCGTCAGGGAAAAATTTGAGATGACCTTTCCTTGCCGCTGGTAAGCGTCATTTTCGATCTGGAGGGCCAGGATGTTCCGACTCCAACCTTGAGCGATGGCTTGTCTCACATACCATATCCGTGCCTTCTCGTCAGCAACACGCTCCAGGAGCAGGCAATTATGGAACCAGGGAATTTGTGCAGCACCCTGCTGCACAAATTGAGAATCCGGCCAGGCGGCAGCAAAAGCACGCATGTATTTGAGGTTCCGGGGTGAAAACCCCTTCATGTCGGGAAAGGCCTTCCGGAGATCGGCCGACAGCCGGTCGATGACATGCGCCCCCCACCCCTGGGCTTCCTGCCGCGCCAGGATGGCTTTTCCGATGTCCCAATACAGAAGAATCATGCCGGCGTTCGCCGCCAGGACGGTCCGCAACCGTTCCCGGCCAATCCGCTCTTTGATCTCCCGCAGCAGGGCTCCATACTCTTCCGGCATTCGGGTCAGAGCCGCGGCGCCGGGAATGATGGCCCCTTCGCGCTGCCGCCCCAGCGACAACCGCTTCGAATCCGGGTTTTCCTTACTCTTTTTCGATGCCATACCCGAGACCTTTCAGATTTGCCTTGATAACCCGTTCCAGCTTTGCGGATTCTGCAAACTGGCTCTGGAGTTCGGCGACAAGGCGGGTCATCTTCTGCTCGAAGGGTTCGCCATCGGATTCGACTTCTTCGGCACCGACATATCGGCCTGGGGTGAGCACGTGGCCGTGGCTGGCGATCTCATCCGTTGTAGCGGATTTACAGAAGCCGGCGATATCCTCGTATGTTCCGGCATCCTTCTCGCCCCTCCACGCATGGTAGGTGCCGACGATCTTCTGGATGTCAGCCTCGGTCAGTTCGCGGTGGACGCGGTCAACCAGGGTTCCGAGCTTGCGGGCGTCGATGAACAGGGTTTCGCGGGTGCGTTTGCGGAACGCGCCGTTGGTCTTGTTCTTCGTCAGAAACCACAGGCAGACGGGAATCTGCGTGCTGTAGAAGAGCTGGCCCGGCAGGGCGACCATGCAGTCGACGAGATCGGCCTCAACAATTGCGCGTCGTATATCACCTTCTCCCGACTGATTCGACGACATGCTGCCGTTCGCGAGAACGAAGCCGGCCATACCGTCGGGCGCGAGATGATGGATGAAATGCTGGACCCAGGCGAAGTTCGCGTTGCCTTTCGGGGGCGTTCCGAACTTCCAGCGCACGTCGTCGTCGGCACGGTGCCAGTCGGAATCGTTGAACGGCGGATTCGCGAGGACGTAGTTCGCACGAAGATCCTTGTGCAGATCTCGCCGGAACGTGTCGGCGTGCTCGGGGCCGAAATCGGCGTCGATGCCCCGGATCGCGAGGTTCATGATCGCGAGTCGGCGGGTCGTGGCGTTGCTCTCCTGGCCGTAGATGCTGATGTCGCCGATCCTGCCGCCGTGTTCGAGAACGAACTTCTCGGACTGGACGAACATGCCGCCAGATCCGCAGCAGGGGTCGTAGACGCGGCCCTTGTACGGCCCGAGCATTCCGACGAGAAGCCGGACAATACATGAGGGCGTATAGAACTGGCCGCCGTTCTTGCCTTCCGCGCTCGCGAACTGGGTCAGGAAGTATTCATACACCCTGCCCAGCACATCCTTCGAGCGGTTCGCGGCATCACCGAGCCCGATGGTGCCGATGAGGTCGATCAGTTCGCCCAGACGGTGCTTGTCAAGGGCGGGACGGGCGTAATCCTTCGGCAGGACGCCCTTGAGACGCGGGTTGTCACGCTCAATCGCAACCATCGCGTCATCGACGACTTTTCCGATGGCCGGCTGCTTCGCATTCGCCTGGAGATGTGCCCAGCGTGCTTCACGTGGAACCCAGAAGACGTTCTCGGCACGATACTCGTCGGGATCTTCAGGATCAGAACCTTCATACTCGCCCGAACCTGCGACGAGCTTCGCCCGCATCTCCTCGAACGAGTCGGAGATGTATTTCAAGAAGATCAGCCCCAGGACGACGTGCTTGTATTCCGCCGCGTCCATGTTGTTGCGCAGTTTGTCGGCCGCCAGCCAGAGCTTCGCCTCGAAACCCACATTCGCCGTCGATTCGGCGTTCGAACCCGTCGCTTTTCTGCGTGCCATGCCGTCTCATCCTCGATATCGTCGAGATTCGAAGCCGCGCGCTCCCGCATATCCCGCGCCCGGCTCACCATGCATTACGGTAGCCCTGCCCGGAGCCCCCTGTCAAAATACCATAAAATAGAGGAATATACATTTTCAACACAGGGGTTCGCCGGACCGACGTAACGGGATGATGAGGCAGATGTTCCGGGAAATAAAAAAGCGCGCCCGAAGGGATTCGAACCCCTGGCCTTCTGCTCCGGAGGCAGACGCTCTATCCAGCTGAGCTACGGGCGCAGCTGGTTCAGAGTATCACAGGTGGCGGCCCGGCGCAAGTGCCTTCGGGCAAATGCGCTTTCCAGGCTTCTTCTGCCCCCCCTTGACGGGTTGAGCCGAAATCGGATACTATACCGCTGGACGGTATATAAATTTAACCGTCCGGACGGTTTAACAGAATGCGCATCCGCCGGGATGCATTCATCAAGGAGGCTTACAGCATGAGTCCAAGAGTGAACTGCCGGGATCTGATCCTGGACGCCGCGGAAAAAATCGCCATCCACGAGGGCATCGTCAACCTGACGCTCGACGGCGTTGCAAAGCTCTCCGGTGTCAGCAAAGGGGGGCTGCTGTACCACTTCCCCTCCAAAGAGGCCCTGATCGAAGCCATGATGCAGCGGCTGGATATCCGCATGACGGACGAGTTCAACGCCCTGCGGCTCAAGTATCCCGATACCCCTGACCGGGATGCCCGCATCTACGTCCAGCAGGCGCTGAACAATCCGCGACCGGAGCGGCTCGTCGCATCGATCCTCGTCGTCGCCGCCTCCGCCCCAGGGAAAGTGGAGTTCCTCAAGCGGATCACGGCGAGCAGGATGTCGAAAATAGCCAACGTCAGCCCCCAGGCAAAGATCGCCTGCCTCGCGGCCGATTCCCTCTGGCTGTTCGAGTTTCTCGGCCTCTCCACGTATTCGGAAGCAGAGCGCCAGGAGCTCATTGCCGAGATCATGCGCATGGCCGGTTCAACCTCCACCAGCAAAAAGCCCGCAGGAAAAAAATAACGGCGGCTCAATCAGGAAAGGTTGTCATGAAAGGCCGGATTGCCTCGTCATCCGGAGAGTGAACACGATGTTTTGCCCTACCAGGAGCCACAGCCCTTTTCACACAATCCTCCTCACCCTTCTCCTTGCCTCCTCCCGCCTCGCAGCGGCCGAGCCGGCCCCCGTTCAACCGGCTGACGTCATGGCCCGCGCGGAAGAGGCCTCGGCGACCCGGGCTCTGCTCGCGGAACTCTTTCCCGACGTGCAGCGTCAGAACGAGTCCGATAGCGACCAGGCCGGCATGTTCGATCTGGAAGACTGTCTGCATGCGGCTCTCGAATCGAATCTCGACGTCGGTGCCTCGAAGAAATCGGTCGGCATCGCACGCAGCCAGGTTTCTCAGGCTCGCAGCGCGGCCCGGCCGCGTCTCAATGTGCAGGCCGAGCAGGTTCATGTCGACAGGCTGACGAGTTTCGGCACGCTCTCCATCGGGGATAAAGACCCCGCGTATTCCCACGCGGTTCTCCAGCAGCCCCTCTTCACCTCCGGCCGGATCGAACTGGGGATCGCGGCATCGCGGGACAATCAGAAAGCCGCCGAGTGGGGTGTCCGGGCGACGAAGGAGGATGTGATCCTCCGGACCATCAAGGGGTATCTCGCCGTCCTGTCACAAAACAACCGTCTCCGCATCGCAAGCGAAAGCCTGCAGGTGTACCTCGAGCACCTGGCCCTGACGGAAGACCTGGCCAAAGGCGGCGTCATTCTCAGCACGGATGTCGCCACGACGCGGGTCAAGATGCTGGAAGCCCGGCAGAAGGTGCTCGAAGAGGAAAACGCGCTCGAAATCCGCCGGGAATCGCTCGCCGAGCTGATCGGCATGCCAACGGACTCCCTCGCCCGGGTGAAACAGATCGATGCCTGGAGCCTCGCCGCCATCACCCCGGAAGGCCCTGCCACGATGAGCGTCGGCCTGCTTCCCGAGCTCGAAGGGCTGTCCACGACGGGAAAAATGCTCCGAAAGCGCGTGCTCGCCGAGCAGCGCGGCCGGCTTCCGTCCATCGTATTCCAGGCCAAATGGGATTCCGGCAGCAGTTTCAAGACGAATTTTCCCAACTGGAACGCTGCGGTGGCCATCGACCTTCCCGTCTTCGACGGCGGGATCTCTCGCGCAAAAGCCGAACAGGCACGCCGGGAGCTCGAAAAAACGAACCTGCTCCGGGAGCAGACCAGCCGGAAACTCGGCCTCGCGGCGCAGACCAGCTATCTGAAGGTGCAGGAGATCGCCCGGAAGATCGGCCTCGCCATCGAGGCCCTGAAAACGGCGCACGAGAACCTCGAACAGAACCGCATCAACTATCAGGCGGGAACCGTTCTCAACACGGATGTCCTCAACGCCCAGCTCCTGTATTCGGACGCCCGCGTCCGGGTGAACAACGCCGTCTACGAGTATCTGGAAAATCTCGCGGCGTATTACCGGCATACGGGGAATATTGAAGAATATCTTTCGAAGATCCTGCATCTTTCCATCGAACTCTGACAGCGACATCAGCACGGAGAACCCACCATGAAAAAATATATTGTTGCATGCATTATTCTTGTCGTTCTGCTTGCCATAAGCGTTTCCGCACGCATCAGCACGATCCGGAACACGCCTCCGGCACCGAGTATCGCCTCGTTCCAGGCCGCCCGCGGTATTCCCATCACCGTCGCAGCTCCCCGCCGGGAAGCCCTGAAGCTTCAGTACGAGCTCCTGGGCACTATCGAGCCGGTGCAGGAAGTCGAGGTCGTGGCGAAGGTCGGGGAAACGATCACCAGTTCCTCCCTTGCCCTGGGCCGATCGTGCAGGAAGGGCGAGGCGCTGGTGACGCTGTATGACGGGGAGATCGCCGCGCAGGTCCGTCTGGCCGAAGCCGTCGTGGCCCAGGCCCGCTCCGGGCTGGACAAGCTGGCCTCCGGCGCCCGCCCCCAGGAGCGCCGACAGACAGAGGCTGGCCTGGCAGCGGCGCAGGCGCAGTATGAAAGTGCCGCGAAGGAGTATGAGCGGACGGCGACGTTGCTCGAAAAAAAGGCAATCCCCGCGCAGAAGGCCGAAAAGGCCGTCGCCGCTTTCGAGGCGGCAAAAGCCGATCTCGAAGCTGCCCGGCAACGCGTCAGCATGGTCCGGGAGGGAACGCGGCGCGAGGACATCCTCACCGCCGAGGCCGTCCTGAAGCAGGCGCTCGCCAATCTGGAGCTCACGAAGATCCGGCTCCAGTACACGCGCATCGCATCGCCCATCGACGGCGTCGTCTCGCGCGTCTTCAAACAGGCCGGCGAACAGACAGACAAGGACAAGCCCGTGTTCACCGTCGTCTCGACGGACCAGCTGCAGATCGTCGTGGATGTTCCGCGCGAGATTATCCGTCGGATCACCCCCGAGTCCCCGGTCCGGGTCAGGAGCGTGAACGAAGGAACCGAAGTCACCGGCCGGATCGTGGAGATTCAGCCCGACGCCGATCCGGTCACCCGCACCTTCCCGGTGAAGATCGCCTTCGAGAATACCGGCGGCGTCTTCCGCGCCGGTTCGTTTGAACGGGCCATCTTCGATCTGGAAACCCGTCCCGACACCCTGACGCTGCCACGCGAATGCATCATCGATCAGAACGGCAACTCCGGCGTGTATGTGGCCGAGGCCGGCACCGTGAAGTTCCAGGCCGTGACAACCGGGTTGAGCGGCAAGGAGCGTATCGAGGTCCTTCAGGGCGTCAGCGCCTCGGATTCCGTGGTCCTCACCGGCCGCGATCGGGTGAAGGCCGGCGCGGCCGTGGATGTGACAGAGAAGGTGAGTTGAATGAACATGATCGAAACGCTGGTCAGGCGGCCCGTTCTGACCACGATGCTGCTCCTGTTCCTGGTCGTGATGGGGGTGTATTCCTACGGCCTGATTCCCCTGAACATGCTCCCGAGCTTCGATATCCCCCTCATCACCGTCGTCACGGTGTATCCGGGCGCATCCCCGGAAAACATCGAAACGCTGGTCTCCAAGCCGATCGAAGACGCCGTCAGCGCGATCAACGGCATCGACGAGCTCAAGTCGAACTCGTATGAAGGCGCTTCCAACGTCATCATCAAGTTCAATGAAAACGTCGACGTCGACGAAGTCGCGGCAGACGTCCGCGAGAAGGTGTCGGCGATCCGGAACGATCTCCCGGCGGATGCGAAGGAACCGGTCATCCTCAAGCTCGACATCAACGCGATGCCGATTCTCAGTATCGCCATCTCGGGGGACCGGTCGGTCGAATCGACGTACAAGATCGCCGAGGATTTCATCGAGGATGAGGTTCTCAAGACGCCGGGCGTTGCCGATGTCGAGTTCATCGGCGGGCGGAAGCGGGAGCTCCAGGTTTTCGTGAACCAGGATATTCTCCGCGCCTACCATCTCTCCCCGATGACCCTCGCAGGGATCATCGCCCAGAAAAGCCTCAACATCCCAAGTGGCCATATCACCCAGAATAGAACCGAGTATTCGATCCGCATGGACGGCGAGTTCGCTTCCATCGACGATATCCGGAACCTGCCGATCCCCGTTTCGAACGGCCGCAGCATCCCTCTCGGCCAGCTTGCGAAGGTGACGGACGATTTCGAGGAGCTGCGCGAATCGGTCAGGCTCAACGGCAAGAGCGCCGTCGCCATGATCGTCAAGAAGCGGGCCGACGCGAACTCCGTCAGCACCGCGAAAGCCGTTCTCGACGCCCTGGAAGCCCTTCGCAGAAAGCTCCCTTCCGATCTCAGTATTACGCCGATCCGCAACACGTCGACATTCATCCTGGAGTCGTCGGAGGACCTGAACGGCAATATTTTCTCCGGCATCCTCATCACCGCCCTCGTCCTCTTCCTGTTCCTGCACTCGTTCAAGGCGACCGTCGTTTCCATCATCTCGATTCCCGTCTCGATCATCGCAAGCTATTCGCTCATCTATTTTTCCGGGTTTTCGCTGAACATGATGACACAGATGGCGCTGGCGATCAGCATCGGCGTTCTCGTGAACAACGCCATCGTCGTCCTCGAGAACATCTACGTCCACCTGCAGAGGAAGGAAGCCCCGATCGATGCGGCCGTCAGGGGAACGGGAGAGATCCTGGTCGCCGTTTCCGGCTGCACGCTCACGAACGTGGTCGTGTTCACACCCATCGCCTTCATGACCGGCATGGTCGGCCAGTTCTTCTACGAGTTCGGTCTGACGGTCACGTTCGCCACGTTCGTCTCGCTCCTGGCGGCATTCACCGTGACCCCGATGGGCGCGGCCTATTTCATGTCCGGCAGGGACGCCGACCCGCAGGCCAAGAGCGGATTTGGCAAGCTCTGGGACAGGGTCTATGGGGTTCTCGAACAGGATTACGGCCGGATCCTCGCGAAAGCATTCAACCACCGCTGGACGATCGTCACGGTATCGGCACTGCTCGTCGCCTCGACCTTCCTGCTCACTCCCTACATCGGATTCGAGTTCGTGACGGAGGCGGACCAGCACGAGTTCGACATCACGCTCAAGATGCAGCCCGGCACATCGCTGAGCGAGACGGACACAGCCCTCGGGAAAATCGAGGGTATTCTTTCGGCCATCCCCGGCGTGAAGCATGTTTTCACGAAGCTCGGAAAGACCGAGTCTCTCGTCGGCGGCTCATCGACCGGGACGAACATCGGCGAAATCAGCGTCAAGCTCGAAGACACGGCAGGACCCACCAATGCCTTCATCGCGAGCATCTCGTCAGGCATCGCGAAAATCCCCGGGGTCGAGCTGAACATGCGCAAAACCAGCGTCATGGGCTCCTCGGAGTCCCCCCTGCAGATCGATATCACCGGTGACAGCCTCGCCGAGCTGCAGAAGATCGAGAAGCAGGTCCTGCTGATCGCCCGCGAGACGCCCGGCACCACCGACGTCCAGAGCAGCTGGCAATCCGGCAAGCCCGAACTGCGCGTTCTCCCGAAGCGGGACGAGCTCGTCCGGTATGGTGTGACGGAAGCGTTCCTGGCAACCACGCTCCGCAACTACTACGAAGGCAGTATCGCCACCGTCTACCGGGAAGGCGACGACGAGTATGACATCCGGCTGAAGCTCGACAGTGAAGCACGACGGGACGTGGGAAACCTCGCCAGGCTCGTTGTCGTCACCCCCGGCGGCGCGACGGTCCCCCTCACCCAGCTTGCCCGCATCGAGGAGGCATTCGGGCCGTCCCAGATCAACCGGAAGTCCCGGACCAAGCTCATCACGATCTCGGGCAACCTGATGAATCGAAGCCTCGGCGAAGTCATGAACGACATCCGGGCGAAAACCGACGCCATCGACCTTCCGCCGGGATACTCGATCGCTTTTGCCGGCACCGGCGAGCGGATGGGCGAATCGTTCCAGAGCCTTGCCGTCACGCTCGTTCTCGCTCTCGTTCTGACCTACATGCTTCTCGCAGCCCTCCTGGAATCCTTCATCCATCCGTTCACGATCCTTCTCACCTTCCCGCTCGCGTTCGGCGGTATTTTCCTCGGGCTGTTCCTGACCGGGAACACGCTGAGCATCTTCTCCCTGATGGGCGTCATCATGCTGGTCGGGATCGTCGTCAACAACGGCATCCTGCTGATCGAGGAGTACAAGCTTCGCATCGAAAGCGGCCTCGATCGGCTCCAGGCCGTTCTCCAGGGATCGCAGGCCAAGCTGCGTCCCATCATCATGACCACGATCGCCTCCGTCGCGGCCATGCTCCCCCTGGCGCTCGGAAACGGTTCCGGTGGTGAGATGCGCTCCGGCATGGCGGTCGTCCAGATCGGCGGGCTGCTCGTTTCCGGTCTGCTTTCGCTCTTCATCATCCCGATCGTCTACCACGAGGTCGAAACACGCCTGCTTCGGAACTCATGACCGCATGAGTCCTGATGGTTGTCGAAAGGAGTCACCCCCATGACACGCCATCCTTTCCCGTTTCTTCCGGTCCTTCTCCTGTTCGTGTTCGGCCTGCTTCCGGCATTTGCCCTGGCCGGGGATTATCACCTCGACGTGAAAATCTGCAACGATCGGGGCGAGGAGTTCGATTTCGTGTTCCGTCTCGACACACGCGAGGGAAACTCTTTCAAGAGTGACCCATATACTTCCATACAGCCGTATCTGATCCGTATCCGACAAATCTGCGCAGACAAGTGCGGTTACGCAGAAAGTGAGTATGGGCCTGAGTATTATCGGATGGTCTCGATCTCACGATATTCATTCACGCTGCTGGATGATCACGGACGTATCATTCTGCGAACATGAGCCACCGTTGCTTCTGAAGACTGGCGTGAAGAAAGACCTCGAGGGAAGTCGCCGAAACGATGTTCAGTGAACGTCACCGATGCGGAACACGTTCAGGCGTTTCAGGGTTTCGGAGAGATTCAGCTCGAATTCGAGTTTCACGTCACCGATCTCGTAGACCAGGAGAATTTCATACTCATCCGTATCAAGAAGGTTCGGGGCACCGAGCGCAACCATGAGTCCGTCTTTCGTCGTCGTTTTGCCGATCTCCAGAGTCTCGCCGCCGGCGCGGAAGTGCACCGTCGGGGATCTGAACTCGTCGTCCAGCTCGTCGTCGAAGATGAACGCTATGTAGTCAATGCGGTCCCCCTCGGTCTCGAACACAACACCGTGAGATATATATTTAAATACATTGTAATAAACAGGACGGGTGTTGTCGGGTTTCCCGAACTCTTCGAGCCGCTCGAATCGGTCGCCGAGGGCGACGCCGTTCAGCGCACGGGATTCGAGGTCGAACCGGAGGCGGATCGACTCTCGAACGAGCCACCGTGCCGTCGGGTCGGGCCCCAGATATCTGCGCAGCATCCTGATCAGAGCATCGAACATTCTCGCCTCCCGGGCTCACACACAGATCGGCAGCATCCGCCTCAGCCGGGCACGCTATGCAAAGCATACCGCCAGAAACACGGGAACCAGAGGCACGGCTCTCCGAAGATCGGCCGTCACCGCTCACCCGACGGGGCAAGGGTCTCCCAGATTGCGACGGCGGTGGAGCTGGCGCGGGCGTGAGAGATCGAGAGATGAATCTTCCAGGGCTGGTGGCGGTCGACGTGGGCCGCATAATGAGGGCCGAGCTCGACGTGGGGAAACGCCCGGTCGCCCGAGAGCAGCTCGATCTGGCGCCAGGCCATGAAGCCGGGGAAGCCGAGCGCCTTGAACACGGCCTCCTTCGCGGCGAACCGAGCCGCCCAGCCCTGGAGGTTCCGCTGTCGCTCCCGCCCCTCGGCAAGTTCGCGTTCGGAGAAGATGCGCGCGAGGAACCGGTCGCCGAACCGCTCGACGGAGCGGGCAAACCGCTCATGCTCGACCAGATCGATCCCCACCCCCAGAATCATCACGAACCTCCACCAGGAAAGAAGCTTCACCACAGAGTCACAGAGACACAGAGACAGGGACCTTCGCCCGGAACTATTCCCGAAAATCGTGCATCACAGAGTTATGGAGAAACAAGCATCCCCGAGATTTCTTCGCAAAAAGAGGTTCTCTGGGCCTCTGTGTCTCTGTGGTTCGTGTTTTTTGTATCCCGCTGTCCTTCAAGGTCAGTCGGAGAGCACACGCTTCTCGACCTTGCGGGCAAGGGTCGCCATCGCGGCCGAGGCGGTCTTCTGTCCGGTGAGCACGGCTTCCATCTCAGGGTTCACGAAGTCCTCGAGCCGTTCGTAGCTGGTGACGATGGGGTTGCTGACGGCGCTCTTCATCTGCTCCATGAAGGTCATCAGGTGGGGGTCGTCGAATTTCACCAGATCGTAAGCCTTCAGGTTCACCGGCATCTGGTTGAGCTTCGAGCACCAGCGGGCCTGTACTTCGGGCGAGGTGAAGTAAGTCAGGAAGTCGTAGCAGGCCTTCGGGAACTTTCCGGTGTTGAAGATGACGACGTTCGTTCCGCCGACGTTCGTCGAGGTCCCGGCCGGCCCGGCGGGAATCAGCGTCACGCCGAAATCGAGTTTTGAGCTCGTGAATTTGGGCAGGTTCCAGGGGCCCATGAATATCATGGCATATTTTCCATTGGCGAAGCCCTGTTCCGGGGTGATCGAGCCGGCACGCCAGGCACCCGCCTCGATCTTGTAGTCGGCGAAGAGAGCGCGCTTGAAATCGATCGCGCGGATGGCCGGTTCCTGATCGAGCAGGCATTTCTTCCCGTCTTCGGAGATCAGGGTTGCGCCGAAGGTGTTGAAGAACGGCAGGCTCCACCAGAGGGTGTTCTCGAAGCCGCAGGCGAACGTGCCCTTCTCGACGTTCGTCAGCTTTTTGCCCATCTCGACGAACTCGTCCCAGGTTTTCGGCGGCGCCTCGGGGTCGAGGCCGGCGTCACGGAACAGTTGTTTGTTGTAGAACAGGGCGACGCAGGTCGTCTGGTCGGGCAGGCCGAGGTAACGGCCGTCGATGAAGTTGGTGCGAAGCGGCGCCTTCAGATACGTATCCTTGATCGCATCGAAGCCGAACTGGGCCAGGTCGACGAGAGCGTGCTTGCGGCCGAGCTCGCAGACGAACGACCAGTCGACGCGGGCCATGTCGGGGCCGCGGCCGACCGTGAGGGCCGTGCGCAGCTTCGGCTTGTGGCCGTCGAAGGGAATGCGCACCGCGCGCACGCTCCAGCTCGCGTTGGCCGCTTCCCAGTCGGCGATGATCTTCTTGAGCTCGACCTCTTCGTCGTCGTTGTAGGTGTGCCAGAAGTTGAGGATGGTCCGCCCGTCGGCGGTGTATTCGGTCTTGCGCTCGTTGCAGCCCGTCGTGAAGACCGCGCCGGCCAGGAGTGCGACGAAGCAGGCGAAACGGAGGAGGCCGCGTAAAGAAGCGTTCGATATATATTTCACGATATTACTCCTTCACCGCGCCCTGGGTCATGCCTTCGATGAAGTAGCGCTGGGCGAACAGGAACAGCACCACGATGGGCACGATCGAGAAGCAGGAGGCCGACATGATCAGGCCGAGGTCGGAGGTGTACTGGCCGCGGAAGAGGGCCAGGCCGACCGGCAGGGTGACGCTGAGGGGGTTTTCGAAATCCGTCACGATCAGCTGCCAGAGGAAGTTCGACCAGTGGGAGAGGAAGGTGAGCAGGAAGAGGGTGAGGATGATCGGCATCGAGAGCGGGATGATGACGACCCGGAAGATCTGCCACTCGGAGGCGCCGTCGATGCGGGCCGCCTCGATCAGCGAACTGGGGATCGTCTCCATGAACTGCTTCAGCATGAAGATGCCGAACACCGAGGCCAGGTGGGGCAGGATCATGGCGAGCTTCGTTCCGAACAGGCCCATGCTGCACACCATGAAGAACTGCGGAACCATGTACATCATGCCGGGGATCATCATGGTGGCCATCAGCAAGCCGAACAGCTGCTTCTTGTAGGGCAGCTCCTTTTTCGCGAACACGTAGCCGCCCATCGAGGCGAAGAGGGTCACGAGGAACGCGGCCATCGAGGCCACGGTCAGGCTGTTCATAAAATACGTGCCGAAATTTTTCTTCGCCTCGACCGGATCGATCGATGCGCCCGTCGGCGCGGCGTCGAGCTTGAGCACTTTCTTGAAATTGCCGATCGTCGGCTCGGCGGGCACGATGTCGAACGGGTTCGCCGTGTTGATGAGGAGCTCGGTGCCGGCAGGCTTGAACGAGGTGCAGAGCATCCAGAAGAACGGGAACAGCACCACGATGACGCCGACGGTGAGGCAGAGATAGAGGAAGAAGGTGCGCAGGAATTCGGCCCGGTGCTCGGCTTGGGTGGCGATCCAGCGCCGGATGACGAACGAAGCGAGGGCCAGGCCCGTGACCGCGACCATGCCGTCGATCAGCCAGGCCATGTTCTTCATGATCGCGCCGGCCTTCGCGGGGTCGGACCCGGCCATGAAGGCGGCGGCGACCATCGTGACGAACTTGTAGAGCTGGCCGGAGATGCCGACGCAGAGGGCGAGCATCACGACGAACAGGGAGACGAAGATCACGATCCGGAGCGGCGAAGATGCCGGTTTTTCGGGAATCGCGGTTGCGATGTTCTGCATGTTCATTCTGTTCTCTCCCTTCGGTCAGCGGCGCTCGCCGGCGAAAAACCGCTGCTGGATCCAGGTGATGAGCAGCGTGATCGCGAGCAGCACGTAGGAGATCGCGGCGGCGTAGCCGTACCGTCCGCCTTCGAACTGTTTGTACAGGTAATACCCGGCCACCGAGGTCGAGCCGAGCGTCTCCTCGCCGATGACGAGCTGGGGACCACCGGCCGTCATGGCGTAGATCTCGGTGAATGCGTTGAGCGAGCCGATGATGCCGGTGATAACCATGAAGAAGATGATCGGCTGCAGCAGCGGCAGAGTGATGTACCAGAACTGCTGGGTTTTCGAGGCGCCGTCGATGTCGGCGGCCTCGTAGACTGCCTCGGGGATGTTCTGGAGGGCGGCGAGAAACAGCACCATGCCGAAGCCTGCGCCCTTGAGCACCATCGCGAACACGACGGCCGGAAGAGCGGTGTAGGGGCTGGCGAGCGGGCCGACCTTGTTGAAGAACTGCTCGGGGCCGAGGAACGCCGAGGTGATCTGGGCGAGGGCCCCGTATTTCGGCGCGTAGATGAGGGTCCAGATGACGCCGACGACGAGCATGTCGAGGATGTTCGGCAGGAAGAAGGCGCTGCGGAAGAAGCCTTTCCCATAGAGTTTGTTATGCAACAGGATGGCGAGGAACAGCGCGGCGGCGATGCCCAGCGGGATGCTGAGGCCGCCGTAGATGGCCGTCACGACGAGCGACCACCAGAAGGCGGGGTCGTTGAACTTCCAGCTCGCGCCTTCCCAGTGGATGCCGAGGATCTGGAAGTAATTCGAGAGGCCCACCCAGCGCAGGTTCGTGAGACCGAAGCCCTGCGACGAGTCGAAGAAGCTCAGGTAGAGCGAGTACAGGATCGGAAAGATCAGGAACACCGTGAAGAGGATCAGGAACGGTGACAAGAACAGCAGCGAACTCGCCGTTTCCCGGGAATTCTGCGGAGCGCTCACGGCTACTCCTCCTCTCGACTCTGGATATTGGCGGATTCCACCACGAAGCAGGGGAAATCCAGCTCGTTCAGCCTGCGCGCGAGAGCCTCGGCTTCGGCCTCCTGCGCGAACGGGCCCATCAGGACCCGATACATTTCATACTGGTCGTCGGGCACCGTGAACGTCGCGACGTGCCCTTGTTGTCTCAGGGCTTCGACGGTGGTGCGGGCGGTCTCCTCGTCGCCGAACGCCCCGAGCTGGACGTGAAAGCGGGGCGTCGCGACGATCGGCACGACCTCACCCGGCGTCACCGTCACCTTCGCGGCGGCCGGCTCGTCCCGCGGGACGGGGGGGGCGTCGACGTCGCCGGCAACCTCGGCCTCGTCGGCCTGTTCCGCGTTTTTCGCCGCGGAGCCGCGGGGCATCTCGGGGCCCGTGTCGATCAGAAGCCAGCCGACCCCCGCGATCAGGACGGCGATCAGCAGATATATACTATATTCCTTGATATTTTCGGACACGCCGATCGCGGGCGGTCCCCAGTCGAACGAGCGGCCGGCCGAACCGGACGAAGCGAGTTCCGGCTTTTCCCGCACGTCGTCGAAAAGTTCAGGCATGATCGGCACCCCGCATCGGAAGCACCGCGCCGCAGGAACAGGCGGAGCCGGACTGGACGATCTCGATCCGGTATCCGGCGCGGCGGATGACGGTCTTGCCGCACGCCGGGCAGAGGGTGTCCTGATGATGCCCGAGGTCGATGTTGCCGACATACACGTATTTCAGCCGGGACGCGGCCCTGCGCGCGAAATCCTCGAGCGTTTCCGCCGGCGTGGGCGGCGCGGACTCGTGGAACCGCGGGAAATACCGCGAAAGATGGAGAGGCACGTCGGGCGAGAGGGCGGCGATCCAGTCGATCATCCTGTCGAACGTCGCCGGATCGTCGTTGAGATGCGGCACGACGAGATTGGTGAGCTCGACGTGGACGCCCGCGCGCACGGCGGCAGTGATGTTCTCGAGGACCGGCCCGAGCGATGCCTTCGTGATGTCGCGGTAGAACTCGTTCGTAAATCCCTTCAGATCGATGTTCATGGCGTCGGTCACGCCGCACAGGTTGCGCCACGGCTCGGCTTCGAGATAGCCGTTCGTGACCATGACCGTCTTCAGGCCTTTTCGATGCAGCAGGGGCGCCGAATCGACGATGTACTCGTACCAGATGCCGGGCTCGTTGTAGGTGAAAGCCACGCCGATGTTGTCGGGAACCTCCGTGGCCAGCTCGACGAGCCGTTCGGGGGCGATATACTCGGTGGGGCAGATTTCCTGCGAGATTTCGTGGTTCTGGCAGAACCTGCACGAGAGGTTGCAGCCGTAGGAGCCGATCGAAAAAATCGGACGGCCCGGAAAGAAGTGATACAGCGGCTTCTTCTCGACCGGATCGACGTGGCCCGAGGTGATCTGCCCGTAGGTATGGAGAACACCGCGGCCCTGTTCGCGGCCGCGGGCCAGGCACCGGCCGCGCCGGCCGTCGGCGATGCGGCAGTGGTTCGGGCACAGCCGGCACTCGGTGAAAGCGCCGTCCTCTCGCATATACTCGGGTGTACGCATGCGCTCCTGTTCTAGCACGGCCGCTCTGGCCGCGTCAACAATCGGCCGCCCTGGACAGAAACGAACGAGAATTCGTAAGAACCCAGGAATTCGCAGGACAGCAGGGCAAACAAAGTCACGTGCAAATGCGGGCGGTTCACGAACCGCCCCTACGTCATGGTTTCGATTGCTCCGCAGGGGCGCTTCGCGAAGAGCCCGAATTATGGGCCGTGCATGCACACACTTTGACCCTGGGTATATTCCATGATAAGGTGACATTCCCATCTTTCCCGGAGGTCATCATGTTGGAAACCAAGGCCACCGCCCAGGAACAGCAAGACATCGCCGCCCTGTCCGATATCCGCAAGGCCCGTGAACAGGTCCTCAAGGAGATCGGCAGGGTTTTCATCGGTCAGAACAAGGTCGTCGAGGAAGTGCTCTACGCCCTCTTCGCGCGCGGTCACGTGCTGCTCATCGGCGTTCCCGGCCTCGGCAAGACGCTGCTGGTCAACACGCTGGCGAAGCTGCTCGATCTGAACTTCCGGCGCATCCAGTTCACGCCCGATCTCATGCCGACCGACATCATCGGCACCGAGATCCTCGAGGAAGACCAGACGACGCGCGAGCGCCGGTTCCGGTTCGTCCAGGGGCCGCTGTTCACGCAGATCCTGCTCGCCGACGAGATCAACCGCACCCCGCCGAAAACGCAGGCGGCGCTGCTCCAGTCGATGCAGGAATACTCGGTCACCAGCGGCGGCAAGACCTACCAGCTCGACGCGCCGTTCTTCGTGCTCGCCACGCAGAACCCGATCGAGCAGGAAGGCACGTATCCGCTTCCCGAGGCGCAGCTCGACCGGTTCATGTTCAACGTGCGCATCGAGTACCCGCCGATGGAAGAGGAAGTCACGATGGTGAAAGCCACGACGGGCGGCTCCCTGCCCGAGCTGAAGCCCGTGCTGAGCCGCACCCGCATCCTCGAACTCCAGGACATGGTCCGCCGCGTCCCCGTCTCCGATCGCGTCGTGAAGTATGCCGTCTCGGTCGCCGAGGCCACCCGCCCGAAGAAGGAAGGCGGCCTGCCGTTCGTGAACGATTTCGTCACGTGGGGCGCCGGCCCGCGCGCGAGCCAGTATCTCGTGCTCGCCGGGAAGGCCCGCGCCGTGCTTCAGGGCCGCTCCTACGTCTCGATCGAGGACGTGCGAGCCCTCGCCTACGCGGTCCTGCGGCATCGCGTGCTGCTGAACTTCAACGCCGAAGCCGAAGGCATCAACACCGACGTCATCATCGAGCGCATTCTCGCCGCGGTCGCCGAACCCCGCGAATAATCCCCGATGACCACCGCCTCTCGCCTCTCGCGTTACCTCGATCCGAAGGTGCTCGCCTCGATGGCGGCCCTCGAGATCAAGGCGCGCAACGTCGTCGAGGGGTTCATCGAGGGCCTCCACAAGAGCCCGTTCAAGGGGTTCAACGTCGAGTTTTCGGAATACCGCCAGTACGTCCCAGGCGACCCGCTGAAGGACATCGACTGGAAGATTTACGCGCGTACCGATAAATATTATATCAAGGAGCATGAAGAGGAGACGAACCTCTCGGGCTACCTGATCATGGACACGAGCGGCTCGATGAGCTACCGGGGGGGAAACGCGCCGCTGAGCAAGCTCGATTACGCGGCCACGCTCGCCGCCTCCCTCGCCTACCTGATGCTCAAGCAGCAGGACTCGGTCGGGCTGGTCACGTTCGCCGACGGGGTCCGCAAGATCCTGCGGCCGCGCACCGGGATGGCCCAGCTCAAGGCGATCTGCACCGAGCTCGAGCAGACGAAGCCGACCGACCGCACCGACATCGGCGACACGCTCGACCGGGTCGCCGAGACGATGCGCAAGCGCGGCCTGCTGATCATCTTCTCCGACCTGCTCGACAACACCGAGCTGATCATCAACAAGGTCCGGCAGCTCCGCACGCGGCGGCACGAGGTGCTGCTGTTCCACATCCTCGACCATCACGAGCTGACGTTCCCGTTCGAGGACACGACGCTGTTCCGCGACCTCGAGGACAGGAGCGAGATCATCGCCGACGCGTTCTCGCTGCGCCGCGAATACCTGCGCCGGATGCAGCAGTTCGTCGGGGCCTTCCAGTCCGCCCTGCGGAAATCGGGCATCGACTACCTTCTGGCCGACACGTCGCGGCCGGTCGAGGCGAGCCTCAAGAGCTTCTTCACCCGCCGGCAGGCCGTCGGCGCGCGGCTGGCCTGATATGCCGCTGTCATTCGGAAACCCCTGGTTCCTGGCGGGCGCCCTGACGGTCGCCGTGCCGCTCTGGCTGCACCTTTACTACCGCCGGACGCCCATCCCGCGCGACTTTCCCAGCCTCCGGCTGATCCGGCTCTCGGTCGAGGCGATGACGCGCCGCATGAAGCTGCGCCACCTCGTTTTGCTCGCCCTGCGCATCCTGGCGCTCGTGCTGCTGACGCTCGCGTTCGCCCGGCCCTTCGTGGGCGGGGGTTCGGTCGCGGCGACGGGAAGCGGCTCGCCGGCCGCGTTCGTCGTGATCCTCGACAATTCGCTCTCGATGGGCACCACTCACCAGGGCATCTCGCTGTTCAACACGGCGCGCGCCCGGGCGGTCGAGATCATCGACCAGATGGGCCAGTATGACAAAGCATCCGTTATTTTATGCAACGATCCCGGCACCGTGCTGTTCCCGCAACTCACGTGGGACAAGGATGAGCTGAAGAACGCGGTTCGAAACGCCCCGCTCAGCGTCTCCGGGACGAACCTGGCCGGGGCGCTGCAGCCGGCGCTGAAGCTGCTGCTGCCGGTGCGCGCGTTCAAGCGGACCGTCTACCTCGTGACGGACATGACGAAGACGGCCTGGGAGCCGCTTCTCTCGGCATACGACCTGAAGCGCATCGACCCGACGATCGATCTCGTGGTCATCCCGGTGGGCGGCGCGGCACCGCCGAACATCGCCGTGACCGAGCTGCGCATCGACGAGCCGATGGTGATGAAAGGCCGGCCGGTGACGGTGCGGGCGACCGTCGTGAATCATTCCGACCAGCCCCAGTCGACGCGCCTGTCGATCCTCATCGGCGAGGACAAGAAGAGCGAACAGGCGATCGAGCTCGGCCCGCGCGGCTCGAAGCGGGTCGACGTCCCCATGACTTTCGGCGACGAGGGGCTCCAGCACGTCAGGGCCGTCCTGCCCGCCGACGCGCTACCTCAGGACGACGTGCGGCATCTCGCCGTGCGCGTCCGCGCGCCGCCACGCGTTCTCATCCTCTGCCCGCCGCCGGAGCGGGGCGGGATGACGAGCCGCGAGGACCTGTTCCTGAAGTTCGCCCTGAATCCGCTCGGTCGCACCGAGGGAGCGACGTTCCTGGTCGACAGCCGCACGCTCGAAGAAACGGCCGGATTGCAGCTTTCCGATTACACCGCCGTCTTCCTCGTCAACCAGCGTTCCCTCCCTGAGGCGCTGGTGAAAGGCCTCTCGAAGTATGTTTTGGGGGGCGGCAACCTCATCACGTTCTGCGGCTCGCGCGTCGACCCGACGTGGTACAACGCGAACCTGATCGACGGGCTGGGCGGCGGGTATCTGCTTCCGGCGCGTCTGTTCAAGCGGGTTGGGAACGCCGTCAGCAAGGCGGTCTCCTACCAACTCACCGACCTCGACACCGGCCACCCGGCGTTCAAGCCGTTCGAGGGGGACGGTGCCGGAGATCCCGGCCGGGCGCCGGTGTACGAGTTCTATCAGACGCAGCCGAACCCGTCGGCCCTTGTGCTGGCACGCATGAGCCACGGACTGCCCGGCATCATCGAGGAACGCCGCGGGCAGGGCCGATCGCTGCTGATCACGTTCACGGCCGACACTTCCTGGACGACCTGGCCGCTCAGACCGACGTTTCTGCCGTTCGTCCACGCGTCGGTCATGGGCATGGTGACGCGCCAGGGGCTCAACGCCGACGCGGTCACGCCGGGAACCCCGATCTCGATGACCCTGCTCGAAGAGGGACTCAAGCGCATCACGCTCACTCCGCCCGCCGGCCCCGCCCAGGACATTCCGATCAGGCGCGAAGGCGGCGAAGGGCTTCTCCACGTGACGCTCCCTCCAGGCGAGCAGCCCGGCTTCTACCGGCTCCGCCTCGAAGGCTCCGCCGTCCGGGAAGAGGCGTTCGCAGTCAACCCGCCGGCCGGTGAGAGCAATCTCGAGCGCATTCCCGACAAGAAGATCGTGCGGTTCATCCGGCTCGAGCACAAGGCCGGCTCGAAGCAGAGCATCAGCCGCCAGGTCGTCGCCGTGCGCGAAGGCCGCGACGTGTCGATGCCGCTGCTCTGGGTCCTGCTCCTGGCGGTCTTCATCGAATCGGTCCTCGCGAACCGGCCGATCCGCGCGGGCGGAGGTCCCCGGATATGAACTGGCTCCTGGGACTTCTCGGCTTCGACCCGGCGCCGATTCAGACGATCGAGTCGGTGCGGTTCGGCCTCGGCTGGGGCTGGGCCGGCCTTCTTCTCGCGCTGCTGGTCGCGCTTCCCTGGTTCATTCTCACCTACCGGGTCGAGGACAAGCCCTGTCCGAGGCCGCTGTTCATCACGCTCACGGGCCTCCGCATCCTGTTCGTCGCGGGCCTCCTGACGATGCTCGCCGGGCTCAAGTGTACCGTTTCCGGCTGGATTCCCCAGAAGAACAAGCTGGCCCTCGTGATGGACACCTCTCGCAGCATGAGCATCAAGGAAGAGGAGCTGACCAGGATCGAGCGCGTCCAGGCAGCGCTTCAGAAGGGCCGCCTGCTCGAGAAGCTCGAGAAGAAAACGGGCATCACGCCGGCCCTGTTCTCGTTCGCCGGCTCGGTCGCGCCGCTCGGCCGCGACGACGTCGCCTCGTTCGGCCTCTCGGCCGACGGCCCCCAGACGAACCTGACACGCGCCGTCACCGACATCACCGGCCACCTCGGCGAGGGCAACCTGCTCGGCGTGGTCATCCTGACGGACGGCGCGCATAACACGGGCGATTCGCCGCTCGACGCGCTCGGCCGCGTCCGCACTCCGCTGTATTTCCTCGGCGCCGGAAAAACCGGCCAGACGCGCGATCTCGCGATTTCGATCGAGCGGCCGCCCGCGATCGGGTATCTCAACTCGATGGTCCGCCTGCGCGGCGAGCTCCGCATCCAGCGGATCGCATCCGCGTCCATCCCCGTGACGGTCCTGCGCGACGGCGCCCCGTTCACGTCCCTGCCTCTCGACGTGCCGGCCGGGCAAACGAGAATACCTTTCGCTATAAATATCCCGTGCGATACGGAAGGCGCGTTCACGTATGCCGTCTCGGTCCCAAAACTCGACGGTGAGCTGACGCACGAGAACAACGAGACGGCGTTCCTGCTGAAGGTCGTGAAGGAGCGGCTCAAGATTTTGATCCTCGCAGGTTCTCCGTCCTGGGATCAGACCTTCATCCGGGCCGCCGCGCGCGGCGATCCGAACGCCCACGTCTGCGGCTGGACGCGCGTCACCGACGACCGCTGGCTGCCCACCGTCGATTTCGAGCTGAAGGCCGCCGTTCCCGCCCCCGCGATCGCGTCCGACCTCGAGGACGCCGACGTCGTGATTCTCGCGGGCATCCGCGAGACGCTCCTGGAGCCCCATGCCGAGCTTCTCCTGAAAAAGCTCGAATCGGGGAGAACCGGCATGCTGATCCTGCCCGGCGCCGACGGATACGCGAAACTCGGATACGCGGGCTCGAAACTGGCCCAGATCTTCCCCGTCCCGCTCGACGGCGAGTCCTGGGTCGGAACCCCGTGCAGCCTGGCCCTGCCGACGCGCGAGACGCCGTATGCGTTCCTGCGCCTGCTCGACGACCCGATCGAGAACCAGGAGTTCTTCTCCTCGCTGCCGAAGTTCGACGGCCTGTTCACCTACCCCGGCCGCAAGAGCGGCGCCGAGGTGCTGCTTTCGACGACGCTGTCCCGCGGCGGCACGCTCCAGCCCGCGTTCCTGACGCATCGCGTTGGACAGGGGAACGTTGCGATGCTGTGCGGCGGGCCGCTCTGGCCGATGGGATTCACGCAGGTCCCGACCGACCGCACGATCCGCCCCTACACGGCCTTCGTCATCAACACGCTGAAATGGCTCGCGAATCGCCGCGAGGACGCCCAGGTGACCCTCGAACTCCCGTCTTCGCGCGGCTTCGTCGGCCAGCCGGCGACGCTCCGCGTCTGGGTCAGCGACGCGCGCCGCCAGCCGGTCGACTCGGCCCAGGTCACCGCCCAGGTCAAGGCCGGAAGCGGCGAACCGGTCTCGCTCACGTTCACGGCCACGACCGAGAAAGGCTGTTACGAGGCCTCGCTCATCCCGGCCGCCCGCGGGCTGCACGCGATCGCCGCGAAGGCCGTCAAGCAGGGCTCGCTTCTCGGCGAGGCCTCCGGCAAGCTCCTGGTCGAGGTTCCGACGGTCGAGTTCGACGATCCCGAAGTCAACATCGCGCTGATGATGGCCCTCGCCTCGTCGTCCGGCGGCGCCTACCGGCCGGTCGAGGCGCACGACGAGCTTCTCGGCCTGATCAAGCCGACCCCCGGCCAGAAGCGCGAGACGAAGACCTTCGACGCGCGCGACAGCGGGATCCTGCTCGCCCTCCTGCTCATCCTGCCGCTGATCGAGTGGACGATCCGCCGAAAGAGAGGATTCAGCTGATGCATGCCTCGACGAAGCGCCTCGCCTCTCTGACAATCCTTTCCGCGTTCCTGTTCCTCCTTTGCGGAGCCGCTCCGGCCGCCGAGTGGGGAACCATCGCAATCCCGCGCATCCAGTACGGCGGCGGGGGCGACTGGTATACCGATCCGACCTCGCTCCCGAACCTGCTCAAGGCCGCCGCAGACCGATTCAATCTGTCGACGCGCCCCGACAATTTCGCGATCCGCGTTTCCGACCAGTCGCTTTTTGCGTATCCTATGATATATATCACAGGGCATGGTAACGTCAAATTCGAGGACCATGAAGTGAACCGCCTCGTCACCTACCTCGATAACGGCGGATTCCTCTGGGTCGACGACTGCTACGGCATCGACCGGTCGATCCGGCGCGAGTTCCGCAAGCTGTATCCCGACAAGGAACTGGCCCTTCTTCCCGCCGACCACCCGATCTACCGTTCGGCCTACGATCTTCCGAAGGGCCTTCCCAAGATCCACGAGCACGATGGGAAGCCGCCCCAGGGCTATGGTATCTTCAGTAAGGGGCGTCTGGTCATCTTCTACACCTACGAAACCGACATCGGCGACGGCCTCGAGGACGAGGGCGTCCACCCCGAGAACACGCCCGAAAAGCGCGAGGAAGCCATGAAGATGGCCCTCAACATCCTGTTCTACGCCCTCTCGCAGTGAACGACATGCAGACGAAACAGCCTCTCGACCTGCTCGCGGCCTTTCCCCACAACCGGGAACGGTTCGAAGCGCTGCTCGCGCAGTACCGGCGGAGACGCCAGGCGCGGGTGATGATCGCCCGCCTCGGCTGGTGCGCCGCGTCGTTTCTGGGCGTTCTGCTGGTCTTCCTGCTCGTCGAGCGGACCCAGCTCCAGTCGGAAGCCATGCGCTGGCTCCACGTGCTCGCCTCGTGGGGATTGTCGCTGTTCTGGATGATCCAGGCGGTGCGGGCGTTCGTCGTGCCGCCGGATGACGTCGAGATGGCGGTCGAGATCGAAGACACCGATCCAGCGAGATTCCGGTCGCTGATCGCAAGCGCGGCCGAGTTCGCGAAGCCAGATCCTGAGGAGGAAGGCGAGTTTCCGGCTCCCGTCCGCGCCGCCACGTCGTCGGCCCTCAAGCGGCTGACCGTCTCGTCGGCCGCCGTGACGCTGTCGGATTCGGACATCGCCGCGGCGCTCAGGAAGTTCTCGCGCAGGCGCGCGATCATCACGCTGGCGGTCGTCGCGGCGATGCTGTTCGTCTGGACGCTCCTCTCCCCCGCGGAAGTCCGGCGCGGCGCCCTGCGCCTGCTCCGGCCGCTCGCCGATCTTCCGTCCTGGTCGCTGCTCGAACTGGACGTCCGGCCCGGCAACCGTGTCCTCGCGCTCGGCGACAACCTCGAGATTTCCGTCGCGCCGAGCCAGCCGACCGATCAGGAGCCCGTTCTGACGCTGTTCAAGCCGAAAGCCACGGAAGGAACGGCGACGGAAATGTACCCGGACGAGACGGCGTCGGTCTCGCGCTACGTCTACACCCTGACGGGGCTCCAGGAGTCGACCGACTACCAGGTCAGCATCGGCCGCGTCACGTCTGACCGGTTCTCGATCACGGTCATGCCCCGGCCCGAACTGTCTGAACTCCGGCTGACGCTCCATCATCCCGCCTATCTGGCCACGCAGCCGGAAGTCCTCGCCGAGGGCGTCGGCGACGCATCGATCATCGCGGGATCGCGCATCGACATCACGGGCCGTTCCAGCCAGCGGCTGAAGAGCGCCGTCATCAGCACCGTTCCCGGGGCGTCGATCACGGCCGCCATCGAGCACGGCGACACGTTCTCGACGAGCCTTACCATAGCGACAGATACACGATGGTCGGTGCAGCTGACCAACGAGTTCGGGCTGTCGAACGACAACCCCGTCAGGTTCAAGATCACGGCCCTTCACGACGCCTCGCCGACGGTGACGATCCTCAAGCCGGCCATGGACATCGAGTTCCCGACGTCGAAGCGGCTCGATCTGAAGGTCGAGGCGACGGACGATTTCGGGGTCGTGACGACGGTTCTCTGGTACGCGGTGGGCGACCGCCGGGACTGGATACCGCTCAACCTGAAGGCGGATTTTTCCCCGAGAACGCGGTTCGAGGTCGAGTTTCCGTGGATGCTCGACACGCTCGCGATCGAGCCGGGCACGAAGGTCTCGTATTTCGTGAAGGCCGAGGACAGCGTCAAGCCGGTTCCCAACACGGCCTCCTCGCCGGTGTATCACCTGAACATGCCGTCGATGTACGACGTGTACAAGGGCGGCGAGAAGGCGCAGGAAGACGTGACGAAGCAGCTCCAGGAGTTGATGGAAGCCCAGAAAATGCGCCGGCAGGCTCTCGAGCAGACGTTCGAGCAGATCAAGCACGAGGGGCGCATGGACGAGGCGACCGAGCGGAAGATCCGCGAATCGCTCCAGGAGGGCGAGCAGCGCCAGAAACAGGCGGAGGAGATCATCAACAAGTTCCAGGATCTGCAACAGAACTCGAAGGACAACCCCTTCTCGTCACCCGAGGCGCTCGAGAAGATGCAGAAGGTGAACCAGCTGATGAACGAGGTGCTCGACGACGAGGCGAAGCGGCTGATGAAGCAGTTGCGCGAGTCGCTCACCACGATGAAGCTCGATCCGAAGGAGCTCGAGAAGTTCGAGGAAGCCTTCAAGATGGACAACTACCTCAAGAACCTCGACCGGACGATCGAACTGCTCAAGCAGCTCAAGGACGAGCAGAAGCTCGACGCGCTCGGAAAGACCGCCGACGATCTCCTGAAGCGGCAGCAGCGGATGGCGTCGGAGACGGCGGCTCTCGCGGAGAAACAAAAGCAGGGCACCCTTTCCCCGGAAGAGGAGTCGAAGCTGAAGGACCTCGCGGCCCAGCAGGAGAAGCTCCGCCAGGAACTCGAACAACTCCAGAAGCAAGCGCAGGAGCTGGCCGAGCAGAAGCCGAAGCCAGGCGAGCCGCAGAATCCCGCCACGGAAGACGTGAAGAACATGCGTGACGCGATGAAGCAGGAGGATTACAAGAAGACGGCCGAGGAGATCAAGAAGAATCTCGAACAGAAGAACCCTGCCGGCGCCAAAGAGCAGCAGCAGCGGATGCTCAAGTTCCTCGAGTCGCTCGCGAAAAGCGGGCAGAAGATCTGCAACACCTGTTCCGGCGGCCAGCGACAACAGCTCGACCTGTCCCGATTCGTCCGGCGTTCGCTTGACGTCGCGCGCGATCAGGAGAAGCTGTTGCTGCAGCTCAACGGCCTGCCCGGCCAGTTCATGCGCGGCCAGAAGCCGGCCGTCGAGGGGATCATCGACGAGACGTCGGTGCTGCAAGTGATCGTGCGCCAGCAGGCCGCCGACCTGGAGAACGCCCTCGAGACGCTGGTCAGATCGAGTTTTTCGATCGATCCCTCGGTGCTTCAGCCACTCCAGGGCGTGCAGCCGATGTTCAACGAAATCGTGAAGAATCTCGAGGACCGCGCGATCGGCCGGTCGCGGCAGGACCAGCGCGAGATCATTCGGCGGTTCAACCAGCTCGCGATGGAGCTGCTGCGCGCCCAGGACCAGAGCCAGTCCCAGAGTAACCAGAGCGCCGCGAGCGCGATGCAGCAGTTCAAGGACCTGACGCGGCGGCAGCTGAGCCTGTACCAGCAGATGATGCGCCAGCAGCGCTCGCCCGCCGACCAGCGCATGATGGAAGAGATGCGGCGCATGGCGATGGAGCAGCGGAAGATCCGCGAGTCGCTCGAACAGCTGATGCGCGAGGGCAAGCAGCAGATGCGGACGCTGGGCCGGCTCGACGACGTGCTCAAGGACATGCAGGACCTCGAGACGAAGACCCTCGACCCGCGCCTGCGCCGCGAGGTCGCCGAGCGTCAGAAGTCGATCTACGACCGCATGCTCAAGGCCCAGAAGTCGATCAGGAACCGCGAGGAGGAGAGCGAGGAGCGGAAGGCCGTCAAGGCGCGCGAGATCGTGCAGACGGCCCCCGACAAGCCGCTTCCGCAGATCGGCACCGACAGCCGCGACCTGTCGCGCGACTTCCTGGGCGAGAGCCGCGAGGAGTATCCGAAGAATTTCGAGACGCTGCTGCGCGAGTATTACAAATCGCTGAGTTTGTCGGGAGAAAAATTGTGAGAACACTTTTCAGGCGCGCCCTCCCGATTTTTCTGCCGGCCGTGCTGGCCCTCTCGCCGGTCTGCGTCGGCGCGGCGTTCGCGCAGGCTTCGGCGCCCGCGGTCCCGCGCAATCCGAACGACGCGGTGCGCCTGTATCACGAGGCGATGAACGAGTACAGCCTGCGTCATCTGAAAGCCGCGCGCGACCACCTGAACGAACTGGTGAAAGAGTGGCCGGACCATCCGCTCAACCGGCGCGCCCGCATCGAGCTGGCGCGGGTCTGCGTTGACCTGCGCGAGTATGATCGAGCGATCGAGCTGCTGTCGAGCGTCGCCGAGGGGCCCGCGAACGACGGGGACACGGTGACCGCGCTCGAGTCGCTTGTCGAGCTGCTGTTCACGCTTCAGCGGTTCAAGCTCGGCGTCGACCTGCTCGAAAAGCGGTGGCAGGCGAACCCGAACGACGTCGATCTGGGGAAGAATCTCGCGAAGTTTTATCTGCAGACGGGGCGTTCCGAGGAAGCCCAGCTTCTCCTCGAAAACCTTCTCGAACGCACGTCGCGCCGCGATGTGTTCGCCGACCTGCTGAAGCTGGCGACGAAGACCGGCACCGTCGAGCGGCTGATGTCCGCGATCCAGCAACGGAGCGCCAGGTATCGGGCCGTCGACTACCTCGAGTTCGTCACCGACTGCCTGATGAGCCTCGCCCGGCACGAAGAGGCGATGAAGATGCTGCGCGAGTCGCCGGAAACGCGCACCGATATCGGACTGCTGCGCAAGCTCGCCCGTCTCGAACTCGAGATGAAGGACCCGGCCGCGTCGCTCCAGACGCTACGCCAGATCGAACAACTCCTGCCGAACGAGTGGGAAACCGCCAAGGCGGCGGGCCATTGCCTGTTCCTGCTGGGCAAGCCGGAGGAAGCCGTCGAGGAGTGGCGGCGTCATCTCAGTTCCCAGACCGTCCCGAGGCCCGACGGGTATCAGCTGTTCACCGAGGTGCTGATCGAGCACAAACTGTATCCCGAGGCGCTCGAAGCCTTCGCCCAGGCCCGCCAGGCACTCGGAAACCCGGCCCAGTTCGCTGAGGAACGCGCCGGCGTGCTCGAGGCGATGGGCCGGCACGAGGAAGCTCTCGGCGAGTATCTTGCGGCGATGGCCAACGGAATGTTCAAGGCAGATATATTTGAGAAGCTATATACGTATAAGTCTTCAACGTTCGACCTTCGCGAGAAGCTGAAGTCGGCTCTGGCTACCTCACGGGCGCTCTCGCTGAAGAAGGCGATGCTCGAGGTGCTGATGCGAGGGGAAGCGGCGGCGGACATCCCCGAGATCGCCGGTCTGCTCGACGCGGACGCGCCCTTTGAGGAACTGCTGTACGAGCGCATCCGTCAGGGGCTCGCAGCGGCGCCGACGGCGTTTCTGCATACGCTGTGCCTCGACCTGGTCCGCCGCGACCCGCGCCGGGAGCTGGCGCTCAAGTTGTGCCGGCTACTGCTCGACCAGCCCGACCTTTCCGCCGGCCAGGCGAAGGCAGCCTTCGACGCGGCCTCCGCCGCCGTCGCGCTCGAGCCCGGCCCGGACGCGAAGTTGCGGGCGGCCCTGTTCGTGGCCCTCGGTCATGCGGCGCTCGAGCGGTTTTCCGATACGGCGGCCGCCGAAACGCTGTTTGCCAAGGCGCTCCAGCCGCCGCTCCCATCGGTGGCGCCGTCGGCCGCGTTCGACGCGGCGCTGTGGCTGATGCGCCTGCACGCCGCACGGAACGAGATGCCGGCCGCCGAAGCCGCGCTCGCAACCGCCTCGACCTTCGTGAGCGGGAAAGACCCCATGCACGGCCCGCACGCCGAGGAGCTTCCCGTTGCCTTCCAGGGCGAGGGCGGTGCGATTTCGTTCCAGGATCTCATGCTGGACCCGGAGGAACCGCTGTTCGAAGGAAACGAGGGACAAGCCCGTCTGCTGTACGAAACGGCTTGGCTCCAGGCGCAGCGGGGCGATTACCAGAACGCTCTCGATACGCTTCGCAAGCTCACCGAGGAATACCCGGAATCGCTTTGGATGGATGACGGGCTTCGTCTCGCCCTGCTGATCACGATGGGATCGACCGGAAACATGGACGGGCTGAAGATCCTGTTCGAGGCCGACCGGCTCGCCCTGACGGGAAAGGCGATCGAAGCCGTTCCCGCCCTGGAGAGCCTCGCTCTCACCGCATCGGGGACGCCGCTCGCCCTCGACGCCGCCGCGAAAGCGCTCCTATTCTCTGAAACGGCCTCCGACGCCGCGTCGCTGATGTCGAAGCTGGACGCCTTCGTCGCCCGCCACCCCGCCCACTGGGCGGTTCCCGATCTCATGATGCTTCACTGGAGGCTGATGAAACGCTCGAACGCGCCGGCCACGAGCGAATTGGAGCTGCTGAAACAATTCGTCGACCGCTTTCCGGGCGATCTGCGCTCCCGGCGCGCCAGGCTCGCCATCGCCGACCTGCTCCGCCGGAGCCGCTGAGGACAGACAATGCACGCACACCGCCGCCGATTCCCCCGTTTGCCGATGCTCGCCGCCACCCTTCTTGCAGCCCTTCTGAGCGCCCTGCCGGTCTCGGCGGCGAAACTCCTGATCCCGATGGACGACGACCAGACGGACCACCTGCGTGCCTACGGGATCGCGTATTACGCGCTCGACAAGGGGGGCATCGACGTCGAATGGCTCCTCAACTACCGAGGCGGCTCGTTTCTGATGGACGATATCGATATGGTCCGGAACCGCGCTCGCGAACTCGGGGTCAGGACCGCGTCGATTCCCGACGAGGAAGCCCTGCAGATCCTGGCGAAGATCGAGGACGACAACATGGAGCGGGTGCTGCTCGAGAAGGCGCCGAAGGTGGCCGTCTACTCACCCGACTACGCCGAGCCGTGGGACGACGCCGTGACGCTGGTTCTCACGTATGCCGAGATCCCGTTCGAGAAGTTCTACGATAAACAGGTGCTCGACGGGACAATCTCGCGTTACGACTGGATTCACCTGCATCATGAGGATTTCACCGGCCAGTTCGGCAAGTTCTACGGCTCGTTCCGGTTCGCCGACTGGTACCGCAAGCAGGTCACGCAGGCCCAGCTCGACGCTCAGAAATACGGGTTCGCGAAAGTAACCCAACTCAAACTGGCGGTCGCGCGCGGCATCAAGAAGTTCGTCCTCGACGGCGGCTTTCTGTTCGCCATGTGCTCGGCTGTCGATTCCCTCGACATCGCGCTCGCGGCGAACGGCACCGATATCGTCGCGACGGAACTGGACGGGGATCCGCCCGACCCGCTGTACGCTTCGAAACTCGACTTCAGCCAGACGTTCGCATTTCAGAACTTCAGCCTGATTCCCGATCCGATGGTGTACGAATTTTCCGACATCGACGTCTCCAACAATTACATGGGCGACGCCGGCACGTTCAAACTGTTCGAGTTCTCCGCGAAAGTTGACCCGATCCCGACGATGCTGACCCAGAATCACCGCGGCGTCATCGACGGCTTCTTCGGCCAGACCACCGGGTTCCGCAAGAGCTTGCTGAAGCCATCCGTCACGGTGATGGCCGAAAACAACGACGGCATCTCGGTGAAATATATTCGCGGAGATATAGGCAAGGGAACCTTCTGTTTCTTCGGAGGCCACGACCCGGCCGACGTCAGCCACGTCGTCGGGGAGGGCCCGACGAAACTCGATTTGCACAAGAACAGCCCCGGATACCGGCTCATTCTGAATAACATTCTCTTCCCCGCCGCAAAAAAGAAAGAACGAAAAACCTGACGAGCCGCATATCGTCACGGTTCGAGGCCTGAGCACACCCTATGCTTTCCACGTTTCTGCCCCTGATTCTGCTGGCGTACGGCACCTCCGAACTTGCGGGAACGGCCGCCTTCCTCCCGCTGACGACGGCGGTCTGCTGGCTCCTGCTGACCTGGGCCTGGACGTGCGTGCTGCTGCCGGGGGCACTGACGCGGCTGCGGTGCGAAGGACGCCTTCCGGGATTCAACGAGGCGCAGACGGGGTTTTCCTGGCTGGTCACGGGCTGGATCATCCTCCTTCACGCCGTCTCGGACCCGGCGGCCTGGCTCGTGCCCGGCCTGTATCGGACGTTTCCCCAAGCGTGGCCGATGTTCGTCTCGATCGTCCTCTACGCCGGCATTCTCTGGATCGTGCGTGTGCCGTTCCGAGCCGCCTGGAGCCGGATCTTCGACCCCGACCAGACGCCCGAGGAGTTCTTCCGCGCCCGCATGACGCTTCCCATCCTGTTTTTCCCACCGATGCTGCTCTGGATGGCAATCGAGGACTCGTGGCTGGGCGCAATGCGCCTGCCAGGCCTCAGCGACCTCGAGAACTTCGTAATGGCGCCGCTGTTCTTCGTCGGCCTCTACCTGTTCTCGCCGAACCTGTTCAACTGGGCGTGGCGCGCGACGCCGATGGAGCCGGGCCCCCTGCGCTCCGCCATCGTCGACCTCGCCGCCCGGGCCGAGACCCCCATCGCGGGCGTCAGGCAGTGGGATACGTTCCGCGAGCCGATCCCGAACGCCGCGGTCGCGGGGCTCTCGCATAAATATCGATTTGTATATATGACTAATTACATAATGGAAATCTTCGACGATCGTCAGGTCCTCGCCGTCGTCGCTCACGAACTCGGCCACCTCCGGCTCGGCCACGTCTGGACCTACATGATTTTTTCGCTCGACCTCGTCTTTCTCTCCCTGTTCGCGAAGATCCAGCTGTTCCTGTGCCTGCCGTGGTATGCGGCGCAGGCCGAGACGCTCAACTCCGTCGTCGATCTGGTCGTATTCCTGGCGGTATTCATCGTCTTCTTCACGGCCCTGACTCGCCACAGCGAGCGGCAGGCCGACCGGTTCGCGGCGTCGCTCGTCGGCGGCGACCTGTTTGCCGGCACCCTCGAACGCCTGCAGGAGTTCGTCTCGCCGGTCCCGTCGCGCTGGCCGAAATGGACGCTCACCCACCCGGAGTTCGGGGAGCGGACGTCCGTCGCACGGTCCTGGAACGGCCCGGTCGAACGGCTGGTTTCATCGGAGCGAAGACTCAGACTGGGCCTGCTGGTTCTGGGAATCGCCGCCTGTTTCGCGGCCTGGCCAGGCATGTCGTCGGTTCATCGGCTGGCTGAAATGGCCGACGCCGTCAGCGCGGGGCACATTCGCGAGGCCGCGCGCCTGTGGAACGCGCTTCCGCCGGAGCTGAAAACGCATCCTGAGGCGGCAGCGCAACGGGCAGCGCTGGCGTTCCAGTCCGGAGACTGGGCGTTCGTGCTTCGCCAGGCTGCCCGTGCGTCCTGGGGCGACGGCGGGCCGTCCCCCGACGGACCGATTTCAGAGATACCGCATCATGCGGGTCCGCCAGAAGTTGCTCTTCACTTCGAGATCGTGCAGTTTCTGCTGGAGCTGCTTGACCTCGGGCGAGTTCATGGCGTATCCCTTTTTGATAAGGCTTTCGATCATCTCCAGATTCCGCTCGGTCAGCGATGAGTAGCGCTGGATCTGGTTCATGACGAAATCCTCGTCATCGGGCGGCACAAAGGTCGGCAGCGATCTTTCGCGAATATCCGACATGTTCGAGACTCCTTCGAAGTATATTGAAGGGCATCCCACCTATCGGCGGAGATCCGTGAATCGTTTAGTACGTACAGCCCTCTTTTTTCTGACTCTGCTCGTCTGCGCACCCGTGGCCGGCGCCGCGCCGGTTTCGAGATTCGATCTTCTGGAAAAGGCCTGCCGGGCGTTCTGGGAGCGCACGCCCGACGAAACCGCTGTGCTGCGGTCGAACCTGCTCAAGCCGTTCCCCGACGGCCGCATTCATCTCGACTGGCCCGCGACGCGGGGAACCGCCCTGCTCGTTCTGTACGAACTCCTCGGCCCGTCAACGGCGCCCGCATCTCCGGCCGCCACCTTCACCGACATCGCCCCCGGCACCTCTCTCGGTTCGGCCGCGGCAGTTCTCGGCATCTGTTTCGAGTCCACGGAGAAGCGCCGGTTCATGCCTGATCGCCTGCTGGCGGAAGGCGATCTTGCGAAGGCCCTCGCTTCCATCAGGAAAACGCACGTCATCCCGGCTATCCCCCCGGAGTGGCTGGTTCCGCGCGACACGGAGAAGAAGGAGATGGCGAACGCGCTCGAACGCCGATTCCCCGTCGATTTCACGTTCGACGATCCGCTCAAACGCGGGAACGTTGATGAAACCGGCGCGACAGACGCGCGGCGTCTGGAGCGGATGCGCGGCCTCGTGAATCCCGACCAGATGGCGCCGCAGGAGGCATTCGACCTGACGGCCGCCCTATCCGGGATGGAGGAGCTCGAGAAAACCCTCGACACCCTCGAAATCACCGTTCACGAGCTCACGACGGAGGGAATTCCGCCCGAACGCGTTTCGGACGCCCTCGCGGCATTCGACGAAATAGCGGCGATTCTCGCGGGAACGACGGACAAGCTTCGGTTTTCCCGCCGGCACCTCGAGGCGGCCATCCTGACCGACCCGGAGCGGCTTCGCGACGCGGCCGGCCTTCGCGTGCGTATTCTCGACAGCCAGCGGCGGATCGCACGCTTGAAAGAGAAGATCGACGCCCGCCGCCCCGAGCTCGCCGGAACGAATTGATTCCGCCGACGGTTACGGCAGCCGCAGCCAGGCGGCGAGCATGATCGCCAGGCTGGGGATCGTCACCAGCGCGATGACCTTGCGGAGCGAGGCCTTGAAGAACTCCTGCGTCATCGACAGGCAGAGATGCGACGGGGTGATGAATGCCCCGACCAGCCCCGACGCATAGGCGAACTGGAGCCAGGCGAGGCGCTGATCGGCCGGCCACATGGGCAGCAGCAGGGGAAAGACCGCCCCCACGAAGCCGGTCGTGACGCCGGTCAGGGCCCCCATCACAAACGGCAGCAGGAAGGAAAGCCCCGCGATCGGCAGTCCCGCACCGATCAGGAATTCGCTGAACCGGCCGAGCAGGCCGGTCTCCACCAGTTCCCGGCCGAAGAGAAAGACGCTCCAGATCAGCGCCAGGATGGGGAGATGCAGCGAACCCCGGCAGGAGTTCCAGAAATCCGACGGCGTGACCCGCTCGGTCAGCGCGAACAGCGTGATGATCACCGCCAGGCCGATCACCAGCGGCACGCTGAACAGCGCCAGGACGATGACGCCGAGGAGGGGCCAGAGTTCGGACAGCGTCATCCGGACGGTCGGGCGGCCCTGCAGTGGTTCCGACGGCAACGAAACGCCGCTTTCGTCGGCGGGCGCGGGCGGAGTCCCTGCCCGAACGAGAAACAGCGCCAGGCCGGCAACGAACGCCGTCGCCGAGAGCGGCAGAAACGCCCACGTCAGCGCGACCGGCTCGACGCGCGCCAGGCCCGCGCAGAGGATGATTCCCGGATACAGCGGAAACGCGAGTTCCCAGCAGTGGCGGAACCAGTAGTTGCTGAACACCTTCTCCTCGCGGGAGACCGACATGCGGTTGCCGACGCGATCGGTGACGGGGGCGGTGAACATCGCCCCGCCCGGCATCGGGATCAGCCCGACCAGCCCCGGCACGGCCACCATCACGGCCCGCGGGTCGCGGAACAGCCGGTTGAGCACCGCCGTGATCCGTTCCATGCGGCCGGTTTTCTGCAGCAGGTGCGAGTACAGGTAGATCAGCACGACGATCGCCAGCAGTTCGAGAACCGACCGGTCGGCGGTGACCGCCGCGGCATCGCCCAGCAGACCGCGCATGCCTCTTCCGCCGACCAGTCCCGTGACGAGGGCCGTCGCGAGAATGGCCGACCAGAGCGAAAAGCCGTTCACGAGGCGCCTCATTGCCGTCACCATGGTCTCTGACCTCAACGAATGAAATGCCGCATGCTCCGAACACCCGCTTCCATATATAGGCGCTTCCTCAGCAGGTTTCAAGGCTCAGATGCAGGTTCAATCGGACTTGTATCTTTCGCCGCATCCTCTTATTGAGTCCTGCTGAATGAAAACCAACCGTTCGCCCCGAGGTATCGAAGGGCGAACATTTGAAACAGTGGGCACGCGCTTGTTCGCGCTTCGATACCTCAGCACGAACGATGACGGCCGTCCTCAGAACGCCCGCATCATGCGTTGCATGATATACTTATTTATATATCATTTTGCACGCGAAGCGTTGGACATTCTTGACGAGCCGATGCTTTCCAGCGTATCTCTGTAAAAGAGAGAATCTTTTGAAAAGGATGTTGCCATCCTGAGGGTCATGATATTTCCGAGATGTTGTTTCCGTGTCGGGTGGTTTCGGGAATGGTTCGTGTTCATTCTCGGTCTCGGGCTCTTCCTCCCCGGCATCCTTTCTGCACAGGAAGCGCACTCCCGGCCCCTGATCGTCGGCTGCGATGCGAACTATCCGCCGTACGAATACCTCGATTCCCAGGGGCGCCCCGCTGGATTCAACGTCGATCTGATCCGTGAAATCTCCCGCGAGACCGGTCTGGCGTTCGAGATTCGCTCGGGACCATTCCAGGAAATCCGTCAGGCGTTCGAGGCCGGAACCATCGATATCCTCGCCGGGTGGGGATACACCCCCGAGCGCGCGAAGAATTTTTTGTTTTCGGTTCATCTGAATCAGATCAGCTGGAGTCTCTTCGTCCGTACGAGTGGGCCGGTCATCCGGTCGGAGGATGAACTGGAAGGCAAGACGATCATCGCCCAGAAGGGCGACGTCAATTACGATTACTTCGTGTCCCGGAACCGGAACGTCCTGGGGGTCGCAAGACCGGAAGACGCCTTCCGTGCCTTACTCGCCGGGCAAGGGGACTGCGCCGTGGTCAACAAGGGAGTCGGGCTGTATATCCTGCACCGCGATCAGATTCAAGGCGTCAGACGGCTCGAGATTAATTTCCATTCTCTTCGATATTGTATCGCTCTGCATAAAGGAAACGAGGAACTCCTGGGACGGATCAACGAAGCCATTTTCGTGCTCAAGGAGTCGGGGCGATTCCAGGAAATCTACGACCGCCATTTCGGCCTCCTCGAACGCAAAGAGACCACGCTGTACGATGTTCTGAAGAGCGCCCTCATCGTTCTGGTGCCGATCGGGGCGTTGTTTCTGGCGATCCTTGCCTGGACATTCTCCCTGCGCAGCCAGGTTCGCCGGCAGACGCAGAGCCTGGCAGCCAGCGAGAAACGGTTTCGTTCCCTCTTCGAGGATTCTCCGGCCGCCATCTGGGAGGAAGACTTTTCCGCCATCCATGCGCATTTCACGGCGCTTCGCCAGCGGGGCGTTTCTGACTTTCGGCAGTACTGGCAGGAACATCCCGAGGAGATTCCCGTCCTGGCCGGAAAAGTGAAGGTCATTACCCTCAACAAGGCAAGCATTCAGATTCTCGGCGGCAATCGGAAAGAAGATATCCTGCCCAACCTTCCTCAATACTTCACCCCGCAGACCATGGAAGTCTTCAAAGAGGAACTGATCGCCCTGGCTTCGGGCGAAACCATCTTCCGAAGCGAAGTGCCCCTGAAGAACCTGCGGGGAGAACAGATCAATGTCGAACTGGTTCTGATGGTTCATCCCGATTTCGACAGTGATCTCTCGAAGGTTCTGGTGTCATTCATCGACATCACCGAACGCAAACTGGCGGAATCCGCCCTTCGTGAGGCGCAAAAAATGGAGAGCATCGGAACGCTCGCCGGCGGAATCGCCCACGATTTCAACAATCTTCTCACCGTCATCCACGGTCATTCATCCCTGGCTCTCCATACGCTTTCGAAGGACAGCGAGGCGGCCAGGCATATCGAAAAGGCGATAACGGCGACCAGGCGGGGAGCCGATCTGACCAGGCAGCTGCTGGCCTACGCCGGCAAGGGGCGATTCGTCATCGAAACGATCGATCTGAACCGGCTGGTCGAAGAAAACACGCAGATATTGAGAACGGTCGTCCCGCGCAATGCCAGTCTGAACTTCGAGTTTGGAAAACCGTCTCCGTTCCTGAAGGGCGATATCGGGCAGATTCAGCAGATCATCATGAACCTCATCATCAATGCCGGCGAGGCGATCGGTTCCCAGACAGGGTCGGTGACGGTGCGAACCGGCGTTGTCGATCTCGCCCGAGATGATACGAAATACCAGAAATACTCCCGAACGCCCCTTCCCCCGGGGAAATACGCTCTGTTGCAGGTTGCCGACACCGGCAAAGGCATCAGGGCCCAGGACCTCGATCAGATCTTCGACCCATTCTTCACCACCAAGTTCACCGGTCGCGGACTCGGACTGGCGGCGATACTCGGGATCGTCCGTGGACACCAGGGGGGAATCTTTCTCCAGAGTTCGGAAGGGCGCGGAACCCTGTTCGAACTGGTGTTTCCCCTGGCGGAACCGGCCGCGGAGGACGAGCCAAAGCGACCTCTTCAGCCCGACTGCAACGGCCGGGGAAAAACCATCCTGGTGATCGATGATGAGGCGCCCGTCATCGAGGTGTTGTCGCAGATTCTCGCCGGGTCCAACTTCACCGTTCTTTCGTCGCAATCGCCCCTCGAAGGGATCGAGCTTTTCCGACGGCATCACCGGGAGATTTCCCTGGTGCTCCTCGATTATTCGATGCCGGAGATGGACGGAAAAGCCGCGTTCGACGCGCTGACAGCGATCGATACGACCGTCAGGGTCATCATCTGCTCGGGATATTCCGAGGAGTCGCTTTCCTCATCCTTCGTCGGACCGCGGCCGGCGGCATTTTTTCAGAAACCGTATGACCTGTCGGGGCTGGTGCAAAAGATCTCCGCGCTGGCAGTCTCAGGATCGGACGCGGGGAACGACACGGCATTCCGGCCGTAATGATATATCGAGCGTTGTATTTTTTTGATCCGTCCCACCGGGCGAACATCATGTTCTTGTGCGGGATTCATTTTCCATCTATCTTGGGATGGAACAGACGGTCGCTCTTCGAACACGCCCGGCCCCAACTCGGCCGTACAGGAGGTCTCATGCGAAGCTTTGCATCCCGAGTGCTCGGTGCGATCACCGTCCTGGTGATGGCGGCGTTTTTCATCGGCCTGGCGACGCCGGACCCGGCCTTTTCCCGGGCGGGTGGCGGCCATTCCTACTCGTCGGGCGGCCATTCTTCGGGCTCGTCATCGAAGAAAAGCTCCTCCGGCTGGAGCAGCAAGAAATCGAGCAACTCAAGCCATTCTAAGAGCAGAAGCAGGAGTTCCGGGCCATCCACGCCGATGACCCCCGGCGAAGCGACATTCTTTTTGGTGGTCATGGTCATCTGCGGATTCGTCGTCGCGGTGAAAATCTATGCCGATTACGTCAAGAAGGGCCCGGTCGGCACGGATTGGACGGACGTCGAGAAGGTTCAGCGGCAGTTTTCCAAGCTCCGCACACAACCGGCCTCGGCCAGGATAAAAGCCCTCGGTGAATTGAAACTCCGCGATCCCAACTGGAACGAGATGCGTTTTCTGGAACGAGCAAAGCAAGGATTTTCCCGCATCCAGGACGCCTGGTCGAAGCAGGATCTGAGCCCCGTTCAGGGTTTTCTTTCGGATGGCGTGTATGAGCGTTTTTCCATCCAGATCGACGAACAGAAGAGCGACGGCCTCCGGGACCACATGGAAAGTCTCCGTATCCTCAACGCCCGGATCGTCCAGGTGGAAAGCGGCAGTCGGTTCGATGTACTCCACGTCTCGATCCGCGCTTCCGCCGTCAATTACCGGGTTTCCCTGGCGGGCGGCCGGCGGCTGGACGGCTCGACCGAGCCCGAGGAGTTCGAGGAGATCTGGTCGTTCCTCCGGAGGCCCGGGAGCAAGACGCTCGAAAAGCCGGGCCTGATCGAAGGTGTCTGTCCCTCGTGCGGCGCGCCGATCGAAATCGTCCGCGCCGCGAAATGCACGTATTGCCAGACGTTCCTGCGGTCGGGCGAGCACGACTGGGTTCTGGCAGAAATCACCCAGGCATGCGAATGGGTCGTCGAAGACGAGAAGCCGAGGCCCGGCCTGGACCGGCTCACGGAAGCCGATCCCGGGTTCAGCGTGCAGCAAATCGAAGACCGTGCATCCGTCATGTTCTGGCGGTATTACACGGCGTTCCGGCTCGGAAAGGTCGAGCCGATGCTCAAGCACGCCCATCCCGACTTCATCGGGAAACTGCAGGCGAAACTCGTTCCGAAAGCCAACGGTTCGCGGATGGCTTACCAGACGGCTGCGGTGGGATCCGTACGCGTTCTGGGCGCGGCGCTCGGGGAATCGACCTCCGCGCAGTCCTCTTTCGACAAGATTCTGGTCGAGCTCCGGTGGTCCTGGAAGCCTGTCGAGAAAAACGCGAAGGGTCTCGTGATCCCGGGCGGGGAATACCCGCTGAACTGCACCCAGGTCTTCGTGCTGATCCGCAGGAGCGGGGTCAGGACCGAGATCGGCCTCGCGTTGTCAGGGAGTTGCTGCAAGAGTTGCGGAGCCCCGGAAACCGACACGGCGGGCACGGTCTGTCAGTACTGCCAGACGCCCCTGAACGAGGGAACGGCGGACTGGATCCTGGAGCAGATCGCTGACCCCCACGCCCCCGACATCGTCAGGCTGCTGAAATCGCCGCCGGCCGCCCCGCGCCCCGAGGCCGCCTCCCCCAAATGCCCCACCCCGGCCCCCGGTTCGTCCGCAGACAGCGTCTCCGCCGGCACCGTCTCCGCCGATACCGCATCCGGCGATATCTTCGAAGTGCGCGGTTCCGCCGACGCCCTGCGCTGGATGACGGCCGTCATCTTCGCCGACCGGAAGGTCGAGCAGGCCGAACTCGACCTGCTGAAACAGTATGCCCGATCGTACGGTGTTCCCCAGGCGAAGTTCAACGAGATCGTCCTCGCGGCCCAAGCCGGCAAAGCCGTTCTCCGGCCTCCCGCGAACCGCCAGGAGGTCGCCGCCATCTACCGCGAACTGGTCAGGCTCGCCCTGGCCGACGGCACGCTGAGCGACACCGAGGAGAAACTGCTGAACGCCTTCTGCCGCCAGGGCAACCTGCCCGCCGACGAAGCCGCCCGCATTCTCGCTTCGGTGAAATCGGCACGGATGTAATTATATCATTTACCATACTACCGCAGGGGCGGATCGCACTCTCGAAAAATTTTCCTCCGTGCCTGGTATGTGCGTTTCCGTTTGAGAACCAATCCGCAGATGGCGCTGATGAAGCATATTTCGCAGATGAACCGCTGAAAACCTCGTTGTTTTCAACGGAGTATTCCCGTGACTCCGAGGCGCGTGTTTTCACGGCCGTGATTTCTTGTGATACGGCCTGAAATGGGGTATAAACAAGGAAATCTCTGCCGGTGCGGCTCGTTTCGCAGCCGGTATTCTGGAGTTGCGACATGACGTTGAAACGCGGGATCGGGCACGCCTTTCGAACGGCCGGGGGTGCGGCCCTGCTTGCGATGGCCCTCCTTCTCCTATCGGCGCCGACCGTATCGGCGCGGAATCCGCTTTCCAGCTACCTGTCTCGTCTGCTCGACGAGAGCCGCGCCGAGATCGCGATCGGCCAGCTTCTCGCCGACGGCTTCATCGCGGAAGTCGCGCTCAACGCGCAGCCATCCCCCGCAAGCGCTGCCGCCATCGTCCCTGCCACCGCCGACGACGAGTTCATCCGTCGGATCGTGGCGGACCTCTCGTCGAAATGCCCCCGTCCGACCCTGCCGTATTCCGTGACGATCATCGATAGTACCGTTCCCGCGGACATCCCCTTCCCCGGCGGGGCGATCGTCATCACGACGGCGTTGTGGCAGCAGGCGAAGGCGCCCGCCGAAAAGGAGTTTCTCATCGCCCGCAACCTCATGCACGTCGCGCTGCGCCAGCCGATGATCGCCATCAAGCACGAAGGCCTGTATGCGCGCGCCCTCAAGTTGCTGAAACAGCGCACGCGCGACCCCCAACTGCTTCGTCAGGCGGTGCGCGACTACATGAAGGCCGCAGAAACCATGGATCAGAAGCGCGCGGACCGCGAAGGCGTCATGCTCGCCTCGAACCCGGCCGCCGTGCGCGACGGCGGGATCGCGCTTCTCAACCGGCTGACGCAGATGCTGTGGCCGTTTCAATTCGGCGCCGTCGACGATTTCCTGGCCCGCATTCGCGCGCTCGAGTTGCTCGCGCTGCCCTGATATATATACGTGGAATTATATAGCAAATGACTGACGAGGGCTGGCTCAGACAACCCAGGGAGCTCGTGACCGACCAGGATCCCTGGATTCGCCGTCTCGCTCTCGCCGAGCTCGCCCGGGCGCCGCTGGCTATCGACCGCGAACTGTTCGAGGAACATCTCTTCAGCTCCGACCCAACGCTCGCCCTGCCCGCATTCCTCGGCCTGAGGCGCCTCTGCCCGCCGCCCCCCCTGATGGACGAGGCATGGCGCGACATCTTCGGAGAGGCGATCGACCTGCTCGGGAAGCGTGCGGCGAGCGGCCCCCTGCCCCTCCGGGCCGCCGCGATCCAGGCGCTCGCGTTCGCGCCGGGCGGCGTCTCCGACCTGTTGCTCGACCGGCTGACCGCCTCCGCCGTCGACGAGACGCCCCTCGAAGCCCCGATCTGGAGCGAACCGCCCCAGCTTCCCCTCATCCAGGATGGGTGCGGAGCGGGTGATCACTCGGCCTCCCTGGCTCTTCTCCTCGGCGCCGCCATGCGCTCCGGTTCCCGGGCCTCTCGCATCGCACGCCTGCTCGCCGACGGCGACGAGTCGCGGTGCATCCCCGCGCTCCTCGCCCTCCAGGCGTTCCCTCAGCCCGAACTGGCCGAGCGCGTCCTCCCGCTAGTCCGCGCGCCCTCGACCCGCGTCGCCGCCGAGGCGGCCCGGGCCCTGCTCGCCTGCGGCGGGAAGCGTGTCTTCCTGCTTCTGCTCTCGCTCGTCGCCGACACGGCCGAACCGGCCCGCAAGGCGTATCTGCTGCCCCTCGTCGCCCGCACAGGCCGGCCCGAGGTCTGGAAGCTGCTCACGACTCACCTGGCCCACGCCGACCCGCGCGTGCGGAAGGCCGCGATCGGAGCCGCCGCGGGCCTCGCCGTCCCCGCGCAGCAGCGCGCCACCGCCCTGACGCCGCTTCTCGCCGATGCCGATCCGTCGGTCGTCGCCGAAGCGGCGCGGGTGTTGTGGCCGCTCGGTTCGATGGAGGCGCTCTCGAAACTCGAAGAGATGATCCGGCGCCACGACGCCGCTCACCGAGCGCTCGCGGCAGACGCCCTCGGCGGCCTCCCCCCGGCGCCGGCCATCCCGATCCTCGTCGAACAGATCGCGCGCGAGCGGCACGGCGATGTCCTGCGGGCGCTTCTCCTCTCGCTCCGCCGGTTGCTGCCGAAAGCCGCGCCCCAGACGGCAATCACCGAGCGGCTCCTTCCGACCCTGCGCCGGCTGCTCGACGCGTCCGACCCCTTCCTCCGCAGCCAGACCGCCGTCCTGGCCGGTCTTCTCGGTCCAGCCGCCGAAGACATCATCCTGACCTGTCTCGAAAAGCCCGAGCACCCGCACGTGCTCGCCTCACTGCTCGGGGCTTTGCGCCGCATCGGCAGCTCGCGTCTGCTCGTCCTAGCACGCTTCTCCGACCATCCCGACCCGCGGGTGCGCGCGAACCTGATGGAGACGATGCTGTTCAGCGGCCCCGGGGCCGTTCCCTATCTGACGAACGGGCTCCGCGACCCGGCCCCCCGCGTCCGCGCCGCCGCCGCGAAGGGCCTCTTCCAGCTCGGACAGCTCGAGGTCGTCCCCCTGCTGACCCGCATGCTTCTCATTCCCTCGCCGGTCCCGGTGCTCTCGGCCTGCCATGCCCTCGGCCAGCTGATGCGCCTCCAGCCGCCGACCCTGCGCTCGGACCATCCGTTGTCCCTCTCGCTCTCCCGGGAAGCCCGCCGCCGCCGGCCACCGGCCGTCGCCGGCCCCGTCGTCCTGCGCGATCCCTCGCTCCCGGATCTCTTCGAGAAACTGAGCGGAACCGCGAACGATACGAACGCCACGATCGAGATCCTCCAGCACCACGTAAAGGCGCACCCGACCTCCCGGGCGGCTCGACGCATGCTGGCCGCCGTGTTCGCCGGCATGGACCGCGCCGCGCCGGCCCTCTCGCTCATCGAGAGCTGCCTCGCCGAACAACCGGGCGTTCTGGCCGATCTGCTCGACGCATACCGCCTCGCCATGCGCGTCGGGGACCTCCCCCGCGCCGAGCGGCTCGGCCACAAGGTTCGCGACACCTACGGAGCCCTCCTCGACGCCTGCCTCGAACTGGCCCACTCGAGCCGGGGCGGACCCGCCGACCAGCTGCTCGACAGGCTCTTCAACCTGCGCGAGCCGTCCATGAATCTCTACAGCGCCATGATCCAGCTCAAGGCCAAGCAGGGCGACGTCGAAACGGTGCTCGACCTGCTCGCGGAACTCCTGCTGGCCCGCCCGGGAAACGCCACCGTCGCCGCTCGCCTCGCCGCGAACCTCCCGCCGGCCCTCTCCGAGCTCAAATCCGCCCTCGCCCAGTATGCCCGCGCCACCGCCGGCTCCTCCTCTCCCATCCCGGCCTGAACCCGCCGCGGTTTCCAACGGTCTGCCGGAATGGGTGTGCCACCCGCCCCGCGGCGCACACCGGCGATCGTGAGACCATTTTATATTCGATTAAAAATACAACCCGGCCGCGAGATCCGGCCGGGTTGTATGACGACTATTCTACAATTATCCGTATATGCTGCGCCTCAGTGTCCGCCGCAACCGCCGCAGCCGCCGTGGCCGTCTCCGTGGTCGTGAGCGCCGCAGCAGCCGCCCTCATGCTCCCCGCCGCAGCAACCGTCGTCGCAACACCCCTCGTCGGCATTCGCCCAAGCTTCGCTGCCCGGCTCGCCCTCTTCGAGGATGTCGACGACGCGCAGTTTGAACGTCAGGGCCTCGCCGGCCAGGGGATGGTTCAGGTCGAGAGTCACATGCGTGTCGGTCACCTTCTTGATGACGGCCGGCATGTGATGCCCTTCAGGGGTCTGAAGCGCCAGCTGGAGGCCGACGGCGGGCTCGAAGTTCCACTCGGTGCCCTTGCGCTCGATCGTAAAGACGCGCTTCTCGTCGCGATCGCCGTAGGCGTCGGCCGGCGGGATGGTGACGGTGCGCTCCTGATCGAGATTCATTCCGAGGAGGGCGCGGTCGAAGCCGGGAATGACATGGCCCTGGCCGACCTGGAAGCGGAGGGGATCGCGCCCCTCGCTGCTGTCGAAAATCTCACCGCTTTCGAGCGTCCCGGTGTAATGGACCGCGACGAGGCTGTTCTTGTTCACTGTACGCATATTCTTGTTCCTTTCAACATCTTCAACGACTTCACCGGCAACACAACCCCTGCCGCATCGCGGTGTTCCCTTCAATGTACCGCACCGAACGCTCTTTTGCAAGGCGCCTGTCAAGCGCTCCCGCCATGCGAAAATTTTCCCGAAAACCGAAGCGCGCCTTTCCCGGTATGGATATAATGACGGGAAAGACAGATCGTGAATCGGAGCGAGGTATATCATGAGACACACGACACGCCTTTCGAGACTGCTGGCGATCGCCTGCGTCGTCGGAACGACCGCCTGGAGCCCTGCCCCCGCGGGCGCCCAGACGACGTCGCCGTTCGGCGGCGAGCGGGTCACGATCTCCGTGACCGACACCGCTTCCGGCGCCGCAACGACCATCACCTCGGACGCGCAGGATGATCTGCTGACGGCGGAGGAACGCGAACTGATGGCGCTCAAACTCCTGCCGCACTATTATCCCTCCCTGAAGCAGGCGATGCAGAAACCCCTCGGAAGCCTCGATCGGGCGAAGGCCCGCGCCAGGTCGCTATATCGGTACCCGAACGCCGTCTATTCGCCGAACTTCGGCGACCCCGTCCGCATGCTGGAATGGGCCAGACGCTACCGGAACGACGCCGCGATGGTGAAGTTCTCCGGCACGGCGCAGCGGGGCGACATCATTCTGAGCGGCCACAAGACCGTCGAGGGCCAGAAGAACGACCCGATCGCGATCCTCACCGGCGGCAGGTATCACCACGCCATCGTCGTCATCGACGGGCCGCCGTGCGTCTTCATCGAGGCGGTCGGCGCCACCGGCTCGAAAACCGACCCGACGAACAATCGCGTCCGCATCTCGAGCTGGCACGAGCAGCTCGCGGCCTGGGCCGGCATGCGCCTGGAGCGGCCCACCGCAGGGCTGCCGGCGGCCGAGGCGAAGAAGAATATCGACGGGGCCGTCAACTACCTGATCGCCCAGCTCGGCAAGCCGTACGACTACGGCTTCACCAACAACGACACGAACCGCGCCTTCTACTGCAGCGAGCTCGCCTGGAAGTGCTACGCCGTGGGCGCCGGCATGACCAGCTACAAGCCCGCCAAATCCTCGGGCCGCGACCGCATGATCGTCGCCCTGAACGCCGTCGTCGACGGCCTTCAGCCGAAAGACCGCGTCACGATCGCCAACCGGGTCGTCGCGTTCGCGAACGAGTTCACCTCCCAGAAGCCGCCCGACCTGCGCAAGCTCAACGACTTCATCGTCGACGAGCTGACGCCCGCCTGCAAGACCCTGTCGGACGCCTATCCGACGCCCGAAGCCCGGGAAAAGCTCCGCACCGTTCTCGAGAAAGTCCGCACGAACGACGCGTTCCCGAAGTTTCTGAAGGCCCGCGCCGAATTCGAGGCGGCGAAACAGGCCGGAACGTTCGATACCGGCTGGGGCATCGGCGCCGCCCGCAAACTGGCGGCGGAAGCGAAGATCGGCGCATCCATCGTGTCGGACGTCAATTCCCTGATCAAACAGAGCGGCGCCGGCTACGCGAAACTCGCGCAACTCGTCGGCGCGGTGTTCGCCCCGATGTACAAATATATGGGCACCTATGCCGACTTTCTGACGGGCATGGACGAGGCCGGCAAGGTGAACATCCCCGACGGCGCGAAGACGGTCCTCTCGATGACAGAATGGCTCGCCGAGAAGCGCGAATCGGTGAAACAATGGCCGATCGGCTCGAGCCTCGCCAACCTTCTCCCCGGCAATGGCGACGGCAAGGTGCAGGAGAGCTTCACCAGCCCGACGGACCTCGCCGGAACCTCGGCCTTTCACGTCGAGTATCCCTGATCCGCGTCATCACCGGCAAGGCGCCCGAGCCGCACGATCGCGGTCCGGGCGCCTCGCTGTACCGCGTCTCACTTGCCGCCGTGCGGTTTATCCGAAAGGCCCAGCGCCGAGCGGCAGTCCTCACAAAACAGATGTGATGATATATACTTTTGTATTTCCCTGACTCGTTCCGGGTCCGGGCCGTCCGTCCATTTGCCGGGACCGGCGTCGAAGGATGTGATCGGGTGGCGCAGGAACAGCAGACGGAGGCGGTCTTCCTCCTCGGGGCTGGAGACGGTCCAGCGGAAGGCCTTGCCGCACTCGCCGCACTCGGTCGTCATCTCGATACCGGGCGTCCGGCCCTTGCCGCACGTCGAGCACAGGGGTGAGGCGTCATACGTGATCCTGACGGGGAGCTCCGAAAGCGACCGTTCCAGATAGGGAAGCCCCTGGACGATCTGCCCGACGCCGGCCCAGGGATGTTCGGTCGCGGCGCCGCAGATGTTGCAGGTATAGGAAACCGACTCGGGCGGCCGGGCAATCTTGTAGCACATCGCGCTGTGAAACTCGACCTTCTCGGGCTCGCGCCGCAAGGCGCGAAGCGACTCGATCAGGGCTTTCCGCTTTTCCGGGTCGGCCTTCCAGGCCGGCGCTCCGCCCGCATCCGGTTTCGCCTCCGATGACTCGCCGGGCGGAAGGGCTCCCTCCTGCGCCTGCCCTCCGGCAGGCAGCATCCCCATCAGCATGGCAGCCACCAGTCGCCTGATACGTTTCATGATCCCCCTCCTCCACGTCCTTTCCCCCAGCATACCACGAGCCGAGCTAATCCGCAGATGACGCTGATGAGGCTGATTTCGCAGATGAAACTCTGTCTGCCCTTCGTCTGCGGACACACTCCTGAAAACCTCGTTTCTATTCAACGGAGCATCTCTGTGGTGAAGCGGTTTTGCATGTGAAGCCGACCCTGCTAGAATGGAAGGCGGGAAAAGGGGTTCTGATCCGCAGGTGAACATCGAGAGGAGACACCACGATGGCAATCATACGCATCCTGGCTCTGGCCGGAATCCTGGCTTTTTGGGCGGCCGCCCCGGCGGCGGCATGGGAGGCGGCATTCTACAAAGAGGGTGCGAACGGCTGGTTCCGGCTGACCGTGCCGCCGGACGAACTTGCGGACTGCTCGGCCGCCGACGTAGTGCCCGAGCCCGTCGACCGCGCGCTGTTCCAGGTGACGACCGGAAGTTCGCGCCAGGGCTTGCGCTCTTCCCGTGCCCAGAACGCCGCATGCCGGCAGAACATGCGGGTCCTGCTGAGCGCTTCCGAGATGTACGAGATGGACCACGACAAGCCGTTCACCGGCCCCGACCAGGAATATCTTGACATATTATATAAAGAAAATTACATTTCCTCCCGTATCACGGGGCCTTCCGGACGGTGCCGGTACCGGTTCGTCAAAGACTCCGGCGGCTCGAAGACGGTCCGGTGCGAGGCCCACGGCCCCATCGAGCCCGACGTCAACGATCTCGAACGTCTCCGTCAAGCCGACGAGGAAAGCCTGCGGGAAAAGCCCGCGCTGCTCGTGTTTGGCCGGTGCCGCGCCGCCGGCCCCGCCGGGCTTCGCCTGCACGACCGCCGCGACGGCCGCCTGCTTCGTGAGGTCACCCTCGAGGTTCCCGCAAGCGACGTCACCGACGACCCGCGCGTGCGGGACGACTGGTTCGACACCTGGAAGCGCCACATGATTGTCCTGGGCCGGCAGACGCCCGCCGACAGCCTGTTTTCCTACCTGGCGAGGCAGGTTCCCATCCGGCTCGGCCTGACCCGCGACGATCCGGACAACAGCCGCTCGCCGTTCTTCCGCCGACGCGACACCCCGGACGCCGATCTGTATTCCCTCACCACAGGCGCCCTCGCCATCCAGGAGGCGCTCCAGCTCGACCGCATGAACAGGCCGCCCGCCTCGGCCACCGCCGCCGACCAGACCGAGCCCATCACGGTGCTGTCGGGCCCCGACATCAAGTCGCACCCCTACGAGACGATGATCGCCGGCCGCAAGCCCACCGTCCTGCCGCTCGACCGGCTCGTTCCGGCCGAGTTCTATAGCTGTCACTTTTCAGACATCAACCGCCAGATCGCGTTCGGCGACCTGCTCGACCAGTGGGGGACCAGCCTGCTGCACACCCTTCAGGCCGCGGCCCACGACGCCCGCGTGAAGGAGAAGCTGCTCGACCAGCTGTGCCTCGAAACATCCGAGCTGACGCGGCTGTTCGGCGACCAGGTGATCGCCGACCTCACCCTCTGCGGCGCCGACCCGTTCCTGCACGAGGGGACCGACCTCTCGGTGCTGTTCACCGTGAAAAACCGGGCCCTCTTCGACATGATGGCGCAGAAGCGCTTCGCCGCGGCCCGCGAGCGGTTCCCGCAAGCCCGCGAGGAACGCCTCGATATCGACGGGGTCCCGGTATTCGCGCTCACGACCCCCGACCGGCATCTCCACTCGTTCTCCTGCGAGCTTGACGGGGTCTCGGTCTACTCCAACAGCGCCGCTGCGATCGGGCGCATCATCGCCGTGTGGCGCGGCCGCCGCCCCTCGCTGGCCCAGTCAGCCGATTACCGCTACATGCGCACGGTGTTTCCGCACGACCCGGCGCGGGAAGACGTGTTCCTCTACCTGTCCGACGCGCACATCCGCCAGCTGGTCGACCCCGTCTGGAAGATCGCCCGCCGCCGCCAGCTGCACTGCATCGGCAGCCTGCGTCTTCTCCAGAATGCGATCACCCTCTACGCTGACGAGCATCCCGGAAAGACCCCGACCCTGGACGATCTCGTCGCCGACAACAGCCTGAAGCCGTCGTATCTCTCCTGCCCCGAAGGCGGCGCCTTCACGCTCGCCTCCGGCACCGCCGAGCCGGTCTGCAGCTTCCACGGCCGCCTGCGCTACCTGCGGCCGATCATCGAACGGCCGCCGAGCCGTGTCACCGCGGAAGAGGTCACGGAATACAAAGCCTTCGCCGATTCCTACAAGCGGTACTGGCGGAGGTTCTTCGACCCGGTGGGAATCCGCGGCCGGCTCGCGACCGACGGCGTCTCGCTCGAGACCTGCATCCTGCCGCTCGTCGAAAACTCGCTCTACGACGGGTTCAAGACGATGTGCGGCGGCGACCCGGCATCGCTCGACCTGCCCATCCATCCGAAGACGATCGGCCTCCTGGCCGGCAAACTCAACGGCGAGGGCGTCGGCGAGCTCACCTCCGGCTGGGACGAAACGATCAGCCGCCTGGTCGCCGGCTCGACCCTGACGAAGGCCGAGTTCCTGCGCGCGATCGGCCCCGGCTTCGTTCTTGGGCTGGTCGACGGCGATCTCCGGTTCGAGTTCATGCAGGACACCTCGGGCTTCCTGATGATCGACATGGCCCGCGATCCCAGTCGGGCCGCCCTGGCGGGCGTTCTGCTGTATTCCCTGAACCTGCCGGTGTTCGGCGTGGTCCAGGTGCGCGACGAAACGCTCGCGGCCCGCTTCCTGCGAGAGTTTCTCGACCAGCTGGTGCGCCACTCGATGGGCGACGAGTCCCGTTTCTCCGACGGCCTCCGCCTGCGCACCTACGAAACATCGCTCGGAACGGGCAAACCGGGTTTTCACACGCTCGAACTCGGCCTCTTCGTCGTCCGCTTCCGGTTCTTCTTCGCGGTCCACGACGGCGCCCTGCTGGTTTCGACCCAGCGCGGCGTGATCGAACGGCTGCTGAACGGTCCCACCGACCGCCTCAAAACCACCGCCAGCCTCGAATTCCGACTGCGGTACACGGCGTTCGACCGCATCTCCGAAGCGACCCGCCTCGGCTGGCAGGAACAGGTGCGCGAAGCCTGCCTCAACAACCTCGGCTCGCTCCACGCCCTGTCGCGCCTGCGCGGCATCCCGGCCGCGCGCTGGAACGACGAGTCCCTGCGGATCAACGGCTACGTGCCCTTCTGCCCCGAGGGCGGCGCCTACCGCGACGAGCCCGGCCGCGGCGGCATCGCCTGCTCCATCCACGGCACCCCGGAACAATCCCGCCAGCCCGGGACAGCCGATGCGACGCAGCCCCTGAACCGCTTCGTCGACAGCCTCGAGGAACTGACCGCCTCGCTCGAGTTCACCCCCGAAGGCCTCTTCACCCGCACCACCATCCGCCGGAAACAATAATGCGTTATCGGGTGCATCTCACCCATCGACCGCAGGGGCGGGTCTGAAACCCGCCCCTGCAACCTCGAAGGGAGTTATTTTCCGGTCAGGCCGAGTTTTTTGCGACAGTCTTCGCAGAAGAGGCGGGAGGCGATGTAGTCGGCGTTCTCGATCACCCGCTTCGCGTCGGGGCCGCTCCTTCCCATGCCCTTGGGGCCGGCATCGAACGAGTCGACGGGGTGGGCGATGAACAGCAGTTTGAGCCGGTCCTTCTCGTCGCTGGTCGAGACGTTCCAGGAAAACGCCTTTCCGCATTCGCCGCAATCTGTATTCATCACTATACAATGCGGCTTCCCGCCGCCGCACTTCGAGCAAAGGGGCGAGGGGTCGATCGTCACCTTCACGGGCAGGTCCCGGAGCGATCGCCTCAGGTAGGGAAGCTCCTCGGAAAGCTCGCCGGGGCCCTCGTAGGGCAGGTCGGTGACGGTGCCGCAGGTTTCGCAGGTGTACTGAACCGACGCGGGCGGCATAGACATGTCGTAGCACATCGCGCTGTGGAAGGGAACCTTGTCGGGCTCGCGTTGAAGCGCCCGGAGCGACTCGACCAGGGCCTGCCGCTTCCCCTCGTCGGGCTTCCAGGTTCCCGCCTCACCCGCGGCGGCCCCGCCGTTCGGAGCCGGGGCCAGCGGCTCCTGCGCGGCACCACTCACCGGAAGCGCCCCCATCAGCATCGCCGCCAGCATCCGTTTCAGCCTCTCCATCCTCGCGCCCTCCTTCGTCCGAACTCTCTCGAGCATTGTACATCAGAATCTGGTGAGAACCAATCTGCAGATGGCGCTGGAGGCGCAGATGAAATCCTGAAGCTTGAATGCGTTTCAACGGCGCATCGTCCCGGCATGTTCAGGCAGTCACTCGCCGGTGCTGTGTAGAGCGGTTCGCGAACCGCCCCTACGGTTAGGGCAGCGGTTATGCCCCTGTTGAAAAAGGCCACCCCCGGGAGAGGGCGGCCTTTGTCATGATTCGATGATCAGAAGCGAGGTGGCTCGTTCGTCGGCGGAAGCGCGGGATACTCCGGGCCGGCCGGCCGCATGGTGCCGCCGGGAAGCTGGGTGCCGTTGCCGTTGCCCCAGCTCCAGCCACTGCCCCAGGCGGAGCCCCAGCCGGAGCCCTGGTTGTTGCCGTAGTTCGAGCCGTAGCCGCCGGTCGGAATCTGCGGCATCACGACGACGCGGGGCCGCTGGGCGGTTATCTGGCCGGGGACGCGGACGCCGGCGTTGATCAAAAGCGATTCCTTCGTCGAGCGGACGATCGCCTGGACTTCGCCCATCATCATGCGGGCGGTGGCATCGTCGTTCATCAGCAGGTGGAACCGGATCCGGCCGAGCCGGTCGTGAATCTCGGCCAGCAGGGGCCGCCAGGCCGGGTGCATGGGGGCGCGCTCGAGGGCCGAGCGGGCGTTGTTGATATGGCCGATCGCCATGACGTCGCGGCCCCAGTGGCCGGTGCTGCCGGCGCACATCGCGAGATCGCTCTCGATCATGCTCAGCAGGCTGATGACCGTCTGGAGCTTGGCCGGATCGTAATCGGGACGTCCGTAGCAGCCGCCGTTCGACTGACCAGGGTGGCCATGATGACCGGACTGGCCATACTGGCCGGCCTGGTTCGACTGGCCCGACTGACCGGGATATCCATACGAATCCGTCTGGCCGCACTGGCCCGCTTGGTCAGACTGTCCGGCTTTGTCTGACTGGCCGGCCTGACCACACTGACCGGACTGGTTCCAGGAATCTTCCTTCCCGGCCTGGTCGACCTGGCCGGACTGCTCGACGGGGGCCTGCTGTCCCTGGTTCTGCTGGCCGACTTCGACGGGAACGCGGGGTTCCGGGGGGCGACCGTAGCCGCCCTGGCCGAACGGGTCCTGAAAACTCACCGGCGTCGCCTGGTCGCTCTGGTCGGCCTGTCCCACGACGATTTCCTGGGCCCAGCACGGAACGGAGATCGCGATCGCCATCAACCCGGTCAGAATCCTGCGTTTCATCATCTTCCTCCTGTCGATAAACCAGCCTCTTGTTGTGACAGCTAAAGGAAGCAACAATTGTACCAAACCAGGAATCCGCTCCCAGCGCAGAATTCGCCGCGCCGACGCCCCGCACCTGCCGGAAACATGGCACCAACCCTGCCGAAAGAACGACGCCGGGCTACAACTCGAGAATCTCCCTGAAATTCCGTTCAGCTCGTTCGAGATCCTCGGGTGAGAGGGTTCCCAGCTTTTTCTCGAGGAGATGTTTTTTGATCGTGAAAAGAATGCCCGTCAGAGTTGACGGATACAGAAGCCCGGCTTCCTTCCACTCTCTGATCCTCGTGTCACCGGTGATTTTTCGCGTCGTATTGCTCGTTATCGCGGCGACGACGACTTCTTCTCTTCTGTCGTTGAACTGCTTTCCGCTGAGAATGAGAACGGGGCGTTTCTTCGTTGCGGTCCCATCCGTGAAAACGATCTGGGCAAGAGCGATGTCTCCCCTCTTACATTTCGTCATACGCGGAATCCTTCTCGTTGTCCCAGACCTCCTTCAACGCAGAGGTGGGTTTTGTGGTCATGGAATGCAGGTCCGCTTCTTCGGCATCGCGTTCCATCTGCGTCTTGATGCTTTCGAGGATAAACTCCTTCAGCGTCTTGCCGTGCAGAGCCGCATAGGCCTTTATCTTGCGATGCTCTTCAGGCGCGATATCGATCGTCAGCCGGTCCCGTTTCGCAGAAACTGACACATTTCCCCCTTTTTGTCACTTTGTAACAATGTAACATATTTCCATTCCGGGATGGCATTCCTGCAGCATGAAATCCACCCGTTCGCCCTGAGCTTGTCGAAGCCTGCCCTGAGCCTGTCGAAGGGGGGCGGCGAAAGCTTCTCGTGCTTCGACAGGCTCAGCACGAACGGGAATGTGACATTGGCGCTTGCGGGATCAGCTTTTAGCCGAACCTGCTCCGTGGGCCTTTTGCAGTGCTTCGATCTCGGCACGAGACAAACCGGTCACTTTTGAAATCAGCGAGATATCCAGACCCTCTCCGAGCATATTCATCACGACACTGACACGTTCCTCATCACGGCCCTCCTCGCGGCCTTGTTTCAAGGCGGCGTTGATCTGGGTGATGCGGATGCGTTCTTCCTTGTCGCGCTGTTCGAGGATGGCACGGGTGCGTTCGTCGGAGTTGACGCGCTTGAGTTCCTTCACGGCCATGACCAGCTCCTTGTCGGACTGCAAATCATCCGGCAGAGGCTTGCTTCCTGCATACATCTCGCCGAACCGTATGATATGTAACCACTTTTCCAGGCGGGTTTGCAAGCGGCGGGGGCGGGTTCTGAACTTGGGGAGTTCGACGAAGTGGAGCTCCATCAGGTCGGGCAGGAGCAGGCCGGTGTCTTTCTCGCGGAACTGGAACGCAGACTGGAACCGGTCGAGCCTGTCGAACATCACGAAATCGAGAATCGCAATGCCATAGGAGGGGTTGAGCTGGTCGAAACCCTGGGTTTCGCGGAGCTGGCCGGTATACAGGAGGGCCAGGTAGTATGCCAGGCGCTTCGCGAAGCTGGCCTCCTGGTTGGCCTGCATCTCGATCGTGAACCGACGGCCCGCGCCGTCGACGGCCTTCACGTCGACGATCGTGAACTTGTCGTCGTGGAACTCCTTCAGATTCAGCGGGCTCAGCAGGGTCAACTCGGCGATACACCGGTCGCCGGTGAAATGTAGAAGCGCATCGATCAGTCTCGCCAGGATCTCCTCGTTGCCCTCCCTGCCGAACACGAGTTTGAACACGACGTCATTCCGCAACGGATACACTTTCCGCTCCGCCATCATCCCGCTCCTTCGCCTGACGATTCGAAGCGGCCCGGCCGGTTCACGTCGCGCCGGCAATCCTGCTTCACCCATCCATCACGCGAAACCACAGGTCGGGGAAAATTCTTTTTCCCACTCCTCACCAGCATCAACTTCGATCTCACCCGCCTCGCGTCACGTGCTCAGCGCTTGGGAAAGTGAAAAATCGCCCCTCTTACTAACGGATATGCTATTATCTGTTACTAGTCTATCTGCAAAATAACGAAATGTTCCTTTCATGAAACGAACAACTATTGGCCTGTATGAGGAGAGCATCGGGGCAGGCGAGATTTGTAGCGCATTCGTTCCTGCGCCCCTTCCGCCTGACCCGCCGCTGTCGATCGACCCGATTCTCCAGGAAAAATTGGATCGCGCACATCTTGCGCTCGGACAGTTGAACGGCGTTTCGCGCTTCCTTCCCGACGCGAGCACTCTGCTGTATACCTTCATCCGAAAAGAAGCGGTCCTTTCCTCGAATATCGAGGGAACTCAGTCGTCCCTATCGGATCTTCTGATGTTCGAGGCTGATGCCGCCCCTGGAGTCCCCATCGACGATGTTCGGGAAGTGTCGAGTTACGTTCATGCCCTGGAAACGGGAATGACATTGCTTGCCCAGGGATTGCCGCCTTCGACTCACCTGCTCCTGGCCTGCCATCGCGATCTGTTGGCCCAGGGGAGGGGCTCCCGGAAGGCCCCGGGTGAGTTCCGGAAGACGCAGAACTGGATCGGCGGCGACCGGCCGAGCCGTGCCGCCTTCGTTCCACCGCCCCCCTTGCGGGTGATGGAGTGCTGGGGGCACCTTGAAAACTTTCTGAACGATATTCCCTCCCGAACATCGCCGCTCATCAAGGCGGCCCTCGCCCATGTGCAGTTCGAAACGGTCCATCCGTTCCATGACGGGAACGGGCGGATCGGTCGTCTGCTGATCCCGCTGATCCTGATCCACGACAAGATTCTTCGGCATCCGTTATTATATGTTAGTTTATATTTCAAACGACACAGGCAGACCTATTATGATCTTCTCCAGAAGGTCCGAATCGAAGGGGATTGGGAGGCCTGGCTCGGCTTCTTTGCCGACGCAGTGACGGTATCGGCCACCGAAGCCGTCGGTCTGACCGAACTGTTGAACGACTTGACGGCCCGGGATCGTGAAAAGGTGAAAGCCTCGGGCCGGCCGGGAATTTCCGCACTGCAGGTGCTCGACTGCTTCATCCGGCGCCCGCTTCTGAACTCGAACCAGGTGCAGAAGCTGACGAAATTCGCTCTGCCGACGATTCTGCGGGGATTCAAACTGCTCGAAGAGCTCGGGATCATCCGCGAAATAACGAATCGCCAGCGCAATCGCCTGTACTGCTATGCAAAATACCTCGACCTGTTGAACAAGGAGCCGGACAATCATGGCACAGGCCAGGAACTTGTTTGATCGTCTGGTCACGAGCATAAGACAGGCCGGGAAGATTCATCGCGGGGAAGCGGCCCCGAGTCGGCGCTTTGATATGACACCGACGGCCATGACCAGCTCCCTGTCGGCCGAAATCAGCCGGTTTTCTCTGCCGCTGAGAGTTTTAGCGCTTCGATTTCGGCATGAGACAAGCCGGTCACCTTGGAAATCAACGCGATATCCAGACCCTCTCCGAGCATATTCATCACGACACTGACACGTTCCTCATCACGGCCTTGTCTGAGACCTTGTTTGAGGCCGTCTTCGCGGCCTTGCCTGAGGGCTTCGTTGATCTGGGTGATGCGGATGCGTTCTTCCTTGTCGCGCTGTTCGAGGATGGC
>ENA-UOWE01000365-UOWE01000365.1-activated-sludge-metagenome-genome-assembly--contig:-NODE-365-length-66768-cov-26.508372_pt1 | contig 66768 bp, 54 predicted proteins | sample MGYA00249841_ERZ761562 | MGnify/ENA primary metagenome ERZ761562 (study PRJEB28883, sample SAMN05720200) | activated sludge metagenome | isolation source: Anaerobic digester | place: Japan...
GAATCTTTCAAGATTATCTGGCTACCTTACTTTGAAAAACTGTCCGGTGGCTAGAGAAGGTTATAGCTTTTTCTGTTTCTCCTAGCGCGCGATAGATCTCTCCCAGACTTCGATGACGTACACCTTCTTCACGCCGTTCCCCGATCTCGTACGCGATCTTCAAAGCCATCTCATAGAGAGTTCGCGCCGTCTCAAATTGACCTAAAGCACGATATACATTGCCCAGAGTACCTAGATTATATCCCTCCAATTGACGATTGTTGATTTTCCGGGCAATCTCGATAGCTTTCTTGTGCGCCTCAATGGCTTGTGTGAAGCGGCCCAATGCTCCGTAAACACGTCCTAAATGCCCTAATTGTCTACATTCTTCTCTTCGATCCCCTATTTCATGGCTGATTGCCAAAGCGTTCTCGTAGAGAGTAATGCTCCTTTCTCTTTGTCCTAATACCCGGTAGGCGCTTCCTAAGTCTCCTTGTAGTTTCGCCTCTCTTGCACGATCACCGATACTACGCGCCAGAGCTAATCCCTGCTCATAATAGGCAATTGCCGACTGAAGTTCCCCCACTGCTCGAAGCGCATCGGCGATTCCTGCTAAACTGTTGAGTTGCAGAATCAAAGCACAGACCCTGCCTACCAGAGTTTTGCGCATTCCGACTAGCAACGCATAATGTCCCCATAGAAATAAGTGTGTAGTATCTATGCTGTCCAGGACTTGACACGCCGCATCATAAGCACCGGCTTTCACCAAATGTTCAAACTCTACCAATTGAGGTACTAAATCCTCGAGCGTTTTCCACTCGCTCTCCGGTTTGCGGATACTGGCATAATACTCCGCCGCGCGCAGTTCCAAACCGCGTCGGGTGTAGGCTGGTGGTGGGGGTGCTCTGTGTGTCATCATCTGACTCAACTTCAAAACTTGGGAAACGAACCTCTCTCGCGCTACCTGCTTCGCCAATGCTTTGCTGTTACTCTGACCCAAGTATAGATACCTTTCACAGACAGTCAAAATAACTTCTCTGCCCTCCTCTACTGCGCTGCCAGACTTCTATGCACATTTCCGAAAACCAATTTGCCGATCCCCCCTTGATTTTGGCATGCCCCCATGTATAATCAAGATGTAACGGTGAACAACCACCGTGAAAAGGTCTGGGGCTAAGCGCTCCGATCCGCAGGAAGCCTTCAAGCCTGCGGCGTCCTGACCAGGATACCTGGCCGGGAAATGAAAGGGGAGGACTTGGAACTTCGGTTCCAGGTCCTCCCCTTTTTTGTTTGCGTCAAAAAGGGTTAGGAAAATGCATAGCATTGTCAAATCGGTAGGAATCAGTGTAGGGCTGGGGTTATTGCTGGGCTGCACCATCTTTTCGATCTTGCCCTTGCCCATCGAGCCGTTGCCGGTCCATCCGGTGGTGGTCGCCACGGCCACACCCACGGCGGGACAACTGCGCGTCACGCGGGCATACACCGCCACGCACATCGCGTCCCCCACGGCCAACAGCGTCATCACCCTGACGCACCCCTTGAACCTGAACTTGTCCGCTCAGCCCGCTGGCGTATTCATTATCATCGTGGCCGAGGTGCAGAATACAGGAACGGTGCGTCTTGACCTGACCCAGGCTGAGTTCACGTTGACCGACAATGCCCGGCACAGCTATCCCCCCGCACAAGCCGCAGAACTCGCCCTGAGCGTAGTCGAAGGGCCTCTGAGCGTAGTCGAAGGGCCAGCCTTAACGGGCACCGCTCCGCTCTCCGATCAGACCTTACCGCATAACGCGCAGGTCACGGGTTATCTGATCTTTGACATCAGCCCTGACTACAGCGCGCCCTTGCACCTGACTGCGCAGATACCCGGCAGCCAACCCATCACATCCAATGCTTTCACCGTGGAGGACTAAATGCATACCTTACTCTGTGTCGCCCCGCAAGAATCCCAGGCCGATGCACTCAGCTTTGCCGTCACCGCTGTACCCGACGTGTTAGTCGTCGGCATTTGCGCCCCGCAAAAGACGCGGCAAATGCTGGAGTTCGTTGATGCCACCCTGATCGTTACCCTGGAAGGGACAGCAATTCCCGACGTTGAAACACTCGGCATTCCGGTGTTGCCTGTCCCGGAAGTGGACAAAGCCGCCGAGGTTCTCGAAGCATACCTGAAGGCGCAAGCGGCAAAGCAGTCACCAGCGCAACAGGCTGTGCCCGCCACTGCTGCTCCCGTGGCAATCTCACGGCTCCCCTTCGCGCCACTTCGCCGCCAACTGCGCCTCGGCTTCTACGGTACGCGCGGCGGGGTGGGCACAACGACCGCCGTGGTCACCGCCGCCAAACTCCTGGCGGCACAGGGTAAGTGCGTGGCATTATTCGACGCAGCGCAGCGCGGCGATCCCTATCTATTGCTTGACCTTACCCCATCCGACCATCCGGCGACAACCGGCAATATCACCGTCTACCCCGATCTCGCACTGGATGATGCACGGGTCAGCTACGACGCGATCATCGTAGACGGCGGGCGCGAACGGCGTGCCTTCCCCGCGCGCTGGATCGCCGTGGACAAACCGTTGTCTGAAGCCGCTATAGCCAAGCTGTTGGGCATTGACCTTGCGTCGCTTACTCAGGAGGTTGCCCAATGCTAATCCTCGTAGTCGGCGCAAAGGGCGGCATCGGCACAACGACATTGGCCCAACACCTATGCCGACAGGCCAACGCCGTCCCCCTGGATGCCGCCGACGGTACATTGGCCCTACAAATGGCCGGGCCAGGTGCGCCGGTGCTCGATCTGATTGGGATCGTGCAGTGGACGGCTGATCAGCGGGGGCACGCGGTCGAGTACGCCGTCGAGACGCGGCAGCCCTTGTTGTGGACTCCTGCTTGTACCGTGTGGCACGCGCCGGTGATGGCCTTCGTGTGGGATGCGGCGGCATTGGGCCACGTCATTGCTGACGGTGGCACAACCCCGCCGCCTGCCCTGGTAGACCTCGCCAGCCTGCTGCTCATCGTCAGCGCCGATACCCCGGTCGCCCAATGGCACGAACGCCGCCTCAAGCAGCAGTGGCCGCAGGCCCACGCCGTCCTCGGCGATCTCAAGGCCGTGGCCCAGGCGATTGCGGAGGAGACGTTGGGTGTTCCCGCGCGGAAAGGCTTGCTAGACAAGACCCGCCCGACGCTCGGTAAAGGGAGTAAGAAGTAAGAAGTATGGGGGCTGTTCTTGCCCTTGCTCCGTACTCCGTACTCCGTACTCCATACTCTAGAGTACAAACCAAATTCAGGAAATGAGAGGAGATACTCGAAATGCGAATACTGAAATCCATTCAATTCTGGGTCGGCCTGCTGCTCGTCGGGGGCGCGTTCGTGGGGGTGCTGCTGTTCGCGCGACTCACCACCCCGCCCACCTACGAAGTCGCCATCGCGGTGCAGGACATTCCGGCGTACACGTCAGTGCAGGATGCCTACACCAACGGCTACATCGCGTTGGACAAGCAATCGTTCAGCCCGTCGCTCTTGCAAGTGGTCCTCACGCCTGAAACCTTGCAGGCGATGCTGGCCGACGGGGTCTTCGTCGAGACGGTCCGCGCGGGCGACGTCCTCAACCGGGGGCGCATTGCCACCGGCGAGAACGCGCAGAAAGTGCGCCGCCTGGCGTTGGCCCTCACCGATCCCCAGTTGGTCATCAAGTCTATTCCAGTGGACGCCGAAACCACACCGTACATCGCGGTGGGCGACCTGGTGGACTTATACACCACGTTAGGCACCGTGCGCGCCACCGAGTTGGCGACCAGCACCGTGCCGCCCTTGCCCGCCGGGGTCACGCCACCCCCGCCTACACCGGAGCCGCTGCCCGATTACGAGGCGTTGCTACAGCACGTGACGGTTACGCTGCAACTGCCGGTGACCAAGCGCGTGGTGGCCGGGGCCCTCGTGGTGCGCGTCAACCACGAACAGATCGCCAACCCACAATACGGGGCGGTGACCACTGACAGGCAGCAACCTGCACCGTTTATCGCCGGGCCGGTGGTGGGCGTGGACGTCCTCGTTCCCGAAACCACTGCCGAGAGCCTGGATTGGGCGGTGTTCAACGGCAAGATGTCCCTCGCGGTACGCCCCGCCATCTGGCGCGCGACCGTCGCGGCGGGACAAGCCTTGCCGGAGACCCCGGGCTTCGCGTGGGAAGATTTCAACGCGCAGTTTTGGGCGGGGAGGGAAGTAGACAGCAGTCAGTAGACGGTAGACGGGGGAAGGGGATGACGGGGTGACGCGATAACCCGTACCCTTTCCCCCACCCCCTCCCTGTCTACTGTATACCGTCTACCGTCTACCAAAGGAGAGAAACTATGGAACCCATCAAAATCGTCATCGGCACAAAGGTATGGGACGATGCACAACGGCTCGAACGCGCATTGGCGGAGATACCCGAAATGCAAATCGTCGCCGGGCCGACCACGGCCTCCGGGGTGTTCACCGATGCAACCGAAATGGAAGCCGACCTGGTGCTGCTTTCGCCCACTTTGCCTGGCTTTCGCTCAGAACTGGTCAGTGAACTGCTGCACTACGATGAACGCCCCATTGCGTGCATTGGGCTGCTGCCCCCGCTGGAATCGCGTACGGACGAGTTACTGGCCTTGGGGATGAAAGGCCACGTCTCGTTGCCCCTCGACGACGCGCAGTTGCGGCGCTTGTTGGAACTGATCCCCAACGCCGTCACCCAGGCGCGCGCCGAACGAGCCAGCAGCAGCTACGTGCCCCTGGACACGCCTACGCTCTACACTCTGGCCGAGGCCGGGTGGCGACGTATGGTCATCGCCTTGTGGGGTACGGGCGGCGGCGTGGGCAAGACCAGTCTGGCGATCAATCTCGCGGCGGCATTGGGCGTCATCGGCCAGCGCAACACCCTGTTGATGGACCTGGATATGACTCGCGGCGCAGTCGCCCCCCGCCTGGGACTATCCACGCAGGAAAACATCTACGGCCTGATCAATACTTTACTGCTGGACTATCTGCGCACCCGGAATGCCAGTTGCCCGCCCCAGACGCTCCAGACGAAAGTGCATCTGTGGAATACCAGGCTGGCCTCGAAGCTGCACTGCCTGAGTGGTATCGCCTCAATGGAGGTCGCGGGTCGATCAGAGTTTCGCGAAGACCCGCACCGCACGCAGGCACTGACCCGCGCCATCATTGACACCGCGCGCAAGCTCTATGACTTCGTGATCATCGACCTGGGGCCGGACATCAACAACGACGTGCATTTCGCCGCGCTGGACGCCGCCGACCTGGTACTCACCGTGGTGCGGCCCGATGTAGCCGATATGCACTCCACCGGTCAGACTGTGCCGCAACTGAAGCAGACCTTTGGTGAGGGCATCGGCAAGTTCGAGTTGGTCATCAACCAGTGGAGTACCGAGGCCGGCCTCAAGCTGAAGGACGTGATCAGCACCATTGGGATGAAGAAGTTCGCCCAAGTGCCCTACGATCCACAGTTCACCTACAGCAACAACCACCAGATGCCGTTCGTGTTGGAGAAGCCCAATCCCACGTCGGACGCGATTGTGTCGATGGCCGTGCGCTTTTACCCGCCGTTAGCTAACACCTGGGTTAGCCGTGGCGGGCAGATCGAGGGAGAGGCGGCAGCGTTCAAGCCACCGGAGCGGCGCAAAGAGCCGGGACTATGGCAGCAGGTGCAGAGTGTGTTTATCGGGAAATGAAACTCGAAGCTAGAAGCTCGTTACTGGAAGCTGGAAGCTAGATGCTCGATCCAGCAACCAGCAACCAGTAACAAACAACGAGGAGAAAGGAACAATGAAAGAAAGCATCTTTTTGGAACGCGAAGCAGAGCACGCGCGGCGTCTTGGTTTGTCGGAGCGCCGTACCGGGATGTTGCGCCGGACGTTGGCGTTGAAACGGGAAGGATATACCCCCAGGCGCATCCGTGTCCAGATGGGCAAGGCCAACGTTACCTGGCGCGTGGCGTTGCGCACGCCGGAGGAGTTGGAACAGGAATTGGGCGTGGCGTGGGAAGGTGGGGTTTACGTCCCTGATAGTCCCGCCGTTTCCGCCGACCAAGCACGGGCCGTGGCCGAGGCTGGACGCGCACAGGCGCGGGGTAGCAACAAGCACCTCCGTGCCCAGTACGGCCTGCACAACGGGAGCACCGCGCCCTACGGCTACACTTTCGGCCCGGACATCACCGTCAAGACTACTGACGGGCAATCTTTGACCGGACACAGCTTAGTCCCTGACCCAGATACATCGGTTGTCGTAGCCGACATCTTTGCACAGTTCATCGGTGGGGCGTCACCGTATGCCATCGCCGCCGACCTGAACCGGCGCGGTATCAGCAGTCCCAGTGGCGGACGCTGGGGCGAAGCCAATGTGCGCGACATCGTGCGCCGCGCGCCGCTGTACTCCGGCTATGTCGTCTACCACGACGTCGCCCACAAGCAGGCACGCTGGACGGGAATGTTGTACCCCGGTCAACACGAGGCGTTGATCGATTGGGAAACCACACTGGCAGTCCTGACCGTCACCGGACGCACGCTGGAATGGACGTTTGGCCCCACACGGGAAGCCCAGACTGCAGCAACGGAGGTGGCCTAATGGCAGCGCCCTCGACCTTTGCCCAACGGGTCGCCGCGCACGCGACCGTGGAGTACCCCGATCCCTACACGGGCTTGCTCGCTGCCGCCCGTGACCGCCTGACCGGGCAGTTCAGCCTGGAAGCTTTGCGCACGCCAACGGTCCACGTTGAACGTGAGGCCGAGACGCTGCTGCGCACCCTGGCCGAAGAACACGCGAACGCCGCGCTGCAGCACGGCCGGCCCTTTGTTGAGAGCCTGGAAGAACTGGTGGCGCGCTTGCAGTACGACATCTTCGGCTACGGCGTCATCACCCCGTACCTGAATATGCCCACCGTCGAGGAAATTATGATCAACGGCCCGGACGTGATCTGGGTGGACGATGCCGAACGGGGAATGTACCGCGCCAGTATACGTTTCGAGAGTGCCCGCGAGGTGCAAAAACTGGTTGACCGCATCGCGGCGCGGCACGGGCGGCGTTTTGACCGCTCGAATCCGCGGGTCAACGCCAAGATGCCCGACGGCAGCCGCCTCAACGCCGTGATGGAACCGCTGGTGGACAACGTGCCCGTCGCGGTGACCATCCGCCGTCATCGCCTGGTCGCCCGCACACTGGACGACCTGGTACGGCTGGGCACGCTCACTGCCGACATTGCGGGCTTCTTGCGTGACTGTGTTCTGGGCCGCCTCAACCTCATCGTCACCGGCGGCACCGGCTCCGGCAAGACCAACACGCTCAATGCCCTGTGCGCGGTACTGCCCCCGGAAGAACGGGTGGTTACTGTGGAAGATACCCCGGAACTGCAACTCGGACTCGACAACTGGATTGCAATGGTCACCACCGAGGAGACCGAGGAAGGGCAGCGGCCCATCACGTTGGATGACCTGGTCATCAACGCTTTGCGGATGCGCCCGGATCGCATCGTCACCGGCGAGGCGCGCGGGGCGGAGATTCGCTCCGTCCTGATGGCGGCCAACACCGGCCACGATGGGCAGTTGCTCACCTTGCACTCCAATGGCGTCCACGAAATCGCCAACCGCGTGGTGCAGATGTGGCAACTGGCCGATTCCGCGATGGCCCCCGGCGTGATCACCCGCTACCTGGTCGATGCGTTCGACCTGGTGCTCTACATCGAGCGCGTCACCGTCAACGGGCAACGCCGCCGCATCGTGCGCGAGGTCGCTGAACTATTGCCGTCACGTCAGATGGAAGGCGACATCCCGGCCATCAACGTGCTGTGGCAGGATACCGGCAACGGCTTGCAGTGGACGGGCCTATACCCGCAGACGCTGGAAGAGAGCATCTACCTGCGCACTGGGCAGCAAGTCAGCCTGCACCGCTACTTCAAACGGGGGTAAGGACGATGCGTTTTCTATGGGGAACACAAGCCGAAGCCGATGTCAGTATGGTGCTGGTCGCGGGGCTGGTCCTGGTCTGCCTCGTAGTGTTTGTGGCGTGTGCCGCGCTGGGCGCGCCGCTGGGAGCTGTGTAGTGAGTCAAGGGGCAACCGCTGTCACACTCGTGCCCGCCCTGGTCGGCCTCTGGCTAATCGGGTTGAGCTACGGCGACCTGCGGACGCGCCACGTCCCGGCCTGGGCCACGGCCTTGCCGCTGGCAGTGTTGGGGCTGTTGCGCACCCTGGTCATCCCGCCGGATGGCGCGGTTGTGCCCGGCGGCGTTGCTGTGGGGTTCGCCCTGCTGATGCTCTTGCTGTCCGACACGCCGTCAGCCGTCTTCCCTGCCGGGGCCGCCGCGTTCTGCGCTGGACTCTCCGGGGAGCAAGCGCAAGTCCTGGTGGGCAGTTGGATCGCGGAGTTGGTGCTCACTGATCTGAACATCTGGGGCGCGGGGGATGGCAAAGTGTTGGCCGTGTTGACGGCGCTGTATCCCGATGTACGGCTCGTCGTCGCTGTGGGTGCAGCCCTGCTCGTAGGCAGCGTTGTGACCCTGCTTCGGCAACGCCCGCACACCGGCGAACGCCGCACCTTCCCTGCCATCCCCTGGTTGGCAGTGGGCACGGCGCTGTATCTGGCACTGGTAGCTCTCAGCGGTCAGCTTTCAGCGATCAGCTTCGGCCTTCCAGCAGTGAGCTTCTAGCTTCCAGTATCGAGTATCCAGCTTCAAGCAACAAGCAACCAGTCAATAGGAGGTTCATATTGAATACACCAACTTTACTTTTCGCCGCCCTGGCCGCTGCCGGGGTGCTCCTGGCCTGGATCGGGGCGACGACGCGCGCCTACGTGCGCCTCGTGCCCATTGACCAACGGGGGCTGCTGGCGCAGTTGAACACACGCTTGCAGGCCGCCGATATCCCCTTGTCAGCCCGCGAGTTCCTGCTCACCGGCCTGGGGATCGGCGCGGCGTTGGCCGGGGCCGCAGTGGTCATCCTGGGACCGACGGTTCTGGCCGCGGTCGTCATTTGCCTCGGCCCGGTCATCTATTGGCAGGTGTGGGCCGCCAAGCAGGAACGCTTCAAGCGCGAGTACGTCAATGCGCTTAGCCAGGCTATCGAGACCTTGCTGCGCGCCTACAGCGCCAATCCCAACCTGACCGCCGCCTTGCAGGAAGCCACGCCCTATATGCGCGAACCGGTGCGCGGCGACTTCGTGCAGGTGGTCACATCCTTGCAGACTCGCGCGACGCTCAGCGATGCCATCTACCAGGTGGCCGAACGCCGCCACAATCCCTACTTCGATATGCTGGCCGAGGCGCTGGTCGTGCGTGAGCAGCAGGGTGGCAAACTCAAGACCGTCCTCGAAGGGCTGCAAAGCTTGCTGCGCGGCGTGATCCAGATTCAGAACGAAGTCCGCGCCCGGCAGACACAGCCCAAACTGGAAGGCACAATTGTCGCCGTGGCTCCGTTCGTCTTTCTGGCCTTGCTCAAGCTGGCGTTGCGCGATTACGAGGGTGGCTTCTACGCCACGCTCGACGGGCAGATCGTACTGGCGGTGTCCATTGTCTTCTCCGGGGTGGCTTACCTGCTCTCGCAGAAGATCGCCAAAGCGGGACTTGACCTGGAAGCCCAAGGAGGTGTGCGATGACATACAGTCTGTGGTTTGCCTTCTTGGGTGGTCTGGGGACGTTCCTGGCGCTCAATGCCAGTCAACGTCGCGCCCCGCGTACCTTGCGGGTGCGCCTGGGACTGGAACAGGTGCAGGCGCGGCGGCCCCTGGTGGATCGCTTGTTCGGGACGTGGGCGGAGACCCTGTTACAGCGCCGTGACGCCACCGATGTGGAAACGCGGCTCAAGCAGGCCGGGTTCTGGCAGCGCGTCGGAGCGCTGTATCCCGATGTGCGCACCTTCTACGCCTACAAGGTCGCCAGCGCCACGCTGTTGGCCGTGTTGGGCTTGGGTGCGGGACTCATCCTGGCTTCGCTGGGCGGTTTCAGTCCCGCGGTGAGCCTGGGCGTGGCTGTAGCAACCGGTGCGTTGGGCTTCTTCTTGCCGGATATGGACTTGAAGGGCAAGGTCGCGCGCCGCGATGACCAGATGCTGGCCGATATGGCTTCAGCCTTGGACCGCCTGGCGAACTTCCTGGCGGCGGGGTACCCCCTGGCGCAGGCCGTGCAGCAGTTGGCGGAGCGCCCTGGTGGGGTGTTCGTGGCTGAACTGCGGCCCGTCGCCGCGCACTACAACGTCAGCGGCGATCTGGCGGCGGGGGTGGAAGCCTTGTTGGAAAACAACGGCAATCTGCCGCCGCTGATCCCGTTCGTGACGCTGCTGCGCACGGCGGCGCGTTTAGGCGGTGGGGTGAGCGAGGCGCTGCGCCCGTTGGCCGCAGAGCTAAGGACGGAATTGACCCAGCGCATCACGGCGCGAGGCTACCGCAACACGGTCTTGATGATCGTCCCGGCCTTCTTCGCCATCCTCGCCACGCTGCTGGTGCTGGCTGCGCCCGGCGCATTGCGCGCCTTTGCCAGCCTGGGGACGGGCGGCGTTCTGTGACAGTCGTTACGCGCCGGGCCGTTTTCTGACAGGATTAACAGGATTTTCAGGATTGGCAAAGGCTTTATGAGGTCTTTTTTCATCCTGTTCATCCTGGCAATCCTGTCCAAAGAAAGGAGGTGATGCCTATTGAATGACGACAACTAACCCATAACGGTCCCGCACCTTACCGGGGGCGCAGTGCGGCCCACTGCGTCCCCACCCACCTAAACGCATTTCTATCAGTCAGAAGGAGGAGAGATAAGCCTATGAACATCGTGCAACGCACAACCAACACTTTGACCTTGACTTATCTGCGGGTTAGCCAGCGCCTCGCGGCGCATCCCGTTGTGCGGCGGCTCAGCGCCTTGCAGCAGGGACGGGTCAAGCAGGCTTTGGCCCGCGAGGAGGGGCAAGGCTTGCTGGAGTACATCATCGGCATCGCCGGCGTCTTCGTCGTTGCGGCAGCGGTGTTGGCGCTGTACCGCGCCATTCGCGGCAAGTACGGCGAAGCGACCAACAGCGTCAACTCGCTGACCATCACCGCGCCATAACCAGGTTGGGGAAGGCGGCACGCGCCGCCTTCCCTGACCACAAGGAGTCAGTCAATGGATATAACCCATACCCATAACCGCGAACAAGGCCAGGCGCTCATCGAGATGTTGCTGGTCTTGCCGGTCTTTCTGTTCCTGACCGGGGCGATCATTGGCGTCGGCTGGGCCTACTGGGTACGCCTGAACCACGTCGCCTATGCCCAGGATGCGACCACGATGGCGGGCAAGGCCAATGCCGTGGATGCGGGTCAGGCGTGGGCCGCGCGCTTTATGCAAGGTAGCAACGTGGACTTCGGCGCGCAGACGACGGTCGCGCCATTGACGCTGCAACGTGGCGTCCAGGCGACGGCCCGTTACCAGGCCCCAGCGCTACTGCTGTGGGACTTGACTACACCGGAAGTCACCGCCGGAGCGTTCACCCGCTGGGAGCAGTTCTACCCCGGCCCACCCGCGCCGGGCGCGTTTGAATGACAGTGACACTTCACATCACCATATCACAAGGAAGGGAGAAATACACAATGCGAAAGAAACGAATCTTGACTCTGGCCCTACTGGGCATTCTCATCATTTCCAACGTCGTGCGCGCCGTGGCTGCCCCGGCTGCGCCTACAGCGCCGTCCCGCCTCTTGACCTACCAGGGGCATTTGCTGGATACCAACGGGTTGCCGGTGGCTGATGGTGCATACACAATGGCCTTCAGCTTGTGGGACGCGGAAAGCGCCGGGCAGCAACTCTGGGGGCCAGAGGCGCATACCGTGACCGTCCGTGACGGTTACTTCGCGTTGCTCTTGGGCACGGAGATGCCCCTTGACGCAACACACTTCACCGGCGACACCTACCTGGAGATCGCCGTGGGTGGCGAGACGCTCACCCCCCGTCAGCCGTTGGGGGCTGTGGCGTATGCGCTGGGCGCGTCCCAGGCTGAGCACGCTGCGACTGCCGACGATGCAGCATTGTTGGGCGGGGCAGCGCCGGAGGTCTACCACGACTGGCGCAACCTCACCCACGTTCCCGATGGTTTTGCCGATGGGATCGACAATGACACCATCTACACCGACGACGATGCATTGTCAGCGGTGCAGGCTGCCGGGTATCTCACTGCCACCGGCGTCATCGAGGTGTTGAGCGCGACGCACACGCTGACCGTCACGGTGGCCCACGCGTTTACCGCAGGTGACGCGGAGACGCTCAACGGGCAGGCCGGAACCTACTACCTGGATTGGCGTAACTTCAGCCATATCCCGGACGACTTCGCTGACGGGGTAGACAATGACACGCTCTACAACGCTGGCTTTGGATTAGCACTGGAAGACGCCACTTTCAGCGTCACCGGCGCACCGTGGTCAGGCTTGGTCGGTATCCCGGCAGGCTTTGCTGACAGCGTGGACAACGATACGATCTACACTGACAATGATGCACTCGCCGCAGTCAGCGCCGCCGGATATGTCACGAGTAGCGAGGTCATCTCGGTCGTCAACCAGGCCGGCTACGTGACCGATGTGCAAGTGTTGACCCTTATCACCAACACCACGTCGCACACTTCGACGTATGCCTACACTGCCGGCGACGCCGCGACCCTCAACGGACAGGCCGGGGGCTACTACCTGGACTGGCGCAATTTCACCCATATCCCCGACGACTTTGCTGACGGTGTGGACAACGATACCACCTACAACGCGGGTTCCGGGCTGCGCCTCGACGGGACAACGTTCAGTGTCACCGGCGCACCGTGGTCAGGGCTAACCGGTGTACCTACAGGGTTTGCCGATGGCGTGGACAATGACACGACTTACACTGCCGGGACTGGAATCACCCAGAGTGGAACGCAGTTTAGCATTGCTGCGCCATATCGCCTGCCACAGGCTTGCTCTGCCGGACAGATCGCCGAATGGAACGGGACAACCTGGGTATGCGCTGCCGACAATGACAGCGGCGGCGACATCACTGCGGTCACGGCGGGTACAGGACTAACGGGCGGCGGGACGACCGGGAGTGTCACCCTCGCTGCCGACACCACGTACCTGCAACGCCGCGTCAGTAGTACATGCGCAGTGGGCAGCAGCATCCGCGCCATCAACGCCGACGGCACGGTGCTCTGCGAGGCCGATGACAATACCACTTACACTGCTGGGAATGGCCTATCCCTGAGCGGGACGCAGTTCAGCATAGCCGCTCCGTACCAACTTCCTCAAACGTGCATCAGCGGTCAGATGCCCCAATGGAATAGCGGCGTGTGGAGTTGTGGCAGTCCGGTTGCGCCGGGCTACGCTCGTACCCTGGTTGTCGCCGCGAGTGGCGGGGACTTCACCACGATCCAAGCTGCCGTCAACAGCATCACCGACGCCGGCGCCGCGAACCCATACCTGATCTGGATCGCCCCCGGCATCTACGCTGAGACGGTGACGCTCAAGCCCTACGTGCATCTACAAGGCGCGGGCCGCGATGTGACCGTCTTGCAAGGCAACATCACCGACAACGACGGCAGCCCGGTGGACAAAGCCGCGCTGATCCTGGATACCGACACCAGCGCGCGTGACCTGACGGTGAACAACACTGGCAGCGGCGGGCAAACGCGCGTGGGCATCCTCGTGCCCTCACGCAAAAGCGATGTACGCATTGCCAATGTCATTGTGGGCACTGAAGGGGTGGCGAACAGCAGCGTGGCCGTGTGGCTGGGCGGGTCAGCCACGCTGGAAAACGTCACCGCGACGACCAGTGGCGGGACAGGCGCGAACACCGCACTGATCCTCAAGGACTATGTCACCAACCCCACTATCCCCCTCGAAGTGTACTTGCACGGCGGCGCGTACATCGCCAGCGGTGTGAATGCCATTGGGATCAACATCAACGATGCCAATAGCCGTATGGTCATCGACAATGCGCGTGTCGTCGCCACCGATGCCCTGTACAGTGACGGCTGGATCGAGGTCTACCACAGTATCCTGGAAGCGCCCACTCACGTGGTGGTCAACACACAAGCCGGCCAACCGCAGCGCGTCCTCGTCAAGCACAGTGACTTCGTGGGCACGGGGGGCATCTTCAACGCCATCACCTGTGTGGCGGTGAGTCGTGGCGCAGCGTTCGGGGCGACGACGTGTCCGTAAGGAGGAATACTGATGCGACATACACTGTTACTCCTGCTCCTTCTGAGTTGCTTACTTGCCGCCCCCGTGGCAGCGCAAGCCCCCGGCCCGCAGCGCGTTACGGCGGACACGGTCAATGCCGTCGCCGGTGGCACGCTGACCAACGGGCGCTACACGCTGCACGGCACGCTGGGCCAGACCAGCGTCGCCACATCGCGCAATACGCACAGCACCATCACCGGCGGTATCTGGTCCGGCATCAACGCCGCTGAGGTGTTGGTGCTCGAAAAGACCTACCGCGATGTCACCCCCGCACGCACCGAGGTCGGGGAGACGCTGACCTTCATCGTCGCTGTCACCAACAATGGGGTGCGACCACAGACCAACATCGTCGTCAGCGACACGCTACCGGTGGGCTTGACCTTGCTGCCGCAAAGCGCCACGGCAGACAAAGGCACAGTCACGGTGGGCAACAACGCGCTCACGCTGCATCTGGCAACGTTGAGCTATGAGGAGATCGCGGTGCTGACCTATCGCGCTACGGTGGATGCGGGGACGGAAGGTGTGTCGCTCACGAACACCGCCGTCGCGCAGAGTGACAGCTACGGGCCGGTCAGTGAAGCGGCCACGGTGCAGGTCTATCGGCCTACCCGCATCTTCTTACCGCTGATTATGCGCGGCTATCCCCCTGCGCCGCCCGTGGTGCAGGTGTTGGACGCGCCGGGGACATGTCCGGGTCTCAGCATTGCGCTAGACACGTTCTACCGCGAGGACTTCGCCGGGGAGAACGACAACGACTGGTATGCGTTTCAGGCCATCGCCGGACAGACCTACGTGCTGGAAACGGGCAACCTGGGGCCGCAGGGTGACACATTGCTGGCCTTGTACGCTGCAACGGACTGCACAACGCTCCTGGCGGAGAACGACGACATCAACTATCCGCACGACATCGCTTCGCGCATCGTGTGGACCGCGCCGGCGAACGGTGTCTACAGCGTCCTGATACGCAGCTACGACTGGCGCGTCTACGGGCCGGGCACGGGCTACACGGTGCGGGTAACCCGCAGCACCGGAGCTTCACCGCAGAGCACACCGCCGACCAGTGACAAGCCCGCGCCTTTGCCGACGCCAACACCGGACGTTGACGCTCGTATCTCACGGCGCGTACCAGGTTTGGCCGCGCCTGTCGCAGAGAAGCCGACCCCGCCGCCTACGCCGGTCAAGCCGCCGGTCGTCCCGACGCCCACCAGTCAAGCGACGCCAGAGGCCACCCCGGTAGTGATGCAGATCGTGTTTTTACCGGAAACAGGGCACGCGGGACACCTCAGTGGAGCCGGCCTGGTGTTGGCTGTGCTGGGCGCCGGCGTACTGTGGCGTGCGCGGAGGTCCGTGGCGTGATGCGCCGTTTCGCCGCGCTGCTCTTCCTGGGGTTGGTGGTGTGGGCTGTGCCGGTCGCGGCGCAGAAGCCTACACCGCCGCCCACGCCCGCGCCGCCGGTCGTGGAAACGGCCGCTGCGCCGACCAAAGCGCCGGAGCCGCCCACACCCACACCGGAACCGCTGCCGACGGCGACGCCGGAGGTCCTGCCCCCGACAGCGACAGCCGTGTGGCCCACGGAGACGGCTACGACAGCGGCAACGCTGGTCGTACCCACCGAAGTGCCAGGTACACCAGCAGAGACCTTGCCACGTTCGATCGCGACGCCTACAGTGACATCCACAGTGCTGCCCACTGTGCTACCTGGTGCGACTCCGAGCGTGGACACTGCCGCCACACCGGCCCAATGGCCGACGTTGCCGGGCTGGGTGTGGCCGGTGGCGGGTGGCATCGGGTTGCTCGTCCTGTGGCTCATCGTGCGCTTCGTGGGTTACACCCGGCAAGACCTGGCGATGAAACGGCGGATGATCGCTGAAGATACGGCGGCCCGCGTCGCTGCCCACCGCCGCGACGTGGCCGCGCAGCTACAGGATACGGACGCCTGGCGGCACGTGCTCGGCCAGATCGCTACCGATGCATTGGGCCAACCGGTGCGCATCGTCGGTGACACCTTGCCGTACATCAACGCCGACGACTTGGCCTTTACCGCGCTGGATGCTCAGGGGGTGAGCTACTGCTTCACCGTGGCCCCACGCAAGTTACCAGGACAGGTCTACCGCCTGGACAACCCGGAAACCCAGGTGGAGGTCTCCGCCGTGTGGCACTATCTGGCCGCGCAACGGCTACAGGGCGTGCTCCCTGCCGTCCCGCGCCAGGCGACGTGGGCACTGGTCGTGCAACGACCTGTCACGCCGCAGGTACGCCGCCGCGCTAACCGACGTTGGTGGCTGGGGATGGCGTTGGGCTTCCTTTTACTGATCGCTGCAAGCACCCTGGTCGGCGCGCGGCTGGTGCAGGCGCACCTGGCGACGCCCACGCCCATCGTGGCCGCCGTTACCCTGGTCAATGCCACAGGCGAGACGGTGAGTCTGTGGACAGTGGAAGAAGACCCGGTGTGCGTGGTCTGCCCGGAAGCGGCCTTGTCGCCCAACGAGACCCGCGTGCTGGACGTCACGCCTGGCCCCGTGCTCTGGGAGGTCGTCCGCGCACCCTTCGGCGACTTCTACACCGCCTACCGTATCGGCCTGGTCGAGACCTATGTCGCACCAGGGACCACGGCGCGAGACACAGTGATCACCCTTACCAAAATGCCATTTACCAATGGGAGGTAGAACAATGCCAACACATAACCCACAACCTTTAACCCAAAACCCGTCGGGCCAGGCCCTCATCGAAATGCTGATTGCCTTGCCGCTGCTGCTGCTGATCCTGGCCGCGGTCATCGGCTTTGGGCGCGTGCTCTTTGTGGCCCTCGCCGTCGACCAGGCCGCCTTCACCGGTGGCCGCTACGCCGCCGAGAGCCTGAATCCCTACCAGGCTGCGTACCAGGCGTACCGCGCCACGGCAATGAACCTGACCGCCAACGGGATCGACGCTGCGCCGATGGCGTGGCAACTCGACGCCGCCGGCTGGCAACGCGGCGGGACGGTGACCAACTATGCCGGCGTCGCCGTGCCCGTCAATGACATCCCGCTGGCCCCGCTGCTCTTCGGCGGCGACCAGGTGACGCTCTGGCAGGGCGCGACGTTCCGCATCGAAAGGTGGAAGTCACGATGGCAGTGAGGACAGGGGGTAGGAAGTATGGAGTAGGGAGTAAGGGGCGTGCTCGGCTACCGGAGGAACAGGGGCAAGTGCTGGTGTGGGTGTTGGTGCTGCTGCCCTTGCTCTTGTTGATGGTGGCGCTTTTGATCGAAGGCGGCTTGATGTACCGCACGTACCGGCTGGCGCAGATGGCGGCGGATGCAGCGGCGCACGCAGCTGCCCAGGAAATCGACGTGGCGCTGTATATGCGCACGGGGCGCGTGGCGTTGACCGCCAATGCCGCAACCGTGGCACGCAACATCGCTGCGACCAATACCCGTGGACAGGTGACCTGCGGCGTCCCGCACGTGTGGGCCAACCGTGTAGAACTCATCTGTCAATCGGACTTACACCCCGTCGTCCTCATCGGCGGTCCCACGGTTCACGTCAGCGTGCGTGGCCGCGCTCGACCCGCGTGGGGTGCAACGGGGGAGAACGAGTGACGGAGATTGAGAGAGTGGGAGATTGAGAGAATGGGTGAATGGAGAATCAGCGTGCGCTGTCATTCCCCTTTCCCCCTTACTCCATCCTCCATACTCCATACTCCGCATTCACAATTCGTAATTCACAAGGAGGAAGTTCAATGAAACGACAACGACAACAATACAAACTCAAACGTACCAGCTACATCTTACTGGCCGTCGGAATCATCTTCGGCGGCATCGTGCTGGCCGGTGGGGGGCGGCTGTATCGCTGGCTCACCGCGCCGCGCATTGATCCACAGGCGACGCCATTGCCCCCCCACGGCGACCGCACTGCCATCACCCACGGCGACACCACGACCAACCGGCTGGCTAGAACAGCGCGACGCGCGCAGTGGGGCCGTGTATCTCACCCCGCCCACCGCCGAGGAACAGGCGTTGCGCGCAGCGTTCGCTGTGCTGTTACAGCGTACCCGCGTGGAGGCCGCCGATGAAGCAACGCTGCTGGTCTATGACCGCGAGGCCAGCATTGCACAGGCGCGGGAGTACGTGGCGGCAGACTTTGCCTGGCCCTTGCTGGACACGCCGTTCGTCTTTGTCCACACGGCGTTGGGACCGGAGAATCCCATTCGCTGCGATGATACGACGCATTGTTCTGTAACCCAGGCTGCGCTCGGCATCCAAGCCGTGCTGATCTTCGAGCCGGCGATGTGCCAGTCCACGGGCAGTGTGCCTTGTCTGGCGCAGCTTGGCGATGACCAGATCGACGCCCGCGACAACCTGGTGACGGCGACGTTTATCCAGGGTGCGGACGGCGTCTGGCGACTTACTGGCTGGGAGGCGATTGCCTTGCCTGCCCCGCCGGACACGTGGTAGAGGAGGTGAATATGCGCGATATGAACAGACGTAAAACCGATTTACGCATCGGCCTCTTGCTTCTCGTCAGTGGACTGGTGCTGTGGGCATTGGCGATGTTCGTCACTCCGGCGGGTGCGTGTTGTACACCACCAGAGAACGCCTGTTGCGGTGATCCCTTGAGCGGTTGTTTCAAGTGCGCCAGCGGCGGTTCTGGCGGTGGCGGCGGCGGTGGAAGTGCGACGCCGGTTCCCCCTGCGCCCACACCTGGTGAAGGCGGTGGTGGCGGCACACCAGCGCCACCACCTCCCACGGCGACGCCTCCGGCGGGCTTACCTGGCGGCGGCTTCTACCGGATGAGCTGCGACGCGCTGATCCCCGGCTGTCCCCACGACTGGACGGTGGTTCTGTGGTGGTGTATGCCGAGTGGCCAATGCTACGTGGTGCAAGCGCGCTGCGCCGCCGAGGGGAAATGTGACCTGGCGACGCCTGTGCCGCGTCCCACTTCAGAGCCGGGGGAGGGCAGCGAGTGGCCGTGCCAAGACGTACCCGATGTCTACCCCGGCGGCATCGACCAGACCTGTGATGACTGGCAGTGGAACATCGACGTGCAAGTCCAGATTCCACCCGCGCAAGTGCTGCGCAATCCCTGGCCGCGTTCGCTGGTGGGTTTGCCGACCAAAATCTGGTACACCGGCGCGCCCAACCGCGCTGAAGCCTTTTCCGCGGGCAAGGCGTTCCCTTGTAATGTAGACTACGGCGTGGCTTACAGTGACACAAGCAGTGTGCCCGCGTGTCCGTCGCCGGTGGGCCAACCCACGGAAGGCACGCGCGTCAACCTGCAACTCGGCGCGGCCTGGCAACGCTGGGCACAAGGCGCAGCGGCAGCCTACGGCTACACCCCGCCGTATGAGTCGCTCATCACCGTGGGTGACCGTGAATGGAACGGGGGCGGCAGCGCCGCTCAAGGCGCGTACCTGGAACACACTTTCCAGACCTCGTCGTATGGCCTCACCGCCAACGGTCCACGCTGGAATCCGGCGTGTCAAGACCGCGACTGTACCTGTGACGAACGGGTGCTGGCGTGGGATATGCCGGCGTACCAGGGCGGGGTGCAGACCTGGTGGTATCCGCAGTGGACGTGGAAGTACGACGAACTGCAATGCACGCGCCGTGAATGGGGCGACTGCTTCTACCGCGCCGAGCCGCCGTTGGGCATCTCTGCACGCGGGTGCAGTTCCGGGGAACACGCTGGCGAAGCCGACTGGTATCAGTTGGAGCAGTGCGTGGAATGGCGTTGGCGGAACCATACCGGGCCGCTGTTCGGCTGTTCTGGCGAACAACAAGGCGCGTGGTGCGTCTACGACTTGCGCCTTCTCGGCTATACGCCAATGGTCACCTGGGCCGCGGCCCAGACCGCCGGGGCTGATGCCAGTGGCGTGCAGTGTGGCAGCTTCACGCCGGGTCTGGCGATTCCCGTCATTGAGGTGCAGGCGGTGTTGGAGCCGTAGCTGGTTGCTGGAAGCTGGAAGCTCGAAGCCGGATAAACGAGCAACCAGTAACCAGCTTCCAGTATCGAGTATCCAGCTTCAAGTATCAAGAATCTCACAAGGAGGATTTCTATGAACAACATATCTTTATCAGGGACAGTGGTGCGGCGACGGGTGTCGCCGGATCAGACGACGGTGTACCGGGTGCTGATCCCACGCCAGCCGGGGATGTTGCCGAATCCCGATGGCAAGAACTTTGACGCCATCGATGTGTGCTTCCCGCAGGCCGTGGGCAACGCGCCGTCGTGGCGACAGGGCGACCAGGTGGAAGTCGCCGGGTTCTTACAGCAGCGCGACACGCGGGAGAACCTGGTACATTTACTGCGCCGCGCCGAGGGCTTGGGCGATGCGGAGCGCAATGAACTGGCGGCGAACGCGCAGGGCTATGTGCAGCAGTCCAAGGTTGAGGTCGTGGCGACGCAGTGGCGGTGGCTGGGGAGGCGGGAGGAGGAGAGGAAGTAACTCTACAGAAAAAGGTGGCCCCGGCTCAGGGACTTACATCCCAGGAGACGGGGCCGTTCTATCTTCGCCCGGCCTGTGGAGACCACAGGCGCGGCCAGGAGTCAGCCGCGCTTTCTCTCTAGTGTTCGGCTCATGCTGAACACACTGCCTCGGCCGCCAAGCCCGAAAGCCGGGCGGCATTTCTGGCGGAGCCGCAGAGAGGAATGAGCCGCCACACACACCCGCAACCCGGTGTCGTTGTTGTCGTCGTTGTTCCTGTTCCTGTGGTCGCGGCACGCGCAGCGGAGAATTCGGCTGCCCCTACCTGCAACGGCGAAGTTGCAAGCAAAGGCACTATACGCCAGAGACAGCCAATGTCAAATGCCCAAAAAACCGTTTTGTAGCGGCCCAAGGGGGGTACCCCCCCTTGGAACCCCCCAAGACCAAAGAACCAAAGGCCAAAGATTCAAAGGGCAAAGGTGCGAGAGAAAGGAGCCGCCACACACACCCGCAACCCGGAGTCGTTGAGGTCGCCGTCGTCCCCGTCCCTGTGGACGCGGCACGCGCAGCGGAGATACTCCTGGCTGTTCCAATACGCCCCGCCCCGCTCAACACGCCAATCATCCGAGCGCATATCCTCGCGCCCGTCGTTGGCCTGGTAAGGGTACCTGAACTGCGGCTCATACCATTTCGGCCCCCAGCGCGTGCTCGTCCACTCCCACTCATTGCCCGCCATATCCGCGCACCCGTAGGGGCTGTCGCCCTGCGGCGAATACCGTCCCACTGGCGTAGTCTTGGTGTCTTTCACATTGTCGCCAAAATTGCACAATCGGTCTGTCGGCGGATCATCGCCCCACGGCCAGGTCCGCCCATCCGTCCCCCGCGCCGCCTTCTCCCATTCCGCCTCCGTCGGCAACCGGACAATACAAGACGCGCGCGGCAGCTCTTCTGTCACCAGAATACCCCCGCGCCACACCTTGATCTTGCATCCCGCGTCTTGCATCCTTTTCGTCAGCCACTCACAATAAGCCACCGCATCTTTCCAAAAAAGCTCTCTCACCGGATGATCATCCTGGCCAGAGGGAAACTGTCTATTTTCCCAATACCACGGCGTCCTATCATGTCCCGTCTCCTGCACGAAAACCTGGTACTGCGCGTTCGTCACCGGATACTTGCCAATATAATACTCCGGCAGATCAATAGAACGCTGTGGCGTTTCCCACTCGAACTTGTACCAGCCTGGATCCTTAAACTGCCTGCGCAGCGCCGCCGCCTGTTGCGCCGTCGTGCCCATCAAGAACTTCCCCGCCGGAACAAAAACCAACTCCGGCTCCCAACCCAGGCGCGGCTCCACGCTCCGGCGTGGTTCCTCCCGCCGTTCCGGCTGCACTTTCCCTGCTGTTTCCTTCTGCACCTTCCCCCTGGACGGCTGCACCTCCGTCGGCGACGTCGGCTCCTCCCGTGGCCGGCGCAGCAACTCCAGAAAGCCAGTCGCAATCGAGGTGTTTACGCTTTCCTTTGATACCAGCGCGCCAAACAACACCAGCCAGGGAATATCGCGGCGCAACTGTTCAACCGTGGGCCGGGTGGCAAGTCTCTCGAGCAATAGGCTCGCTATCTCGCGGTTATATGCAGGATCATTCAGATATACCCGCAATTCAGCGCGTATACTGTCAACACAACCCGCGCCCCTTTTTTGTTCTCTTCGATCCAGAACCGTTCGTCCGATCAACCCGTCCTCGGCATGTTCCAAATCCAGCCATACCTGTCCATTCTTCAGCCGCATTAAAAGTGTCGGCACAAACGCATCGCTGTGCCAGGCCGCCGTCAGATTGCGCCGTGCTATGTTGAGCGCGCAATCCACCGCCCCGCACTGCATCAAATTTCTGTAGAAGATAGGCGTCATGCACTGTGTGGCAGCCATATCTACAGCATCCTGCATCGCCACCACAGCCGGAATTCCGGCCTGGATCAACTTCGGTCCCAGTCCGGCAAAAGCATCCAACGTGCTGCGCATCGCGCTGTGACAGGCCGCCAGGAAGACCAGGTGCGGACATTTCTTCCCTTGTTGGCGAATAATGTCGGTGAACTCCTCATCTTTGACCAGCTTTGAGTTGCCGTCATCGTCCTGCAAATAGAGCGCGGCCTGCCCGCTTTTCTGGCTGACACTTCCATGCCCCACAAAGTGCAGCACGTGATACCCGTCGCCGTCACTAAGCGCCTCATTCAGATTCTCCAGCGTCACAGGGGGTTTCAGAAAATCCAGATCGATTTTCTTGGGTCCGTTGTACTTTGGAGGTAGAAAGTTGGCAAAACCCTCTCGCACCAACGCCTTTTCCTTGGCCACATCTATCGGCGCAAGGGCATGGACAGGGGATTTGCCGGGATCTGAAATGGCCACCAAAACGCGGATAGGATAAATTGTCAGCGGGCCGCGCCAGGGCATATCCCCAGGCAAAAAGCGTGAGAAAGGGGTATTGTCATCCGTCGCCAGCCATCCCGCGTCATCGCGCAGCAACTCCCAAGGCAGGCTGTGAAGTTCGGCAGCATCCGGCTCAATCCACAGGCGAATCCGGCGTTGCTCGTGACGGGCGCGCGCCTCGACCCACATCTTTTGCAATTTGGGATCGGCAAAGAGCGCCGTAAAGAGGTCCTTTCCGTACTGCACCGGATCGCCACCGCTTCCCCAGAGCGGCAGGCCCTCCGTCGAGAAATCCCCGCTGCACTCGCCGCCCTCCCCAAGTGTGATCGTCACACGATACACCCCCGTCCCCTTGGGAGCAATGCGAATCTCCAAATCCCAGAAAGCCTCCGGCGTCGTCTCCATACCCCTAACCTCCAACACTTACTCGGCCCACGCCCGTTCACACACCTGCTTTAAGTATACCCATCCTCCCATTCGCGCAACCCCTCTCCCCTCCGTCTGCCATCCCCTTCTTGCCTCCTTTCCCCTTCCCCGCTATACTAAAGGCATAACATTTGCCATAGCGAGGAACGGTGTGATGCGCACAGACCTGATTTACTTCAACGGCATTGACGGTGATACCGGCAGCTATGACTTGCCCCCGATGACCGCCGAGGAACTCGCCAAGGTGATCCTCGGTGAAGCGACCCCCCAAAATATCTACGAATTACGCAGGCGGCATGAGCTTGAAACGGTCAAGCATCTAGGCCCGGAGGTGGATCACACCAAGCTGGATGAAGCAGGGTGGGGCGTGATCTTTCCAAAATACCCGGAGGAGGAACGCCAGAAAAAGGTGGATGCGATCCGCGAGGCGCTTCAGCCGCTACTTCAATTGCGCGAGCAACAGGCCGGTGAACGCTTCGCCGCGTGGTGTCAGGGCACGGGAAAGGGCTTTTGTGTCGGTGACGAGAACAAAAACGAATATTTGAAGCGGCAAGGCATGGGGGCTGGCCCCGCCGACCCGGACAAGGTGCCCTACTATCTGTTGATCGTGGGTAACCCGGCCGACATCCCCTACAGCTTTCAATCGCAACTCGATATTGACTACGCCGTTGGCCGCATCCACTTCGAGACGCCAGACGAATACGCGGCCTACGCCGCCAACGTCGTAGCAGCCGAGACAGGTCCAAAGAAACAGGCGCGGAAAGCCACATTCTTCAGTGTGGCCAATTCCCACGATCGCGCTACTCAACTTAGCGATACCAAACTCACCCAGCCACTAGCTGACAAGATGCGCACCGGCTATCCTGATTGGACTGTGCAGTTGTATCCGCCAGACCAGGCGTATAAGGCGACGTTGGCCTCGCTGTTGGGTGGCGCAGAGACACCGGCCTTCCTCTTTACGTCCAGTCACGGGATGAAGTTCGCCAACGGTAACCCGCGTCAGCTTTCGCACCAGGGCGCGCTGCTCTGCCAGGATTGGCCTGGCCCGGAGGAGTGGACAAAGCCCATCATCCCTCAAGACTTCTATTTTGCGGGCGACGATTTGACGTTGGCCGCCGACTTGCATGGACTGATTGCCTTCTTCTTCGCCTGTTACGGAGGCGGCACACCGCTCTATGACGGGTTCGCCCGGCAAGCTCACCCGGGCAGCACATCTACCACGCGCTCCGAGATAGCCCCCTATCCTTTCCTGGCACAGTTGCCGGTCAAGATGCTAGGCCGGTCACGCGGAGCACTCGCCGTAGTCGGCCACGTGGACCGCGCCTGGGGTTGCTCTTTTGAGTGGGGCAAAGCAGGAACGCAGACCACCGTCTTCGAGGGCGCACTGGAGCGGCTGCTCAACGGCTATCCCATCGGCTGGGCGATTCAACACTTTAACAATCGTCACGCCAGTCTCGCCGTTATGCTGACTGATGAGCTCGAAGAGATCGACTTCGGGAAGGGCTATGATCCGCCCAAGCTTGCAGAGCTGTGGATAGCCAACAACGACGCGCGTGGCTATGCGATCATCGGCGACCCAGCCGTGCGATTGCCCATGGATAGAGACCCCCAGGGCTAAGGACATCCGCTCCACCCACCTCGTCCACTACAATCTGCGCCTTTTTCACCCAGCTTCAATGGCAAACCGTCATTTTCTCCGCTTGCAACCTGAAACTTTCCATACTATACTATCCCTGGGAAAGAAAATCAGTTAGCATATATAACCGGTGGGGTGAAAAAAGCGCGATTTGGAATCGCGCCTACATTCTGCTGTTAGTGCGCAGTACTGAAAATCGTCCCGTAGTGCGACTAATATCCAGAGCTTTGATCATCGGCGATTGCTACGCCGTAATGGGCATACGCACGATCAGAATCGCTTACCCGCCCCCGCCCGTCAAACGCAATCGCCGAAGGCGACTCGGTCTATCAGAGGTGATACTATGGCCACAGGACGAAGCAATCAACTAACCAAACAGCTTGGCGAATACCTGGTCGCCTGCGAACTTGCGCGACGCGGATTTGTCGTCGCCACGTTCTCCGGCAACATCCCTGACTTCGACCTCATTGCCACCGACTTCAAAGGCACTTCCTACCCCATCCAGGTGAAAACGATGAGAGGCGGCGCATGGCAGTTTTCACTCAACAAGTTACAGGAAGGGACTGCGGCCTAACCGCACGTGGAGCTGGGTCTACTATCACAGCGGTCGGCAAGATTGGTTGTCACTGCGAAGATAACTTCAGGCAACGATCCCAGGCCACGCTGCAACATGTACTGTTTTACTTGATGTGATTGAATGTACAAAGGAGGATCATATGCCACACATGTCAATACTGGCACATCTTGCGCCATTACTGACAAACCAAATAGAGAATGTGGCCACGGATGCGTTAGCGCACTTGTTGTCGCAGTACGATTTTGTCGCTGACGCCTTTATTGAGCATATTTCATCTGTAGGTATTGCTCTGCCCAAAAAACTGACCGTCAAGACGCAAGCAAAATGGCAGGATGCTGCAATCCCCGATTTGGTTGGCCTTGATGAAGAAGGCCGCCATATTCTGATTGTTGAGAGCAAGTTTTGGGCTCCGCTAACACCCAACCAGCCGGCTACCTATATCGAACGACTCCCTTATGACACGCCTGCCCTTCTTCTCTTCATTGCACCCGCCTCAAGGACATCGACTCTGTGGCAGGAGCTTCTGCGTCGTTGTGACCCTCTCCATGTCAATAGGCAAAGTCAACAGGAAACGGCACCACAGTTTCAGACCCTGCGCCTGAATAACAACCATACCCTTGCCCTGACAAGTTGGGAATCACTGCTGGCCGTTCTTTATGCAGCGGCTCGGCAGGCAGGGGATGAATACGCATCAGGGGATATTTGGCAGTTACAGAGTCTTTGCGCCAGAATTGATGCGGAGGCTTTCAAACCTCTTTCTGAAGATGAGATTAAATCCCCGACAGAGATGCGAAAAAAGCAGTTTCGCGGATTAGTGGATGAGTTAGTCACGCTCCTAGCCGATGCGGGGATTGCCTATATTGCAGGATACAGAGCCACCCCTGGGCCTGACTATTACAAACGTTATATGAGCCTTCAGGGTGTCCCTAACTGGTGCATTGAATACAACGAGAGATTAAGAAGGCAACACCCGCCGACAAGTCTATGGTTAACAGTCTATGGGAAACCTTCATTATCTGGTTTGTTAAGTGGATTGGCTTCGGTGGGTTTTCATCAGGGCAAGCAATTCCTCATTCCTTTGAGAATCCCAAGTGGAGTTGAAAAGGAAGCGGTGCTAACCGATTTGCTTTCACAGGTAACTGAGGTTTCGAGACAACTCGTCAACCAACGAATCGAGCCTTAACTACCAAACAGTATCGATGTCGTTGTGGCTGCTATTGATCTGCGGCATCGTACTACTCGCTCGTTCCAATTCCCTGGCCCCCATAGCCAGGGAATTTCTTTTCCCGTCATTGTCCGCTGTTTTTTGTTTAGCGTCTTTTGCGGTCTTGTGTTTGGCGACTGCCTCACCTACTCATCCAGACTGAGCAAAGACGAAATAACGCCAACACTTATTGCCCATTCCCGCAAATCATGCTACACTGAGGACGGTTTGAGAGCCAAATCAAACGTTTTGTGTATTGTGCTTCAGCTGTATTAAGGAGTTGGAGATGGATGTCTTTGCCCTACGCCAACGTTTGGTGGATGACTATGCCACCTACATCCAGAGTTTCATCAACATCAGTGATCCCCGCATTGCTGCTACGGTTAACCAGGAACTCAAAGCGGGTCTGCTCTGGCCCGAACCACTCATCCAACTGAATCCGGCTTTTGAACCCGGTGCGTGGATCGACGCGTTGGTTACTGACGGGGTCTTGCACCCGCTGTGCCGTGACATCTTCCAGATCAAAGCCCCCCGCCAGGTTGGTAAAAAACTCCGTTTGCACAAGCATCAAACTGACGCCGTCCACGCAGCGCAATCCGGTGATAATTACGTATTGACAACCGGCACTGGCTCCGGCAAGAGCCTGGCCTACATCATCCCCATCGTGGATGCGGTGTTGCGGCGCGGCAGTGGCAAGGGCATCCAAGCCATCATCGTCTATCCGATGAACGCGCTGGCGAACAGCCAGCAGATCGAACTGGAGAAGTTCCTGTGTGAGGGTTTCCCCAAAGATCACCCCCCTGTGACCTTCCGGCGCTATACCGGCCAGGAATCCGACGTCGAGAAACAGGAGATCATCAGCAATCCCCCTGATATCCTGCTGACCAACTATGTTATGCTGGAACTGCTCCTCACCCGCCCGCACGAGCGCAATATCGTGGATGCCGCGCGAGGGTTGCGCTTCCTGGTGTTGGATGAACTACATACCTATCGCGGACGTCAGGGAGCGGATGTGGCGCTGTTGGTCCGCCGGGTGCGCGACGTGTGCGAAAGTCCACGCCTGCAATGCGTAGGGACATCGGCGACACTGGCGGCGGGAGGCACGTTTGCCGAACAGCAGCAGGCCATTGCCGAAGTTGCCAGCCGATTGTTTGGCGCGCTGGTCAAGCCGGAGCGCGTCATCGGTGAGACGCTGCGGCGTGTCACCCCGGAACCCACGTTGGATGATCCCGTGTTTATTGCCGCCTTGACCGCGCAGGTAAGCAATCCCAGCTACCAAGCGCCAACGGACTTCGCGCACTTTGTGCAGGAGCCACTGGCAGCGTGGATCGAATCTATGTTTGGTCTGACTGCCGAACCGGAAAGTGGACGGTTGCGCCGGGCGCAGCCTTCAAGCATCACCGGCGCAGACGGCGCAGCACAGCACTTAGCGAACCTAACCGGTCTGCCAGAAGCGCGTTGTGCGGAGGCCATTGCCGCTATGCTTTTGGCCGGCTATCGCGCTGAAAATCCCGAAACCGGCTTCCCTGCGTTTGCCTTCCGGTTGCACCAGTTCATCAGCCGTGGGGACACGGTGTACGCCTCGCTGGAGCCGCCCGATACGCGCTACATCACCACACGTGGGCAGCAGTATGTGCCAGGTGACCGGCAGCGGGTGCTGCTGCCGTTGGCCTTCTGCCGTGAGTGTGGACAGCCCTATTACGTGGTACGGCAGCAGACCGACACCCAAAGCGGCGAAACGCATTACCTGCCCCGTGACCTGGGCGACCAAAGCGCCGAACCGGATAACGAGAGTGGCTTTCTCTACTTCAATCCAGAAGCTCCCTGGCCGGACGATCCCGCCGAAGTCCTGGCGCGGCTGCCGGAGGATTGGCTGGATACCCGACCGGATGGCACCGTTAAGCTCAAAGGCCACCTCAAAAACCACCTGCCGCGCCCGGTGTCGATCGATGCCAACGGCAAGGGCGCGCCCCAGGGCGTAGAATGTCATTTCCTCCAAGCCCCATTTCGCTTTTGCTTGAACTGCGGCGTCGCCTACGGTGGGCGCGAGCGTTCCGACTTTGGCAAACTCGCCGAACTTTCTTCCGAAGGCCGCAGCACAGCCACCACGATTTTGAGCCTCTCGGCGTTGCGAGCATTGCGCCGCGATGAGACGTTGGACCTCAAGGCGCGCAAGCTGCTGAGCTTCACCGATAACCGTCAGGACGCTTCGTTGCAAGCCGGGCATTTCAATGATTTCGTAGAGGTGGGCCTGCTGCGCGCGGCGCTGTACCGCGCTGTAGCTGAGGCCGGTGAACCCGGCTTGACCCACGACAGATTAGCACAACGAGTTTTCGAGGCGCTGGATCTACCCTTGGAATACTACGCTGTCAACCCCGAAGTCAAATTCAAGGCGCGTGACGACACCGAACGGGCGCTGCGCGAGGTGCTGGCCTATCGTCTCTACCGCGACCTACGCCGGGGCTGGCGCGTGACTGCACCAAACCTGGAACAATGCGGCTTGCTGGAAATCCGCTACCAATCGCTGGACGCGTTGTGTGCCGCCGAGGAGGAATGGCGCGGCGTGCATCCTGCACTGGCTACGGCCACGCCGGACCAACGCTTCCAGATTGCCAAGACGCTGCTGGATTACTTGCGCCGCGAACTGGTCATCAAGGTGGATTACCTGGACCCGGCGCAGCAGGAACGCATCCAGCAACAGAGCAGCCAATATCTCATCGAACCGTGGGCCATTGACGAAAACGAGGTCTTGGAATATGCCAAAATCGTCTTCCCCCGTTCCACGCAGCGCGACGACCATCGCGGCAACCTCTATCTCTCACCGCGCGGCGGCCTGGGGATGTACCTGCGTCGTCAGGGAACGTTCCCGGGTTATGCGGAAAAACTCAGCCAGATGGATACAGAACAGGTCATCAAAGATCTGTTGCGCGTCCTACAAGTGGCCGGATTGACACAGCAGGTGGAAGAGGACAAGCAAGACGCGACCGCGCCGGGCTACCAGGTGCCGGCTTCGGCCTTGCTCTGGTGCGCTGGCGATGGAACACGCCCGTTTTACGACCCGATCCGCTCCCCTCGCCAATCCAGCCAGGGCGGGCGCATCAATACGTTCTTCACCGACTTCTATCGCCACGTGGCAGCGGATCTGATGGGTATCGAAGCCCGTGAACACACGGCGCAAGTCCCCTACGAAGAACGTTTGAAACGTGAGGAACGTTTCCGCCAGGCCGCTTTGCCGGTGCTGTATTGCTCGCCGACGATGGAACTAGGCGTGGACATCGCGCAGCTCAACGCTGTGAATCTGCGCAACGCGCCCCCTACTCCGGCGAACTACGCCCAACGCAGCGGGCGCGCCGGGCGCAGCGGACAACCAGCGCTCGTCTTCACCTATTGCACCACCGGCAGCCCGCACGACCAGTACTTCTTCAAACGTCCGGAGCGGATGGTAGCCGGTGCAGTGACCCCGCCGCGCCTGGACTTAGCCAACGAAGACCTGATGCGCGCCCACGTCCACGCGATCTGGCTGGCGGAGACCGGGCTTTCACTCGGCCATTCACTGAAAGACCTGCTTGATCTCACTCTCGCCAACGGTGAACCGCCATTGACCTTGCTGCCATCGGTGCGCCAACACCTACAGGATCACCACGCCCGGCAGCGGGCGGCGCACCGCCTGAGCCGCATCTTCGCCACCCTGGAAACCGACTTGCAGCGAGCGGATTGGTATCACGCGGATTGGCTACAGCAAACGCTCGACCGGGTGGAAACGGACTTCGACGAAGCGTGCAACCGCTGGCGCGACCTCTATCGCGCCGCTTGGAAGCAGCGCGCCGTGCAGCACGGCATTATTCAAGATGTCTCGCGCAGCCCCAAAGACAAACAACTGGCAAAACGGCTGCGCGCCGAGGCCGAAGCGCAGATGGAGTTGCTGACCGGCGAGGATATCCAACGGGTGACGCAATCCGACTTCTACAGCTATCGCTACTTCGCCAGCGAGGGCTTCTTGCCAGGCTATAACTTCCCGCGCCTGCCGCTTTCGGCCTACATTCCGGGCCGCACCCGGCGCAACGAGCGCGATGAATTCCTCTCCCGCCCGCGTTTCCTGGCGATCTCCGAATTCGGTCCGCGCAGTATCGTCTATCACGAGGGCTCGCGCTATCTCATCAACAAGGTTATTCTGCCGGTGGATGGCGACGAGGTGCTCACCACGCGCGCCAAGTTCTGCCCGCATTGCGGCTATTTGCACCCGCTGGAAGGCGATGATCCAGGGCCGGATCGTTGTGTGTACTGCAACCACGCTCTGAGCTTCCCGCTAGTGGGCCTATTCCGAATGCAGAACGTCGTGACCAAGCGCCGCGACCGCATCAACAGCGATGAGGAAGAGCGCACGCGGATGGGCTACGACATCAAGACCGGCGTGCGCTTTGCGGCACGCGGTGACAGGCCAGGACAGCGGGTGGCGGAGGTGACGACAAGGTGGCAAGGTGACAAAGTGACAGGGGGACAAGGTGACAAGGTGATATCTTCACCGGATCACCCCGTCACCCCCTCACCCAGTCACCCTGTCACCTTCCGGCTGACGTATGGCGATGCGGCAACGTTGTGGCGCATCAACCTGGGATGGCGGCGACGGAAGAACAAGGAGGAGTACGGTTTCATTCTCGATGTGGAGAACGGCTATTGGGCGAGCAACCCGGACGCGGTGGAAAGCGATCCCGATGACCCGCTCAGCCCGCGTACCGCGCGGGTGATTCCCTTTGTGGAAGACCGCCGCAACTGTCTGTTGATCGAACCTACCGAGTTACTGTCCACGGAGGTGATGGCCTCGCTGCAACCGGCGCTCAAGAACGCCATTCAAGTACACTATCAACTGGAAGATAGCGAATTGGCCGCCGAGCCGTTGCCCGACGCTGAACACCGGCGCATCCTGCTGCTGTACGAATCCGCCGAAGGTGGGGCCGGCGTGTTGCGCCAATTGGTTGAAGACCCCGCTGCCCTGCCCGCCGTGGCGCGTGAGGCGCTGGCCCTATGTCACTTCGATCCGCAGACCGGCACGGATTTGCACCGCGCGCCCAATGCGAAAGAGGAATGCGAAGCCGCCTGCTACGACTGCCTGATGAGCTACGCCAACCAGCCGGATCACGCGCTGCTGGACCGGCAGGCCATCCGCGACCTCTTGCTGGCGCTGAAAGACTGCACCGTGCGGGCCAGCCCCACGCCGGAGAGCCGCGCCGAACACCTGCAACGGCTCAAGTCGCTGTGCGAGAGCGACCTGGAACGCGCGTGGCTGGATTTTCTGGATGACCACAATCTGCGTTTGCCGGACGCTGCGCAGCCTTTGCTGGAAGCCTGCCACACCCGCCCCGACTTCCTCTACACCGAGGCGCGTGTGGCAATCTACATTGATGGGCCGGATCACGATCAGCCGGATGTCAAGGCGAAGGATGTGCAAATTACAGATTGTCTGATGGATAACGGGTATACCGTGCTGCGCTTCGGGTATCGACAGGAAACGTGGGCAGACATATGTGCTCAGAATGGGTATGCGTTTGGCAATTGTCAACTTTAGTCAGTGGAGATAGCAATGAGGTATGATGCATGAAAAAAAAGGAGATGCAGTCCGAGTCAAGCCTGGTGTGAAGGATGTGAACTTCGCTGTCGATCTCAGCGGGTGGCAGGGACGGGTGCTTGAGATTCTGGACGATGGCAATGTTGATGTCGCCTGGGATAGCCATACGTTGTTGCACGATATGCCGGCGTCTATGATCGCTGCTTGTGAGGAGCAAGGATATGGATGGGAGACTTACGCCTTTGAGCCTGGCGAACTCGAACCGGCCCAAACCCGCGACAAGCCGGCTGACGTCAAACGCGCCGTTGCGCAACTCGAACGTGCTCACGCCTGGGATTGGCTAGGCGAAGAGGGTGAACTGGTGCGGCAAGTGCTTGGTGGTTTGGATCCAGAGGACGAAGTCGCCCTAATTGAAGCCTGGGATACCTATATGCAGGCGCATCTCACATTTCCATTTGAGGCTACGGTCGATGAATTTCAGGAGCGTGGGCCTTTACGCGCCGGGAATCGTGTGCGTGTACACAGTATTGTGGATGCAGATGAATTCTACGGCATCATCGTGCATCTACAACGCGGACGGGAACCGTTCGATTTCCCTCTGTGTGACCTGGCTGCGCTCGACGAAACGTCGGAGAACCACGCTATTATTCAGAGTTATCGCGTGTGGTTTGCCAATCGTTAGGCAGCAACATAATTATCATGAGGTAATTACCCATGCCCTACACCGTCGGCTCTCTCGTCCGCGCGCGGGGACGTGAATGGGTGGTGCTGCCCGAAAGCACCGCCGAGTGGCTGGTGCTGCGCCCGTTAGGCGGCACGGACCGCGAGATCGCGGGCCTCTATATCCCGCTGGAAGGCGCTGAGGTCGAACCGGCGACTTTCGACTTGCCCGATGCGACGCGACCGGGGGATTTCCACTCGTGCCGGTTGCTGCGCGATGCCGTGCGGCTCGGTTTCCGCTCCAGCGCGGGGCCGTTCCGCTCGTTTGCGCGGCTGGCGGTGGAACCACGCCCCTACCAACTCGTGCCGCTGCTGATGGCGCTGCGCCTCGATCCCGTGCGGCTGCTTATCGCCGACGATGTGGGCATCGGCAAGACCATCGAGGCGGGGCTGATCGCCCGCGAGTTGCTGGATCGCGGCGAAGTGCAGCGCCTCGCGGTGCTCTGCCCGCCGCATCTGGCCGAGCAATGGCAGAGCGAGTTGGCCGAGAAATTCCACATCGAGGCGGAATTGGTGCTGGCAAGCACCGCCGCCCGGCTGGAACGCGGCACAGCGGTCGGGCAATCGCTCTTTGAGTTGCATCCGTTCGTCATTGTCTCCACCGAGTACATCAAATCCACCCGCCGGCGCGAGGAGTTTGTGCACACGTGCCCGGAATTGGTCATTGTGGACGAGGCGCACACGTGCGCGTTCTCCGCCGAGAACCGGGGCGGGCGGCATCTGCGACACCAACTGCTGCAGGCGCTGGCTCAGAATCCGACTCGGCATCTGCTGTTGGTGACGGCGACACCCCACAGTGGCGATGAGGGCGCGTTCCGCTCCCTGCTGGCCTTGCTGCGCCCAGAGTTTGCGCGCCTACCCGATGACTTGACCGGGGCAGACCACGAGGCGGCGCGCCGCGAGGTGGCGCTGCACCTGGTGCAACGCCGCCGGGCCGACGTGCGCGCTTATATGGACGCCGACACCATCTTCCCGGCGAGGGAAGAAGCCGAGGCGACGTACACGTTGAGCAACGAAACCAAGAAGCTGTTCACCACCGTGCTGGACTATGCCCGCGAGCGGGTGATGGATACCAGCGGCACGCAGTATCACCAACGGGTGCGCTGGTGGTCGGCGTTGGCGCTGCTACGCAGCCTGGCGAGCAGCCCGGCGGCAGCGGCAGCGACGTTGCGCACGCGCTCGGCGACGGTGGAGACGGAAAACGCCGACGAAGCCGATCTCATCGGGGAGCGCGCAGTGCTGGACCTGGATGATGTAGACGGCGAGATGTTCGACGTGACGCCGGGAGCGGATGAGGGTGACACGGTGACAGGGGGACAAGGTGACGGGCCTGTCCTGAGCGAAGCTGAAGGAGTGACAGGAGGGCAGCGGGAGAGATTGCTGCGGATGGCACGGCGGGCGGAGGCGCTGAAGGGGCCACAGGAGGACGCCAAACTCCGCCAGGCGATTGAATTGGTGAAGGGCTTGCTCAGGGATGGCTACCAGCCGATCCTCTTCTGCCGCTTTATCCCCACCGCCGAGTATGTGGCGGAGGAATTGCGCGCGGCGCTGCCCAAGAGCGTCGAAGTGGCGGCGGTGACGGGGCTACTGCCACCGGCCGAGCGCGAGCAGCGGGTGGCGCAATTGGGCGAGCATCCCCAACGGGTGCTGGTGGCCACCGACTGCCTGAGCGAGGGTATCAACCTGCAGGAACACTTCACCGCCGTGCTGCACTACGATCTCTCGTGGAATCCCACCCGTCACGAACAGCGCGAAGGCCGTGTGGACCGCTACGGGCAGGCCAGCCCGACAGTGCGAACGATCACGTACTACGGGACCGACAATCAGATTGATGGCCTGGTGCTGGATGTGCTGTTGCGCAAGCACAAGACCATCCGTAATTCGTTGGGGGTTTCGGTGCCGATTCCGGCGAATACCGGCGAGGTGGTGCAGGCATTGATGCAAGGACTGCTGTTGCGCGGCGGGCAGGTGGCGACGGACGGGCGGCAGTTGTCGCTCTTCGACGTGAGTGGCGACATCTACAAGAAACTGCACGCCAAATGGGACAATGTGACGGCGCGGGAGAAGCAGTCGCGCACGCTCTTCGCACAGCGGACGCTCCGGGTCGAAGACGTGGCCCGCGAGTGGGAGGCGGTGCGGGCGGCCATCGGCGCGGGTGTGGATGTGCAACGCTTTGTGGAGACGGCAGTGCAGCTTCATGGAGGGACAGTGGTTCACAAACCACGCTATGTCGAAATCCATTTACCCAACCACGCGGCGCTGCGCGAGGCAGTGGGCAATGGCGACGGTTTCGCGGCCTGCTTCGAACTTCCCGCGCCGGAAGGAGCGCGCTATCTCACACGCACGCATCCGGTGGTGGAAGGGTTGGCGACGTATGTGCTGGATGCCGCGCTCGATCCGTTGTTGGAAGGCGTGGCCCGGCGCAGCGGCGTCATTCGCACGCGGGCGGTCGCCATCCGCACGACGTTGCTGCTCTTGCGCCTGCGCTATCATCTCGTGACGCAGCGGGACGGGCAGACGGTGGAATTGCTGGCGGAGGATTGCCAGACGGTCGGCTTTACCGGCGCGCCGGAGACGGCGCAATGGCTCACGTCCGATGCGGTGGAGGCGTTGTTGAACGCCGAACCCGCCGGCAACATCGCGCCGCAGCAGGCCACACAGTTCTTGGAGCGCGTGCTGGACGGCTTCGATAGGCTGCGTCCTCACCTGGAAGAAACAGCGCAAGCGCGCGGTGCGGCGCTGTTGGAAGCGCACCAGCGCGTGCGCACCGCAGCCCGGCTCAAAGGTACGCGTGTGGATGTGCGCCCACACTTGCCGCCGGATGTGCTAGGGATATACGTGTTGTTACCAGCAGGACAATGAAAATGAACGAGGAAGAAACGCTCGTCGCAGAACTTGAGTGCCTGGGGATTCACTATCTCTCACGGCAGACAGCCTTGCGGGTGACGCAGACGCGCCCACCCGATGTGCTGTTGGCCGACTTGATACGCCAACCGAGCGCACGGGTGCGCACTGCCGTTATTGCAGTCTTGCTGGCGCATCCTGAATATGCGGAGGCGGTCCCGGCGGCTTTGCGACGCCTTTCGATGCACGAACGACTGCTACTGGAGTTTTTCTACACTGCGGCAATGTTGCTGCAAAGAGAATATGCTGAACGGTTGCAGCGCTTTGTCATCGCACGCTGGCGGTGGTTGCCGCCCTTGCCAGAAACAACAGGCGCGTGGACGCTGCCAGCCGAGGGCAGTTCCCGTGAAAAACTCGCGGCGCTGGGCCAGGCGCAGCGCCGGTGGACACAAACAGCGGTGAATTGGCCTGGCACTTACGAAAATGTCGCCCGCCATCTATTACATCATTGGGAATTGGAGGAACAATGGAAATCATAACCGTAGATACACTCCATACTTTTCTGCAGGAATTGGGAGAACGGTACACCCAACCAGGAACGCTCTATCTTCTAGGCGGTTGCGCCTTATGCTTGTTGGGAAACCCACGCGCCACCCAAGATGTAGATTACATGGTGGAACTGGAACCGGAAACAGCCCAAACCTTTCAAAATGTGGTAGATGGGTTGGCCGCCGAGATGCATCTTGATCTGGAAGTCGTGCCATTGGCCGAGTTGATTCCCTTGCCGCCACAAGCGCGGGAACGCCGGACGTTGATCGGGCGCTATGGACAACTGGATGTATACGTTTTCGACTTGTACAGTATTGTATTGAGTAAGATTGCCCGTGGGTTTGAGTCCGACCTTGAGGACGTTGAATTTCTGCTACGACAAGGGTTGATTGAATGGGCAGAATTGGAGTGCCATTTCGAGGCCGTATTACCGTCTGCGATTCAGGCAGATATTATCCCTGGCGAATTTCAGGCTTATTTTGAGGAAATCCGGCGACGATGGGGAGTGCCCCGATCATTATGAAGAGAGCAGTATGCGAACAGTAGCGCGCACAACGTTCACCACCATCAAAACCGAAGGCGGCATTCTCCCCGCTGACCTGCTCCAGCGCATCGCCGAGGGACGCGATCTGGAGGGCTTGCGCCCGGAGGACTATCACCTGTTCCCCGGCGAACGGCTGAACGAGGCGATCAGCCGGGCGTGGAATCGTTGCCTGGGCGCGTGGCAGGCGTTCGATGCGCAGCGCGCCCGCCTGCCCGAATCCGACCGCGGCACCAGCCTCACCCGCGAGCGGTGGTTGCTCGTCCTCTTCCAGGAACTCGGCTACGGTCGGTTGCAATATACCGGCAGTCTCTCGCTCAACGCTGATAGTCCGAAGTCCGAAGTCACCTTGTCACCCCGTCATCCTGCCACCCCCTCACCAAGTCACCCTGTCACCGTTTATCCCATCAGCCACGTGTGGCAGCAGACGCCGATTCACCTGGTCTCGTTCCGGCAGGAGTTGGACCGCAAGGGCTTCGAGAGCCGCAGTCCCCACAGCTTGATGCAGGAATTCCTCAACCGCTCCGACGATTATCTCTGGGGCATTGTGAGCAACGGGCTGCGACTGCGGGTGCTGCGCGATAACGTGAGCCTCACCCGCGCGGCCTTCGTGGAATTCGACCTCGAAGCGATGTTCACCGGCGAGCACTACGCCGATTTCGCCGTGCTGTGGCTGGTGTGCCATCAGAGCAGAATGGAGATCCTCCCCTCAATCCCTCCCACAGAGGGGGAGGTTGGAGTTTCCCCTCCATCGGGGGGAACGGAAGGGGGGGCGTGCTGGCTGGAACGCTGGTCGCGGGCAGCGGCGGAACAGGGCGTGCGGGCGTTGGACACACTGCGTGACGGCGTCCAAGAGGCCATCAGCGCGCTCGGACAGGGCTTCCTCGCACACCGGGCCAATACGGAGTTGCGTGCACGGCTCAAATCCGGCGCACTGACCACGCAGGACTATTATCGCCAGTTGCTCCGCGTAGTCTACCGGCTGATCTTCCTCTTCGTCGCCGAAGACCGGGATCTGTTGCTAGTGACAGAGAGACAGGGTGACAAGGTGACTGTCACCCCGTCACCAAGTCACCCCGTCACCCCCTCACCCCCTCACCTCTACCGGAAATACTACTCCGTCACCCGCCTGCGCGATATGGCGGCTTCGCTGCGCGGTGGGCCACATGGGGACTTGTATCGGGGATTGCGAAAGCTGTTCATGCTCCTGCGGGAGGGGTACGCGCCGCTTGGACTGCCGGGGTTGGGCAGTTTCCTCTTTTCGGCGGCGGCAACGCCCGACCTGGATGCGGCAGAGTTGACGAACGCCGCGCTGCTGGAAGCCATCCGCACACTGACGTTGACCACCGCAGGCAACGTGCGCCGCTCGATAGACTACCGCAACCTCGGTTCGGAGGAACTGGGCAGCGTCTACGAAAGCCTGTTGGAACTCCATCCGCAGCTCAACGTGGATGCGGCGACCTTCACGCTGGCCGTTGTCGCCGGTTCCGAGCGCAAGACGACGGGCAGCCATTACACCCCGAGTTCGCTCATTCAGGCATTATTGGATTCAGCGTTAGAGCCGGTGATTCGCGACAGGCTTGACACGGTGACAAGGCGACAAGGTGACAGGGTGACAGGGGGACAAGGTGACAAGGTGATGTCTTCACCCAGTCACTCCGTCACCCCGTCACCCCCTCACCCTGTCACCCCGTCACCAAGTCACCCCGTCACCCTGTCACCCGAAGACGCCATCCTCTCCATCAAACTCGTTGACCCCGCCTGCGGTTCCGGGCATTTTCTTATCGCGGCGGCGCACCGGCTGGCCCATCACCTGGCGCGCGTGCGGACAGGCGACGCGGAGCCGGCCCCCGCCGACCTGCGCGCGGCACTGCGCGATGTGGTGCGCTGCTGCATCCACGGCGTGGACATCAACCCGATGGCGGTGGAGTTGTGCAAGGTGGCGCTGTGGATGGAGACGCTCGATCCCGGCAAGCCGCTCTCGTTTTTGGAGCGCAACATCCAGTGCGGGAACAGCCTCTTCGGGGCCACGCCCGCGCTCCTGCACCGCGGCATCCCGGATGAAGCCTTCGAGCCGCTCACCGGCGACGACAGGGATGTGTGCCGGGAGGCGCGTCAACAAAACAAACGCGAGCGCAGCGGGCAACTGAGCCTGTTCCGGCCCGATTTGCAGCCGTGGGAGCAGTTGGGAAACCTGGCGGAAGGGATGCTGGCGTTGGACGCGCCGGAGGAGACGCTGGACGACGTGCGGCAGAAGCAGGCCGCCTACGAAGAACTGGTGCGCTCGGCGGGCTACCGCTTTGGGCAACTGCGGGCCGACGCCTGGTGTGCGGCGTTCGTCTGGCCGAAGGACAAGGCCACGCCCTACGCCCTCACCGAGGAAGCCTTCCGCCGCCTGGAACGCAACCCCTACGACATCCCCCAATGGATGGCGGAGACAATTGCGCGGCTGCGGGAGCGGTACGCCTTCTTCCACTGGCACCTGGCCTTTCCGGGCGTCTTCACGCCCTCACCCCCGGGACCTCTCCCGGAGGGCGAAGGGAGCGAGGACGTCACCGGTTGGGAGGGCGGTTTCGACGTAGTGGTGGGCAATCCGCCGTGGGAGCGAATCAAGTTACAGGAAAAGGAGTTCTTCGCGCAACGCGCGCCGGAGATTGCCGGGGCGCGCACGGCGGCGGAACGCAGCAAGTTGATCCAAGCGCTGCCGCAGACGGACCCGGCGCTGTACCAGGCGTATCAGGATGCCCTGCGCGACAGCGAGGCGCAGAGCCATTTCCTGCGGGCGAGCGGGCGCTATCCGCAAACCGCGGTGGGCGACATCAACACCTACCAGGTGTTCGCGGGACTGGCACGGCAGTTGCGCGGCGAGCGCGGGCGCGTGGGGGTGGTGCTGCCCACCGGCATCGCTACCGACTACTTCAACAAGGATTTCTTTGGCGCGTTGGTGGAAGGGCGCGAACTGGCGAGCCTCTACGATTTTGAGAACCGCGCCAAGCTATTCCCGGCAGTGGATAGCCGGATGAAATTCTGCCTGCTGACCCTCACCGGCCCAGAATCGCCCGTGGACGCGGCCGACTTCGCCTTCTTCCTGCACCAACCGGAACAACTGCGCGACCCAGAACGTCGCTTCACCCTCACGCCCGCCGACTTCCGCCGCATCAACCCCAACACCCAAACCTGCCCCGTCTTCCGCACCCGCCGCGATGCCGAGTTGACCCGTGCTATCTACGCCCGCGTACCCGTGCTGATAAACGAGGCAACCGGAGAAAATCCGTGGGGTGTGCGATTTTTGGCTATGTTTCATATGGCAAATGATAGCAGATTATTCTATACAGAGTCAAATAGTGAACTTGTCCCTTTGTATGAAGCTAAATTGTTTCACCAATTTGATCATCGTTGGGCAACTTATGAAAATAGTGAAACCCGCGATGTGGAGGTAAATGAAAAGGCTAATCCGTCATTCACTGTGAAGCCACGTTATTGGTTGCCCAGATCAGAAATTGATATCAGGCTTCAAGATAAGTGGCCGAATAATTGGTTAATTGGTTACCGCAGAATAACTAACTCAACCAATGAACGCACTGTGATAATAACAGTAATCCCACGGACTGCTGCTGGGGACCCTGCTATGTTGTTGTTACCTGATTATCCAAGTGTTACCTCAATCATTGGTCTGATCAGTAACATGAATTCATTTACGTTTGATTACTTTACTCGTCAAAAATTAGGTGGAACAGATCTTAGGAACCATTATCTTCAGCAACTCCCCGTCCTTCCCCCATTCACCTACGACCAACCCTGCCCGTGGCTGACGGCAGTCGGCGGTCAGTCGTCGGCAGTCACCTACGCCGCCTTCATCCTCCCCCGCGTCCTCGAACTCACCTACACCGCCTGGGACCTCCTCCCCTTCGCCCAAGACATTTATCGGGAAAGCGTCACCCTGTCACCCTGTCACCCTGTCACCCCGTCACCCTTCGTCTGGGACGAGGATCGCCGCTTCCTGCTGCGCTGCGAACTGGACGCCGCATACTTCCACCTCTACGGCATCGCGCGCGACGATGTGGACTACATTATGGAGACGTTCCCCATCGTCAAACGCAAGGATGAGGCCGCGTATGGCGAGTATCGCACCAAGCGCGTGATTTTGGAGATGTACGATGAGATGGAGCAGTCAGCCGTCAGCGGTCAGCCTTATCGCACGCGGCTCGATCCGCCGCCGGCCGATCCGCGCGTGGCGCATACCGGCGAGCCGCCGGCGTATCTGCGCGAGTTGTGGGCGGAGCAGAAGAAAGCGGCGGTCAGCAGTCAGCGATCAGCCGTCAGCGGGCAGCCTGCCGGGACGCAAAAACCGGTTGTCCAGGCTGAGTCGCGTCCGTCCGCGCCAAAAGGCAAAGTGGCTGTGCCGGCTACGCTGCCCTTGCCTTCAGCGCAGGGTCACACACAACCCGCGGCAGTCCCCGCATCCGCCAAGCCGAGGAAGGTGTGGGGCGCGGGGCAGTCCGTCACCGAGCGGGTGGCCCGGGTGCGCGCCCTGGGCCACGACGCCTCGCCGGAGGCCATCGTCGAGCTTGCCATCGCCCTCGGCGATCCCGATGCAAACGTCCGCTGGCTGGTGAGCAGCACGCTGGAACGGATCGGCGGGTCGCAGGTCGTCGCGACGCTGTTGGCTCTGCTCAAGCGCCGCGCGCCCGTCGCTGCTCACGTGGAGGCTATGGCCATTTTGGGAAGGTTGGGCGATGTTCGCGCGCGGGCGGTGCTGGCGGAACTCGCGGAGGATGAGGCGGTGGATGCGGCGGTGAGGGGGGCGGCGCGGGAGGCGCAGAAAAACCTTCAACATTGAAACAGCGAGACCTACAGAACGCCGTGGTGGTGCAGTTTTTAGCGTGCTAACGCCAACGTAATGCACATAGAAAATATGTGGTTGACATCCTGTTAACTCCATAGACAATTGAGGTATGTGAAGGGGCGACAACCGCGTGCATGTGGAAAAGGGGAAGTGCTATGTGGTTCAGACCTATCGAAATACCTGGAGCCTCAATCCGTCCCAAGGATAAGCCCGGAAGCGAAACGTGCCCACATTGTGGTCGTGAGTACAATGTCGCTGTGCCGAAGAAAAAAGGTGACAAAGTGGTCTATGTTTGCCCATATTGTGGTGAAGAGCTATCTCATACATCCTAGAGTTGGGGTATGCAAGAACTTATCGGAAAATTAGGGAACAATTTCCTCATCGCCGCCCTGGTGCCAGCGTTAGCCTTTGTAACGCTGGTGATGATCGTATTCGCGCCAATCATGCCCCCAGCAATCCCCTACAAAATCCAGGATACACTCGCGCCCATTGGGCAAAACGCTATACTCTTGTTGATTATGACCATTGTTCTAGGATTCACCCTGTGGAGTTTGAATACCTACATATACAAGTTACTCGAAGGATATCACCTGTTGGCTCGTTTGAAGTGTGGAAGACGCCGCCAGATACGCAAGCGGCAAAAGTTACTTAATCAACTAATGCAGGTTGAAGACAAAATCGCGTATCTTCAAGTGCATCCTGATGATAAGCGTTCCACGTTACAAGAGCTGAAAGACCTTCGGTACTACATCCTGGCTGAGCTGAACTTGCGCTTCCCCCCGGCAGAGCAAGCCATCCTGCCAACCGGCTTTGGGAATATTCTGCGAGCGGCCGAAGCCTATTCCGCTGACCGCTATGGCATTGATGCCGTGCGCCTGTGGCCGCGCCTGGTTCAGGTCATCCCTCCTTCCTACTATGAGAAAATCGATCAGAGTAATAACGGATTGGCCTTCCTGGTCAACTGTTCCATTCTATCACTTTTGTTCGGGGCGTTGTGTGTGTTAGCCGCCGGTTATCAGGGTTTGGTCTGGTATTTATGCCAGGCGGGCAAGTCCAGAGTTCTGTACTTCGTCCCGATTGATTATCCCGTCGAAGTCTATCAGCAACGTCTTTGCATTTACCTGGTGATCCTCGGATTGGCGCTGTTGTTATCAGCATTCTTCTATAAAGGCACTTTTCCCCTTGTCATGCAATATGGCAATATGATTCGTAGTTCTTTCGATCTTTTCCGCTTTGAACTTCTGCAACAATTCAAACTGGAATTGCCGCCGGACTCGAAACGGGAATACGATCTTTGGAAGAAAATCAGCGAATTTATCGCGATTGGGGAACGTCTTGGGCCGTTAAACTTTGAATATCAATTTGCCGCAGAGAGCAAGGATGAATCAGGTCCGCGGCAGTAGAGGGCCGCGAACGCAAAACTGTCGTCCTCCAACGGGGCAATGACATCGAAGAGGTAAGCATAAACCGGTATCTCATCCCGAATACCGATAGCAATCCAAAGACGATACGGCGGATCGGCGTTTTCAGTTTCCCGCAGCTCGATAGCAATGTGGGTATCGTCTTGTTTGACAATCGTGACATGCGCCGGAATGTTAAAACGGGTAGCGAAGGTAGCGACGCTGCGGGTTCGTTCTACATCAGCAATAGCCTTGAGACCGGCGACGCGGTAGTCGTGTAGCGTGATAGAGGGAGTGTCGAATCCAATAACCCGGTATTCCACCGGATTGCGCGCCGGCGGTTCGAAGCTCAAGACTCGCTTACCCTGTATTTCCACATGGGCCGGCCCGGAAAAAAGAGCGGCATTCATTGTTCCGCCTCCAAATTAGAACTTTTGTTCTATTTTAACACGGATTATGAGATTGGTCAATAAGGATTTGCGAATTGCCTTCAGTATCAGCAAGCCATGTCTAAACAAAAATCCTTCGTCACCGCAACGCTAGACCCACGCTGGACGGCCCAAATCTATCAGACTGTAACCGGCGAGGATTTCTTGGGGCTGCGCGCTGTGCAGGAGAGCATCACAAGCTACCTGCTGCCCGGTATCACTACTATCACACCACGCGCACGATATTACCCCTTCTATAGCTGGCTTCTCGTAGAGTATGGTAAAAAGCACCCTGAAGGGTGGTCGTTAGGACGTTTTATCCACCGTCGAGAACAGATTTTTGCATTGGCGAATCTGGCCTGGCAAGAGACCGCCGCTGATGCCGTCATCATAGGGCTGACCGGTTCGGACGACTTAGGCGAACACTGGAGACAACACCGGGAAGTCGCAGATATCCCCCTTAGCGTGGACAACTATGTCAAAGCCAGACACGGCGGTTACGATGCGTATGCCGGCGTAATGCAAGGACTGGCAATCACACGTTATGCCGAAAATGATGATGGACTGGATGTACTTCCCAAAGGACAGGCACTCGCTCTGGCATTTACCAAATCCATCCAGGACACGCGCTACTATCGCAACCGGGTTAAGTACGATACGGCCCGCGCTATTCCAAGGGATGTGCTATTGGAATATGGCGAACGTTGTCATCTGAGTTATCTGGCTCGTTCTTTTGACGGTCAACCTACATTGGAAACGCTTTTTGCTTTCGACGCACCATATGTCTTGCCTCATTTTGAACTTAATGTGCCAACGCTCGGCAATATGCGTGGCACGTTGGGGATGATTTTGGACATGTTCGACCAAACAGAAGTCCCCTTAACCGACTTGCGCTTTCGCGAGTGCATCACCTATGGCTTGTGCCATGATTTCGCCGGCTACCAGCCCACCCCCTTACTACGACCTTTTGTAGCGCACTGGCGGATGTTCCAACTGCGCGAATACTACGTCTACGCATTGTATGCACTGTGGTCATATTTTCTGAGTTGGCTGCGTGAGCAAGGGCCACAGACTCTCGACGATTTTTGCGCACATCTCAACCACGATCTTGATCTAGCGGCCATCGCGACTGAGCTAGGGATTAGCCTGAAGGGTAGATCATTGGATACATGGTCATTGGATAGTTGGCTAACCGCCCTACTAGATGTGGCGCATATTCCTGACGGTAATTTCAGTCGGCGCTGTGCCGATTTTGCACTTCAGAGCCAGGCCCCATTACAAGAACACGGACTATATCTGCATATCGAAGCTGCACGGCGTAGCGATCTCGCTGCTTATGTTGGGATTACCTGGATATTGCTTTCCGTGTTGTATCTGCGCCTCGAAGGAATCAAACCACCAAGTGAGGAAGAATGGTCTCCCTGGTATTGGGCCAGGTTTGGCGGGGTGCGCCGGCGCTCGTTGGCTCACTTCGCGCGCGATATGACAGAGCAGATGAAAAACAACGCGAGTTTGTTGGACGCATTGCGTTGGCTCATTCGCGATTACGTGATTGCGCAACACACAATCGCTGCTTTGGAAAAGTGGCGACAGCGCAATGCCAAGACCTTTCACTTTAATTATGAAAACGGCGTCTTTGAATGGATCGCAGATGATAAAACCGGATTCTCAGCCACTCGCTTTCGCCAGGCCTCCGATATGCTGTTTGACCTGGGACTGTACGAGATTCTATCGGAATCAGGCGGTGTTCCGCGATTAACTGCTTTGGGACAGCAAACATTGCAGCGCGTATTGGAGAGTTTCAATGACTCCGACTGAGACCCCACAACCCATCAACTTACTTGAGGCGCTCTCAGAGTACCAGGATTTTCACACAGCAATCTTTCTCACCTATTGCGCCGACCTGGCATTCTTCGAAGCTGCCGTGTTGCACCGTTTGTGGCAAAATGGCTGTCGAAACATTGTGGTTTTTATGGACGCGCAACGTTATGCTGATACCCTCAACGATATGCGCGACAGTATCAAATGGGTCGGACGGCGCTATGTGGTATGCCCCGTGCGGTTGGAGAATCAACGTGCCTTTCATCCCAAGCTGGCTCTGTTGATCGGGCCAGAACGCGGACGACTGATGATCGGCAGCGGGAACCTTACCTTTACTGGCTGGGGCCATAACCATGAAGTTTATTCCTGTCTGGACTGGTCGCCCGTTGAACCGGATTTGCAGTCTCTGTTTGCGCAAGCCTGGGATTTCATCCAGCAAATCAACAAGCGTTGGGGTCATTCACCACAGATCAAAACCATGCTCCAAAAGGCGGCTCGCATTGCGCCTTGGTTGAACCACCAGACTTCTCCGCCGGATGACATCCAGCTTTTGCATACTCTTGAAGGTCCTATCATTCAACAACTCAGCCAGCTCTTGGCAAAGGAAGTTGTCCATAAACTCGTCGTAGTGACACCTTACCTTGATAATGACGCAGCAGCGATTGAGGCGCTCTATCGTCAGTTTTCACCCCAACAATTGCATCTGATACTCCAGCCAGGGAAAGCGGTGGGGAACCCTGAGGCGCTGCAAAAACTTCGTGAGCAAATCCCTTTACAAATTTATCGCTACACAGAACCAGAGCGTTATTTGCATGCCAAAATCGTTACGTTTGAGACAGAAACGGCATCCTACATACTGAGCGGTAGCCCCAACTGCACCCGCGCCGCACTATTACTACCGCCCAAACATGGCAACATTGAAGTTGCCTTGTTGCGCCGGGGCGAGACCTCTCGGCAATTTGAGTACGTGCTCAAGGACCGCATTATGCTTAGTCCTTTGCAAGACCTGAATGCACTCACTCTGCAGGCAGGTAGATTGACATCTGATCAAGCCATCTCCTCTGCGGTACAAGTACTGGATGCGACGGTGAGTAATGAGATGCTTAACGTGTGCTATCGCGTCGCTCATCTTCCCGAAGGCATTACAGGGTTGCAGTTACGGATAACCTCAACACCGCCTATCTATAGTCCCCTCAAGGAGTCTGCGGAAGGGGAACAGTCCGCCCAATTCCGGTTGACACAGGCGCACGCCGGCCTGCAAGCTCGCCCGCTTGCCGTATCCATCGGAGGACAAGGCCCCAACCAGGCCTGGATCAACCTGGGATGTAATGAGTTGTGGATCACGAACGCGGATGAACTTCACGCGCAAATGATGAATACAGCTGTCGTGAGTATTGGGTCTGGTAGTTATTTGGCAGAAGGTGTTGTCGCCAGCGATCAAGAATGGGGTGCGTTATACAAAACCTTAGCGGAACTGATCGAATTGGACCTTGCTGGACTGAAAACGAGAGGGGGGACCTACACAACAACAGTTGAGAAGCCCCCGCCGCCGCCACAACCCGAAGAAGGGGAAACCGTGATCCATATGATAGGGGCTGAGGAATTGGCAAGAGAACGGGCCTATACTGAAGCGATAGATATTGAGCGAGCGTTATTTGACGAGAGTCGCTTTAATGCCTGGTTGGAGTACGTCAGCGGGCGATTATCCGGTGCAAACAGCGAAATAATAGAACCAGGAGAGAACGATGATGAGGGCGTGAGAGATGCGAGTAAGCAAAAGGGGCATCCTGAGCCACTGCGAGTGCGTCGCCGTCCCAACCCCCAAATAGAACGGCGCTTCATCAATCTGGTGCGGAAATACATCGGCAGTTTGCATAACGTTGCGTATATGCAGTCTATCTCCATTTTGCACATCCTGACATACTTCACGGTGTTTCAGCGTATTATCTGGCTCTTGTTTGAGCATGAGGTAATTGACCAAGATGAATTTGCCCGCTTGATATTGGAAATGAATGTTGGATTCTTTGGCGCATGGACCGAATCGGCACCATTATGCACACCCCGTCTTTACCGACACATTCGACGGGTGTGGCAGACCGAGTGGCGAAAACATGAAGTGGGCCAGTATGCCCTGGCCAGTATGGAACTGGCCCTTCACTCGATAGAGCAAAGTGAGGCCACCGGAGGGGCAAAACTACAGGCTGCCTGGCAGATGGTGCGCGTGCTCGCCGGAATCGCGCTGGTGATGGATGTGAAATCACTAGCAGAGGATGCCAAGGCGTGGGTACAGGTTGCCAAAGTTTATCATCAAGATGAAGAAAAATTCAGGACACAGATCAGAGAAAGAATTACCCGTAGCTGGCCGGATACTATATCTTTGTTGCAACGTTGGAACTTGTTGGTGAATGTAAATACACTGGCAGCTACGGACCCGAATGCGGCAGAATATCTACGGTGTGTACAATTGGACTATCAACTCGCAGAATATCGCATCCGCAAACAATTAGGGGAAACCGACAGGCTTCTTGAATTGTGTTCAGCGTCGCTTTCAAGGGCACAAAAATTCGGAGACCTTGAAGTCGCAATAGCGTTAGAGGAAGACTATATCGGCTTAGCGGAAGCGGCGGGACAATTCAAAGAGGTCGCACAGACACTTTACAAACAGGGAGAGAGACTCTGTCGTGCTAGACAGTATATAGAAGCGTATGATAAGTTGCAGAGGGCGCTGGCTATCTCACAGAGCATCGAGGATAGCGAACTGGTCGCGGCTTGTAAGCGCGTTCTTTACCGGGTTGAGTTCTTTTTGGCATGAAAGTAGTTGTAAAAGCGGTTCATCTGTTTACGGCTGGTCTTGCAAAATCGCCAAAAGAAGCATGGTTAGAAGCCGCGAGTGAAGTCTTCGGCGCAGACACACCGAGTGCAAAAAGTGGACTAATCGCTCAACGGGTATAATGCATTAGGCCAAACAACTTTCACGCCTTCGTTCAACTATTAGCATCGATCCCCCCTTGATTTTACCCCCTCCCGTATGGTATAATAATAGTAAGAATCGTTCCTTACCAATTCCATAACCTGCCCATCCTGGCCTTGCCCGCGCCTGTCGCGGGTACGCTGTCCTTGCTGTACGCCACCGGCCCTCGTGCCGAACCCTGACATAACCTGAAAGCCCCACAGGGGCATCTGACGTTTTTCACGCCTGACGGATTCCCGTTCGTTCGCCGAACGGCTCTGTCCACGTTAGATGCTTTCCCGCGTGGGGCTTTTTGCGTTCCAATGCCACACCGAGTCCGTGGTCATGGAATCGTCATTGTCTGAACCCAATGGCGATTCCGAGGCTCCGGCCTCACATCCGGCCCTGTCTGATCAAGACAAGGCGCAATGGGCAGAACCTTAACAACCTCAATATTCTTATTCTGACTGCGAAAGGCAGAGCCGTGGGCAGCGCCCGGTGGAAAACCCTGGTCGTTTCCTGCGGCTGCCAATACGCAATATCGAAATGTGACAACGTTTCAACGTTGCCACGTGCAAACGTGATTTCTCTGCCCATCCTTGCTTTGGCCTCTCCTGTGCCCCGGCCCAACTACAGTCGGTGCGCGGGAGACGCACTGATTGATACCCTTGTTCACTCATGCACTACCCCAACGTCCGCTTCGCCTACACGGTTCAGCCGGGCGATGGGGCGTCCGGCTGACCAATGTTTTCGTCGTTGTCCTTCACACGGGAGGCGCATCGTTCTCCCTTGTGGGAGAATGTGTGCCTCTCCGTTGTGATCCACTGGTAATCAACAAATCTCAAATCAGCAAATCACAAATCTAATCGGAGGTATGCAATGTCTTGGCAAGATCGTGATAACTCGCAGATTCTACAAGAGGAAATGGTGTGCGAATACCCGTTCATCCAGTACGTGAATGACGGCGGTTCGTTAGAACCCCGCGAAACCACCGGTGGCTTTGCGATGAGCGCGGAGCAGGCCGAACTGCTCAAGGCCACGCCCAACGGTGGGGTCGAACATACGCTCATCTTCAGCACCGGCGAAAGCGAGCGGGTCTTCTTCACCGACTGGCTACGCTTCGTGCCCTTGGCAACCCGCTTTGCCTGGGTCAAGGACGGCAACCGGTTGGGCGGCTTCGTGGACGGGGCGCGCGGGAAACTGCAAGCCCTGGGCTACGTCGAGACCGAGAACGGCTTCGCCGGCCCGGTGATGCTGACCGTCAAAGGGATGGCATCGAAAGACCTGGCGCAGGCGTTGCGCGAACACCGGCAAGCGGTGCGCAAGGCGACGCAGGGCAAAGCGCCCAGTTCCTTCTTCGCGATGCTGCTGCACGCCGGGGAACCGGCGCTGCGCGGAACCAAGCAGAAGAGCCGCGCCACACCTATTGTGCGCTCCAACGAGTTCGACCCAGACGTGGACTACGTCGGGGACGAACTGGCCGACCTCATCGAGGCCGAGTGGGAGCTGTACAAGCAGTGGGCGGCGGCCTGGGAGCACAACCCGGGTCCCAACGGTGACGGTGAACTGGCTGACGGCGATGCGCCGGTCGAGGAGGAAGGCGCTGCGCCTGATGTCCCGACGAAGACTGGCAAAGCAGATGCGGCTCCGGCCACGGAGAGCACCAAGCGGTTGCTCACAGCGTTGATGCGCGGCAAAGGCTTCACGCCGGACGCCATCGACAGCGCGCTGGACGGCATCACCGCCGACGCCGCGCAAGCCTTGCTCGCCGAACTGAAGCGCCAGGGGTAAGCGATGGACGGACAAGTAGTACACCGCGTCTATCGCCGTCACCCCGCGCAGCACGGTTCGACGCGGCAAGCCCAGGTGCGTCCGGCGCAGGAACCCCGCGAAGCGGAGAACCTGCACTGGCGTCCGGCGCAGCAAGCCGCGCCCACCCGGACTGTGCCACGTCAAACGGAGGACGTGCACTGGCGGCCACAACGCCAGCCAGCGCCCACGCCGACGCCGCGCCGTTCTCGGTCCGCATCCCGGCGCAAGCCAACGGGATGGGCCAGGTGGTGGCGTTCGTTGCTCTTGTTGGCGCTGATCGTGCCTGGTCTGGCGTGGCTGTATGCCCAAGCGCCGCGCCTGTTGCCCTTCACGGCCCGTCACGGTGCGCACCCCGGCTTGCTCTTGCTGGCCGTAGTCGCCCTGGTAGTGGCCGGTGGACTGAAACAGGTGGTCTGGTTCAAGACCATGCAGCGCGTCGCGCCCACGTTGTCTGAGGAGTAGGTTTCTGTCCTACATCCGATGTAAAAGCCTAAAGCTTTTACCAAGCGCCTGTGGACTGGCTCCCAGGCGCTTTTCTCCATTCCTGCCCTGTCGAGGAGGCCGCTGCGTCTCCCTGACAGGAGACGCCGGCCCCCTCGTCACCTACGAGGAGGCTACAATGACCCTTACCCCTGTCCTGAAGCTGCCTGTCTTGGCAGCACCTATCCACCCCGTCGCCTTCACCCCGGAACAACAGCAGCGTCGCGCCCGGCTGATCCAACAGACCGGTACTGCGCTGCGCGCTGATCCCACGGTGACTCGTCTACGGGGCACAATGACCCCCACGCCGCCGCGTGCGGTGTGGTTGGGCTTCACGTTGTCGTATGACGCCACGCTCTATTGCCTGACGTTTCCCAACACGGCCCCCACTGTAACCCTGTGGATGCCGGGGCGCTTCGCCGCGTGGGAGACACTGGCATTCTGGACGCTGGCCGACTTTGTGACCGGCGCAGACTTGTGGGAGGCCGTGAAAGCCACCCTGGACGCGCCGGAACTGGACGTGCTCCACCGTTGGCTGGAAGACGCCGGAGGTGCGCTGTGAACGCGACGCTCACCCGCGAACTCCAACAACGGTTGGGCTACCACTTCGCCAACCCTGATTTACTCCGTCTGGCCTTGACCCACAGTTCCACCGGCGCGCCGAACTACGAACGCCTGGAACACCTGGGCGACGCGGTGCTGGAACTGGCGGTGACCTACTGGCTCTACCGCGATTTCCCGCACTTCGGGCCGGGGCAGATGAGCATCTTGCGCGCCGAGTTGGTACGCGCCGAAAGCCTGGCGCGCTTCGCCCGGCAACTGGAACTACCCTGGGCCGTGCGCCTGAGCCTGCGCGCTGACAGTCGCGGCTTACGCCAACGGACATCGGTGCTCAGCGACGTCTTCGAGGCGGTGCTGGGCGCGGTGTTTGTGGACACGGCGCTCGACCGTGGTAACGCCGACCTGGCGACGGTGCAAACCGTGCTCCGTCCGTTGGTGACGCCACTGGCCGACACGGTGATCCACCGCAACCCCGGCTTCTACCGCGTGCCAACCCCGGAACTCACGCTGCATCCCAGCCTACCCTGACCCCGCACCCCGCGCGGAACGGGCAACTTGCAACCTGTAACCTGTAACCATTCCCCAAGGAGGTAACTCGTATGAACTCATTGTTGTCATCCGCGTTGGTGTACACCCGCGCGGGACTATCCGTGATTCCCTGTGACCGGCGGCGCAAACAACCGCGCCTGCGCCGGTGGAAGCCGTACCAGGACCGCCCACCCACGCCTTTCGAGGTGTGGCGCTGGTTCGGTCCCTGGGCGCAAGCCGACGCCCTGGCCGTGATCACCGGTGGCGTCAGCGGCGATCTGGAAGTGATCGACTTCGACGCGCCGGCGTTGTTCGCCCAATGGGTGGCGGCGCTGATGCAGTACGATGCGACGTTGCTCACACGACTGCCCCTGGTGCAGACGCAGAGCGGCGGCTACCACGTCTACTACCGTTGTGACGCGGCGATCAGCGGCAACCAGAAGCTGGCCGTGGACCCGGCCAAGCCGGGCGGCAAGTTCACGCTCATCGAAACGCGCGGCGCAGGCGGCTACGTGCTGGCCCCGCCGAGCGCGGGCTACACTGTGCTGCAGGGCGACCTGACCGCGATCCCGTTTCTGAGCTACGAAGAACGTGCCGCGTTGCTCGACACCGCACGGCAGTTTTCTCGCGTGCCACTGACCTGTGCCCCGCGCACCGCGATGACGCCCTGGCGCTATTCCGCGAATGCCCACCGACCCGGCGACGACTACAACCGGCGCGGGGACGTGGTGGGTGTGCTGGAACGCCACGGCTGGCGCTGCGTGCGCCACGTCCACGAGGCATCGTACTGGCGACGACCGGGGAAGCGGCGCGGGCACTCCGCCACCTACAACTACCGTGACTCACGCTGCTTCTACGTCTTCACCAGCAATGCCCCGCCGTTCGATCCCGCACGCGCCTACAGTCCCTTCGCCGTGTTTGCCTTGCTGGAATACGGCGGAGATTACCACGCGGCGGCCAGCGCGCTGCGGCGGTTGGGCTATGGGAATAGCGGTTAGCTATCAGCCGTCAGCGATCAGCAAGGAGTATCCAATGGAACTGCAGATGGGCACGCTCGCGTGCCGGAAATGTCAACACCTTGTACTACTCGTAACGCATTATGTCAACGGACGCAGCGTCATCACCCTGTCCGACCCGGCGCAACCGGGATTGGACACGATGGGTGTGCGCTGTCCGCATTGTGGGCACTACTACCGCCCCAGCGCGCGGCAACGACTGGCCGATAGAGCACAGCCCGCGCGCTTGACCCCCTTGAGTGCATCGCACTGAAAGGAACTCTGGAATGAACCTGAAACCCTATGTCAGTCTTGTCTACGTCGAAACATTAGCTGATTTTGAACGCGAAGTATCCCCTGACCGCCCGGTGCGGCTGCTATTGTCGCACCAGACGCAAGGCCATAGTCCGCTGCTCGTCCGCGTCTACACGCTGACGTTAGCCGGATTCAACGCTTATCACGAACTGGTCATCCTGGCCGACGAAGTGCGGATCGACCTCGACCCGCAGGGGCAACAGCCCTGGACGGCGGCGGGAGAGTCCATTGCCGATCAGGTGGCGACCTGGCGCGCCCTGGTGCGTGAGCACTTGGAAGCGCACGGGTATACCGTATGGCCGGCAATGTACGCGCTCCCCAAGGACTACACCGCCTTGCGGGGCACGTTCGAGTGTACGCACTGGCGCAAGACCGGGGAGACGTGGGCGGTGGAAGCGGCCACGCCCGAACCGGAGGCTACCGTATGCCCTACCGCTTGACCTACAACGACCGCCTGTACATCCAATGTGACGTCTGCGGGAAGGTGTATCCGCAGCTCTTTGCTGACGACTTCGCCACACCCTTGCCTTCCGGCTGGGACGGCGGGCCGTCGCACGTGCGCTGTCCGCGCTGTGAAACCACCTGGCCGAAAGTAGATGCCCACGGTTACGGTTGGGAATCGGGCACGCCCGTGCCAATCATTGATCACTGGACTGGCGCGCGATTAGGCCCGGTGTTCCCCGGTGAACCGCCGGAGCACTACCCGCTGGGCTACTTCCGTAGTTTCGGCGCGGCCCAAGTGCCGTACTTCTCGCGCAAAGCGAAGGTACAACTGCTGGGCCACTGGATTAGCAGTGCTGAACGGGTGCTGCTGACCTTAAGCCGCCTCGACCAACCGGCGCAAGAACGCCGCATCGCCCGCTGGCGAGCGGAGTTTGACGCGCTGTTGGCCGAGATCGCGGCGGACACACGCCCTTGAACTGAAAACCAAGCATCACCCTTGCAGGAGTTTCTGCCGCTCCTGCAACGGGAGCACGTGGCAGAAACTCCTGCGACATCTGAAAACCAAGTCTATGCAGGAGGAACTGAAATGGGAACTTTGCACACTTTGCCCTTACACGAACGCCCGGCGGCGCGCTTGAGCTACGTCGGCAGCGGTGGGGTCAGCCAGGTTGAACTCCTGGCGCTCCTCATTGGCGGCCCGGATCAGCTCGACATCGCGCAAGCCGTGGTGCAACGCTTTGGGGACACGTTGCCCCAGGCTTTGACCGAAGAACTGCTTGCCATTCCCGGCATCGGAGCGGCGACAGCCGCCCGGATACGGGCAGCCCTGGAACTGGGACGGCGTTTTGCCCACGGGCAAGACAACGACCGGCGACAGATCAGCAGTCCCAGCGACGCCGCTGACATCTTGATGGCCCTCATCGGCCACGCTGAACAGGAGTGCTTTGCTGTGCTGTATCTGGACATCCGCAACCGCGTGCAGGATCAGGAGATTCTGTATCGCGGCACGCTCAACACCACGCACATCCGCCCCGCCGAAATCTTTCGCGGTGCGGTACGGCGCAATGCCGGCGCGGTGCTGGTAGGCCATAACCACCCCTCGGGCGACCCGAATCCTTCACCGGAAGACCGCAGCATCACCCGTACTCTGATCCAGAGTGGGAAACTGGTGGAAGTGGATGTCGTGGATCACGTGATCATCGGACGTAACCGCTGGACGAGTCTGCGCCAGACCGGTGGTGAACTCTGGGAAGCGCCGTTGGAGGTGCTGAAATGAGCGCCGGTGTGGCTTCACCCGACGCCTGGCGCACACGCCAGTTCACTACGGTGTCAAACGACGGCGTACTGACGACGGTGGAAACCTGTCTGGACAGCCTTGCCACAGTGGAGACGCCAACACCGCCGACCACTGTGCCTACCCAATGGGAAGACCTGTTGGCCGGACGGCTGGCGCAGTGCCACTTACCGGCTGGCGTCCTGGAACGCCTCATTGCTGAAGCCGTGGCCGACACGATGTCGGCAATGGCCGCGACGTTGGAACGCCAGTTGCGCTTCCGCATCCACCGCGAGCAACGGGCGCAATTGCAGACTTGTGACGATTACTGAGTCATATCGTGTTTTCCCCGCAGGGAGACGTAGCCCTCCCTGCATCCCAGGGGAAGTTCCGGCGCTACGTCTCCTTGCACAAAATCCCAAGACCTGCAAGGAGAGAAAATGTCTGTCATCGCCCGTTTCCCCAAGTTGTCCGCTGTCCGTCCCTTGATCCACTATTGGCCTACGCAATGGTGGCAGTGGGGCAAGCTCGTTGGCGCATTGTTGCCGCTCTTGTGGCTGTTAGCTGGTGTGCGTCACCCGCTGGCCTGGGCCGTGGCGCTGCATCTGTTCTGCGACTTCACGGCGCAGAGTGCTGCGACCGTGACCGGCAAGGCGCGTCACGAATGGCGCATCCTGGCTTACCACGGCTTGATCGCCGGTGGCTGGCCGGGGTTGCTCGTGGGTGGTCTGCCGGGTTTGCTGATCGGTGCGGTAGCCCACAGCCTCATCGATGCCGCCAATAAGTTCGGCTTCGGTGATTGGCGCGGCCCTGTCCTCGACCAACTGAGTCACGTGGCATTGATCGTGTTGTTACATTTCTCCGCGTATTGGCCTACTCCGTAAGTGCTGACATCGTTTGACGATTCCAGCACACTGCGACTCTATGTCGCGCATCCGCAAGGGAAGTGGAGAGGATGCAAAACATCCTCCCCGCTTCCCCGGCCTTTTTCCTTGCACCTTGCTTCCTGCATCTTGCATCCTTTCTCACCCACAGGACCGCGCTGCGTGCGGCTCTGCTTTTCGCAGAATACGTTTTTCCCCGGCAGGGAGACGCACCGTTTCCCCGCCTGGGGGAATCTGTGTGCCACCTTGCCACTATTTCTTTTGAGCAAAGGAGGCTCGAAAATGCAATTAACCTGTTTGAACGAAACCTTGAGTGTTGGCCTGAGCCGGGTGGGACGTGCCGCGTTTCCCCGCGCAACGGCAATGCCCATTCTGGGCCACGTCTTGTTGGACGCCACGCCCGGCGCGCTGACCCTCGCGGCCAGCAACCTGGAATGGCACATCGTCCAGCAGATTCCCGCCGAGGTGGTTACCCCTGGGCGCGTCACCGTCCCTGCGGCGGCCTTCGCCGAGTGGGTCAAGATGCTGCCTGGCGGAGCGACTTCGGAACTGAAGCTGGACGCCATGTCTCTCACGTTGTCCGTAGCCTGTGAGCCGGTCAAGGCCAGCTTCCGCGGCCTGGACGCAACGGAGTTCCCGCTTCTGCCGGAACCCGATGCCGACAGCGTGGAAGTCGAGGCCACGGCCTTGCGCGCGGCGCTGACGCGCGTGGCGTTCGCCGCTTCGGAGGACGCTGCACGTCCGGTGTTGATGGCTGTGCTGGCGCACTTCGCGGGAGAAACCCTCACGCTGGCGGCTGCCGATGGCTATCGCCTGTCCGAGGCGCAAGTCCCGCTGGCCGCGCCGGTCGCTGCGCCCTTCGATGTGCTAATCCCCGCGTCGGTCTTGGCCGAGGTGCAACGGTTGTTGGGCCGCGAAGGCACGGTGACGCTCACCGTCACCGACCTGCGCGACCGCATCGCCTTGCGCTTCGACGCGACCACGGTGGTCTCCCAAGTCGTGGCCGGGACCTACCCCAACTACAAGGCGGTGATCCCGACCAGTACGGCAACGGAGGCGACGGTGGAACGCGCGGCGGTACTCCACGCCTGCCAGCGGGCGCGTATCTTTGCCCGCGACGTCGGCGGTATGGTACATCTGCACCTTGACAACACTGGCCTGACAGTGACAGCGGAGTCCGCGACGGGTGGCGAGGGGAGCACGGTTGTCCCGCTGGTGGATCAGCAGGGACCCGCGCTGGACATCGCCTTCCAGGTGGGCTTCCTCATCGAGGCATTGGCGGCGCTGGATACCTCACTGGTGGGCCTGCGCTTCAACAGCGCGCGTCAACCGGGGGTCATTGGCTTGACCAATGCAGACACCTTCGTTCACGCAGTGATGCCGATGGAAATGGCAAAGAATGAGCGAAGAAGCGAATGAGCGAATCAAGAATCAAAGAATCAGCGAATGCACGCAGCTTCATCGCCGATTCTGTACTCGCTGATTCAGACATTCGCTGATTCTCTATTCGCCAATTCACCATATCTGATCTAGGAGTTGAAACGATGAATCCGATCCTGACCTTTCAAGAAGATGTAAACCCGTTGTTGACCGAGTTGGACGACTACATTGCCCAACACCCGGATGTGACACTGCTGTGTCCTGTCGCGCGTCCGATGCCCGGCCTGCCAATGATCCCGGAGAACGCCGAACACCTCTACCGCAACTACCGGCACTATCTCCAAACCCCGTGGGGCCTGGCGACGTACACCGACATCCGCTATCACCAGTATCCGCAGCTCTCCTACGCCGGCCTCTACACCCTGGTCGAACCAAAGCCGGACGTTGTGTGTCCCCGGCCTACTGTGCCGGAACTGGCGGTGGCCATCGTCCAGCCGTTGAACGGCTTGACGGCGGTCTACGCTGGCGACCGCTTGACAGCGGAAGTGCTGGCGACGCCGCCGGTGTGGGAAGGCAAGCTCATACTGCCCGACCACTGGAACGAACTCGATGTGCTGGCACTGGTGCGCCGTGAGTTGGCCCAGGCGGGCGCGCCCTGGTATCCGGGGGCGTTGTACGCTGAGCGCGTGGCCTATCCCTGGCTCACGCCGGAGGGGTTGCCCACGCAGACGGCCTACATCGCCAACGGGGAAGTACGCTTGCCCGTCAGCGGCTACGTCATCGAGCCGGACAGCCAGGAGGTGGTGTACTTGAGCCTGGTGGGGCACAAGACCGCCGCGCGGAGTATCTGGGGATCGCTGAACACGATGCACCAGCGTAAGCTGACGCTGGACGCACCGAGGTTGCATACCACGGTGGTGTCCTCGCACAACTACGCCACTTACACCGCCAGCGTGGACGCCGACACCGGCCTGCTGCGGATGCAGATTGTGGACCGCCGCGTGTTGGCCGCCGACGTGGAAGACCGAGCTTACCTGGTCATCCCGCGCGGTCTGGACGCGGCAGCCAGCGATACGGCCTTCGCGGTACGGTTGGGGGCAGTGTTGCCTATCGGTGTGCCGGCGCAGTGGGGCAGCCAGTTGCGCGAGACCGGCGACGATCTGGGCCTGGTGCGCCCGTGCTTGTGCGGTGGGGACGTGGGCGCAGCCTATGCCCTCACCGCTGACGAACAATGGCTGGACGTGATTGCGGGACTGCTCCGCGACGATCCGGCCTTCGTGATTCCTGAAACGTTGTAAGCGCGAGCTTACACGGTTTGTTTCTTTGGACAGGATTTACAGGATTAACAGGATAACAGAGCTGGCATCAAGCCTTTCCTAATCCTGAAAATCCTGTTAATCCTGTCAGAAAATAACACGCCACGTCACGCTTGATTTTACACCCCGGGGGATGCACCGTGCATTCCCCCGGTAGGAATGTGCGGTGTGTCCTCCGTTAATCGTCAAATCTGTAAATCAGCAAATCACCAAATCACATCAATGGAGGTACACAATGGCTCGTTTGATCAATGCAGAAGTGTTGGGGTTCTTCGCGACCCCGCCGAGTGTCACCGCGTTACTCGCGGAATGGCTACAGGCCCCGCAAGGGGAGAAACCGTGGCGTTTACTTGACCCGTGCTGTGGCGAAGGCGTTGCGGCCGCGCAATTGGCGACCACGCTCGGCGGTCCGGTACAAACCTGGGGCGTCGAACTGAGTCCCAAACGCGCGGAACGGGCCGCGACGGTGCTGGACAAGGTCCACAACACCGCCTGGCAAGCTACGCGGGTAAGCAAGGAGTCCGTCTCGTTGCTCTGGCTGAATCCCCCGTATGACAGCGACCTGGACGGCGACCACAAGCGCCTGGAAATCGAATTCCTGCGCACGGCGCTGTCTACGTTGGTCTACGGCGGGGTCCTGATCTACATCGTGCCCCAACACCTGTTGGGCTACCGCGACGTGGCCCGGCTGTTGTCCGGCCACTTCGAGAACATCAGTGTGCGCCGTTTTCCCGACGGCGAGTACGAACGTTTCAAGCAAGTCGTGGTGCTGGCGCGGCGTAAGCCCTACAACACTCCGACTGAGGAAAGCCTGGATGTGCTGCGCGCCCTGCGCGACGCCGACCTGCCGCCGTTGGGCACGCCGCCCGAACGCTGGCTGCGCGAGTTGCCCGCTGCGCCGTTGAAGGCCAAGTGTGTCCGTGTGGACCTCAGCGACCGCGAGCAGGTGGCCCTGGGCTATGCCTTGGACTGGCCGGAGGCACTGCGGCAAGCCTTGCAACCGCAAGGACACGTGCCGTTCTGCCCCCCGATCCCCCTCAAGAAGGGGCACGTGGCGATGCTGATGGCCTCTGGGCTAATGGGGACACTGCTCATCCGCAAGGACGGGCAGCGCCTCCTGGTCAAGGGCCGCGTGCGCAAGGTGCAGGACGTGAGCACCGAGGAGACGGAGAAGGGCGACGTGATTACCATCCGCCGCGACCGCTTCACGACCACGGTGGGCGTCGTGTCCGCCGACGGCGTGCAAGTGCTCGACGATGTGGCCGGGTTGACTGCCTTTATGGAGGACTACGGTGAGGAAATCGCCGCCGAAATCCTGAAACATCCCCCGCGCTACGACCTGAAGCCGACGCCCACCGAATGGCAGCACTTGGGCACACTGGGCAAGAACCGCGCGGCGCTGCCAGGCCAGGCCGAAGCCGGGTTGTTGCCGGTGCAGAAGCATGTGACGATTGCGCTGACGCGCACATTAAAAGTGCAAAGACACGCACTTTTGCAAGGGGAAATGGGTGCGGGCAAGACGACCATCGGGTTGGCCACCATCGACGCGCTCAACGCCTACCCCGCGCTGGTCATCGGTCCGCCGCATCTGGTGGAGAAATGGCTGCGCGAGGCCGCTGAGGTCATCCCCGGTGTGCAGGTGCGCGAGCTGCGCAAGGTGGGCCGCAACGGCGACCCCCACGACATCAACGATGCGCGCGACTTTGTCGCCGACTGGCAGGCCGGGCGCTTGGGCGATAAGGCCATCGCCGTCATCTCGGAGACCAGCGCCAAGCTGGGATCGGGCTGGCGCGGGGCCACGGCGACACGCTATACGTTGCTGCGGCCTAAGCCGCGCCGCGATGAACGCGAGGTCGATCCGGCGGCTGTGCAACGCGAGCAGTTCCGCAAAGCCGTACAAGCCTACAAGGAAGCACGCAAGGTGCTGCTGGAACTTCGTGCTGGCGACGATGCTACCACCCTGGCACAGCAACGCGCTACCGTGGAACGGCTACGCCGCGCGGCATTGCAGATCGCCACGCCCATCCCGGTGTGTCCTGACTGTGGTCAGGTGCAGCAGGAGCGCAATGGCTTGCTCTTGTCGGCGAGGCTGTTCGACAAGCAGCCACGCCACTGTGACCGCCCCGGCCTCGGCTGGGCGCGGGATGCGCAAGGCTGTAAGCTACGCGACGACGACGGGCATCCCACGTGGGTCTGGGACGTCGAGCACGAACACGCACCGCGCTGTACCAGTGCGCTGTTCGAGTTCGGGGATCAGTTCCGTCGCTGGCCCATCGCCGACTACCTGCGGCGCAAGTGTCGCCACGTCTTCAAGCTGCTGATCGCCGACGAGGTGCATCAGTTCCGCAGCAAAGACAGCGACCGCGGCCAAGCCTTCCATCACCTGATCACGGCGACCAGGTACCATCTGGGAATGACCGGCACCGTCTACGGGGGGAAGTCCACCTCGGTCTTCTACCTCTTCTACCGCCTATTCCCCCAGGTGCGCGCGGCGTTCCCCTTCAACGGGGAAAAACAGTGGGCGGCCAAGTACGGGGTGCTGGAAACGCGGCAATATGGTACGAAGGGCAGCACGGACGACGACGCGACTGAGTTCGGGAGCTTCAATGCCACCCGGCGCGGCCACGTCACCGTCACCGAGAAGCCCGGCGTCTCGCCGGCGATCCTGTCACAGATCGTCGATCACGCGATTTTCCTGTCCTTGAAAGACCTCGGGGTGGGCCTCCCGGCCTACCGCGAGGAAGCCTTGCCCCTGGCGATGACGCCAGAGCAGGCCGGGCAGTACCACCGTATGGAAGGGGCACTGCGGCTGCAAGCGCGGCAGTACCCCAGTTGGCTGTCCACGTGGCTGCAATGGTCGCTGTCACGGCCCAACTCCGCCTTCCGCCCGGAAATCGTGGAAAAGCAGCGGCGTGACGACGATGGCAATGTCATCGATGTCACCACGTTTATGGAGTTGCCGGAGATCGTTGCCGGGCTGGATGCCTCGACCGGCTCCACGGGAGAAGTCGTGTACGTGCCCAACGGCAACGACGGATTGCCCAAGGAAGCCTGGTTGGTGGACTTCGTCAAGGCCGAGAAAGCCGTGGGGCGCAAGGTGCTGGTCTTCGTGCGCCAGACGGCCACGCGCGACATCCAGCCGCGCTTGCAGGCGGTGCTACGCCGTGGGCAGTTGCGCGCGCAGGTGCTCTACGCCAATGTGGACACCCGCAAGCGCGAAGCCTGGGTCAACCGCCACGCACCGGGGTTGGATGCCCTGATCTGCAACCCGATTCTGGTACAGACCGGCCTCGATCTTGTCCAATTTGCCACTGTGGTATTCTTTGAGATGGACTATGACCTCTATGGTCTCTGGCAGGCGATGCGCCGCGTGTGGCGCTTGGGACAGACCAAGCCCGTCAAAGTCATCTTCACCTCGTACAGCGGGACGCTGGAAGAACAGGCGCTCCGGCTGATCGGTCGCAAGATGAAAGCCGCGCAACTAATGTACGGCGACGAGGTCGGCGGCGCAATCGTGCCCGACGATGGGGAGAACTTCCTCACCGAGTTGGCCCGCGCGGTGCTCGCCGATCAAGCCTTGCCCGACCTGAAAGCACTCTTTGCCGAGGCACGGCCCGAAACGGGCAGTCCGCTGGGCAGTCCCACGGCGGTCAGTCCACGCTTGCCGGTCATCAATGCCGAGCAAGTACGGCAATTGTGGGAAGTGCAGCGCGCCCGCGAGGTCGCCAAGGCGCAACAGCGCCAGGAACGGCGGCAGCAACGGGTTGTGCAGCAGTTGCACCAGGCGGGTATCAGTGTGCAACAACTGGGAATGTTCTAAGAGCCGTCAGCCATCAGCCGTCAGCGGTCAGCGTCTAGCTGGCCGCTGGCTTCTGGCTGATAGCTGAACGCTGATCGCTGAAAGCTAACAGGAGAATAACGATGAACGTATCAAATACGCTGTTTGAAGAACTAGAAACGCCGCTGATCTACGCGTATACCCGTGCCCAAGCCCTGGAAGACGGTGTGCTCGTCGATGTGTCAGACACGGCGCGCGAGGCCGGCTTTGTCTGGCCGGTGGCTCTCACCGCAGCGGTGTGGGCACTGGTGGAAGACATTCCGCCCCGTTATCGCGCCTGGCAGACCATCGAGGGGCGTTTGTTCGACGTTCTGTGGATGGCTTGCTGTGGCATCCGCAGTGCGGAGCGCAGTGGTACGGAATTGCGCTACACGCTGTTGCTGGATCACGGGCGACACCGTTACCTGACGCTCAAACTGGTCACCGGCCCTGGCGACCACGGCGAGCCGGTGGTGACGATTATGTTGCCTCACGAGGATTGAGGTTTCTGCCCACCCTGGCGACCACCGGTTGCCCTTTACGATAAAGACCCTGTGTTACGACACAGGGTCTTTTTCTTGGTCTTCGGTGGTCAGTCTTCGAGTGATTACGGTTGATAGACTTGTTCTGTATAGCTCAAGCTCTGAATCGAGCCTTCGAATTGCGCCAGGCGTTGACAAGTTTCAGGGGGCGTGCAAAGATACAATTCCGAGGCATCTTCTTGATATGCGCTCGCCAGATAGTGCGTTGCATCTACCCAGCCGTAGACACGATCAACGCTGAGGGCAATAGGAGCGTGTAAATCATACGTATCAACGATGTAAGGGAGATAATTATTATCCACAAGCAAAAGCCAGTGACCGTCAGGTGACCATCGCACGGAATCTGGAAATGACAACATCCCTTCCGAACCAGGGATGACCTGATCTCCACTGCCATCACGATTGGCCATGTGGATGCTGTAAGGGTAAGCATCGCGGTTATCATTGTAGATCAAGCGTTCAGTGTTTGGCTGCCACACGACATTGAAGGCGTTGGATAAGCGTCCGAGTTGCACTCGGGGGGCCTCAACGGGAATCCACCACAGTTCCAGGCCTTGACCTGCTGTGTCAGCGTATGGAAATGCTGCGACTAAACCGCTGCTATCATCAACCCATTCCAGATAGAATGGAAACAACGATTTGAGCAAGACTTGGTTCTTCTTACTCTCTACATGCCACAGGGTAATTGAACTATCGCCATACCCTCCCCATGGGGTAGATGTTGCAATCCACTTGCCGTCAGGTGAAAAATGGGGTGCCCCCCCGTCGCGCTCGGTGATTTGCGTGACTGTCCCGTCTACGACATCCACCTGCCACAAATCGCCAAAATACATATGCTTAATATCCCCACCACACGTGAAAGCGACATAACTTGAATCCGGCGACCATGTCCGGTCATAGATAAAACAAGTTTTTCCGGCTTCAGGTGAGAGTAATCGCCTTTCAGTATGATTGTGCGTATCGATGAGCCAATATTGTGGTACGGTTGAGTATTCTTCAGGATCACGGACGACAACTATCCAATGGCCATCCGGCGAGATGTCAGGAGAATAACCCTGAGTGAACAACTGTGGCGCTTCGTTTTTAGTCAATAGCCAGACGGTTTCGTCTTGCAAAGCGATAACGAGAGAACCAAACGAGTAAGCGATCTCTGGTGTACTTGTTGCCGATGGGGAAGGCACAGCCTGGTCTGGCGTCTGGCAGTCCGTCAGACACCTTGACGCTTCCCACCACTGTTGCCAGGCATCAGCGTCGTAGCGAAAGTCATGCCCGGTTATTTTCTCCAATGTAGAACGGATAGCCTCGCCCAAGTATGAACCCACATCATCATCTCTGAGTCGCTGGATAAGGACAGGAACCACCTCGTTCGGTTCGGGGCCGATGTTCGCCAATGCATAAACAGCGTAAAGGTCCGCTCCCCGGTCCTCTGCCACCACCTTGAGGAGAGCCGGAACAGCCTCCACTGCCCCCGGTCCAATCTTGCCCAATGCCTCAGCGGTGATCAAGCGCACCAGACTTTCCTCGTCCTCCAAAGCCTCTACCAGTGCCGGTACGGCAGGTATGGCCTCTGCTCCCATTTCGCCGAGTGCATGGGCTGCCGCGCCGCGTACTTCTTCGTTCTCCGCCTCCTTCAGGATTGGGATGAGTTCGGGGATCGCCGCCGGCCCGATCCGCCCCAATGTTCTGGCTGCTTTCCAACACGTCTCGTTTTCCGTAACGTACAACAGTCGTAGCGCCTGCTGCATTTCCCGCTCGACTGGATCGGAAGACGTGGCCTCTGGCGTTGCCTCAACTGATAGGATGGGGGTGGGTGTAAGCGTCGCTGTGACTGTAGGGGTGCTAGACGGCGACGGGGTTCTGGTGGCAGTTGGACTTGGCAGAGGTTCTGCACCTCGCCAACTACCGCAGGCACTCAAGACGATGACACAGCAAATGGCGATGACGATTCTTTTCACCAGAAGCATTGTAATCTTCATCGGATCGTGCATCTCTCCGACCTCCTTGCGATTACCAGTGGCTTTGCGTAAAGACCCTATGTTACGACACGGGGTCTTTGTCTTGGTCTGTATCCGTGAAGGCAGCGGTATACGGCAATGATGTTTCCAGGCCCCACCATATCGCCGCACGGCGCAGGTCAATCTGAGCGACCAACATAGTCCACACTGCGCCGACTAGCCCCCCGACCGCCCCGTATGGCACGTACCCTTTTTGCCACACTGCAAGCACAACTGCTGCCATCAGACAAACGCCGGCGAGATACGCGCCCACGAAACGCGTTGCCAGGCGCTTGACGGTCGCCCATTCCACCGGCCCAACGCGCAGGTTCAGTTGCTGTTCACTCTGTCGCCACAACGTGTCGCTCATCCACGACCAGATGAAGCGCATTCCCCGCCGCCCTTCCGTACCAGGCAACGTAAAGGAATACCACGGCCAGTTCACGTTCGGCTTTGGCTTGCGCAAGGCCGGCCACCACCAGCGCAGGCGAAAGGGCAATCGATAGCGCCACGGCCAGATCATAAAGCGCAGCCGTTGCCACAACGACCACTGCTGCGCTTTGTCCGCCGCGAAATCACGGATCAGCCAATGCACTGTGTATTCGCCGGGGAAATCAGGCGCAGGCCGCGCCAATTGCATCGCCGTCAGGATTTTCCATACCAGCGCAGCCTCACTGGCAGATAGTCCCCACGCGGCTTGCGCCAGGGGTAGGTCATAGTGCAGGAAATACGGCAGACAGCCCAACGTTGCCAGGGCGTATTGATGGCGTTCGTTCAGGCGTTCCCAATCCATTTCCAGCGTGGCCCATACATTGCTGTTTTCGTCGGCGAGGAACCGTTGCGCTTGCGCGCGTAGCGCCAGGTCGGTAATGATGCCGTGGATTTGGCTCCACTCAAGGTCGAGGGTTGCGGCCGCGGAAGCGGCAACGACGGTGAGGTAGGGGTGGTATTCCAGCAAGGCTAAAACTGCCTCGGCTGTCGGACGCTGGGCCTCCGGGACCATCACAATCTTTTCAGCGAGCGCCCAGGCCTCATCCCGTTCCAGTTTCCCGATAGGCACACAGGCTTTCTCCGGAATACGCAACACGGCCATATCGCGGACCGAGCGTGCTGTGACGACGATGACGACGCGCGGGTCAAGTGCGTGCAGGGGTGCGACGACGGTGGGGTCGACGACGTTATCCAGTAACAGCAGGATGGGTTGGGCCGGTAGAACATCGCGCAACGCAGCGATGATTTCAGCGTTGTCCACATTGCCATTGGGGAGTGCTTGCCCAAATGCCTGAGCGATGCGTTGCGCCAGTCGGTGCGTAGTCGTCGTTTGTCGCAATTCGATCCAGCGCACATTACCGGCAAAAGCGGCTTGAATAGCGGTATCGTGTCCGAGCGCGGCTAACAGCGTACTTTTCCCTACCCCAGTCATTCCCAACAGCGCAACCCACCCACCGCGCTCGCGCCGGGCCAAAGTCAGCTTTCTCAAGGTGGCCAGCTTGTTCTGCCGTGAAATGTATTGCTCAGGTAGTGGGGGGACGGCGGCCATAGCGTTGAGCCGGCTGCCGGCCGCGGGGACAGTGGCGCTGGTTGTAAGTTTCGGCGTGGTGCGCTTAGACTCAAAAATCTCGGCCAGGGCCTTATCGCAATACCGGGCCATGTCAGCCTCACGGAATAGATCGACGACCCATTGCTCTCCCAATTCGGGAGCGGCTTCGAGGCAAACGGCGGCAAAGCGTGTCAGATCAGCATAGCGCCGCACAGTACGACCGCGCCGCCAGCCGTTCACGGTACTTTGACCAACGTCGATGGCGTCAGCGATGTATTGGTCCGCCATCCCAATCAGCCTCAATTGCTCCGCGTGTTGGTAGGCGCGGATGCCCTGATCGGCCAGGGCCGCAAACTCACTGTTTTTTCCGGTCTGTTTTGACATTTTGTCACCTC